>ENA-OPRV01000322-OPRV01000322.1-human-gut-metagenome-genome-assembly--contig:-NODE-322-length-33879-cov-2.929931_pt1 | contig 33879 bp, 25 predicted proteins | sample MGYA00241896_ERZ501886 | MGnify/ENA primary metagenome ERZ501886 (study PRJEB25962, sample SAMEA2042452) | human gut metagenome | biome: human gut; feature: human-associated habitat; material: faeces... | reverse complement strand
CTTCCTTATGGATGGCGATAATATCTCTGTGGTACTGAATGAGATTCTGGTCTTCTCTTCCCCACGGATAGGTTCTTCGGTTATCCGGGTCAGTCCAGCCGCACAGTCCAGCTTCATCACCGTAGTAAAGGGTTGGCGCACCCGGCCAGGTCATCTGAATCATGACAGCAGCACGCATAATACCTTTGTTAACATTCTGGTTGGCGGCTTCCGCTCCCATACTTGCAGTACGTCCCACAGTCTGGTTCGTTCTTGTTAAGAAACGGGAATGGTCGTGGTTAGAAAGCTCATTCATGGAAACCATGAGTGACGGATACTGGAATCTTGACATATGATATACCATTGCATCTACAAATGCCTGCGCATTACCAAGAAGATCTCCCCGCCGTTCATCGCTATGCTTTTCCATTCCGGTTAAAAACCAGGTAACTGGTTCCATAAATGCACTGTAGTTCATAATGGTATCCCACTGGTCACCCATAAGCCAGGAACCGGCATCTTCATAATGCTCTGCTAAAATGATAGCTTCAGGATTGGCTTCTTTTACTGCCGTTCTGAAGTCTCTCCAGAACTGGTGATTGAAGTCCTCGCTCTGTCCTAAGTCTGCCGCTACGTCAAGACGCCATCCATCCGCATTATACGGAGGGGAAACCCATTTTCTTCCTACATTTAAAATATAGTCATAAAGCTGTCTGGATTCCTCATAGTTCAATTTTGGCAGGGTTTTGTGTCCCCACCAGCCATCGTAGTCATCGTTATACGGCCACGCATTCTGATTATAGAATTTAAAGAAATGGCGGTATGGGCTGTTTGCATCGACAAATGCACCTTTTTCATAGCCATATTGATTCTCATAGATACGTTCTGCGTCCATCCATTTATTAAAGGATCCGCAGTGGTTGAACACACCGTCCAATATGACTCTCATGCCTCTGCGATGCGCCTCTGCCACTACCTGGGCAAACATCTCGTTGCTCGCCTCTAAGTTCGCCTTATTGGTCACGCGATCGATATATCGAGAGGCAAACCGGTTCTCCCGCTGTCCATCCGGAAGCAGCTCTCCCTCATCACTGACGATCTTACCCAGATGGGGATCAATATAATCATAGTCCTGAATATCGTATTTATGGTTGGACGGGGATACGAACAGAGGGTTAAAATAAATTACCTCAACGCCCAGCTCCTGCAGGTAGTCCATCTTGTCCAATACGCCCTGCAGGTCTCCTCCGTAGAACTCACGGACATCCATCTGTGCAGGATACCGTCCCCAGTCCTCTACACGGTGCACCGGCTCCCCGATATAGCAGTATTCATTGGTCAGCACATCATTGGAAGGATCGCCATTGCAGAAACGATCGGTATAAATCTGGTACATTACCGCACCTTTTGCCCAATCGGGAGTATGGAAGCCGGGAATGATGATAAAGTCATAATACTCGTTGACCTCCTGCACCAATCCTCTCATATCGAAGATACCTGTGATCCTGCCGGTCTGTACCTCAAAGTAATAGGATACCTTCTGATCATCCAGACGCATCACATAAGCATAGTAATCAAAATCATTATTGCTCTCCACTCGTACCATGAGATGCTTCTGTCCACCGCTTACGAGGAATATCCTGTCCACGTTGTTCCTTGCGGTACGGAAACGGATCGTCACCTCGGAGTATGGTTCCGGCTCTTCCGGGATCACATACTCCGCACTTGTATCCGTAAAAAGAGCTCTTCTGTTAAATACGGGTCTCATGGCAGCAATATACTGCTGATTATATTCTGTTCGACGTAATCGCTCCAGATCCATAGTATCTATCCTTTCTGAGACTAATGTCTTACTATCTATATTATGACACTGCTTCTGCCAAAGTGCTTTGTTGTCTTGTGCGCTCCGGCAGTGTGACATGTCCCAAGCTCAAAAGCTCTATTTATTATACCCTTTTTCCTTACATCTGACAACTGCCCGCCTCTTTATTCAGCGATTTTTAGACAGTAAAAAGGACAGTCTTGGGAGGACTGTCCTTTTTAGAGAAGGTATTTCTTTCTTATGGGGTATAGCAAAAAACTATATAATGTATTGGGGGGGTTACGAGTATTATAATAGCATGCACTACTAGTTTTTACTATTCTCAAAATTCACAAATATTACAAAAATGAATATTTGTTTTTGTCTATTTTTCACAAAAGCAGTTTGTACAATACTACCAAATCTACGAAACGCCCTCGAAAACCTTTTCCTATACGAAAAGTGCTTCAAACTCTTCTCTGTTGATCTTTTCCTTTTCTAACAGAAGCTTAGCACAACTGTGAAGTACATTCTCATGCTGCATAATAATGTCTTTTGCCTTGGTATAGCAGTCATCTATGATGCGCTTGACTTCCTTATCGATCTCACCGGAAATCTCCTCACTGTGAGCCTTGGCATGAGCCAGATCCTTACCGATGAAGACTTCATCATCGTCATCGTCATAGCAGATGACACCGATATTATCAGACATTCCGTAACGGGTTACCATACGGCGGGCTGTCTTGGTGGCTTTCTTAATATCACTGGATGCTCCGGTGGTAATATCTCCGAAGATGATCTCCTCTGCGATACGTCCGCCCAAAGATACCATGATATCCTGGAGCATACGGCTCTTGGTGGCGAACATCTCATCCTTTTCCGGCAGAGGCATGGTGTAACCGGCGGCTCCCACACCGGTAGGAATAATGGATACGGTGTAGACAGGTCCCACATCCGGCAGCACATGGAACAGGATCGCATGACCTGCCTCGTGATATGCCGTAATCTTCTTCTCCTTGTCGGAAATAATGCGGCTCTTCTTCTCCGCACCGATTCCTACTTTGACAAACGCCCTCTTAACATCTTTATTCGCGATAAAGGAGCGATTCTCCTTCGCTGCGATGATCGCCGCCTCGTTCAACAGATTCTCCAGATCCGCTCCGGTGAATCCTGCGGTAGTCTGTGCAAGCTGCTGTAGATTTACATCATCTCCCAGGGGCTTATTCTTCGCATGTACCTTCAGTATTTCTTCTCTGCCACCCACATCCGGAGTCCCTACCGCTACCTTACGGTCAAATCGTCCGGGACGCAGGATCGCGGGATCGAGAATATCCACACGGTTCGTAGCTGCCATGACGATAATGCCTTCGTTGACACCGAAACCGTCCATCTCTACCAGTAACTGGTTCAAGGTCTGCTCTCTCTCATCGTGTCCGCCGCCCATACCGGTACCACGGCGTCTTGCCACGGCATCGATCTCATCGATGAACACGATACAGGGCGCATTGTGTTTCGCCTCTTCAAACAGATCGCGCACACGGGATGCGCCGACACCGACGAACATTTCCACGAAATCAGATCCGGAGATGCTGAAAAAAGGTACTCCGGCTTCGCCTGCCACGGCTTTCGCCAGCAGAGTCTTACCGGTTCCGGGAGGTCCCTCCAACAGAACACCCTTGGGAATCCTCGCACCGACGCCGGTGTATTTTCCGGGTTCTTTCAGAAAATCGACGATTTCCTCCAGTTCCTCTTTTTCCTCCTTCAGGCCTGCTACCTGTGCAAAGGTGACGCTCTTGTCACCCATGGACATTTTGGCCCGGCTCTTACCAAAGTTCATCATTTTACCGTTACCGCCACCGGCCTGCTGGGCATTCATCATCATGAAAAGGAATACACCTACAGCCAGTACTGCCAGCATCGGCAGCATATAAGTAAGGAACCAGTTCTCTCTCTCAATGTCATTCACTACGGGGTCAAATCCGTACTCGCGAACCAGTGTCTCCAGCTCGGTGATATCCGTAGCATACAGCTTATGATTCAGTCCGTTCTTCATCTGGATCTCCAGATAGCCGGTAGGGGCTTCTCCATTCGGCTGTATTACGATCTCAGATACATTTCCGGCATCCAGATCTGCGATGAATTCTGCTCTGGTATAGTCCTCTTCCCGGTTGCTCAACAGATTGAGTCCTACGATCACCATGACCAGAAGTATGATAAAAATAAAATAAGAATTAATTGTTCTGCCGTTTTGTTTCAACTTCACGGGCCTCCTACATCTTCGTATTGCTTAATCGAATTCTACCACACCGATGTAAGGCAGATTACGATATCTCTGATCATAATCCAGACCGTAGCCCACTACAAATTCATCGGGAATATTAAATCCGGTATAATCTACATGAACATCAATGACTCTTCTCTCCGGCTTGTCCAACAGAGTGCACAGACGTAAAGAAGCCGGTCCTCTGTCACGAAGCATCTCTAACAGATAACTTAAGGTTCTTCCACTGTCTACGATATCCTCTACTACGATAACATCCTTATCCTTCAGGGATTCATCCAGGTCTTTTACGATCTTCACCACACCGCTGGACTTGGTGTCGCTGCCATAGCTGGATACAGACATGAAATCCAGGGATACGGGAACGGTGATACGCTTTGCCAGCTCACACATGAAGAAGCTGCCGCCCTTCAGTACACATACAAGGTGTACCTGCTTACCTGCATAGTCCTTACTGATCTGTTCTCCGATCTCCTGAATTCTCTTATCTACTTCCTCTTCTGTCAACAGTACTCTGATATGTTCTGCCATTTTCTTTTGTCTCTTCGCTCTTAGGCGAACTCCTTTCTTATTAATTGTACCTTTAAAATACGTTTTGTATTCTCCGTTACTTTATAATATTCGCTGATGCGGTATCCCATGACCCACAGCACGTGATCATCTTCTGCCAGGATCGGCAGTCTGTCGCGCTCCTTGCGAGGAATTTTCTGATCGACAAAATAGCTTTTTAATGATTTTCGGATCATTCCGCCTCTGCCGTCTGCAATGGTCAGATAGTCCCCTGTCTGCCGTGTTCGTATCATCGGACATTTTTTTATTTTATCATAATCAAACCATTTCGTATACTGATTTGTGGGAACTTCTTGGTTTTTTTCAAGTCCATGGGACGCTTCCCATACGGAATATTCCAGAGTTCCCAGCGCGCACTCCACTGTTTTCTTCTGTCCCGGAATCATATCCGGATCCCGCTGCTGCCAGAGCGGTGTCGCAACAGCAGTGTGCACGTCACTGTCCGCAGCTTTCGTTGTCTGCATCGTCTGTATTGTCAGGATGACCTGTTCATATTGCCGTCTGCCGCGGATTCCGAAGGGAAGGCAGATTGTCCGGTTTCCTTCCTGCGTAAACAATGTCAGAAGTTCCGTAATATGCTGATAGGTGATGTCTTTCTGCCCGGGAGAAAGTCTTTTTACCTCTTCATACAAAAGTCTTTTACGGATCACAGGATGCAGCGTCAGAAAAGGTTCCACCGCGATATGCACCTCTTTTGCCTGACAGCTCACATCCGGCTGCAGCGCACTGCCCGGAGCCTTTATGCTCTGTATGCATCTGTTCACTGCCTCCACCGTCTGCAGCTCCAGATATTCCTCCGTCTCCGCCAGCAGCTCCGCTGTCTGGTTCATGTGCGCCACACAGCCCCGCGCAATGTTTTGCTCCGCATAGGGTAAAATATGATGCCGTATCCGATTCCTGGTATAATCGTCCTCATCGTTGGTAGCATCCTTACAGTAGAAAATTCCCTGTTGTGTTAAAAAGTCCTCGATCTCCCATCTCTCCAGGCACAGGATCGGCCGTATGATCCGACCTCTCACCGGGAGGATGCTTGCCAGTCCCCGGATGCCGCTGCCCCGGAACAGATGAAACAGCTGCGTCTCGCTGCGGTCATTGCTGTTATGCGCTACCGCGATCTTCATGGCTCCCCATTCCTCCGCAGCTTTGTCAAAAGCTTCATATCTTGTTCTGCGGCCGGCTTCCTCTTCGGAACATTTTTCCAGAATTGCCCGCTGCCGCACATCGGCTTCCGTCAGGAAAAACGGGATTTTATGTTCTCCACACAATTTTTCCACATACCGGGCATCCTCACCGGCTTCCGACCGGATCCCGTGATTGACATGGACCACCGCAATGTCCAGCGGGATTTCTCTCCTCCATTCCAGTAACAAAAATAAGAGGCAAACCGAGTCTGCCCCTCCGGAAACCCCGGCCACCACACGGTCACCGGGTTGCAGCATTTGATGCTCTTTTATATATGCAAATACTTTTTCTCGTGTATCCATCCATGTATTCATTATTTTACTCTATCCTAATTATGCGAAAAAATCAAGGCAGCAATCACGCATTCTCCCACAAGCACAGCACAAACACCGTCATATCATCCCGGATCCTGCCCCCACAGCTGCATATGGCATAAGAAAGTATCTTCTCTGCGATCTCCTGCGGATTCTGTTCTTCCAATGCCTCTATCATATCCCGCATCCGCTCCTCGCAATCATCCTCCAGCGCATCCAGCACACCGTCCGTCATCATGATGAGCAGGTCACCCGCTGCCAGCTGCCGCACCCGGACTTCCGTCTGCGCTTTCTGGAAAATCCCCAGCGGCAGACTTTCTCCACCGATACACTCTGTCCCGCCGCTTTCTTTCAGAAAAGTGGCCGCACCTCCGACTTTGCAGATCTCGCACTCTCCGCTGTACAGATCCAGGCTGCAGATATCCACCGTCGGATGATCTTCCTCCTCATTCTGCGCATACAATGCAGAGTTCAGCATATTTACGGATTCTTCGGTATCAAATCCCGCCTCCAGCATTTTTTCCATGAGATCCAATACTCTGCCGCTGCCCCGGCTGGCATCTTCTCCCGCACCGGTTCCGTCGGATAACAGCAATAACAGTCTTCCTTTTTCCGATTCCAGCATGGCATACTGATCCCCGGATATTTTCTCTCCCTCTTTTACTGCCCGGCTCACTCCGGTAAGGGCCACATATTTCGGTTCTTCTGTAAACTGAAAACAGTGTGGTTCCCTCTCTATGAGATAGGGACTTCCCGGCGACGGCTGCAGATGCTTCCCCAAAAGTACGGTAAGCATATCTGCTGCCTGCGAGGCCTTACAGCCGGATCTCTCCGTGGAAAGTATCATGCTGATACCGTTTGCGGCAGCACCTTTTTTTCGAATATAACATAACTCTGCTGCCGCGATCCCCTCACTATGCAATGCCTGGACGAGGTTTTTTCTTCGCTTTTCCTCTACCGGCCGGTAACACATCTCTTCTCCGGCCACTTGTTCCATGATCCGTGCGACCGTCTGCAGATGATCCCCCATGACCTGCCTGCTCTGCTGCAGCAGACATTTCTCCAGAATACTCTGTCTGTCATCTCCCACAATCCTCGCTTCGTCGTGAAAACTTCTCCCCAATTCCTCAAAACTCTCCGCATACCCCAACAGCTTCTGCCGACACAGCATGGATACCTGTGCACATAACTTCTGTTCTGGATTTTTCTGTTCCCGTTTCCCTATCACCATGACTATTCCCCTTTCTGTCTTCACGATTATAGAGCCACTGTTTCTTTCTTTTTGTCAAATTCGGGGGAATGTTACCTTCATTTTTTGCGACAAAAAAAGCAGGTCCACTGTTGAGAATCAGTCTCCCTGCTTAATTGTCCTCTTTAAAAAGAATCTCACCTTCATACACCAGTCCCAGCTTATCCTTCGCCACTTCCTCCACATAAGCCTTGGTCTGCGTATACTTGCGATACTCCTCGATCTCTTCCGCTCTGGCGGTCTCCGCATCGATCTGTGCACTCAGGCTTGCGATCTGGGTATCATATCCTGCGATCTTCCGTTGTAATTCCACGCTTCGCACCGCAACGACTACCATGATCATCAATACGACCAGGCTCACCAGGAACAGGCTGAACCGGTTCTGATGTCTCCTGCGGTAGGCTACTCGTCTTTTTCCCCTTGCCATACGCGCATCTCCTTTCTATGAATATTTTAAGCATTTTCCGAAGTCTCGTCAACTTCTTTTTTACCCATCTTACGGATATCCGCAACGCCTTATGAATCGGGTTTAAGAGCATGTTGAGAAATCCGGAGACATATTTTACCAGGAGGGGACTTAGCGTCCTGTGATACAGATACATTCCCAATACTGCCCCCAGCACGGCGAACCATCTCAGGTTCCCATTGCTCTCCCGGAACATCAGTAAAAACACTTTTCCCGCACAATAGATCCAGAAGGCAATATCCTCCAGTGACACCATACCGTTGCCATGTGTAAAAACCCTCCGCAGAATCCGCAGTATATCATACAGAAAAGTAATCTCTATTCCCAGGAGAAACGCATGCAGCAGAAAAACATTTTCATTCATTAACGGAACAGCCTGGCGAAAAATGACTCCTGCTTCTCCCCGGATGCTGCGGTATCCGAATATACGAAGCTGTCGATCCGGCCGTCAATGTCCACTTCCCCTTTATCCAGGGTCAGCCGATTCACATGCAGTTCATTTCCGCGGATCATCAGCATCCCCTGTTCCGTCTCCAGCAGAATCTCCCGCAGATCAAAAGAAAGCACATCATTGACACCGTTCACCGTGCAGGTTCGTCTGTTGGTCATAATTATTTTATGCATACGCCCTGTTGTGTTTAAATCTTCCATACTTCCTCCCATCTGTGTCACATTGCAATTTATCATAACTATTCAAAGCTACAATTCATCTTATGGGAGTCATTGGAAATTTATACATATTTATACATAACGAAAGAGTTCTTTTGCTTCTTCTTTTTTCACTGTCTCCTGAACATCCAGCACTTCTACCTTTACTTCCTTGTTACCGAAAGAGATCGTGATGATGTCTCCCTCTTTTACATTGGCAGATGCCTTTGCCGGTTTGTCGTTGATCAATACTCTGCCGCTGTCGCAGGCTTCGTTGGCCACAGTACGGCGTTTGATCAGGCGGGACACCTTTAAATATTTATCCAGTCTCATGGGTTTCCTCTCCTTCTGAAAACTATTTCTCATAACGAAAGAGACCCGAAAGGTTGTCCTTTCGAGTCTCTGAAAAATCAGCTTCTATTATGCGTTCAGCATATCCTTTAATGCTTTACCAGCCTTGAACTTAGGAGCCTTGGAAGCAGCGATCTTCATGGGCTTGCCGCTCTGAGGATTTCTACCTTCTCTTGCTGCTCTGCTGGATACTTCGAAAGTACCGAAGCCAACTAACTGAACCTTACCATCCTTCTTTAACTCTTCAGCAACAACATCTGTGAAAGCCTTTAATGCCTTCTCTGCGTCCTTCTTGGAAAGACCAGCCTGATCAGCCATAGCTGCAACTAATTCTGTTTTGTTCATATTGAACTCCTCCTATAATGAGTTTCGTGATTAAATTTACGCTCGAAAATAGTTCTTTTGAAACGTCTATAAATATATATATCTGTTTTTATCCCTTTTGTCAAGGCATTTCCGCATATTTACGGCATTTCCTGTGCCTTTTCAAAGATTATTTTGAAGTTTGGGAACTAACTGTCAGATCCACAAAAGAATACGATACATCCTTCTGTTCATCGTCCACCTGAACCGTATAACTCCTGGTCTCATATCCGGACTTCCGCAGTGTGATCACGTGACTTCCCGATGTCTTTTTGAAGCTACAGGGTGAGATTCCCACATAGTTACCGTCCAGATATACTTCCACGTTTTCCGGTGCATCAATGTGTACCCGATAGTAGGTGGTTGTGGTGTCTGCCGTCGCAGAAGTACTGCCGGAAGCAGTACCGGTGGAAGAGCTGCCTGCAGACGACGAGCTTTGTGTACTTCCTGTGCTTTCCTCACTGTCGGAATCCACTTTATCTAATTGCACATCCACTCCGGCAGATTCCTGTCCTACCCGGAGATACTGTGTCAGAGATTTATAGCCGTCCGCTTTTGCTATGATCTGGTGGATTCCGTACTCCAGTGAGACCGGCTGGGAAGGATCCACCTGACTTCCGTCAATATACAGCTCCGCATCGGCCGGGCTCATGGAAAACAGCACCATACCGTACTTCGCCTCCGCAACCTCCAGATCTCCGATATCCAGGGTTGTCTCTTCGTTACGGTTGATCACTACATACTTCGTACCGCCTCCGCCGCTACAGCTGATATCCACCTGATAACTGCCTTCCGGCACCGTCACCAGCATGTCCTCCGTGATCCTCACGATCTGTGTCTGTCCGATCTCCAGCCATCCACCCACGAAATTCTCATCATTGACCAGCCGGAGATATCCATGACCCTTTTCCACGACCACGCTGAGCACCGTACTGTCAATTCCATGGAATGTAAGAATATCGGATGGATTCAGATCGATCTCTTCTATACTGTGCCCCTGGGAAAAATACTGCGTGTCTTTGGACAGCTTATAGGTTTCTCCACCGATGCTTACCTCGTGCCTCACCGCATTCAACTCGTAGCGCTCTACACTATCATACTGCCATGCCGTCTGTGCCAGCTGCATGGATGTCAGGTGTTTCTGTGTCTTCAGAAAAGTCACATCCACAATATCACCCTCCTGCAGCTGATCCAGAGAGATCGCCTTGCCGTATTTATCCCCGAAACGAGTGGTTCCATCCATAGATAGCGTATATCGCCTGCAGAGATCCAGATTCAACAAAGTGACAGTTTTGTCAACTTCGTTAATATCCATCAGTACAGCAGTATCCGCAGAATCATAGCTGTCCGGATTCGTCACCACGAATCCGGTATCCACACGCTCCGCTTCCGTCTGTGTCTGCGTCTCTGTATTTCCTTCCGTGGCAGCTTCCTGCCCGCAGCCAGTTATTGACAATATTGTCATAAGCCAAATGCATGCTACTGCTTTCATCAGATATCTTTTGTTCATGCTTTTGTCTCCTCTCCGGTACCTTAGTGTCTATCCGATCTTATGATCTTATGGTCTCAGAATCCGTAGGAATTTTTTTCGGGCGGTCTCCTGTTCCAGCAGCCGGTCCAGTTTTTCCTGATTTTTTTCCGGAATCCATGCTTTTCCCGAATTGTAATAGAAATTCACGATCTTCCATAATTTTTCGGGATAAGACAATCTGTAGAACAGATCCTGTCTCTCGAAGGGATCCAGCGGTCTGACGGATTCATAAGCTGCCAGCAGTGCTTCCCCCCGGTTACAGTCCCAATCACTTTTCTCCAACAGTTTACGCAACAACAGATAAAGATCCCTTATGGGACCGTCTGCCTGACATTTTTCAAAATTCACCAGGAAAAATCCTCTGTCCTGGCGCAAAATATTGTGATATTGATAATCACCATGGCAAAAGCAGAAGGTTTCTCCCTCTTCTACGTCATGTGAATTTTCTATCTTTTTCCATTCCTCACAGATCTGCCCGGCCTCTTCCAAAAAAGGATCCATCACGGCAGCCAGCCGGATCTCGAACCAGGTCTTCTGGCTCCGCTGTTTTAAGAATCTCCGGGCCCTCTTCAATTCTTTGTTATGCTTCTCATACTCTCGACTCGGAAGGAATCTACGAATGACCGGTGTGGGTATCCCTTCCATCTCGGGAAACGTGGGAATAAATTCCAGATCCTTGTGAAGTCCGGCCAGCAGGCGCATGGCTTCCATGCATTCTTCCCTGTCACGGATGTTACATTCTCTGCCTTCCCACCAGGTCTTCAGAATATATCTGACACCATCTCTGTCCGTGACCGACAGTGCACCCTCTCTGGTGGCGAGCAGTCTCTCCGCAGAGATATTCCCACAAACCTCCAGATGCTTAAGCACCTGTTCCTGCAGGCGCAGCTGTTCCTCGCGTCCTGTATATTCCTTGAAGATCAGGCAGCCCTGCTGTGTATCGCACAGAATCGCCCCCCGCCCTTTTCGGGTACGCAATACCTCTATCTCATACTGCTCCAGCAGTGCCACCGCTCTGTCATTCACTTACAACCCCTCCTAAGATATGTACTTAACCGGTTTGACGGTTCCTACGCTATCTTATGAGAGATCTTATAAAAGTATGCTCACTCTTTGCCTGCTGCCAGTTCGCCCGCCTTTTCCAGCAGTTGTTCTCTGGTATTCTGCTCCGGGTGCTCTAAGACCAGTTCCAATAGCTTCTGCAGCATATCGCCCAACTCCCTGCCGGGCTTCATTCCCATAGTAATGAGATCTCTGCCGGTGACAGCCAGCGTTTTCAAGGATACGCACTGCTTTTTCTCCAACATCTCTTCATATAACTGCTTCCAGAGCTCCAGGTTCTCCAGCTTCTCTGCCCGCAGATAATCGCTCTGTGCCAGGATATCCGCCTGTCTCACCGGGAACAATAGCGGGAAGATATCTTCCCCGATCTTGTTCACAGCCCGGCGCACGATCCGCAGGTCAGGTATCACATCATTACCATAATCATGATATCTTACCAGACGGGTCACCACTGCCACTGTATCATTATCAAATCTGAGTCTCCTCAGGATCCTGCGTGCCATCTCCTCACCCACTGCAGGATGTCCGTGGAAATGGGTGGTACCGTCTTCATCCACGGTAAGTGTCTCAGGCTTGCCGATATCATGAAGCAGTATAGCATACCGCAGATCCTTCTCAGGTGCGATCTCTATGAGGGCATGTAAGGTATGCTCCCCTACGTTGTATTTATGGTGCTTATGCTTCTGAGGAGTCTCCATCATGGCATCGAATTCCGGCAGGATCACCTTCGTGACACCCATGTCATAAGCATCTCGCAAGGTGTCAGGATGAGGGGAGATCAGCAGCTTGGTCAATTCCACCTGGATCCGCTCCGCGCTGATCTTCTGCAAAGTCGGTGCCAGCTTCCGGATCGCCGCTTCGGTGTCCTCATGGATCTCGTAGCCTAACTGCGCAGAGAAACGGATAGCACGCATGATACGCAGGGCATCCTCTCCGAAACGTTCCTCCGGATCGCCCACGCAGCGGATCATCTTCGCCTCGATATCCTGTAAGCCACCGAAGATATCGATCAGACCTTCTGTTTCATTATATGCCATGGCATTAATAGTGAAATCCCGGCGTTTTAAATCTTCTTCCAGATTCGGGGTAAAAGTGACCTCCCTGGGATGTCGGCTGTCTTCGTATTTTCCATCCACGCGATAAGTGGTGACCTCGAAGCCCTCTTTGTCCAACATGACGGTCACTGTACCGTGCTGGATCCCGGTGTCGATGGTACGACGGAACAGCGCCTTCACCTGCTCCGGTCTCGCCGAAGTGGTAATGTCCCAGTCCTCCGGGCATCTGCCCAGGATGGAATCCCGCACGCAGCCGCCTACCACGTAGGCTTCAAACCCTGCATTCTGTATAGTCTCTATGATATATTTCGCTTTTTCAGGTATTTGTATCTGAATCATATATATCCTCTTTTGCAAAAATCACACACGCTCATTGCTCTGTGATTTTTCGCTTGTTACTGCTTTGTGTCTATTGTTTGTTTCTAAGAAAGGCTATGCCTGCTCCGGGTTCATGATGAACTTATCGATGACTTCCACCAGTCCGTCTTCATCGTTGGTGCCGGTGATATAGTCCGCCGCATCCTTGACCGCCGGCTGGGCATTCCCCATTGCTACGCCGGTTCCCGCATATTCGATCATGGAGATGTCGTTGTAGCCATCGCCGCAGCAGATCGCATTCTCTCTGGTCAGTCCCATACCCTCCAGCATGTGATCGAGAGAAGTTGCTTTATTCACATCCTTGGGCATGATCTCAATGAAATAGGGCTCGGAACGGTAGATGCTTGCCACATCACTGTATTTTTCCTGCAGCTGTTTCTCCAGTTCGGGGGCAATCTCTTCCGGTGCCGTCATCAGACATTTGTTGATATCAAAATCTACATAGGATACAAAATCATCCACCACTTGAATGGGGATTCCGTTAATCCTTGCTTCTAACTGCACATATTTATCCGGCTCAAATGCAGAGATGACTCCCTCTCCCTGATAAGTGATCAGTCCGCAGCCATTCGCTTTGGCGAATTCATACAATCCGGGTACAATGGACAGGGGCAGTGTTCTCTGATAGACCACTTCTCCCGTTTTACATTCCACGATACGGGCTCCATTAAAGGACAGAAGATATCCGCCGTATTTTTTCAACTCCAGTTCCTCTTCACACTTCCGCATACCGGGCGTGGGACGTCCGGAAGCCAGGATCACCTTGTGTCCATGCTGTAAAATATTCCAGATTCCCTGTTTTGTAGCTTCTGTAATCTCTTTTTTAGAATTGGTCAGTGTTCCGTCAATATCTAATACCAGAACCTTTTCCTGCATTTCTTTTCTCCTCTAATCTAACAGTACCTGTCTCTTCTGCTTGTGCAGTGAAACAGGTACTTGTCTGTTGTCTATGTTCTGTTCCCCGGCAAGCCTTACTGTGCCTGTGTTGCGGTCTCTTCGGTAGCAGCGGTCTGCTCCTCGGTGATCTCCTGAGTCTCTGCCGTTGCAGTCTCAGTCTCAGCAGCTGCAGATTCCTCTGCCTGCACCTTCAGATAATTCAGCTTACCCTTGGGATCCTCTACCGTTACATCTGCGGTAATATCCTGCATATGCTGACTCATTGTATCGGATACCAGCGTATTCTTGATGTTGATCTTCCACTCAGGCTGATCCTGTCCGATGTAGTAAAGTACATAGGTGCTGTCACTGACAGTGATGGCTACGGTATCTCCTGCCTGACGGCTGCTGTCGAAGATCCAGTTGCTCAGCTCCTCGGTCATACCGGTCTTGGTTACCTGCTCGAACAGACCGCCGTTCTCTACTGCGGAAGTATCCTGTGTATACTTCTTGCACAATTCTGCGAAGCTGTCCTCGGTAGCTGCACCGTTCTTCCACTCCTCCAGGATCTCTTCACCGGTCTTATCCTCGGTGGGAATGATCACACGTACATCTGCGGAAGGAGTCTCATCCAGATATCTCTTCTCAAATGCCACGGCATAGTAGCAATGGCTGTTGTCGTTGGTAATGACGGTGGTGTCTCCTGCCTTTCTGGCATCATCAAACAGCCAGTCGGAGATCAGGTAGTTCACGGAAGACTTCTTCTCATTCTCGTGTGCTTCGCCGTCTTTTGCCACGGTCTGCTCCGCATCGTCAGCCAGTACCTTGGCATCTTCCATGGCCTTGGCGATCTCAGCATCGGAAGGCTGGTAAGCGGTATCGGTGCTGTCGGAAGCTGTTGCATCTGTAGCTGCAGTTCCGTCTGTTGCAGTGGTATCGGTGGTTGCAGCAGTCTCCTCTACGGGATCTGCCAGTTCGGTAGGCTCGGTGGGCAGATCAGCTTCGATCGTGGTCAGGCGGTAGTCTACGGAATCGTAGGTTGCCTTATTTTCCTCATAATAGCTCTGGATCTCATCATCGCCGGGAGCATTGTCCTCCTGCAGCTTCTGATAATAAGCGTTCATTACCATGTCGTTCTTCACATATTCTTCGATACGACCCATGGTTGCATAGCTTCCGTAGATGGAACGTACATATTCCTTCTCGGAGATGCCTGCGGATGCAGCGGAGGTTTTGATGGTCTCCTTGAAAGTGTTGTACTCATCCGTGGTATCGTAGGTGAAGCCGGCTGCTTTGGCTTCTGCCATCAGCGCCTTATTCTGCTTCAGGCTCTCTACAGCATTCTGCTCAAAATAGTCCTGCCAGGTCAGAGTCTCGGAATACATCTGGGTGGACAGATCCTTGCTGGTATCCAGTCCGAAATAGCTTAAATAACTTCCGTACTGTGTAATGTAGTTGTTCTTGGAGGTGTTGTAGACATAATCAAATTCTACCTTATTCACCTCTTCCCCATTGATCACTACATAAGTCTCATGAGTCGCCAGATAGGTCCGGATCGGGAAAGATGCCACCAGGCATACCAGAGCAACGAGGAATACGATCCCGACTGTTGTGCTGATGCGCTCTTCCTTTTTCTCCTTTTCCTTCTCCTCTTTACGCTTCTGTACCTTACGGTCATATTTGGTCATGACCTTCTGTTCTGTTTGTTCTTTATTTTCTGTAACTTTTTCATTCTTAGACATTGCTTACATGTCTCCTTCCTAGCGTCTTAAGTCCAATGACTCCTTATTTTACCGTATTTTAGCGGAAAAAGAAAGCTATTTCACATATTTTTCAAGTTTTTCCACGATATTTTTCACACATCCGGGCTCAAAAGGACTGTCCAGTCCGACTTCTTTGATCATATTAGTGTAAAAATCACTGGCGGACAGCCTGCACAGCTTCAGATAGCTCTTCCACGCCTCTGTAAAATCGGCATCCATCTTCACCTTGTACTGTAGTGCACAGGTCTGTGCCAGGCAGTAATCAATATAATACAGAGGATAGTCGTAAATGTGCAGCTGCTTCTGCCAAAATCCTCCCTGTCCGAAGAAAGGATCTCCCTCGTAGTCCAGATGAGGCTTGTACTCCCGCTCCAGACGGCTCCATGCCTGCTTTCTCTCTGCCGGGGTCAGCTCCGGGTGCTCATAGACGATATGCTGGAACTCATCCACCATACAGCCGTAAGGGATAAATGCCGCCGCATCCTCCAGATGCATCTCCACATAATCCTGCGCTCTGTCGCCGAAGAACAGGTTCATCCATTTCTCCGTGAAAAATTCCATGGACATGGAATGGATCTCTGCAGTCTCCATGCCGATATCCGCATGCTCTCTGATAGGATCCTGTGCAGCAAGATACCCCTGGAATGCATGACCGCACTCATGAGTGATGACGTCCACATCACCGCTGGTACCGTTAAAATTAGCGAAGATAAACGGTGCATGGTAGAGGGGCAGATAGGTCATGTAACCGCCTGCCTTCTTCGTCTTGCGTCCCAGAACATCAAATAACTGGTTCTCCATCATGAAATCAAAAAATTCCGCAGTCTCCGGGGACAGTTCCCGGTACATCTTCTGGCCTGCTGCCATGATCTCTTCCGGGGTGCCGGTGGGCGCCGGATTGCCGTTCTTAAAGTATACCTGTTCGTCGATATAGCTGAGCTTCTCCAGACCCAGACGCTGTCTTCTGCGGTCATGCAGTTTCTCTGCGAAGGGTACGAAATACTCCTTGATCTGCCTGCGGAAAGCCTCTACCTCGTCCTTGCCGTAGCAGTTGCGATTCATGCGGTAATATCCCAGCTCCAGGTAATTCTCGTAACCCATGGCTCTGGCCTGTGCGGTACGGTTCTTCACCAGTTTGTCGTAGATACTGTCCAACTTTTCCTCATTTTCCAGGAAAAACGCGCTCATCTTCTCCCAGGCCTGTCTGCGGACGCTGCGATCAGAGTTTACCAGATAGGGCCGTAACAAGGACAGGTTCAGTTCCTTGCCATCGAAGTCGATCTTCGCACTGGCAATGAGTTTATCATACTCCATGGTCAGGGAATTCTCCTCCTGCATCAGCGGGATCAGCGCCTCGCTCATGGACTTCTGTGCCAGTTCCATATTCTTGAATGCTACCGGACCGATCTTCTCCTCCAGATAAGCTCTGTAGGGGGATGCGAATAATTTCTTCTGATAAGCCAGCACCAGATTGCTGAATACCGGACCCTGCTCATCGTAGTATTTATGCTCTTCCTCGTAAAATTTATCGGAGGTATCAATGTCGAAGCGGATATTCGCGATCGTCATCAGCGTCATGACACGGTCCGTCAGCGCATAGTACTTCTTATGCACCACGAACTGCTCCTCCCCGCTCTTCGCCGCCTCCAGCTCCCGGATCAGTTCTCCCATCTCTTCCTGCACTTTGGCAAAATCTATTCTTTCATAAGGCATGTCCTGAAATCTCATAATTATAGTAACCCTCTCTTTCTGTGTCCTTAGGAACCTATACTGCTTATCTTACCCCAAAATGCCGGGAAAGTAAAACTTTAGAAGCGTTCTGTAACATTTTTCTGGATTTTTTGTAGCTTTTTTGTAACATTTTTCAGACTTGCCAATAAGGAATCCCTATGGTATGGTGGTATTAAAAGTAATTTTTCTTCTTTCAAAAACATAGTTGAAAAAGATAGTTCTTTTAAAAAGTTCATGTTATCTACGTATCGAATAACCAAATTGTAATTAATCATTGGAATTAAATCATTTGCAGTAAAATCTTTTGATAAATATATATTAGCAATTCTACTATATGGTAATTCAAACTTTTGAAAATTGAATTTAAGTGATAAAGAGTTTTCCTTGCATTTCATACTATATATGTTTGATACAATAGATAATAATGCAATAAAAGCAAAAAATGCTATTACAGAGAATAATACTTTTAAATCTTTATAAAATGTAAAAATTATTATTGCTAATATAATTAACGTAGCTGCTAAATATTTTTTCCAATTTTCTTTTATTACCTTTATAGGAGCAGACTCAACTTCTACATTTTCATTTTTTATATCTACTATTTGACAGTACTTTCTTTCTTTATTTTCTTTATATATATCTTTAGTTTTCATATTTATACCTCTTCTTTATCTATTTTACTATTTTTCTTAAGATATTCTTCAATGAATCCATCTATATTTCCGTCCATAACATCTTGAACATTTCCGAATTTCATATCCTGTTCGATGATCTTTTACTAGCGTATATGGGCAAAAAACATAAGATCTTATTTGGCTTCCCCACGCAATATCTCTTTGCTCGCCTTTTAAATCCTCTATTTTTTCTTTATGTTCACGTTCTTTTAAATCTAACAATTTAGATTTAAGCATTTTCATTGCTGTTTCTCTGTTTTGAATTTGAGAACGTTCAGATTGACAAGCTACTACTGTGTTTGTTGGAATATGAGTTATTCTTACAGCAGATGATGTCTTATTTATATGCTGTCCTCCTGCTCCAGAAGCTCTATACGTGTCTACTCTTAAATCATCCGGATTTATTTCTATTTCAATGTCATCTGTTATTTCAGCAGGAATTTAGACAAACTGCTGATCGGCAAACATATGGGAATGTCCGACCTCGGATATTACGAGAAATCCTACCGCCTCATGATGCTTCCCTTGCAGAATATCACACAAGTGGTCACTCCGGTGATGCACCCTATCTTCAGTGATTTTCAGGATGACAAGATGAAACTGGCAACGTCCTACGAACGGATCATCCGCTTCCTCGCCTTCATCGGACTGCCGCTCAGCGTGTTGCTCTTTTTCACTGCGGAAGAAGTGACACTCATTATTTTCGGTAATCAGTGGTTACCCTCCGTAGCTGTATTCCGGATACTGGCGCTTTCGGTAGGAATTCAGATCATATTGTCCTCATCGGGTTCTATCTTTCAGGCAGCAGGTGACACACGGAGCCTTTTCATCTGCGGCCTGTTCTCGTCTACTCTCAATGTGGCGGGAATAGTGCTCGGAATTTTCTACTTCGGTACACTTACAGCAATAGCGGGTTGTATCGTAACGACGTTCACTATCAACTTCGTGCAATGTTATTGGCAGATGTACCGGGTGACTTTCCGGCGGAACCTCCGGCCGTTCGTACGTCAGCTTATTTCTCCGCTTGCTGTAAGCGGATTAATGGTGTTGGCCCTCATTCCCGTGCAGTACGCAATGGAGGGAATGAATATTTTTGTGACAATTATTGCTAAAGGTATTGTTAGTTTTATTATCTTTGGAGGATATATACAGGCTACGCACGAATTTGACATTATCGGAAAAGTGCGCGGCATGACGAGAAAAGGGAAATAAAAAGACAGAATAAACAATATACAGAGACTTTAAAAACGAATGAAAGCCTTGTTCCTTATCTTCCATGGCTTCGATAAAGCAAATGGAATTAGTAAGAAAATACATTATCAGGTAAAAGCTCTCAAAGAATGTGGAGTGGATGCCCGCTTGTGTTATTATGACATCACCCCTCATTGCGAACGCCGTTTGATGATAGACAACGAAGTCATTGCCGATTTCGGGACAGGAACCACAGCGAAAGTGTGGAAACGCATCTACTACGCCCCCATTATCAAATATGCACGCCGCGAAAAAATAGAATTTGTCTACATCCGGTCGGCCCACAACGCCAACCCTTTCACGCTGCGGCTGGTGAAACATCTGAAAAGTATCGGCGCAAAGGTTGTCATGGAAATACCGACCTACCCGTATGACCAGGAATACATCACCCGGTCTATGAAACTCAGTCTGGCCGTCGACCGTTGCTTCCGCCATTCGTTGGCCAAGATCCTGGACGGTATCGTCACTTTCTCTAATGCCGGCAGGATCTTCGGAGGGAAAACGATACGCATCTCCAACGGAATAGATTTTGACGCTATCCCGCTGAAGCAGAACCGGAACAACACTTCACATGAACTGCACTTAATCGGCGTGGCAGAAGTGCACTACTGGCATGGGTTCGACCGACTGGTTAACGGACTGGCCGAATACTACCGGACAAATCCGGATTACAAAGTCTATTTTCACATCGTAGGACCTCTGACCGGCGAACGCGAACAGGGAGAAATCCTGCCCGTCATCCGCGACAATCATCTGGAGCCTTACGTGATTCTGCACGGACCTCTCCACAGCGAAGAACTGGACGCACAATTTGAAAAAGCAGATTTTGCCATTGGCAGTTTAGGGCGTCACCGGAGTGGCATAGCTCATATTAAAACGCTGAAAAACCGCGAATATGCCGCACGTGGATTAGCGTTCACCTATTCGGAAAATGATGATGATTTCGACTCCGCACCGTATGTATGGAAAGCTCCCGCAGACGAATCACCGGTTGACATCATGGGACTGGTCGAATTTCAACGTGCGCTGACCATGACGCCGCTTGAGATCAGAGAATCCGTCTATCCGCTATCATGGAAGGCGCAAATGCAGAAAGTTATCAAAGAAGCCGGATTCGGATCACTAGAATAGTATTCCCCAATAAATAACAAACAATGGTTGATGAATAAAAAAATTAAAATAGTCTATTGCCTTCCTTCGCTTTATATACCGGGGGGAATGGAACGGGTACTTACCATAAAAGCCAACTATTTTGCCGAGAAACTAGGATATGACATATACATCATCCTGACAGACGGCAAAGGGCTGGAACCTTTTTACGCCTTATCGCCTAAAGTACATTTGATTCATCTGGATATTAATTTCAACGAGCTATGGAACAAACCTCTGTACAAGAAGTTATTCATCTATGCCTGCAAACAGCGTTTATACAAAAAACGCCTCACGAAGTGTTTGTTTGAAATACGGCCGGACATCACCGTATCCATGCTCAGAAGGGAAATTAACTTTATAAACTCTATCCACGACGGCAGCGTGAAAATAGGAGAAATCCATGTCAACAAGTCGAATTTCAGAGATCTTGCAGAAGCCAAAAATACCGGATTCATCAAAAGCAGACTTTCCAGACTTTGGATGAAGCAGTTGGATCGGCAAGTAAAACAATTGTCTAAGTTTATTATCCTGACGGAAGAGGACCGGAAGAATTTCTCATCTTATCTGGATAATACCACCGTCATCTACAACCCGCTGCCTTTCTATCCGGAGCAAACGTCGGACTGCACGGCTAAGGAGGTTATTGCAGTAGGGAGATATGCGTACCAAAAAGGATTCGACTTATTAATAGAAACATGGAGAATCGTAGCCCAAAAGCATCCTGATTGGAATTTAAGAATATATGGCGGAGGAGACAGGAGCGATTTTCTTGCCCTAAAAGACAAATATCACTTGGATACGCTTTATCTTGAGGAGCAAACACCCGACATTATCCGGAACTATTGCCGGAGTTCTATCTTTGTGCTTTCCTCGCGCTATGAGGGATTCGGAATGGTCATTACCGAAGCGATGTCGTGCGGTGTTCCCCCTGTTTCTTTCACTTGCCCGTGCGGGCCACGCGACATTATTGACGACGGTAAGAATGGCTTGCTGGTAGAAAACGGAAATATAGAAATGCTGGCAGAAAAGATATGTTACTTGATAGAGAATGACGAAATACGCCGGAAAATGGGACAACAAGCCCGAATTGACGTGGAACGTTTCAAGATAGAGCAGATTGCCGAACAATGGAAACAGTTGTTTGAAAGCCTCACTTTAAAGAATTGATTATGAAATGGTATTCGAAATATTTGCAGGTTTACGAGCAGCCATTTGCTTCGGCACCGCCGGAGGTGGTCGGTTTTGTGAAGAAAAAGTTGCGGAAGTTATCCGAAAACAAGCAACCGCTGGCTTCGGTTGTTCTCATTTGCCATAACGAGGAAACGCGTTTGTTGAGTTGTTTGTGGTCGCTTTGCGACAATGAATGTGATTTCCCGATAGAAATCTTAGCGGTCAACAACAACTCCACAGACCGCACGGAAGCGGTGATGCAACAGCTGGGAGTGACTTATTTCAATGAAACCAAGAAGGGCCCCGGACACGCCCGCCAATGCGGACTTAATCAGGCTAAAGGAAAGTATCATATCTGCATCGATACTGATACGATATATCCTTCCCGCTATATAAAGACGCACGTAAAGCAACTGATGAAGCCGGGAGTGGCTTGCACGTTCAGCCTGTGGAGTTTTATTCCCGATGAACGCCATTCCGCCACGGGACTGTGGTGGTACGAAGCATTGAGGGATCTTCATTTGCGTATTCAGTCGATACAGCGTCCGGAACTTTGTGTACGGGGAATGACATTCGGGTTTAACACCGAGCTGGGCAGAAAATTCGGTTTCCGGACAGATATTATCCGGGGCGAGGACGGGTCACTGGCTTTGGCAATGAAGCCTTATGGAAAATTGGTCTTTATCCATTCCGGAAAAGCCAGGGTCATGACAGGATATGGCACTCTAAATAACGACGGTTCGCTCTTTAATAGTTTCAAAACGAGACTAGTCAAAGCGTTCAAAGGAGCAGGCAGTATGTTTACCAGGAAAAATGAATATAAAGACGAAGATAATAATCTGATAAAAAACAAATAAAACAAATGCTATTATGATAACGCGTACTCCTTACGATAGAGATAACCTGAAAATAGGCAAGAAAGACAAGGTGTTGGAAGTGGGGCCGGGACACAGCCCTACGTTTCGTTCAAACGTGCTTGTGGACTTATTTGTAGACTCTAACTACCATAGATGCGGGAATCTGAAGATTTATCCACATCAGCAGTTTATTAATGCGAATGGAGAAGCTCTCCCCTTTAAAGATAAAGAATTTGATTATGTTATTTGTAACCAGGTACTTGAGCACGCGGAAAATCCTGCCGAGTTTATCCGCGAACAATGCAGAGTTGCCAAAAGGGGGTATATGGAAACGCCCAGTCTGCTGGGAGAATTTCTTTTCCCCAAGAAATCACATAAATGGATTATTCTCCACCTGGACAACAAACTGATTCTTTTTGAGAAGTCGAGAATGCCGGGAAACTATGAAAATAATTATGGTGAATTATTTCTCAATTATCTTCCTTATCAATCGCTGACCTATAAATTGTTATGGCTCACCGAAGGAGACTTGATGCTGAACCGGTGTGAATGGAAAGATGATATAGAATTTATTATTAACCCGACCAATGAGAAGTATACTGCTTTCTTCACCCAACCGTGGAGCCGACAAATGGTAGAACAGATGTATCCACGCAGAAGTGCAATAAAAGAGATACAAAAGATATGGAATGCTTTCTTTTATATCATAAAAAACAAGGTTAAATATAAGATTCATGGACATACTCCAATCAGTTTGGAAGAATATATGAGGCTTAAAGAAGAAAATAAGTAATATACTGTCTCTATGGCTCTTCTTCTAATTTTAAGTGGTAAAGTGAATTAGTAAAACCCCGGAAAAGAAGGAGGAACTGAAAAAACGAATCAAATAAACGGTTGGCAAAAGGCGAATATAAACGATACGAAAAACAAATAATAATATAGTTATGAACGGAAGTCTTACTCTTTGTCTCGAAGTTATTTTCTGGTTTGCCCTGTTCGTCGTGTTCTACACGTATCTGGGCTACGGAATCGTGCTCTATATTCTCGTCAAACTGAAAGAGCTTTTCGTGAAACCGGTGAAATACTCATTACCTGCATCGAACGATGAATTGCCGGAAGTGACACTGTTCATCACTGCTTTCAACGAGGAAGATGTAGTGGACGAGAAAATGGAGAATAGCCTGGAACTGGATTATCCGGCGGATAAGTTGCGCATTGTTTGGGTGACGGACGGCAGTGATGACGGAACGAACGAGCGTTTGCAAACTCGCTGGGCAGGAAAGGCAACGGTGCACTTCCAACCGCTACGGCAAGGCAAGACGGCTGCCATGACACGCGGCATGACACTGGTTGACACCCCGTTGGTGGTCTTTACGGATGCGAACACAATGGTGAACCGGGAGGCAATCCGGGAGATTGTGCTTGCTTTCCGGAATCCGAAAGTGGGCTGCGTGGCAGGTGAAAAACGGATTGCCGTGCAAGCGAAGGACGGGGCGGCAGCCGGTGGCGAAGGGATTTACTGGAAATATGAATCAACGTTGAAGGCGCTTGATGCACGGTTGTATTCGGCGGTGGGAGCTGCGGGAGAGCTGTTTGCCGTGCGGCGGGAATTGTTTGAGACAATGGAGCCGGACACGTTGCTTGATGATTTCATCCTTTCACTGCGTATCACGATGAAGGGGTATATCATTGCTTATTGTACGAATGCTTACGCCATTGAAAGCGGTTCGGCCGATATGCGCGAGGAGGAAAAACGGAAGGTGCGTATCGCTGCCGGAGGATTGCAGTCAATCCGTAGGCTTCGCCCATTGCTGAACCCTTTCCGCTACGGGGTACTTAGTTTTCAGTACACGTCGCACCGGGTGTTGAGGTGGTCTGTCACGCCTTTTCTATTGTTCGCACTTCTCCCGCTGAATGTTGCGATTTTACTGACGGGCGGCTCGCCTGTGTTCTACGGCGTCCTGCTCGTGTTACAGGTGTTTTTCTACGGACTGGGATACTGGGGATATTATCTGTCTACCAGACAGATAAAGAATAAATTGCTGTTTATCCCCTATTACTTCCTCTTTATGAATATAAATGTCTTGAGAGGAATCCGCTATCTGAAGAAGAAAAGAGGGAGCGGGACTTGGGAAAAAGCAAAGCGGGCAGAAAAATAAAAACAAATAATCAAATCTTTTGTTATCTTTGTAAGATGCAATAGTCTTAATCATCTAATCGAATGGACATGAACAGAACATTACATGATACAAATAACGCGCAAAGGATATTGAAACTGACAGCCGATACAATGTTGTTGGTCGACAAGAATGGTGTTTGCATAGACATTGATCCTCATTGTGACCTATGGTTCTTACAGGATGAGATACTTCTAGGAAAAAACATATTTGAACTCCTGCCCGAATATACGCGGGAAAGGGTTGTTCCTGTCTTCCAATCGGTACTTGAAGGGAAAAAGAGCGTCAGTAAAAACTTCAAACTGGTACTAAAGGAAGATGTTTATTATTTTAAATGCATCATGCATCCTTATGATGACATGGTGCTCTGCCAGTATCGCGACATCACCCAAAGAAGTAACGTGAAACGCCAACTGGAACAAACGAACCGAACGCTGCGGGAGATCCAGAAAGTGGCGCAAATCGGTCAGTGGGTGTACAATACGAATGAAAACGTTTTTCATTATCTGGGACATACCGGCGTGTTGTGTGAAGAAACGGTACGAAGCATTTCTTTCGAGAAATACAGGGAGTATATCGTTGAAGAAGACTGGCAGACGTTTATCAACTGGAAACTTAGAAATCTGGAGAGGTTCAATACGGACAGTATCAGCTACCGCGTACAGGTGAACGGAGAGATATATTATATGCGTATCCAGGCTTATCTGCGTGAGGAACTCCCGGACGGCAGCCTTACGATCGAGGGATATATCCAGAATATCACCGATATCCAGCGCCGCAGAAACGATATCAATACGCTGACGCACGCTATCAACAACGCCAAGGAGAGTATCTTTGCCGCCAGAGAGGACGGTACGATCATCTTTGCCAACCGGCGTTTTCTCCACAATCACGGGATTTGCGAGAATGTGGATATCTGTAAACTGAAAATTTATGATATTGCCGCAGATATGCCTACGCAGAAAGCGTGGAACGAACGTTGTAAGGACATCATGCACGGCGGAAGCAGCAATTTTATCGCTCATCATCCTTCGAAAATCAACAGGGATATTCTGGCATACGAAGGCACAATGTATAATGTGACCAATGATTCCGGAGAAGAAAGTTACTGGTCGTTTGCACATGATATTTCCGAACGAATCCGGTATGAGGCGCAAATCAAGCGACTCAACTTGATTATGGATACTACTATCAATAATCTGCCTGCGGGAATTGTGGTGAAGGAGATCAATAATGATTTCCGGTATCTCTACCGTAACCGTGAGTCGTACAACCGTGATCTCTGCGTCGGTGAGTCGTTCGGAAAGAATGACTTTGACTATTATCCGCCCATAGTGGCCGATAAAAAGAGACAGGAGGATATACAAGTGGCAACCACCGGAAAGGGATTGCATTGGACGACCGAAGGGAGGGATAAAAACGGTAACCGGATTATCCTCGACAAACGGAAAATCCGGGTGGACGGGGATGAATTGTCCTCTCCTATCATCGTCAGCATCGAATGGGATATCACGGAACTGGAGATGATCAAACGTGAACTTCAATCGTCAAAAGAGAAAGCGGAAATGTCCGACAAGCTAAAATCGGCTTTCCTCGCCAACATGAGTCACGAGATTCGTACTCCTTTGAACGCCATTGTCGGCTTCTCGCAACTTATCGCCGAAAGTAATGATGAGGAGGAAAGAAAGACGTATTATGGTATCGTTGAGTCCAATAATGGTCGCCTGCTGGAGCTTATCAACGAGATTCTTGATCTTTCGAAAATTGAATCGGGAATTATCGAATTTACCATAGGACCTACAAGCCTGCACAACTTATGCAGGGAAGTGCACGACGCTCATATTTTCCGTATGCCGGTAGGCGTGAGCCTCGTTCACGAGCCTTCGGACGAAAGTCTGATGATTGAAACGGACAAGAATCGGGTGTTCCAGGTGATTTCTAATTTGATTGGCAATGCCGCCAAATTCACGAAAGAAGGGAGCATTAGTTATGGATACAAACGGGTCGGCGACCAAATCGTTTTTCATGTGACCGACACGGGCACAGGCATCGAACCGGAAAAGGTGGGACGTGTGTTCGAACGTTTTGCCAAGCTGAATAATCATGCGCAGGGCACGGGATTGGGATTGTCTATCTGTAAGTCGATCGTTGAACGACTGGGTGGAAAGATTACTGTCAACTCTGAATTTGGAGTAGGAACGACGTTTAATTTTACGTTGCCTTATAATATTATAAAGAAGGCTGCGGACACAACAGAAGGTATGCAATCTTCACTGTCTTCGCAGTCCTCACAACTTTCGCAGTCTTCTCAACCTTCTGACCTGACTGAACAACCCTCCAATGAAACACCACAGGAACAAATTCCTGAGAAACAAGCCTGCATCTTGATTGCCGAAGACACGGACAGTAACTATGATTTGCTGAATGCTATCCTTGGCAAGAATTATCGGTTGGTTCATGCACACGACGGTATGGAAGCCGTCATAATGTATGATGAAGTGAAACCTGACCTCATCTTAATGGATATCAAAATGCCGAATCTGGACGGACTGGAAGCTACGAAAATCATTCGCGAACTGTCTGCCACCGTTCCTATTGTTGTTCAAAGTGCATACGCTTATCCGCAAGACCAGAAAGCTGCCAAAGAAGCGGGATGTAGTGATTTCATATCCAAGCCGATCGTGCAGTCGGAATTGAAAAAAATGCTCAATAAATGGCTGTCTCCAGAATTAAATAATAAAATACAAGAGTGATATAAACATAACCAAGAAAAGATGAAAGCCTTTTATAGACTATTTTACTACATCTCTATTCTTTTATCGTGTATCCTGGCGGGTGTCACAATAGCAGGAGCATTTAGCGGTACTGCTTCACCGGACAGTTTCAAGTTTATGCCTTTTATCGGTTTGGGACTACCGATACTTTTGTTGGTCAATCTGGCGTCTGCTGTTTATTGGACGATTCGTTGGCGATACTGGGTTTTCATTCCGCTAATTGCCATATTCAGTAATTGGGGTTACATCAACTGTGTTCTCCAATTCCCGCTTCTCGATCCGGCTTCCAAACCGACAGTCAAAGTTAACGCATATACTCCCGGAGTGTTGACCGTAGCCACTTACAACGTTGACGGATTCAACCGCGAACACACCGGGTATTCATGTAAGGAGATCGCTGCACAGATGAGAAATCTGAAAGCGGACATTCTCTGTTTTCAAGAGTTCGGTATTGATGATGAGTTTGGCGTCGACAGTCTATGTACTGCGTTGTCTGACTGGCCTTATCATTATATTCCTTCTTCTCCCGAAAGACAACATCTTTTACAACTTGCTGTTTTCAGCCGTTATTCTATCAAAAAGGAGCATCTGATTATTTATCCCAACTCCGGTAATTGTAGTCTCTGGTGTGATATTGAAGTCAACGGTCGTATGATCCGTCTGTTTAATAATCACCTGCAAACTACGGAAGTGAGCCGCAATAAGCGCAAACTGGAAAAAGAACTTCGCCAAGACAACTCTCAAAGAGCCAAACGTGCCGCCCTTACGCTCGCCGACGGCCTGCATGAGAACTTCCGGAAACGTGCAGTACAAGCTAATCTTATCAATCAACTGGTGTCTGCCTCCCCCTATCCTACTCTTGTCTGCGGTGACTTCAACTCACTCCCTTCTTCTTACGTTTACCACACCGTGAAAGGTGATAAATTGCTAGACGGCTTTCAGACCGGCGGACACGGATATATGTATACTTTCAAATATTTTAAGCACCTGTTGAGAATTGACTATATTCTTCACTCGCCCGAACTGAAAGGTTTGGATTATTTCTCACCGGACTGGGAATATAGTGATCATAATCCGGTGGTGATGAGGATGAAGCTATAAAAGGTGTTCTTTGTAATGGGACTCAACTGGATATTCAGCAATAAAAACAAAAAAGCAACTAAATCGTTATGAATTAGTTGCTTTTAATTTTCAGTTATACTATATTGTCTTAATTGAAAATATAACGTACACTAAACTGTACTGAATAAGTAGATTTAAAACTTTGGAAATCACGATAAGTGCTTGTCAATGTCTCACCTGCATTCTTATTCATAGTAAATTCTCCGTTTTTATATTGCAACAAGCTCGAATTGATTACCTGCTTATAAAGTCCCCAACTGTTGTTCAATAAGTTAGGAAGGTTTTTAATATCAACTCCTACTTGCAGCAAGTTACGCTTTCCACCAACATTCAAATAGAAATCTTGATTCAATTTAAAATCAACTTGATGATGCCATGGCATAACAGCTCCACCTCTCTCGGCATACTTACCTTTGCGATTCTTCAGGTATTTATCTTGGTTAATATAATTCCAGAAATCATCTCTTTGCTCCTTAGCCGGATAAGAAGCAGCATCACTAAACTTCCAGCTATCCAATTCTTCACGTGTTGCAGGAATATACAATAAACTATTAGCGCCTGCATCACCAACAACATTACTAGAGAAAGTATACGAGTAGCGGCTATATCCCCATGACCCGGAATATCCCATCTGCATTCCTTCATACAACAAAGAAACGCTAGTAGCAAAATGCTTTCCATATTCCTTTTTATAACCGATTGTAGCCAAGATACGATCAGGAGCTACATAGGTACCATAACCCAATTCATGTTCATTGATACCATTTACCGAATAAGTATTAGTCTTATAGGCAGAAGTTACCTGGTCACCAATACCATCACTATATGAACGAGATTTTGAATGTGTATAAGCAAATGATAAATCTAAACCAAAATCAAAGTTCTTACGCAATTGCGCTGAAATAGAATAGTAATAAGCACCCTTTTTCCAGTTCTCTAAAAGATAAACATTCCGACCGCTGTTATATATCTTATAAGTATCACGAACATCATTGGGAGAAAGAGTCAATTTTGCCTCTTGCAATTCATAACCGCGGTTAGTTATCACAACCGGATTATAATCACGGCTATAAATTCCTTCCAAAGTAAAGTTAACATCTCCCGGCAATCTCATATCAAGAGCTAATGAGGTCTTCCAAGTAGAAGGCATCTTCAAATCTTTATCAATAATTGTCGGATCTTTAGGAAGCTCTACTTTTGAATGCGTCTGACCACCATACAAGTCCTTCAAAATCTCATCACGATTTGCATGGAAATGAGGTTTATATTGGGCAGTAGCAGCATCCGTATAATAATAGGTAGTTTGTCCCACGCCTGAATTTCCGACAGCAGAAATCAACCAAACGAAAGGCATACGTCCAACAAACAAACCTGTACCACCACGAAGTACATACTTACGATCTCCTGTTATATCCCAATTAAAACCAACACGTGGAGATACTGATACTTTTGCACCCGGAAGTTGGTCTGTTGAATAATGCTGACCTCCAAAATCTAATTTGGCAAATTCTTCATTATAATTATTCTTTAAAGAAGGGTAAGTCGGTAGTTCAAAACGAAGTCCACCTGTTACTTTAAAGTTTTCTGAAACAGAAACCTCATCTTGCAAATATAAAGAATCTTGTTGGAATTTCAATTCTGCAAGGAATTGAGACATATCAGGTGAATTTGAATGGGTTATAGCAAAGGCCTTCGGAGTCTCATCATTTACAAAATCACTCCAACTTGAATAAACATAGTAACCAGCACCTCCCAGCATATAACCATTAATAGCCTTTGTATGCTCATATTGGAAACCGGCCATGAACTTATTAATACCTACGTTCCAGTTAAACTCATCTGTAATGGTGAATACTTTTGTCTGACGGAGATTGCCCGCAGTAAAAAGGTCTGCACCAAAATTGGCATATACAGCACCATCCTGCAAAATATCAACTGTTGGGAAAAGAGGACCATCAAACGAACGAGGCTCATCTTGATAAGAATATGCAAAACGTAGCATATTATTCATTGCTCCTTGAGCCATACGAGAGTTCCATTCACCTGCAACAGAAGTAAAATCACGCACTTGATAATAGTTGGAATTCGAAAAGCTAAGCGCATATTTAGAAGTACGTCCCTGTCCAGGAGCAATGGTACCAACAGGTTTACCATCTATAACTTCAGTGGATGTTCCTCCCGGATAAAGAGCTGATGTAGATAATGGACTGACTGAACTGGTAGGGAAGTTAGAATCTTTGGTATGTGTCTTGGTAAAACGGAAACTAACTTTATTGTTTTGATTAGCATTCCAGTCAATACGTGCCATAACACGATAAGCAGGGGTATCCGTTGAATAGTCATTATACTTTCCCGGATCAAAATTATATTTGTTTAGTAAGAAACCACGCATATCATCCATGTCACTTTGGAGAGGGCGATGTATATTACCACCACTATAGCTTTCTCCAAGTGCAGTACGAGGACGATAGTTTGATCCCGCTGTTACATTATCTTCATATTCTCCATTTACAAAGAAGAATAATTTATCTTTTATAATCGGACCACCGAAGCTTGCACCATAAGTATAATATTGAGCTTTGGAACGTAAAAGTTCATAATCATCAACTTTACTTCCTTTTAGATTCTCATTATTAAAATACATATAAGCAGTTCCACGAAATTGGTTATCTCCCGAACGAGTTACTGCATTAATTGCACCTCCTGTAAAACCGCTCTGACGAACATCAAACGGGGTTACAGCTACTGTAACCTGTTCCAAAGCATCCAAAGAAATTGGAGAGCCGTTAGCCGGAAGATTACCTCCCAACCCGAATGTATTGTTGAAAGCAGCACCGTCAACTGTCACAAATGATTGGCGATAATTACCACCACCGACTGCAAAACCATTACCAACATCAGCACCTTGTGGAGAAAGACGCATAATATCGCTAATACTACGGGAAATAGTTGGGGTGTTACTAATCATATCACGATTAGCATTCATAATAGCACCTGCCCTATCAGACTTCATGTTACTTTCTTTAGAAGCAGTCACCACCACTTCGTCCAACAGTTCAGAACTCTCTTTTAAAGAAACATTTAAAACATAATTCTCTCCTAATAAAAGATTGATTCCTTTGTAAATAGCTGTCTGATAACCGACATAAGAAATTTCTACCTTGTATGGTCCACCAGTACGCATACCTTGCAAATTGAATTGACCACTAACATTAGTCACAGTTCCATACCGAGTTCCTGAAGGCTCGTGAATGGCAACAATAGTTGCTCCGATAATCGGTTCATCTTGTGCTGTCACTTTACCACTCATAGTGGCTGTGGTAACCTGTGCACTCATTGTGACTGTCATTAGCAACATTACTAGCACCAAAAAAGACCGCGTTCTTTTTAACATAATGTAATTGATTAGTTTATACTAATTGTTTGCTTTTAAAAACTGTGCACAAATATAATTAATATTATTTAGACTTACGTTACAATTATACTACAAAATTTTAAGAGAGATAAACGTTTTATTGCGTTATAAAACAAGAAAGGCTCTACATAACTTGCAGAGCCTTTTATTTTGAAACAGAAAGCATTAGAAATGCTTCAATCTATTATTTTACACTAGTCGGTCATTAACTTTCTATAACGAACACGCTTCGGTTCTTCATTCCCTAAACGCTTCAATTTATTTTCTTCGTACTCCGAATAGGAACCTTCAAAGTAAAACACATTGGAGTCTCCTTCAAAAGCCAGAATGTGTGTACAAATACGATCGAGGAACCAACGGTCGTGTGAAATGACAACTGCACAACCTGCAAAGTCTTCCAGACCTTCTTCCAAAGCACGCAGTGTATTTACATCGATATCATTGGTAGGCTCATCGAGCAATAACACGTTCCCTTCTTCTTTCAAAGCCATTGCTAGGTGCAAACGATTTCTCTCACCACCGGAGAGCACACCACAAAGTTTTTCCTGATCGGCTCCGGAGAAATTGAAACGAGAAAGATAAGCACGTGCATTAATATCACGTCCGCCCATACGAAGCAAATCATTACCACCGGAAATTACCTGATAAACACTCTTGTTCGGGTCAATGTCTTTATGCTGCTGGTCGACATAGGCTACTTTTACAGTCTCTCCTACTTCAAATTCACCCTTATCTACGGTTTCCAGTCCCATAATCAAACGGAAAAGTGTAGTTTTTCCTGCACCATTCGGACCGATTACGCCGACAATGCCATTCGGGGGAAGCACAAAATTCAAATCGTCAAACAGCAGTTTATCACCGTATGCTTTAGCCACATGTTTAGCTTCGATAACTCTATTACCTAAACGAGGACCATTCGGAATAAAGATTTCCAGTTTTTCCTCCTTCTCTTTCACGTCTTCATTCAACAACTTGTCGTATGAATTAAGGCGGGCTTTCCCTTTTGCCTGACGAGCTTTCGGAGCCATACGAACCCATTCCAACTCGCGCTCCAGCGTCTTACGACGTTTGCTCGCAGTTTTTTCCTCCATTTCCATGCGTTTCGTCTTCTGTTCCAGCCAGGAAGAGTAGTTTCCTTTCCATGGAATACCTTCACCACGATCTAGTTCGAGAATCCAGCCGGCAACGTGGTCAAGGAAGTAACGGTCGTGGGTTACGGCAATAACAGTCCCTTCATATTGTTGAAGATGTTGTTCCAACCAATCGATAGATTCTGCATCCAAATGGTTGGTAGGCTCGTCCAGCAACAACACATCCGGTTTCTGCAACAGCAAACGACAAAGAGCTACCCGTCGACGTTCACCTCCGGAAAGATTTGCCACAGACTGATTTTCAGGCGGACAACGAAGTGCGTCCATTGCACGTTCCAGTTTACTATCCAGATTCCATGCATCTGTTGCATCAATAATATCTTGCAATTCGCCTTGACGAGTAAAAAGAGCATCCATTTTATCCTGGTCTTCGTAATACTCCGGCAAACCGAATTTTTGATTGATTTCTTCGTATTCTGTCAGTGCGTCAACAATGGGTTGCACACCTTCCATTACTACTTCTTTTACTGTCTTTGTGTCGTCCAGATAAGGTTCCTGTGCCAGATAGCCTACAGAATATCCCGGAGAGAAGACCA
>ENA-OPRV01000319-OPRV01000319.1-human-gut-metagenome-genome-assembly--contig:-NODE-319-length-33986-cov-9.955557_pt1 | contig 33986 bp, 31 predicted proteins | sample MGYA00241896_ERZ501886 | MGnify/ENA primary metagenome ERZ501886 (study PRJEB25962, sample SAMEA2042452) | human gut metagenome | biome: human gut; feature: human-associated habitat; material: faeces... | reverse complement strand
TGTCTGGAGTTTTAAAGCTTTTGCCCTTACAGGGCGACAGGTTTGCGTCCGTAATAACCCAGGGCGATGCCCTGGGCTAAGAGCTTCTGCCCTTTCAGGGCGTGTGGGGTAAAACTTGCGAAAGTTCAGTGACATACAAATGCAGGGGGGGCAATCTGTCTTTTCTGACAGAAATTGTCTTGTTTTGTATAAATAAAAATTTTGATAATGAAAACTCGTACAAAAGTAATTATAGCTATCGGCTCTAACAGAAATCAGGAGGAGAATTTGTCGAAGGCGTATGAACATCTGAAATACATGTTCAAGAACAGTCTGTTCGGACCGCGTATGTGGACTGAGCCTATCGGACTGGAGAATTCAGACAAGTTTCTGAATCAGGTGATGTTGGGGGAGACCATCTGTTCCAAGAAGTCTGTGCTTGCTGCGCTGCGAAGTGTGGAGCAGAGATGCGGACGCAGAATCCGTGGCCCCTACAGGAAGGTGGATGTTCCGCTGGATCTCGACCTTCTGCTCTATGGCGATGAGAAATTGCACGAGAACGAATGGGAGCGTAGTTACATCAAGAGTTCTATCAGCTACCTCGAAGAGCAGGATGCTAAGAGAGAATGATTTTGGCACGGATTACACGGATTTATGGCGCGAATGCCGATAAATCACTGAACTTGCGAAACTTCTGTAAGATAAGAAAATCCGTGTAATCCGTGCCCGAAAAAAAAAACGGGAAACCCGAATCTGGTATGTAGATTTACAATACCGGATTCGGGTTTTCTGTTGTAAGATTGAGTTCTATTACTCTTCCTTCTTTCAGCGACTTCTGTACGTTGATGAGGCGCTGGTTGCTGCTGCCCCTGAAGAAAAGGTCTTCATCGCGCAATGCCTGCACGAAGGGACCGTCTACCAATACATCGATTTGGCGGAGGAGTTCAAGCTGTTCCGGATTCTTCACCAGGTTTTCGAAGAGAAAGCCCGTAAAGCACCAGATGTTCTTGCTGCTCTGCTCCCTGATGGCGCGCGCCAGCTCGGCAAAGCCCTTTGCCTGGAACATCGGGTCGCCGCCCGAGAAGGTTACGTTGGCGAAGGGGTCGCTCATGATTTCCTTCATCAGTTCCTCCGTAGAGGTCATCGTGCCGTGGCTGATGTCCCATGACTGCGGATTATGGCAGCCCGGACAATGGTTGGGGCATCCCGCACAGTAAATGGATGTGCGGAAGCCCGGACCGTCTACCATCGTATCATGTACGACGCTTAATACGCTAATCATTAATCACTAATAATTAATCACTAATCACTAATAATTAATCACTACTTTTCCCCTCCGATATGGGTTACGCGGTCGTGGAGCTCGGCAAGCTTGCCGCTGTTCCAGCGGTCGGTGGTTCCTACCAGATAACCGGTGATGCGCTGCAGCTTGTCGATGTGGTGGCTGCCGCACTTAGGACATACCTCGAGGTTGGCATCAGCATTCTCGTAGCCGCAGTCGAGACAGCGGTTGCGGTTGTGGTTTACTGAGCCGTAACCCATGTTGTACTTATCCATCATGTCTACCACGCTCTCTATTACTGACGGGTTGTGGGTAGCATCGCCGTCAATCTCTACATAGAAGATGTGGCCGCCGCGGGTCAGGTCGTGGTATGGAGCCTCGATCTGTGCCTTCTTCAGAGCTGTACACTTATAGTATACAGGCACGTGGTTAGAGTTGGTATAATAGTCGCGGTCTGTAACGCCAGGGATGACGCCAAACTGCTTTCTGTCCTTCTTTGTAAACTTACCGCTCAATCCCTCGGCTGGAGTAGCCAGGATAGAGTAGTTGTGATGATACTGCTCGCTGAACTCGTTGGCACGGTCGCGCATGTAGGTAACAATCTTCAGTCCCAGCTCCTGTGCCTTCTCGCTCTCGCCGTGGTGCTTGCCGATGAGCGCCTTGAGGCACTCAGCCAGACCGATGAAACCGATACCCAGGGTTCCGTGGTTGATGACGCTCTCGATGGTTTCTTCCGGCTTCAGGTTTTCTGCGCCTACCCAGAGATACTTCATGAGCAGAGGAAACTGCTTGGCCATCGCTGTCTTCTGGAACTGGAAGCGCTCGTCGAGCTGCTTGGCTGTGATGTCGAGGATATTGTCGAGCTTGGCAAAGAACATGTCGATGCGCTGCTTTTCGTCTTCGATGCCCATGCACTCGATGGCGAGCTTCACGATGTTGATGGTAGAGAAACTCAGGTTACCGCGGGCGATGCTGGTCTTCTCGCCCCAGCGGTCTTCGAATACGCGGGTGCGGCAGCCCATGGTTGCAATCTCCCACTTGTAGCGCTCCGGATCATCAGCACGCCACTTCTCGTTCTGGTTGAAGGTGGCGTCGAGGTTCAGGAAGTTAGGGAAGAAACGGCGGGCTGTTACCTTGCAGGCCAGCTTGTAGAGGTCGTAGTTTCTGTCCTCAGGCAGATAGTTTACGCCTCTCTTCTTCTTCCATATCTGGATAGGGAAGATGGCTGTCTCTCCGTTGCCTACGCCCTGATAGGTGCTGAGCAGGATTTCGCGCATGATGCAGCGGCCCTCGGCACTTGTATCGGTACCATAGTTGATGCTTGAGAATACTACCTGGTTACCGCCGCGGCTGTGGATGGTGTTCATGTTGTGGATGAATGCCTCCATTGCCTGATGCACGCGGTTCACGGTCTTGTTGATGGCGTGCTGCTCCAGGCGCTCGCGGCCCTGCAATCCGTCGAGTGGCTTCTCTACGTAGTCGTCGATAGGCGCATCGTAGAGGTTGCTCAGGTCTTCGCCTGTCAGCTTCTCCAGGTTCTTTACCTCTTCCTGGTACGACATGCGTACGTATGGAGCCAGATAGAAGTCGAAGGCTGGGATGGCCTGGCCGCCGTGCATCTCGTTCTGGCAGGTCTCGAGAGAGATACAAGCCAGCACGGCTGCGGTCTCGATGCGCTTGGCAGGACGGCTTGAACCGTGACCGGCTGTGAAACCATGGTTCAGAATCACGTCGAGAGGGTGCTGCACGCAGGTGAGACTCTTGGTTGGATAATAGTCCTTATCGTGAATATGTATATAGTTGTGCATGACGGCGTCGCGTACATCCTCAGAGAGGAGGTAGTCGTCGACGAATGGTTTGGTGGTTTCTGAAGCGAACTTCATCATCATGCCGGCTGGCGTGTCGGCATTCATGTTTGCGTTTTCGCGGGTGATGTCGTTGTTCTTGGCATTGACGATGCTCATGAACACGTCGCGTGTCTTCGCCTTGCGGGCGATGTTACGCTGGTTACGGTATGCGATGTACTTCTGGGCAACATCTTTGCGGGCACTCTTCATGAGTTCCATCTCGATGGCGTCCTGAATGGCCTCAACGCTCATCTGGCTCTTGCCGCGATAAGAGATGTGGTCGGCTATCTGCTCGATAAGAGTGGAATCTTCACCCTTGTCGGTGTGCAACATGGCCTTGCGAATGGCTGCCATGATTTTCTGTTCGTTGAATCCAACGATGCGTCCGTCACGCTTTACTACTGTCTGGATCATTTTAGTATTACTTTTACGATTAATGTTTAAATTACTTAGTATTAAGTCATTATGACTTGAAGAGGTAGATATGTACCTCCTTTTGACATTGCAAAGATATAAATAATTTCTGAAAGTAACTACTTTTGGACAACTTTTTTATGGTTAAAAAATATTAAGTCGCTGATAATCAGGTGATAACGAAAAAGTTTTGGAAAACTTTTACAAAATTCCCTTTTCTAAAACGTTTAAGTTGTTATCTATCAGCGTGTTGCGCGTCTTGTGCTGCTGTGTGCGTTTCCAGCTTGTTGTCTGTGCTTTGTGACAGAATGGAGAAAGCAAATCGCCGCAACGCCCATGTATAGGGCATTGCGGCGATTCTGGGGGTATTATTTCGTTTGTCGCTTATAGTCGAGTGCAGCTCCGATGGCGGTGCAGAATTCCGAGTATTTCGGTATCCTGAACCTCACTCCGTAGAGTTTCTCCATGGCTGGGAACACCTCGCGGCATTGCGGCAGCAGGGTGAGGTTGCCTATGAGCACGAAATCCTTGATGCCCGATTCGAGCGATGAGAGGATGGTGGCGGAGCCTATCGACTGCAGCACCATCCAGATGAGTCCCATGGCGATGTCTTCGCGCGAAGCGTTTGCCTTGGCGTTGCTGAAGAGCGATGCGGTGGCGTTCATCGGGAGTCCGGGCAGAGGCTTGGCGCTGATGTCGCCTATCAGCAGGTTAATCTTGCTCACGTCGCCGTCTTTGGCGAGGTTGATAATCTGCTTGATGTCGTCGGTCTTGAGCATGATGCGGCTCAGTCCTGCCAGGGTTCCGCCGCCTATGCCGATGCCTCCGATGTGTCTTATCTCGTTGTCATCGCATTTTACGAGCGATGTTCCGGTTCCCATGCTCACCACTATCATGCGGTCGAGCTTGCTCTCATATCGGGCGCCCAGTCCGTCGGCCACGAATTCCTCGCTCTTCGAGGTTGGCAGTCCGTAGATGGGCTCGTCGATGTAGGCAGATCCTACGCCTGTGAGCATCACCTGTTCTACATCGCTCAGCGCAATCTTGTTGTCGTGAAGATACTTGCCGAAGGCTCCGTAGAGCGAGGTGATAGGGTCAGTTGCCTTGATGCGGATGGGGCTTACCACCACGCCGCTTTCATCGATGCCCACAATCTTGGTTGTAGAGATGCCTACGTCGATTCCTATAACAATCTTTTTCATTCTTTATATATATAATAATGTGTATTTTCGCAGATGATGCCCCTTTAGAGCACACCCATCTTGCAGAAGGTGATGAGCACGGCGTAGCCCACAATCATGCTCAGGATGCCCACCGTGAGTCCTGCCTTCACCATGTCGGTCTGCTGGATGAGTCCGGTAGAGTAGGCGATGGCGTTAGGAGGGGTTGAGATAGGCAGCGACATGGCGCAGCTGGCTGATACTGCTACTCCGATGAGGATGGTAGAGGTGCCGCCGATGGAGTTGAGCTTGTCGCCCATGCCGGCGCATACCACCGTGAGGATTGGGATGAGCAGGGCGGCGGTGGCGGTGTTCGAGATGAAGTTACTCAGGATGAAGCATACCAGTCCGGATACAATCATGATGACCAGCGGATTGAATTCTGCAAACGGAATACTCTTTACGGCTGCCTCGGCAAGACCGGTGCCGTTCATCGCCAGACCGAGGGCGAATCCGCCTGCCACCATCCAGATGACAGCCCAGTCAATCTCCTTCAGGTCCTTGGCTGTAACCACTCCCGTAAGGGCGAATATGGCGATAGGGAGCATGGCCACGGTGTTGGCGTTGATGCCCAGCTGCTTGCCGAATACCCAGAGCACGATGGTTGCAAGGAAGGTGACGGCCACTACCGTGGTGCGCCAGTTGTGCTGCATGTTGCCCTCGATGTTGAGCTCGATGGTCTTGGCAGAGAACGGGAACATCTTGCGGATGATGACCCATGCCATGAGGAGCATGATGAGCACCATAGGGGCCATGATGAGCATCCAGTCGCCGAAGCTGAGACCCAGGTTCAGTCCTGCCGGGTCGTTCAATACCTTGAAGGCGAATGCGTTAGGCGGTGTTCCGATAGGGGTTCCCATACCGCCCAGGTTGGCTCCGATAGGAATGGCCATGGTGAGCGCCACGCGGCCCTTGCCCGAAGGCGGCAATGATTTGAACACCGGTGTGAGGAAGGTGAGCATCATGGCGGCGGTGGCTGTATTTGAAATGAACATCGAGAAGATGCCGGTGATGAGCATGAAACCCAGCAGCACGTTCTCAGAACGCTTGCCGAATGGCGCAATCAGGGCCTTCGCCATCATCACGTCGAGTCCGCTCTTGGTAGCAGCTATGGCGAGTACGAAACCGCCCAGGAAGAGGATGATGGTAGGGTCGGCGAAGCACGCCATCACACCCTGATAGTCGAGCAGCTTGCCCATTTCAGCCTCCGAGCCTTGCATGATCTTAAAGGCGGAGTCGCTGGCGAAGAACAGCAGCACGAAGATGATTACGACGCTGGTAGCCCATGCCGGTATGGCTTCGGTGAGCCAAAGCATCACGGCCATGACGAAGATAGCGATGACGCGCTGCTGCACGATGGTTAGCCCCTCGATGCCGAAGCTATCTATGGGCAGGTTCCAGACGATAACGGTAAGCAGAGCCGTTATGAGAAACAGCAATGCTTTCTTGCGATTAAAATCGCCATTCAATACTTTCTTTACAGTTTCTTGCATTATCTTTCTGTCTTAAGGATTATTTTCTTGCAAAAATACGTGTTTTTTTTGTATTTCGCAAGTTTTTTTGCAAAAATAGTGAAAAAAATGCCGAAAAATATTGTTGTTTCAAGAAAAAATGCTATATTTGCAGTGGATTTACCGATAACAGCTATCGGTGATGCTGGAAACATGGAGACCCGGAAGGGTGAGTCAGCGAACCTGATATGTCTAATAAATAAATAAGGAGATAAAGAAATGAATAAGTCTGTAGTATTTATCATCATCCTGCTCGTGATAGTTCTGTCTATCATCGTATCGCAGTACTTCCACAAGCGTCACCATGAATATAAGATGGCGGACATCGAGAAGGCTATCCGCGGGGCTTATCCTAAGGGTATAGGCTCGATAAGCAAGGAAGAACTGGTAACAGCAGTGAAGAAATACTTCCACTGTTCGGCGAAGGAGGCTCATTATATAATAGGTGTAGCCCGCCGTAAGAAACTGGTGGATATTGCTGCAGATTATGTAACGATATTATTTTGATTTTTAGAGCAAAATTTTTTCAATGTGTGTAGCCGTGAGGCTATTGACTTTCTCGAAAAGATATTAGGATATAATTTGAGGCAAAAAAGATTGTAGAAAGATGTGCTATCCTGTAAAGTTAGCATGTCGTAGGAATGTTCTAGCGCCTCATCTAAAAGAGCTAGACACGTTTTTCCCTCCCTGAGACGCAAGTCCCAGGGAGGGTTTTTCGATTTATATCCGGTAGGCTTCTGCCGGCATTATCCCGGTTCAGGCATCTGCCTTATCCCATGTTGCCGCCGCCATCGGTGCCTTCGCTACCGGTGCCCTGACTGCCGGAACCGCCTGCCGAATCGGAGCCGCCCGATGGGTTGTCACCGCCCGATGGAGTATTGCCGTCGGATGGAGTGGTAGGAGGCGTATCGGTAGAGGTTACCTGCTTTACCACCTTACCGTTGCGGTCGTAGCAGGTGATGTTGACGGAGGTCTCTTCGAGTTCCTTCTTGATTTCGGTGTTAGGCACGAAGATGATGTATCGGCGGGTGATGAGGTTGGCGCTCACCTTGTTTACATCCTCTACGGCGGTAGAGTTAAGACCGAATCGGAGGCTGCCCAGTCCTGGCACAGCCACGCTGTGGCCCTCGGTGGCCCAGGCAGCAATCACATCGCCGATGGCTGCCCATCCGGCGTTGATGACGGCCTTAGGCAATCCGCTGCGAACGGCAGCTTCTTCTATTACCTTGGTGGCGTTGAGCTGGCTGTAGAGATCAGCCTGCATCACGAATGCCCACTTTTGCTTACCTTTTTCGAACGCTACGTTGCGCTCAATCGCTTTTACTTTGATACTCATAATCTAAATCGTTTTTTTAAAATGGTTAAACAAATCAGTTTACATGCAGCTGGTAACGCCGAGCGTGGTGCCTACGGCAGTAAGTACGGCGATAATCACCTGCAAGATAGTTTTCCAAACTTCCTTTTTCATTTTCTTTTTCCTTTCTTTTTTTTAAGGGTTCAACATTTAGAAAGAGATAGGGCAGGTGTGCACCCCTGTCGTTTTCCCCTCCGTTTTCTAGTGGTTAATTTCCCATTTGCCGTTCTTGATGAATGACAGTGCAAAGATACAACATTTTTCTCTGAAAAACAATAGTTGTCCCGAATCACGTGCATCCTTGTCCCGAATCACGAGCATTCCTCCCTCATATCCCATTCTCTTCCGCCTAATTTAACCGCCATTAATTTAATGGCCATTAAATTAAATGTTAAATCTGTTAACATTATATGGTATGTTTCGCCTTTCCAACTGCGTCCCGATGCAGTCGGCGCTACGTCCCGACGTATCGCCCGCTGCGTCGGGACGTGGCTGGCGGCGCGTCGCCACGCAGTTTTAGGGGCATCGGGCGCACAGTTACTTGCTATGTGGGTTAGCTGGTTGATAGGAGGAAAGGCAAAAATGTGAATGTGAATGTGAATTTGAAATGTTTTTCAATGTTACCTGAAGGAGAAGCGTATAATCGGGTTTGAGTAATAGTAGCCATTATAATAGGTTCATATTATATATATAATAAGGTACGCGCGCGAGGACTGAATTTCATTCACAATATCCAATAAAAGGAATGGATGGAACAACCCGATACATTGATTTACATTTCAAATTCACATTCACTTTCACATTTTGTTTTGATGGTTTTATGAAAAAAAGACAATTTGATAAAAAATAATTTAGAATTTATTTGTTTATTCGGGGAAAAAGTGTTACTTTTGTAGATGCTATGAAAAATAACTTTCATGGTATAACTTAAATCAGAAGCTAATGACCGGACTTATCAAAAAAAGCACCGAAAAGACTTCTTACGTTGTCTTCAAGTTTGATTTCTGCAAAAGCCGGAATCTTTCAAGTATCGAGGGTACTCTACCCTTGGAATTTCCCGAAATGCCATCGCCTGAAAAATATCAGGAGTGTCAGACTGGTTTCGAGAAGGTAATGGACAGTTTGCTGAAAAGCAAGAAAATGACTTTAGTGGAATCACGGAAGTATGAGGAAGACGTTATTCACGACAACCGAATATTGGGATTTCGCGAAGGTGTGGCTGTGCTGGATGTATGCGCAGACAAGAAAGAATTTTATTGGAGTGATTTTAAGGAGAATGAAATTCACAACCAGCCTTTCTGCAAGGTGATTATTGATAATCGCCCCAACAAAGGATTCCTTTTTGTGGAAGAATCCAGAATCTTCGGCGGCAAAAGAGGGCAGGACAAGGTGGTGGCTCTTCTGCGTGATAATATCAACAGGGTGGCCAATCAATATGGCTGGAATATGGTGATTTCTGCCAAGTTGCCACCTGGTGATTTCTTTGATGCCGTGGCTGAGAGAATCAAGGCTGGCTGCAGACCAAAGGCTGTGGTGTTTTCTTTTCCTCGTCATCAGTCTCTCAGCGATGCGCCATATTCCTTAGTCCTGCAATTGCAGATGCAGCATTCATTCATGGAGTGTCTCAATGCCAGTAAGTATCAAGTACAATATGTTACAGATAAAGGTGAGCAGTTGCGCTTGGACAAGGCAAACAGAGACATTGCCATGTTGGTGAACTTGTGCAGTAAAGAAGATTACGGCATCAAGGTATATTATTGGAATGGTCCGTGTACCTCTTCCAGTTCACTGAAACGAACCAAGGTGAAAATCTCCGATGTTGAGATTGTAGCTCTGGTTAATGGAGATGCTGTCTGTTGCGATTGTCATGGAGATTCTCGGTTTGCTTTGATCAATTCTCTTGATGTGATTCTTGATGATTTAAAGGGTTACGACGATGAGGTTATTTAAGATGAAGACCAGACAGATGGTAGATAAATCTTTCTCGCAACACATGATTTATCAGTTTTTCAGAGCCATCACCCATGATATCTTCAATGATAAGACGTGGTTTCCTACGTCCAGATGTTCATGCGAGGATGTTTTTTATGAGGTGTTCTGCATCGTAGACAAAATGATGTTTTCGCATACCGATACGGAGAGCCGCCTTGCCTTTGTGGAAGGAATAGGGCAATATGAGAAAAACTATGTTGACGAGGATGAGTATGCTACAGCTCAGGACGAGCGGCAGAGAATCGTATTTGTCATCCTGTATATGGCAGCTGTGATACTTCAGATGATGCCTTTGGAGTCGAAAGTGTTTCAATTTTGCTCAATGATTATGGGGCAATGGAGAGGCTACGTAACTCAGGAGTTTTCTCAGCGGTGCCTCGGAGCAGTCGTGAAGAACCGAGATGTGGTTGAGCGGCTGGCAGCCAATATCGGTTATTATGGCGAGGATGGTTTCTTCGTTTCATCTCAGATTAATGAACTGATGCGCCAGAACAATGATGAAGATTATCTGCACGGATTCGAGCCTGAACAGAAGAGGACATTGGAATTGGAAGTGACAGACGATGAGCATCAGGAAAACGGCGGACAGGAAAAAACGGAAGAAGATAATGAGAAGAAATGGGGCGACTTGAGCCAGGGAGAAAGAGTAAAGCGAGCCTTGCAGAAGATGATAGACGAAAAGGCTATTCCTTTGAAGAAAGACTATGCCCTGATTATGGTGGCGCTCTCTGATATCAACGATTTTGAAGGCAAATTTGATAATGGCGCATCTTTCTGCAAGTATCTTACAGAGCAGTTGGGTCTGCCTTCCAATCTGACCAATGCCAGTGTCATCTCCAAGCGTTTCTCTAAGATGCGTGGCGAATTTCCCAACTGGAGTTTTGATGATGTGAAAGACCCCGTAGCCCGTCAGAAACTCATCAATATCGCTAACCGTTTTGTTGCCATCTACCGTAAGGGGCAGTAGGAAGCGGGGAAATGATTGCTTCTTGTGAGTGTTGGCAAGTTTTAGATGGAATGTTAAAAACGTAAAATAGTGCAAGTTTTAGGCATATTCTACGTTTAACATTAGAATAGGTTTAATAAACAAATTAGGATATGAAGTATTTTGTAAAAAAATCAGTCTTGCTACTGTTGGTAGTCTTGGCTTTTTGTGCGTGTGACAACAGCAATGACAATGGTGAAGTTATTCAGCCAAATCCACAGTCATGGAAAACTGTCGTCAATTGTACTGGCGAAGTAGAGTATGTGGTGGATGCGCCACAAATTCGTGAGGATATAGAGCAGGATTTGAAGGCAAACCCTCCTTTTGGAGGAAGCAAGAAATATCAGTTTATCATAAAAAAATACTCGACGCTTCCTGCTTTATATATGCTATATGCGGTGAATCCTGAGGACGATAAGTCTGCTGACGGATATATACTGGACATCGCTGGTAAAGTGGAGTATAAGGACAATTATAGATTGTTCCCTACTGCATCTGGACCAGGTTGGTATAAGGAGAATATTGTGCCTGTCGACACAAAGGATGGCAAGCCTGTTGCAACATACGATGTGTTTATGCAGCTAAATATTCCTAATTCTTTGCTTCATAGCAAGATGTATTTCTGTGAAGACCTTACGGCAGAATATCGCCAGAAGTTCCCTAATGAAGACATTCATGCCGTGGTTCGCCGTTTGGTTCTTTCTTATGTCAGTGGGGGTGATAATATAAAAGAATAGGAACATATCTGAACAGAAGATTTTTAGAAATAATACAGTATCAGCACTTTTTGCTTCGTTTGCAAGCAAAGAGTGCTTTTTTTTATGCCTTCAGATGAGCTGGAGGCTTAGCGGAAGGCTTAGTTGCCGGCGATGAGGCTTAGTAGGAGGCGAACCGGCAGGACGCCTATTGCCGGGGAGGCTTTTTTTCCTTACTTTTGCATTCAGAAATAATCAATGATTGGGATTATGGAAAAAGGAAAGAAAATACCTCCACAGGAAGCGTCTCGGACTAATCCAGTGGCAAAGCCTGAGGATACCAAGGGCGGAATCAATAACAAGGTATCATCTGGGTTGATAGGAAAAAAGCTGGCTGAACAGGCTGAAGAGAATGAAGAGATGCCCATGCATCACCTGATTGCCGATAAGGATTATCCGTCGGGCATCAGAGAATGGATGATCACTTCGCCTTCTGACCTCAAGTATCCTACGCTGGTGGTGGCTGCTGCCATGCTCAGCGTTTATCTTACACGTGTCAGAATACAGTATGTGTATGATAATCAGGGAGAAAAATCGTCCATCGTGTTGCAGGTCATCGTAGAGGGCGAGCAGTCGAGCGGAAAGTCGTTTGCCAGATACATCATGCGTACCCTGATGAAACCTTTCATCGAGCGCGACAGCGAAATGAGAGCCAAGGAGCAGGAGTATGCTGCCCTGAAGCGACGCCAGGGAAAGAAGGATGGCAAGCTGCCACCCGAACCAAAGACCGACATCACCATCCTGCCCGAAACCGTATCGCTCACCATGTTTATCAAGCGATGCGATGCAGCCGTCAAGCTCTATGGTGCTCCGCAGACGCTCTTCGAATTTGCCGATGAGATTTCTGCCATCGTGCATTCTGCCAAGCGCCAGTTTGCCGACCTCTCGCAGGTTATCAAGACGGCTTACGATCTGGGCAGCGTCTATGGTCAGGATTTCATGAGCGAATCCAGCTATAGTGCCATGGTAGATGCCTTGCTGTCGTTCGTTTTCTGCGGCACTCAGAGTGCGGTGAGCAGATATATGAACAAGGCTGCCATTGAGGGCGGTGCTGTAACCCGAACCATCTTATGCCCGCTCATCAGTCATCTGGGCGACAATCCGCCACAGTTTCAGGCGTTGACCGATACGCAGCGTAATGAACTGGAGAATACGTTGGACAAGCTCTTCGGGTTGTGCTATGAGGAAGATGGAAAATTCCATCAGGAGATAGAGGAAGATATGAGCTGGCTTTACAAGACGGTGGTAAAATGGTGTAACGACTGCCGCCAGCAGGTGGTGAAAACCATGTCCAAGTCGATGGATGTCTTCTACAAGCGCAGTTCGGTTTCAGCCTTCCGCATCGCTGCCCTCATGCAAGTGCTTTACAAAGTGGAAGGGAAGAAGAGCGAGAAGGAAATCCGGAAACTGGTTAGGCAGACCTATCTGGCTTGTGCCGACCGCATCTTGCAGAATATGTTGCAGCGGTGGGGCAAGGCTTTCGAGCAGATTTCTGCCGAGGGCGAAGGAGAGCCTTATCATACTGTAGACTATTTCAGCGAGTTGCCGCAGGAATTCTCTTATCAGTTCCTGGAGGAATTTCTGAAGCAGAAGGAGCTCAAGACGCCTGCCCGTAACATGGTGTGCAACTGGCGCAGATGGGGATGGCTCGAAAAACCAGCAAAGGGCGAGGATAGAAAGGTGCTTAGAAAGACGCAGCAGAAAGGCACTATTGGTGATGGTAATATTAAAAAAGACAATTAGAAGATGGCAGAATATATTGATTCAAATACGCTCTCTAAACTGAGAGCTATCAGCATCCTGGAGGTTGCTGATGAATTGGGAATGGGTTTGCGGTATCATAATGCCCTTTGTATCAGTCATAATGATAAAAATCCGAGTTTGCATTTCTGGACTTCCACCAACACTTGTCATTGCTTTGCATGCGGGTGGGGTGGAGATAATATCGACCTGGTGATGAAACGGGAGAATCTCTCTTTTTCGGAGGCTTGCCAATGGCTGTGCAGAAGATTCAAAATCAGCGCTGGTAATCATTCTGCGGGAAACCGTAAGGATGTGCTTCATCGGGATAAAGCTGTTGCTGAGCATAGAAAATCAGAATGTGATACGGACAGACTCAATCTCAGAGGCGAGTTTCAGCATAAGCCTGACGTAGATTATCTGATGCGTATGCTCATGGGTAAGAAACTGACAGATAAAGCCAGGGATTTCCTGTTCTATCAGAGAAAGTTGCGCCCGGAATATATCTATTGGTGTAGAGTGGTGAGCACAGATTTCTCCATTGCTGGCTATCGCTTTGGTGGAAAGTTTTTTGATGGTCCTTCCTTGTTGATTCCCTATTATGACGTTCATGGCAATCTGCTGACGGTTCAGAGCAGATATCTGGGAGATAAGACTGAAGAAAAACCGCGGTTTAAGTTTGCACCAGGTAGCAAGCCGATGGTATATGGGATGCAGATCTTGCCGCAGGTGGCAGAAAAAGAGCCATTGGTTATTACCGAGGGATGTACCGACTGCTGGAGCGCTATGTCTATGGGTTACAAGGCAATAGCCATCCCGAGTGCTACGCTTTGTAATGAAGAATGTCGCAATCTTTTAGCGGGAAGGAATCTTCACATGTGGCCTGATCAGGACAAACCGGGCATCGGTCTTTATATGAAACTGAAGGAAATGTTCCCTCAGCTGGTGTACCATCAGTTGCCGGAAGGTTGCAAGGATTTGTCTGATTATTACCAGTCGTTTTACGTTCAGAAAATGTGAAAGTGAATGTGAATTTCAAATGTTTTTCTATTGTTGTTTTTAAGTTGTTGCGTGTTATGATGAAGTTGTTTTTAAATCGTTTTCGTAGAGATCATGGCGCCATTGTTGGTCGCCTTAGTCAGGAAGTAGTAAATCGCCAGGGTATCGTTGCAGGCCATCAGTACGTTTGTGATACGATGGAGCGCGAGGGTGGCTGTCTGGAGCCGGGTGAATATCACATCATGGTGGCTAAATGCAAATGCTTCGCCCGCCAGATGCTTTTCCTCGAACCGATAAGGGATGATTCTTCTTCATCTTCCTCTCTTCCTCTCCCCGAAACCTGCAAGCTTTGCCGCATGGAGCGCAAGAGTCATGAGTTCGGGTGTCTGGAAGAGCTTTATGCCCTTCCTTGTCCCATGATGCAGCCGGGCAATGGTCCGTTCCGTCTGCGCCAGGGTGGCATCCTCATCGGCGAGGCCCATGCGCCCGGGTTCGTACTCAAGAGTCAGGAACGCTTCCTCCAGCTCTACGACCGCATTAAGAAGGTTATCGCCCGTGGGGGCGAAGTGGTCATCAAGATAGAGTAGGTTGGGGAGAAAAGTGGCACTTATCAACAACTTGACTCTCTTTATGTAAGAATGCCAAATCAAGTGGATCACATTATGCTCTTTGCTTGATTTGGTATTCTATATGTGTTGAGGCGTATGTCATCTCGGGGAAGTTAGTGTGACTTGTGGAACGAAATAGAGGAAAGGATAGGTTTAGGGCAGTAGTGGTACCATATAAATAGGTACGCAAAGCGTATCGCCATCCTTCTTCAAATCTTTGGTATAAACTAGATATTTGTGGGCGATTCTCGAAGAATACTTTTCTGAGAATTTGTCCAAAGAGGTATGTATATTTGTCTAATTATTAGTTGATTATGCGTGCAAAGATACAACTTTTGCCGAAATCCGCAAAATGTTTTTATCTGTTTTTGCCGAAATCCGCAAAATGTTGCATGGGTTCTCATGAATGTTATTTGATTTTCATCTTTTGGGGATTTGCCACTTTGCCATCTCTGGGATTCTTTATGCTGGCAACAAATCCCATCTTAAATATCGAAATGCTATTGCTTTTGATATTGCGGAATCCATCTTGGCAAATCTTGATGCTGACGACTTCTCTTTGTAAAATCGCAGACAAGAACGTCTTGGTGATGCGCTCTTCTTTCATGATGCGCTTGAACACAACATCATATAATGGATTGGCTATATAAACTTTCATATGCTCTTCAATTATCTTTAATCCTTATAATCTACCTTGATCACGATAACGCGTATCGCCTGGTCTTCACCATCTGTTGCCACCTTGGCGATGTGCCAATCCCTCGGGAAGAAGATGAAGAATTCGCCAGGATTGCTGTCATAGAAACGGGCCTTTTGAGGGGCGTAATCATAATGAATCACGTCGGGACGGTACTTGCAGTTGGGGGTGCTGGTGTAATGGTCGATGACGCCAAAACGCTCGGTTCCCTTTACTACATACTGAAAATCGATGTGCTTGTTATGACTCTCGCTGCGGCGCTTTTCCAGCGGCTCATTCTTGCTGTCCTCTACACTTACCACGAGGTCGGAACCCGGAATCTTATGCTTTCCCTTCGGAATGCTCAGCAGATCGGTCTTGGTAAGATAATCGAAGAGCGCCTGCCATTGCTGCGGATTCTTCTGATACTGCAGATAGAAATCTACGAGGTTTACGCTGGAATGTGGCTTCGCCTTGTCGAAACCATTGCGCCAGATGCCGCTCTCTGCCCAAGCCTTTGCCTCTTTTATGAGTTCGGGCTTATCGCCGTAATACTGTGTGTAATAACCTCTCTTACAGCAGCTTTTCTGTGCAGAATTCTTACAGCCGTTCTGCGCATTTGCAGTCAGCGATGTACAGAATAAAAGGGCTATGCCCCAGATATTTTTCTTCATTTTGACTTATTAAATTGTAGCGTTAGTTAAATTTGAGGGCAAAAGTACAAAGAATATTCGAGAAAACAAACGGAAAATGGAGATTTCTTCGTATCTTTGCACACATATTTAGTAAGATTATGAAGAAACAGTATATTCTTTTGTGTGGGGCAACGGTGGCCCTGCTTATGGCGGCATGCCAGGGAGGAAAGACGGCTGCTGCTGATGCGGAGGCTGGCGATACCCTGGAGATGAAGTACGCCAAGTTGCTTACCATCGTGAAGCATGGCGATGGGGAAGAGAGTTCCGATGCTGCAGAAGGCATTGATTATCAGTATGCTGAGGCTATCATCGCCAACCCCTGGAAGGCGGGAACGATGCTGCATCGCTACATCCTGATTCCGAAGGGAGAGGAGGGGGATAAGACGGTGGCGATGCTTGCCAAAAGGCGCAGCACGGGGGCGAGATGCACTACCGATACCGTGCGCACACCGGTGGAGAGCAATCTCGTATTCACCGCCCCTCACTGCCAGCTCCTCACCGAGCTGGGCTGCCAGAATGCCATCACGGGCGTGTGCGACAAGGACTATATCAATATCCCTGACATCAAGAGTAGGGCGCAGGCTGATGCCAAGGTAGCCCATCCTATCATGGACTGCGGCTCCAGCATGCAGCCGGATATCGAGCGCATCATCGCCCTCCATCCTGAGGCTCTGCTCATCTCGCCCTTCGAGAACAGCGGCGGATATGGCAAGCTAGACAAGCTCCGCATCCCTGTCATCGAGACAGCCGACTATATGGAGACCTCGCCTCTGGGCAGGGCGGAATGGATCAAGCTATATGGCTTGCTATTGGGTAGTTCGAAGGCAGATTCCTTGTTCTCTGCCATCGAGAAGGAGTATCTCCAGCTGAAGGCGGAGGCTGCGAAGTTGCCACTGGGTCTCTCCATCCTCACCGAGCGCAAGACGGGCAATGTATGGTATGTGCCGGGCGGCAAGAGCACCATGGGCATCCTGCTGCGTGATGCCCATGCCCGCTACATCTTCGCCGACGACACCCACAGCGGCAGCCTCTCCATGAGCCCCGAACAGATCATCGCCAAGGGCAACCAGGTGGATGTCTGGGCTTTCAAATACTTCGGCGGAAATGCTTTAACCAAGCAGGATCTTCTAGCTGAATATCAGGGTTATCAGGCTCTGAAAGCATTCCAGACGGGCACCGTCTACGAGACCGATACCAGCTGTGAGCCATACTTCGAACTCACCAGTTTCCATCCCGAGATATTGCTCCGAGAGTTCATCGTCCTCTCGCATCCAGAAGCAGGAGATAAGTTTGGCAAACTCAGATTCTATAAGAAATATTAATGAAGAAGACAACGATTATATCCATTACGTTGGTGCTAGCGATAGTAGCCTTGTTCTTTGCCAACCTGGCGTGGGGTAGCGTGAGCATTCCATTGAGGGAGGTGCTGAGCATATTGGCGCACCCAGGGGTAGATATGACCCCGGCAGACTCCTATTATCCCAATGAGACCATCGAGTCGATGAGTTATTACATCGTGATGGAATCCCGTTTGCCCAATGCCATCACAGCCCTCTTGGCAGGCGCAGCCCTCGCCACGAGCGGACTCTTGCTGCAAACTGCCTTCCGCAATCCCCTGGCGGGGCCTGACGTGTTCGGCATCAGCAGCGGAGCAGCACTGGCTGTGGCGGTGGTGATGCTCGCCTTCGGCGGCAATATCTCTATCGCAGGCTTCAGCATCGGCGGCTTCTTGTCATTGGACGGACTCACCATCGGTGGCTTCCTAGCCATCCTCATCTCCGCCTTCGCTGGAGCCATGCTGGTGATGGGCATCATCACTCTCTTCTCGGCGATGGTGCGCAATCAAGTGGTGCTCCTCATCATCGGTATCATGGTGGGCTATTTGGCGAGCAGCGGCATCTCCCTGCTCAATTTCTTCAGCTCGGCAGAGGGCATGAAGTCGTACATGATATGGGGCATGGGCAACATGGGCAACGTGTCGATGGCAGAAGTGCCTTACTTCGCCACGGTCACCCTCATCGGCCTGCTGCTCTCGCTCCTGCTGGTAAAGCCTCTCAATGCCCTGCTCTTGGGCGAGCAATACGCCGAGAACCTGGGTTTCAACATTCGCCGATTGCGCATCCTGCTCCTAGTGGTTACAGGTCTCCTGACAGCCGTGGTCACCGCCTTCTGCGGTCCCATCGCCTTCATCGGCCTGGCCACGCCCCACATCGTGCGCCTCCTGATCCGTACTGACAATCATCGTCAGCTCCTGCCTCTCACCATGCTCATGGGCTCCGCCATCGCCCTGCTCTGCAATGCCCTCTGCGTATTGCCAGCAGGAGGCGGCATCATCCCGCTCAATGCCGTGACCCCGCTCTTCGGAGCCCCCGTCATCATTTATGTTTTGGTGAAAAAGAGATAGGGAAAAAGTCTGAGTTTTGCTTAGTTTTTTTGCTGGGCTCAACTGTATAGATAGTGTATGAAACAGGAAAAGAATATAGAACGAATGTTTCGTCAGCATTATGAGAAGATGTATATCTGGCCAGGTGCATCCTAAGCGCGTGAAGGAGAGGGCAAAGCTGTATGATGAGTTAAGAATGCTAAAAAATAATCATGGGTAATGTGTTTACTCATCTATTCTTTGTATCTTTGCAAAGTAGAATTGAGTAATTCGTGACGAAGAATTGAGTAATTCGTGACGAAGAATTGAGTTGTTTAATATTACAAATTAAAGAATATGGGTGAGTATAGAAGACCACATTACAACTTGATGTTGAGTAGGTTGAGCGAAAGACGTAAATGTATATTTGTTTTGGCAGGACCAAGACAGGTTGGCAAATCAACAGTTATGGCGCAAATAGCAGAGACTATTGATAAGGTAGTATTTCAATTTAATGCTGATTCTGTAAATGAAGAAGATTCGGATTGGATTCGACGTTCTTGGGAGTCTGTTCGAAGCCGAATGGATATTCAGCATTTGCAAGAAGCTGTTCTTGTAATAGACGAGATACAGAAAATACGCAGATGGAGTGAATATGTGAAGAGAGAGTGGGATGCCGATACCCTAAATCATGTAAACCTGAAAGTCGTATTGCTTGGTTCGTCTCGCTTGCTTTTGCGCAAAGGGCTAACCGAGTCTTTAGCTGGTAGATTCGAGTTGATTCGTATGGGGCATTGGACTTTTCCGGAAATGAAAGCTGCCTTCGGGTTATCACTCCAACAATGGATTTATTTTGGAGGTTATCCAGGCTCGGTGGATTATATAGGGGATTTTAGGCGTTGGAGGAAATATGTCAAGGATTCTCTTGTGGCACCTGCCATTGAAAAGGATGTTCTCTTGACTTCGAATATTTACAAGCCTTCACTCATGTCACAGCTTTTTGAGGTAGGTTGTTCTTATTCTGGTGAGTTGTTGTCACTCACCAAAATGCTTGGACAATTGCAAGATGCAGGCAATGTCACGACTTTGTCTTCTTATCTCGAAATATTGAAGCAAGCCAACTTGCTTTGCGGACTTCAAAAGTTTGCATGCGATGAGGCTCGTAAGAGACAGTCTATCCCAAAGTTTACAGTGTTTAACAATGCTTTGTTCACGGCATATCGCGGTAAGGGGTTTGACAAAGATTATGTTGACCCAATGATTTGGGGCAGATGGGTGGAATCGGCAGTGGGTACTTGTCTTCTCGATTTTGTGGAGGACAATGACTGTCATCTCTATTATTGGCGAGATCATAATAATGAGGTGGATTATATCCTGGAGTCACAAGGAGATTTCGTTGCCATAGAGGTTAAGAGTGGAAAGAGAGGCATGAATAGTGGTATTCCTATGTTTCAAGAGAAATTCCATCCTCTGAAATCAATCGTTGTTGGCACCGATGGTATTCCATTTGAAGAATTCTTCTGTATGGATATCATGCAATTGTTTGAATAAAAATTGGAAAATCATCTATCGATATGATGCGGAATACGATAGAATTATTCTTGTTGACTTATGGAATATGAGACGAAATCCCAAGTACCTGATTAGGCAGTTCAGAAGAAAACTATAAGAAAAAGTAAACAGCCAACTTTCAATTGGGATATTGAAGGTTGGCTGTCTTCATTTAAGAAATGCAGATTTTTAAAGTAGCATTCTTACTTATTCACGACATTAATCGGATTGCCCTCGAGAAATGCCTTTACGTTGGCGGCTACCTGCTTGTTCAGGCGCTCGCGAGCCTCGTAGGTGGCCCAGGCAATATGAGGGGTGAGGTAAGCATTAGGCTCGCCGAAGAGCGGATTCTCCTTTGATGGCGGCTCCTGAGCCATTACGTCGGCACAGTAGGCACCCAGACTGCCTTCGTGAAGGGCGGCAGCTACGGCCTCCTCATCTACCAGCGGACCGCGACCCGTATTAACCAGGATGGCGGTATCCTTCATCTTCTCCAGACTCTCCTTATTGATGAAATGATAGGTGTCATCAGAAAGCGGACAATGGAGCGAGAGAATATCGCTCGTGGCAAGCAAACCCTCCTTGCTCACCTTCTGGATCCACTCAGGCAGATTGCTCGAATTCTTGCTGGTGCAGGCACAGATGTTCATGCCAAACTGGCGGGCGATGTTGGCAACCTTCATGCCGATATTGCCCAGTCCCATGATACCCAGGGTCTTGCCGGCAAGCTCCATCAGTGGGGTATCCCAATAACAGAAATCCTTATTGTAAGCCCAGCGCTCGTTGCGGTTCTCCTGGGTATAATGCTCTACGCGGTTGGTTACGGCAAGGATGAGGGCGAAGGTCATCTGCGCCACGCTGTCGGTGCTGTAGGCAGGAATATTGGTTACGATGATGCCCTGTTTCTTGGCAGCCTCGATGTCTACCACGTTGAAACCGGTAGCCTGTATACCGATGTATTTCAGTTTAGGAAGCTGCGCCAGCGTCTCTGCATCCATCTGCACCTTGTTCAGAAGGATGATGTCGGCATCCTTGGCACGTTCCACTTTCTCTGCATCTGATGTGCGAGGATAAACTACCACCTCGCCCAGTTTCTCCAGAAGATGATAATCCAAATCTCCCGGGTTTGCGGCATAGCCGTCTAAAATAACAATCTTCATAAATTTTTCCCGTTTTCTGTTGTTATAAAAATCAAGACCAGTTTGTCCCTGGCAAATCTGAGCCTGAGTTATCTTAACAAGAAAAGCCTTCCCCCCTGAAAAAGAGAAAGGCTTTTCTGTATTTATGGTTTATTCGTTCATCAAGTAGTTCTTGAATGATGCGAAGTCCTTGGTCATCTGGATGCTCTTCTTCTCACCCTTCATGAATTCTGCGAGGCGTGCAGGAATCTCAATGTCGCTGTCAAGGATGCTGTCTACCTTCTCCTTGAACTTGGCTGGATGAGCGGTCTCGAGGAATACACCAACCTCGCCTGGTTTCAACTGCTCCTTCAGGGCGCGGTAGCCGCAAGCTCCGTGAGGGTCAAGCACATACTTTGTTTCGCTGTAGCATTGCTTCATGGTTTCTGCAATCTGCTCGTCCTTGTATGTAGCACCGCCGATGTAGGCAGCAATGGCATCATGATCGCCCTTGTAGAGGTCGTAGATGCGGGCAAAGTTTGAAGGGTCGCCTACGTCCATGGCATTGGCGATGGTCTGCTTGCTAGGCTGTGGATTGTACTTGCCTGTCTGCAGATACTCGTAGAAGATGTCGTTGGCGTTGTTGGCTGCGATGAAGCGGTGGATAGGCAATCCCATCTCATGGCCGAAGAGACCGGCTGTGATGTTGCCGAAGTTGCCGCTAGGCACGCAGATAACCAGCTTGTCGGCGAGACCCTTCTCCTTCATGCGGGCATAGGCATTGAAATAATAGAATGCCTGAGGCAGGAAGCGGGCTACGTTGATAGAGTTGGCTGAGGTAAGCTTCATGTGCTTGTTGAGCTCCTCATCCATGAACGCAGATTTCACCAGTGCCTGGCAGTCGTCGAATACGCCATCTACCTCGAGGGCTGTGATGTTCTGGCCGAGGGTAGTGAACTGGCTCTCCTGAATCTTGCTCACCTTGCCCTTAGGATAGAGCACGTAGACATGGATGCCGTCAACGCCGAGGAAACCGTTGGCAACAGCCGAACCGGTATCGCCCGATGTAGCTACGAGCACATTTACCTCTTCTTTGCCCTCCTGACGTACGAAGTACTGCAGGAGACGGGCCATGAAGCGCGCACCCACATCCTTGAAGGCGAGGGTAGGACCATGGAACAGCTCGAGAGAGTAGATGTTTGGCTCTACCTCAACTACAGGGCAGTCGAATGCCAGGGTATCGTATACAATCTTCTTCAATGACTCGGCATCAACGTCCTCGCCAAAGAAGGCATCTGCTACCTTGTAGGCAATCTCCTGGAAACTCAGTTTCTCGATGTTGTCGAAGAAATCCTGTGGCAACTTCTTGATGATTTCTGGCATATAGAGGCCACGGTCTTCTGCCAGACCTTTAACTACCGCCTTGTGAAGGTCGGCGATGGGTGCTTTCTTATTTGTTGAATAATATTTCATAATTGTAAGTGAAGAGTGAAGAACGAAGAGTGAAGAAACAACGTTCGGCGACCGAAGGGAAAGCCAATTCAAATGTCTTGATTCTTATTTCTTTGTCCATTCACGATTTTTTTCTTTATTTATATTTCTCTTTATGAAGAATTAGAGTTTTTTCTGAGTGAAGAATTCCATGCCTTGATACATTTGAATTCTTCACTCTTCACTCTACGTTCTTCACTTTATTGCCATGAAGGCATTCATGAATTCTTGCAGCTGCAGCATGCCGTAACCGCCACTCACGCAGCTTACCTCATCATACTTCTCTACGCTATCCGGCTCAATACCAGGGTAATAGATGATGAAAGGTACAGGCTCCTTTACGTGGGTACGAATCTCTACCGGAGTAGGATGGTCAGGGAGGACTGCGATGCATACCGGCTCGTCCCAGGTACTTACCTCATCGAAGATAGGCTTGATGAGTCGCTGGTCGAGGTTCTCGATGGTCTTCAGCTTCAGTTCCAGATCGCCATCATGACCTGCCTCATCGCTTGCCTCTACGTGAACATATACGAAGTCGTCGCCATCCTTCAATGCCTGGATAGCTGCGGCAGCCTTGCCCTCGTAGTTGGTATTGGCAAGACCTGTGGCGCCCTCAACGATGATGTTGCACAGACCGGCGTAATGGCCGATGCCTCGGATCAGGTCTACGGCAGAAATCACGGAACCCTTCTTGATCTGCGGATACATCTGGGAGAGGGTGAGCATGTGCGGACGGTAACCGCCGCCCCAAGGCCAGATGATGTTTGCCATGCGCTCGCCACGCTCCTTGCGCGCCACATTGAAAGGATGGTTCTCCAGAATCTCCTGACTCTTCAGAATCAGTTCGTTCAGAAGGTCGGCAGTCTGCTGGGCACTCATGCGATACTCATCGCTCAGGATACCGCCGTTTTCAGCCACATCCTCGGCAGGAGTCTTGTCGCTGTTGCCGGCAAGAAGAGCCTCGTCAACACCTTCCATCGGCTTCACCAGCAGCGGTTTCCACTCTTCGTTAGGATGATCGTGAGGAGGAGCGCAATCTACATACTTGTTTCCGCCCTTGATAATCAGAAGGTGGCGATACTGGATGCCGGTGATAAACTTCACGATGCCTGGATACTGGCTGGCAAGCTTCTCGTTGAGGTACTTGATGAGCACGTCGGCGTCTTCTGTCTCCAAGTTACCGCCGTTATGTGTCACGATGATGCCATCGTTCACGTTGATAATGTTGCAGCGCAGAGCAAAGTCGTTAGGACTCATCTCATAGCCTATGCTGGCAGCCTCCAGCGGTCCGCGTCCCTCGTAAACCTCGTTCTGGTCGTAGCCCATGATAGAGCTGTTAGCTACCTCAGAACCCGGATGGAATCCATCTGGCACGGTAACGAGTCTTCCTGTCTTGCCCTTCTTGGCAAGCATATCCATATAGGGTTTGTTGGCGTATTGCAGGAGTGTCTTTCCACCCAGTCTTTCTACCGGGTGGTCAGCCATTCCGTCGCCAAGAATGATAATATGTTTCATCTCTTGTTAAGTGTTAAATGTTAGCGATACTCATGATGTTGGCGAATACACCGGCAGCAGTTACGCTGGCTCCGGCACCATAGCCCTGAATCATCATAGGGTATTCTTTATAACGCTCGGTGGTGAGCAGCACGATGTTGTTGGAACCTTCCAGATTGTAGAATGGATGCTCAGGACCCACAGCCTGCAAACCTACGCTAGTCTTGCCGCCATCCAGGGTAGCAACAAAGCGCCAGCGTTTGTGCTCTACATCGAGCGCCTTGCGCTTAGCCTCGAAATCGGCATCGAGCTCAGGAAGTTTCTTCCAGAAGTTGTCGAGCGAACCCTTGAAGTATTTGTCTGGCACGAAGAGGTTCTTCTCTACATCTTCCTGCTCTACGCGGTAACCTGCCTCGCGGGAGAGAATCACCAGTTTGCGAATCACGTCCATACCGCTCAGGTCGATACGTGGATCAGGCTCGCTGTAGCCCTTCTCCTTAGCCAGTCTCACGGTCTCAGAGAATGGAACGACACTGGAGATGGCGTTAAAGATAAAGTTGAGTGTACCTGAGAGAACTGCCTCAATCTTAAGGATTTTGTCGCCTGAGTTGCGGAGGTCGTTGATGGTTCCGATGATAGGAAGGCCGGCACCTACGTTGGTCTCGAAACGGAATACTACGCCACGCTGGATGGCTGTCTTCTTCAGTTTCTCGTAGTTCTCATATTCGCTTGATGCAGCAATCTTGTTGGCTGCGATAATGCTTACGTTGTGCTCCAGCAGACTCTGGTAGAGAGCGGCTACATCCTTGCTGGCAGTACAGTCTACAAACACGCTGTTGAAGATGTTCATTGCCAGGATGGTATCGCGCAGAACCTCTGGAGTGCTTGGGTCTGAAGACTTCAGTTCCTCGCTGTAGTTCTCGAGATCAATACCATCGCGGTTGAAGATGGCGTTCTTGGAAGAAGCGATACCCACCACGTTGAGCTTCAGTTTGCTGCGCTCCATGAGGTCGGCATACTGGTTCTTGATCTGCTCGATGAGCTTTCCGCCCACGGTACCCACACCGCAGATGAAGAGGTTCAGAACCTTGTATTCTGAAAGGAAGAAATTGTCGTGGAGCACGTTGAGTGACTTTCTCAGATAATCGCTCTTCACTACGAACGAGATGTTGGTCTCAGAAGCACCCTGTGCACAGGCGATGACGGAAATACCGCTACGGCCGAGGGTTCCGAAGAGCTTACCGGCGATACCGGCAGCATGCTTCATGTTTTCACCCACGATGGCGATAGTAGCCAAGCCCTTCTCTGCGTGCATTGGGAACATGGCACCATCGGCAATCTCGTTGTGGAACTCATTGTTCAATACCTTTACAGCCTCTTCTACATCCTGCTCGCGCACACCGATAGAGGTAGAGTTCTCTGATGATGCCTGTGACACCATGAACACAGAGATGCCCTCGTTGGCAAGAGCGGTGAAGATACGGCGGTTTACACCAATCACGCCGACCATGGAAAGACCGGTTACGGTGATGAGCGCTGTACCGTTGATGGAAGAGATACCCTTGATAGGCTTCTGGTCGCCATCTATCTTGTTCTTGATGATGGTGCCCGGAGCATCTGGGTTGAAGGTGTTCTTAACCTTGATAGGAATATTCTTGACACAAACCGGGTAGATGGTTGGAGGGTAGATGACCTTTGCACCAAAGTTGCAAAGCTCCATCGCCTCAACGTAACTCAGTTCGTTGATAGTATAAGCTGATTTGATGACACGTGGGTCGGCGGTCATGAAACCGTCTACATCAGTCCAGATTTCGAGCACTTCTGCATCGAGGGCAGCTGCTATGATGGCTGCTGTGTAGTCGCTACCGCCACGGCCAAGGTTGGTGGTGCGGTCTGTGTTCTTGTCACGACTGATAAAACCCGGAACGAGAGATATGCGTGGAATTTCTGCAAAGGCTTCTTTTACCAGTTTGTTGGTCAGCTCGCTGTCGAGTACATGCTTGCCTTTGCCGTTCTTGCGCTCAGTCTTGATGAAGTTGCGGGAGTCGAACCATTTGGCTCCACGAATCAAAGTGGCAACAATCTTGGAACTGAGTCTTTCACCATAACTCACGATGGCATCCTGCGTCTTCTCGCTGAGGTCGTGGATGAGGTACACACCAAAATAGATGCTCTTCAACTGCTCGAAGAGGGCATCAACCGATTTGAATAAGTTTTCTCTGTCTGTTGGGTCGGTGATGATGGTGTCTATCATCTTGTGGTGGCGATCAACCATGGCTTCGAATTCTTCTTTCCACAGTTCATCACCCTTGAGGGCAAGTTGAGAGGTCTGCAAGAGTTTGTCCGTGATACCGCCAAGCGCGCTCACGACAACCACTACACTCTGTTTCTTTGCCTCGTTTTCAACGATACGTTTCAAGCTGAGGATGCTTTTTACGGAACCAACCGATGTTCCGCCGAATTTTAATACTTTCATATGTTCTTGAATTTTACGTTGGTAATGTAATGCCTCCCCCGAAACGACCGGGGCCGAAGCAGAACTTGAGGGCAAAAGTACGAATAATATGTCAAACTGCCAAGGATTTTAACAAAAAAGTAGCATATTGTAGATAAAAAAGCTATTTCTGTAGATAATTACAGGCTCTTCCTCTTCCTTATACCTTATTATATATATAAAAAACGTTGAAATGTTTGGGCGTTTCGGATTATTTGCTTAATTTTGCCGATATTTATTAAAAGTAGAATTAAAAAAGAAATAATTATGGAAATGTTGACAATACTTTTTGCAATAGCAGCAATCATTGGTGTCGGTTTGGTTATTTGGATGAAATATACTGAATCTGGTAAAAAATGGGTTGAGGGTGAGTATTAATATTTTTTGAATCAAGTAATGAAATATCTTTTATTCTCAGATATCCACGGCTGTTTGCCAGCCCTGGAAAAGGTCCTCGATTTCTTCGAGGCAGAACATTGTGACATGATGTGCATCATGGGGGATATCATCAATTATGGTCCCCGCAACCGCATTCCGGAAGGAATCGATCCTAAGGGCATTGTAGAAAGACTGAATGCGCTGGCAGACAAGATTATCGCCGTGCGTGGCAACTGTGATGCGGAAGTAGACCAGATGCTCCTCGATTTCCCTATCATGGAGACCTATGCCTTGCTGGTAGACGGAGGAAAGCGCTATCTTCTGACCCATGGACATGTATACAATAAGGAAAACATGCCGAAGGGTCCTTACGAGGCTATGATCTATGGCCACTCCCATCTCTGGGAACTCTCTCATAACGAGAAGGGGCAGGCCATCGTAAATACCGGCAGCATCACCTTCCCGAAGGGTGGCAATCCGCCAACCTTTGCAACATTGGAAGATGGTAAGTTCACCATGTATCAGCTGGATACGCTCGAAGTGCTGGCTACAATGGAAGCATGAAAAAGTGAAAGTGAAAAGTGAATTGTGAATGTAATGCGAAATCCGTAATACGGAATCGGTCACTTGTCACTCGTCACTTTTATAAAACTAATCATAAAGTTCAAAGCTCAAAGTTCAAAGCTCAAAGTATAAAGTATAATGATTCAAGAGTATCAGATAAGAATTCTGCCCGAACAGGCAGCAAGCGAGGAAGGCATCAAGCGTTATCTCGCCAAAGAAAAGGGATTGGATGTAAGAACGCTCAACCAGGTGAGGGTTTTGAAGAGAAGCATCGATGCCCGTCAGCGCACCATCTTCGTCAATCTGAAGGTGCGTGCTTATATCAACGAATTTCCGCAGGACGACCAGTATGTCCATACCGAATACCCGGATGTGAGCAGCAGACCTCGTGTTATCGTTGTGGGTGAGGGACCTGGCGGTCTCTTTGCTTCCCTGCGCCTGATAGAACTGGGTTACCGTCCTATCGTGCTGGAGCGAGGCAAGGATGTGCGCGAACGAAAGAAGGACCTCTCTAACATTACCAAGACTCAGAAGGTAGATGGGGAGAGCAACTACTGTTTCGGTGAAGGTGGAGCCGGTGCTTATAGTGACGGCAAACTCTATACCCGAAGCAAGAAAAGGGGAAGTGTAGATAAGATTCTGAACGTATTCTGCCAGCATGGTGCCAATACCAATATCCTGGCAGATGCCCATCCGCATATCGGTACCGACAAGTTGCCACGCGTCATTGAAAACATGCGCAACACCATCATCAAGTGTGGCGGCGAAGTGCATTTCCAAACCAAGATGATTCGTCTGATCCTTGAGAGTGAAGGTAAGCTGACGGCACCTGATGCTGCAGCTGGCGATAGGGTGATAGGTGTAGAAGCCGTAAATCTGGCTACGGGTGCTGAGGAAACTTATCGCGGACCGGTTATCCTGGCAACAGGTCATAGTGCCCGCGATGTATACCGCTATCTCGCTTCGGCAAAAATAGATATCGAGGCAAAAGGCATCGCCGTGGGTGTGCGTCTGGAACATCCTTCCCAACTCATCGACCAGATTCAGTATCACAATAAAAGTGGTAGAGGAAAATATCTGCCTGCTGCCGAATATAGCTTCGTTACTCAGGTAGATGGCAGAGGTGTCTATAGCTTCTGTATGTGTCCGGGCGGTTTTGTGATTCCGGCAGCCACCGGACCGGAACAGTTAGTGGTGAACGGTATGAGTCCGAGCAACCGCGGTACTGCCTGGAGCAATTCGGGCATGGTGGTGGAAACCCATCCCGAGGATGTGGCGCAGTTTGTGAAGGAGCATCAGGCTGTCATCGAACAGCAGGAAATGAAGGCACAGGAGAATTCTTCACTCTTCACTCCTCACTCTTCACTCCAAATGATGTACTTCCAGGAATTTGTGGAAAAGCAATGCTGGCAGCAGGGCAACATGAAGCAGACTGCACCGGCACAGCGCATGGCTGACTTCGTGAACAATCGCTTGAGTTATGATCTGCCAAAGAGCAGCTATGCTCCAGGATTGATTTCGAGTCCGTTGCATTTCTGGATGCCGTCTTTCGTGAGCAAACGTCTGCAGGAAGGCTTCAAGACCTTCGGCAAGAATGCCCATGGTTTCCTGACCAACGAGGCTACGCTGATAGCGATGGAGACGAGAACTTCATCGCCTGTCCGCATCGTCCGTGACCGCGAAACCTTGCAGCATGTCCGCATCCAGGGACTCTTCCCATGTGGCGAAGGTGCTGGTTATGCAGGCGGAATCGTATCGGCTGGTGTAGACGGAGAAAGATGTGCAGAGATGTGTGCTGAGTATTTGAAACAACAATAAACGAATGTCTGGAATGATGAAATACAGAAAAACGGGAAAGTTTAAGCTGGGTTTCTTGGCTTTACTCCTGAGTGTGCTCTTCGTGGCGTGTGGCTCGGGAGCGTCAGATGCTGACAGGCAAATCAAGAGCAAGACTGATTTGAAGGGGGCTGTGATTGGTGTGCAGCTCGGTACTACTAGCGACGGACTAGCTACGGAGCTGGAAAAGGAAGGTGGCGGTACCAAGGTAGAACGGTACAACAAGGGAGCCGATGCCATCCAGGCACTCCTGCAGGGTAAGATAGACTGCATGGTGACCGATGAGGCGCCAGCCAAGGCTTTCCAGCGGGTGAACCCATCGCTCCGTATCCTGCCCGAAACCTTCGATGCGTCTTCTTTCGCCATCTGTGTGGCAAAGGATCATGCCGAATTGCAGCAGTCCATCAATCATGCCATCCGTATTCTGAAAGAGAATGGCGTCATCGATTCCATCGTCAACCGCCATCTGGAACGGGGCATAGCCGTGGCTTATACGCCAAAGACTTCTGGCGTGAAGAAGGTGGAACCGGAAACGCTGCAGAAACTCGGCTTGAAGACGAGTCTCCGTTTTGCCACCAACGCTACCTTCGAGCCTTTCGAATATTACCAGAATGGCAAGATTGTGGGCATCGACGTGGATGTGGCAAATGCCATTGGCGATGTACTGGGCGTGGATGTAGAGATTCTCGATATGGAGTTTGATGCCATCATCACCTCTGTACAGGCTGGTAAGGCGGATGCAGGTATTGCCGGCATCACGGTTACTCCTGAACGGAAGAAGAATATCGGATTTACGGATTCCTATGCCGATGTACGACAGGTAATCATGGTGAATTCCGGCGATGTGAAAGCAACTGCTAATCAGCCGGGAGTGATAGATAAGTTTAAATCCTGCTTCATAGATGACAACCGCTACCAGTATCTGTTGCAGGGTTTGGGCAATACGCTCATCATCACCTTCTTCGCCATCATCCTTTCCGTGATACTCGGAACGTTGATAGCCATTGTCAGAGCACGTCATGAACGTAAGGGCGACTGGAAGATTCCGAACATGCTCTGCCAGCTGTACCTTACCATCATGCGAGGCACGCCAACCATGGTGCAGTTGCTCATCATCTACTACGTGGTGTTTGCATCTGCGGATGTCAATAAGATATTGGTGGCTGTCATCGCCTTCGGCTTGAACTCGGCTGCCTATATTGCCGAGGTAATCCGGTCGGGCATCATGTCGGTGGATAATGGTCAGATGGAGGCGGGCAGAAGTCTCGGTCTTTCGTATGGCAAGACGATGCGCCTCATCATCCTTCCGCAAGCCTTCAAGAATGTGCTTCCGGCTATGGGTAACGAGCTTATCACCTTGCTCAAGGAAACCTCTATCAGCGGTTATATCGGACTGGTAGATTTGACCAAGGGTTCCGACATCATCCGAAGCATTACCTACGAAGCGATGATGCCGCTGGGCGTAGTTGCCTGCCTCTATCTCGTTCTTGTCCTCGGACTGAACGCAGGAGTGAGAAGGCTGGAGAAGAGACTGAGAAAGAGCGAAAGGAAATGAGGATTCCTGAAAGGGCAAAAGCTTTAAAACAATGGATAAAATGAACGAAATAATCAAGATAGAAGGACTTCGTAAACGCTTCGGCGACAACGAGGTGCTGAAAGGCATTACCACCTCAGTCAGACAGGGTGAGGTGGTCGCCATCATCGGTCCGTCGGGTTGTGGCAAGAGTACTTTCCTGCGTTCCATCAACCTTCTGGAAGAACCTACCGAGGGTAAAATCTATATCGACGGTATGGATATTACTTCCTGGGATGTTGACATCAACAAGATGCGCCAGAGGGTGGGTATGGTATTCCAGCAGTTCAATCTCTTCCCTAATATGACCATACGCCGCAACATCATGCTGGCTCCGGTAGAACTGGGTAAGATGACAAGGGAAGAGGCTGATGAGAAGGCAACGGAACTCCTGACCCGCATCGGATTGCTGGACAAGGCAGACAGTTATCCCGACAGTCTTTCGGGTGGACAAAAGCAGCGCGTAGCTATCGCCCGTGCCTTGGCGATGAATCCAGAGGTACTCCTCTTTGATGAGCCGACTTCGGCTCTCGACCCGGAGATGGTGGGCGAGGTGCTGCAGCTGATGAAAGATGTTGCTGCCGAAGGAATGACCATGGTGGTGGTGACCCACGAGATGGGATTTGCCAGAGAAGTGGCAAACCGTGTACTTTTCTTCAGCGACGGCTATATCACGGAAGACGGAACTCCTGAGCAAATATTCAACCATCCAAAATCGCCAAGATTACAGGAGTTTCTGGGAAAGGTTCTGTAATAGTTGATAGTTAACAGTTTATAGTTAACAGTTTTGTAATAGTTGATAGTTAATAGTTTATAGTTAACAGTTACTTGATGACAATAAAAAAAGATGCATTACTGGTATATTCAGCAATGCATCTTTTTTATTTGATGGTCTACAGCCTGTAAACTATTAACTGTAAACTATTAACTATTAACAGTTTTCTTCTCAATAATCTCTTCAGCACGTTTCAGAGCCTTGCTGATGTGATCTGTGATATTATCCTTGCCAAGAATATTGTAGAAACCAGCCTTTTCCAACTGGGCGTTTACCTTCTCGCAAACACCGGAGAGTACAACCTGAATGTCCTCCTTCTGGCTCATCTCGCAGAGGTTGGTGAGGTTGTGGATACCGGTTGAATCAACAAATGGAACCTTGCGCATACGGATGACGCGTACCAGTGGACGGTCACCGAAAGCTGCCATCACTTCCTCAAACTTGTTACCGGCTCCGAAGAAGAAAGGACCATTGATCTCGTATACCTCTACGCCCTTCGGAATCGTATAGTGCTCCAGGTTGGTAGAGAGGAAGTCAAACTCCTTGTTCAAGTCAATCTCATCATCGGTAATAGCTGTCACGTCGGTGGTTTCGCTCATTCGCTTCATGAAGAGCAGACAGGCGATAATCAGACCCACCTCGATGGCTACAGTCAAATCGAAGATGATGGTGAGGAAGAAGGTAATCAGAAGTACGGTTACATCGCTCTTCGGATTCTTCATCAATGCCAGGAAACTTCTCCATCCGCTCATTCCGTAAGATACTACTACCAATACACCGGCAAGACATGCCATAGGAATGTACTGGGCAAGAGGCATCAGGAAGAGGAAGATGAGCAGCAGAACTATGGCGTGGATGATACCTGCAATAGGAGTCTTACCGCCATTATTGATATTGGTCATTGTGCGGGCAATGGCACCTGTTGCAGGAATACCGCCAAAGAGGGGAGAGGCGATATTGGCCAAACCCTGAGCTACCAACTCGGTGTTACTGTCGTGATGGTCGCTGATTACACCATCGGCAACAGTTGCTGAAAGCAAACTCTCAATGGCTCCCAGTATGGCGATGGTAATAGCTGGTGATACAAGACTCTTGATGGTCTCCCAATTCATGACTGGTACCTGAGCAGCAGGCAGTTCATTGCTGATAGAAAAGCGGTCGCCGATGGTCTCGATACTCTCTACACCGGCAAACTGCTTGAGCAGTAAGGCTACAACGGTCATCAGGATGATGGCAATAAGAGAGCCCGGAATCTTCTTGCTGAACTTAGGGGTGATGGCGATAACCACTACGCTTACTATTCCGATAAGAGCACACCAAGGATCTATGGTGTCAAAGCTTTGGAAGTAGACGCCCCATTTCTCCAGAAAATCAGATGGGTTCGAAGTCAACGTCAATCCAAAGAGATCCTTGATTTGAGTGGTGAAGATGGTTACGGCGATACCACTGGTAAATCCCACAACGATAGGGTAAGGGATGTACTTGATGATGGTTCCGAGACGGAGAAGTCCGAAAAGAACCAGGAACAGACCAGCCATCAGTGTCGCTATCGTCAAACCTTCCATGCCATATTTCTGGATAATGCCATAGATGATAACGATGAATGCTCCCGTAGGACCACCAATCTGCACTTTGCTTCCACCGAAGATGGAGATGATGAGACCTGCTACAATGGCGGTGATGATACCCTTTTCAGGGGTCACGCCAGAAGCGATACCGAATGCGATGGCCAGAGGCAGGGCTACGATACCAACGATGATACCTGCCATGAGGTCAGACATGAATGTTTTCTTGTTGTATGTCTTCAAACAGGAAAACAAACTCGACTTAATTGCTAATGCCTTCATTTGAAAGTTTTAAAATATATGTAATTAATCTTGTTATCCGTTAAAACGTGTGCAAAGGTACTATATTTTTTTTAATTGGCAAAATGTTTTTCTGAGTTTCTCCCTTTTGTTCGATAATATTCTTCTTCGTATGGTAATATTCTTCTTTGATAGATATACTCTCCGGATAATACTTATTGGTTGAATCCTGGCTTTTTCGGTCTTGGGATATGAGTACAATATTATTAATGCGCTTGTAGGTGTGCGCCCGCACACGCAGGCTTGGGTGGGCATGTATATAATAATGAGTTTTTATGCTTGAAGTATCTTGAAGTCTTTATAGATGTTAAAAATTAGCTAAAAAAGCAACTTTTTTGCGAAAAGATTTGGTGGAATGGAAAATAGTTAGTAATTTTGCACTCGCTTTTGAGAAATACAACTTCTCTTAGCAACTAAAGAAAGAGTTC
>ENA-OPRV01000299-OPRV01000299.1-human-gut-metagenome-genome-assembly--contig:-NODE-299-length-35442-cov-7.766440_pt1 | contig 35442 bp, 30 predicted proteins | sample MGYA00241896_ERZ501886 | MGnify/ENA primary metagenome ERZ501886 (study PRJEB25962, sample SAMEA2042452) | human gut metagenome | biome: human gut; feature: human-associated habitat; material: faeces... | reverse complement strand
GCAGCCCAAAGGATTCTTCTCCCGTATCATTTACTCTGGTCTTTCCGGTTACAGAGTATACACACAGAGGCTTCATATCGAACCTGATTGCACCGGTTTCTTCCTGTAACTCTCTTTTAGCCGTTTCAAGAATATTCTCACCGCCTTCCCTATGTCCTCCCGGCACTTCGTATGTATCTCTTTCTTTATGCTTGCAAAATACCCACTTGCCGTTACTTTGTGAGATTACTACTGCAAATTTCAAAAGTTTATCATTAACTGTATCATAAAATTTTACTTCCATCACATTTTTCCTTCCCATTCTATCATAAACTCATTAAGAAATTCCAGCATTACAACCTGTCTATGTTCTGCCAGTTTCCTTCCCTCAGTCGTATTCATCATGTCTTTCAACAAGAGCAACTTTTCATAGAAATGGTTAATGCTTGTAGAGTTTTTATTTTTCTGATACTCATCTTTGTTCATTTTTATTTTAGGTTTTATTTCCGGATCATAAATCTTTCTTCCCCTACTACCACCATATGCAAATGTTCTGGCAATTCCAATAGCTCCTATGGCATCCAGCCTGTCTGCATCCTGCACACATTTTCCTTCTATGGTATCAGGTACGACGGAATCAGTTCCTGCAAATGAAACCTCATCTATAATTTTGCATACCGCCTCTATCCTTTTACCATCTATTTTGTTAATTGTCATAAAATCAACTGCATTTTTCTTGGTAGCATAAGTGTCCGGAGAAAGCTTAATATCGTCCACATCATGTAACAGAGCCGCCAACTGCACTGTTTTAACATCTGCATTTTCCTGTTTTGCGATTTTAGTAGCCAGTTTATATACTCGTATCGTATGATAATAGTCATGACCACTACTGTCTCCCGAAAATATACTTTTTATAAATCTCTTTTCATTATCTGTCATCTTTTCTCCTAATCAACCTAGCAACGCAATATATTGATTTATGAAGAAAGTCATTACTCTCCCCACAAATAGAGCCAAACTAGAGCCATTTGATAAAACAAATGCCGGAAGCCCGCATAAATGGTATGCTACCCGTCAAGTAGACAAATTAAATAACGAAAATTTTTCTTTCCCGGTACTTTATGTACCGGGTTTCTTTATGCTACATTTTGAAGTTTTATTGTGTGATACTCCATTGGTGTCAGGATACCTAAGTTTCGCTGAACCCGTTTGTTAGCATAATAATCTAGATATTGTTCTATAGCTTTAACTAGTTCTTCTTTTGTTTTGTATTTTTTTCCATAATACATTTCTCTCTTCATTAAGCCCCAAAATCCTTCCATAGGGCCATTGTCAATGCATCTTCCAACACGCGACATACTTTGTGTCATGCCGGCATCCAAAATACGCTGTCTAAATGCTCTTGAAGTATATTGGTATCCTCTGTCACTATGAAATATCGGTGTGGCTTCAGGGTTCTCTACAACAGCTTTATCAAAAGTGTCAAATACAAGCGAATTATCATTATTACTACTGTATACAAATGCAACAGGCCTTCTGTCACATAAATCTAAAATCACACTCAGATATATTTTGCCCTTTTTATCATCCTCGCCAGTTCCATACTTGAATTCAGACACATCGGTAACCCACTTTTCATTTATTGAATCTGCCTTAAATTCTCTGTTTAAAATATTTTCCGCAACATATGCTGGATCAGATGCTGGCTTAGTGCAACAGTTGTATCTATGTTTTACATAAGATTGTATCTTTTTCTTACGGCATACACGTAGAACCCGTTTGTCATTGACATCGATATGATAATCATGAGCTAAAGTATCTCTAATTCGACGATATCCCATATCTGGATGTTCATCATGTATTTGCGAAATAGTATCAGCTATCTTTTCGTTAAGATTATCATTATCACTATTTACATGATTAAGCCATTTATAATAGGCTGCTCTTGTAATACTGGCAAAATTACATAATGCTGATATTGAGTATACTGTATTTGATTCGGATAATTCTTTAATTGCTACATAGTTTGTTATATTACGTGTTCGTGTGAATGTCACCTCCTCTCTATTTCGTCGAGTTTTTTTAGGAAATCAATCTCCATCTGTTGCTTTTTTGTTTGTGCCTTAAGCAACCGATTCTCAATCTTTAATTTTTCGATTTCAGATAATTCTTCAACAATCTTATTCTTGCCACGACGATCATATAATCCGTCAATACCTTTAGCTTGATATTTCTTAACCCAAGAATACACCTGCCCATATGAACATTCGTACTTTATAGCGATAGAAGTGTAATCACAGCCAGTGCTTATACATTCCTCAACAATTCTAACTCGTTCTTCAAATGTTGTATTTTTTCGACTGTTATTCTTAACCATGTGGTGAACACCTTCTTTTCTTGAATTTGTCAACTCTTCATGGTTATTATACTGCTTAATCCATGTCCGTACAGTACTGGGTGCTAATATTTTGTGTTTATAAGCCAAATCCTGAATTGAAATTTTGCCTTCTAAATATTCTGTTACAACCATTTGTTTAAATTCCGCTGAATAATTGCATTGGTCACTGTTGTGTTTTTCAAGACCTGCTTCACCAAATGTAGCATATGCATATCCCCATCTACGGATGATACTAGCCTCAATTCCGTACTCTTTGCCTAACTTCCAATATGAAATCCCATTTTCGTCATGTTCTTTTAATAATTTTAATTTGAATTCCTTGCTAAATTTTTTCCTAGACATAAATATGCTCCTCATATGATAGATTTTTGGATATTTCCATTGTCTACCATATGGGGAGCATACCAAAATACAGGCTTTCGGCATTTTAATCCGTTATTCAAACTCAATCGTTCCAGGTGGCTTACTCGTCAAATCATAGAATACACGGTTTACCCCGCGTACCTCGTTGATGATTCGGCTCATTACTGTTTGCAGTACTGCAAATGGAATCTCTGCACTTTCGGCGGTCATGAAATCGACGGTATTTACGGCGCGCAGTGCAACTGCGTAGTCGTAGGTTCTCTCGTCGCCCATTACTCCAACGGAACGCATATTGGTCAGGGCTGCGAAATACTGGTTCGGCATCCAGGATGGAGCTTCGCCGTTTTCTTTCTTGTAAGCAGCTACTGCCTTGTCCACTTCTTCCCGGTAGATGGCATCGGCATCCTGTACGATGCGGACTTTCTCAGCATTGACTTCACCGATGATTCGGATACCAAGACCCGGGCCCGGGAATGGCTGACGGAATACCAGATGCTCCGGAATTCCAAGCTCAAGACCGGCTTTACGAACCTCATCTTTGAAGAGGTTACGCAATGGCTCGATGATTTCCTTGAAATCAACATATTCCGGAAGACCACCTACGTTATGGTGGGATTTGATGACAGCGGATTCTCCGCCAAGACCACTTTCTACCACATCTGGATAAATGGTTCCCTGTGCCAGGAAATCAACGGCTCCGATTTTCTTTGCTTCTTCTTCAAAGACACGGATAAATTCTTCACCGATAATTTTACGTTTTGCTTCCGGCTCTGTTACTCCGGCAAGCTTGTTATAGTAACGCTCCTGGGCATTTACACGGATGAAGTTTAAGTCAAACTGACCGTTCGGTCCGAATACATTTTCCACTTCATCTCCCTCGTCTTTACGAAGAAGGCCATGGTCAACAAATACGCAGGTAAGCTGCTTTCCGATTGCTCTGGATAAAAGACCTGCTGCCACAGAAGAATCCACTCCACCGGACAATGCCAGAAGCACTCTTCCGTTACCGACTTTTTCACGGATTTCCTTGATGGTATTTTCCACAAAGGAATCCATTCTCCATGTTCCGGCACAGCCACAGACACCACGCACGAAGTTGTGGAGCATCTTGGTTCCCTCTTTGGTATGGAGTACCTCCGGGTGAAACTGGATGGCATAGAGATTTTTTTCACGGTTTTCTGCGGCTGCCACCGGGCAGTCTGCAGTATGTGCTACGATTTCAAAACCAGGTGCTGTCTTTGAAATATAATCAAAATGGCTCATCCAGCAAATGGTCTTTTCTTCTACATTCTGGAATAATGGTGAATTCTTATCTACCATTACTTCTGTCTTACCATATTCGCGAACCGGTGCTTTTTCTACCTTGCCGCCCAGCACATGCATCATGAGCTGTGCACCATAGCAAAGTCCTAAAACCGGAATACCAAGTTCAAAAAGCTCTTTGCTGTAAGTTGGTGAATCTGCCTCATAACAACTATTTGGGCCTCCGGTCAGGATAATTCCCTTCGGGTTCATCGCTTTGATTGTCTCGATATCCGTGCGGTAAGAATATATTTCACAATATACATTGCATTCACGGACACGTCTTGCAACCAACTGGTTGTACTGTCCGCCAAAATCAATGACAATAACTTTTTCCTTATCCATGGACGTTTTTCCTCCTAATTTTTGCTGAGACTCGCCCAGCGTCTAAATTTTATTATAGTTGAGCCACCCTGGAAAGACAAGACCTATTTTGTTTTCTGATGACCTTTTCTGATGACCTTTGAACGAATATTTTTACTAACATTTCCGGCAACGCATATTTCCTTATTATATGGAAATACTCCCTGTATGCGTAAAGATTATCTGATTAAATCCATCACACAATATATTTTCTTTTTCTTTCTGGGAGCATTCCTTGGATACCTGTGGGAAGTGCTGCTTTTTTATGTACAGGATGGGGTTTTCTGTAACCGTGGCTTTCTCTATGGTCCATGGCTTCCGGTCTATGGTGTGGGGGCTGTCCTGATGCTGCTTATTTTAAGACGCTTTCAGAAGCATCCGGTCAAAGTCTTTTTTCTTGCGGTGCTTCTCGGCACTTTCGTAGAACTTTTTATCGGATGGTTCCTCGCCCAAGTTTTCCACCTGCGTTACTGGGATTATCACGATTATCCACTGCAGCTTGGCGGTTATATCTGTCTTTATTCTGCACTGGGATTCGGCATCGCCGGTGTGCTCTGGGTCTGTGTGTTTGCGCGGATTGCCTCCCATTTATGGAAAAAAATGCCAGTACCCCTGCAACGCATTTTTCTTACGCTGCTGATACTGGCATTTCTTTTTGATTGCGCCGCCGCACTGATTTTTCCCAATGCCGGGCACAATATTACGTTTTCTTTGTTTCAAACATATCAACCCGTCACATGCTGATGAAGATATTTTTCTCTCGTTGCCAGTCCCCCTCGGATATGACGCTCTGACTTATTGACATCCAGTACTTTCCTTGCTTCCCGCGCCAGGGTCGGATTCACCTGGGATAAACGTTCTGTTACGTCCTTATGTACCGTACTCTTACTGATTCCAAACTGCTTTGCGGTCTGACGCACTGTCGCATTGTTATCTATAATGTATTTGGCTATTTCTACGGCTCTTTCTTCTATATAGCTTTTCAAAGGAAATCCCCTGCACTACTTGTTTTTACATTGTATGCAGAGGATTTGCTTTTATGAAAAACTCTCTTCTTTTTTTGTTATATCTGCATCATTTTTCCGGCAAATACTTCAACAATTCTTCCACCAGCCCATATGCTTTTTTCCTGGTACTATTTTTGTTGGTGTTTTACCTATAATCCCTTTACTATATCTTATGTACACTATTTTTCCAGATACACTGTAAAAATACACATTTTTTATCTAATTACAATTTCAATGTTGCCAATATAATTTTTCTAATTTTCCAAACATTATCTTTAGTTATTGCAATACTGTATCACCCAAATAATTCTCACTTAATTCCTTTATTAATAATAGAAATATTTGTTTTTTATATCCTATACACTATTCTTTAGCAAATCATACAAATTCAATATTGTGCCTTCTTAATTATATATATTTTGATATACTCTAACCTTTATGATACAATTATCTCAAAATATATGTAGGGGGATTCAAATGATATATACTATTAATACTCGCAGTTCCATATTATATCCACTAATCAAATCATATTTTAAACTATCTGAAACTAAAATCTATAATATATTAAATCAAGAATTTGAAGCTATGAAAAAACATCTAAAAAATAAAGGAATAAATTACGAAGATTTAAAGCGAGCATTAATTCCTAATCAAGATAAAGATAATAATGAAGTTTGCTTTGTTTTTGACTCTACTTTAATAGAAAATTCTATGTATGGATATGAAATTTTTAACAAAATCATCCAATTACAAGATCAACAAAGTACCTATAGTATTTTAGCCGGCGATTACACAGATATTCTTAACGAAATTCCAAATTCTCAATTAATTCTTCGCGAAACTTTATTAAATTCATTAACAAAATGTAATAATTCATTTTATCAGAATAGTAGTCAATATTATCTAGTATATATTAATAGTATTACTGCCTCTCAAATGGATACTATAATCAATGGATTACAAAAATATAATTGGTTTTATGGATACGCCATTATAAACTATCATTCAAAATTCAAATCCTATTTATCTCATATCCTTATGAATATTTGTATAAAGGCAAAAAACACCATAATTTTAAGTCATCCCACTGATTATGAATATTCAGAAAATATTAATATACTTGGATATCCTTTTGAACAGAATTTATTTAATATAATCAGTATCAATGAAGAAAGTTTTTCCACCTTTCTAAGTTATAAAATAGAATCCCTCATTCCTGATAAGGATGATATAGGCTTTTCTTTTAATGCTTTATTTCCAAAATTTGATTCATTAGAGAAACTCTCTTTAAATATTTCAGATGGCAAATGGGGCTACTTAAGCAACAATACCACTGGCAAAGGCGGCATCCTAAACTCATTATCTTTTGATACCATCAGCAAATGTGATTTTACAAAAGAAATTTATAAATTAATATGTAGCAATTATATTTATAAAATAAATAAAAATGAATACAATGATTATATGTTCAATGTATGTATTGAACTCCCAACAAAGAAAAATAACCTCAGAAAAACAACCGTTAGTTTAAAGTATCATCCTAATTCCGGAATAATTGATATTATAACTATAACCTAATGGTCAAAAACTGTCATTCTTTCTGGTTTAGAATTTATTTTTATAACATCTGTCCCTCTACCCTTGAAAACCTTTTTTACAGATATCAGATGCTAAAAAGATGCATATAAAAGATTCCAGATTATATCTATCATCCCTTATATGCATCTTAATTTTCATCTATATTCTATTTTAAATAACCCTTTTTCCCTGTGAATACTACTGCCACTCCGCATAATGCCAAGAGTGCAAGCAGATATCCAACCGGTGATTCATCACCTGTTTTCAATACTTTTGTTTTCTGTGCTGTGGTCTGGTCTGCAGTTGCATTATTACTTCCATTTGTTGTATCAGCTTTCTTCGCAATGGTAAATTCGGCGGTTGCTTTCTTTTCTTCCCCACTGATAGAGGACACAATCGCAACCGTATGCTTTCCGGTAGCAAGGCTTTCTAAGTATTCTGCTGTGAAAGTAACAATGGTAGAGCCTTCTGTTACCGTATAATTTTTCGCATCTACTACGGTGCCATCCACTTCTACACGAACAAAACTGCTGATACCAGCATCACTGCGGAAACGAAGCGTTGCACCACTTTCCTTTGTCCATTCTCCACCGGCACCTTCAATAATAACAGGTGTTGCCGGTTTATAATCCGGGTTCTTCTCATTACAGTCTTCCCGTCTGCAGGCTTCTGCATTGTTGCTAAAGTCATGACCTAATGGATTTCCGCTGGTAAATGTCTCTGTTCCCTTTGCCCCACACAGCTTGCAGGATTTGTAGTAAACTGCCGGTGCTGTACAGGTTGCCGCTGTTTTTAGACAAGAATCTGATACTGTTTCAATCCATTCCCCATGCTTGCATGTAATTGTAAATTCTTTTGTTGCTTTCGTATCTGTTCCAACCGTAACCTGTGCCTTATAACTGCCCGGTAACTTTGGTGCACCTCCAACGGCTTCTGCTCCGCTGTTGTCACTGTTGGTCTTTGTGTCTGTTCCACTCAGATAATATACGATTTCCGGAACCGGAATGTTAAGTCTCTTCCAGTCTTCCGATGTTGTTATATTTGCAGCTTTAACTGTTCCATCATAGTCTGCATTTTCTGCTGACAAGGATAACCATAAAGATGCATCTTTTTCATCACAATCTCCAAAGCCACCGCAGGTTGCAAGAATTCGGCTTCCATCTTTGCTTTCTGTTTCATCTACTGCATAACTCCATGTATGTCTGTGCTCCTTCGGGCTAATCAGGATTGTTTTGGCATTTCCCCTTGTTGTGTAATCTTCGTTATTATTCAGTGCAATATAACTTGTCCAAACCTGTGGAATGTCTGTCAGCTCTGAAACATCTACCATTTCCTCTGTAGAACTTCTCATAGCCATCTCATCCCCTATCGTAATGCTCGCGCTTGGTTTTCCATGTGCAGTGGATGAAAAAATCGCACCCCAGCCATATCCTTCTCCACTTGCATAAAGAGAACCGTTCGGACTATTTTCAATAGTTATGCTTCCATAGCTCAGAAGCCCATGACTACCATAAAATGCAGGATTTTCATTTACACTAATTAACTCATTTTTTCCAACCAGAGTAATATGAATATCATTTACATAACTTAATACACTATCGTAACGAGATTTTATTTTTAAATCAGAAAATGTTACCTTAGAAAAACTGTCAAGAGGCGTGCTATTATATTGTCCCAACTTAATAACATCTGATGTAGGTTCCGCATTTTCATCCATTGCAATGGTAATATCATCCGTTAGAATTGTAAGCGTATTCCAATTTCCATATTCATACTTTCCATATGTGTAATCGACACCCTCTACAATTGCTTTCGAATCTCTTGACAACGTAAATGATCCTGCCTGTACTGAATTTGTGGCTGCCTTTGTCTCAACTGTCATCCCCTGCATAAGACCTGCCATCATAACCAGTGCAAGTAATATAGCAAATAAACTTTTCTTCTTTCGTTTCATTTGCATCCTCCTATTTCATATAACCCTTTTTCCCTGTGAATACTACTGCCGCTCCGCATAATGCCAAGAGTGCAAGCAGATATCCAACCGGTGATTCATCACCTGTTTTCAATACTTTTGTTTTCTGTGCTGTGGTCTGGTCTGCAGTTGCATTATTACTTCCATTTGTTGTATCAGCTTTCTTCGCAACGGTAAATTCGGCGGTTGCTTTCTTTTCTTCCCCACTGATAGAAGACACAATCGCAACCGTATGCTTTCCGGTAGCAAGGCTTTCTAAGTATTCTGCAGTAAAGGTGACAATGGTAGAACCTTCTGTTACCGTATAGTTTTTCGCATCTACTACGGTGCCATCCACTTCTACACGAAGGAAGCTGCTGATACCGGCGTCACTGCGGAAACGAAGCGTTGCACCACTTTCCTTTGTCCATTCTCCACCAGCGCCTTCAATAATGACCGGTGTTGCCGGTTTATAATCCGGGTTCTTCTCATTACAGCCTTCCCGTCTGCAGACTTCTGCATTGTTGCTAAAGTCATGTCCTAATGGATTTCCACTGGTAAATGTTTCCGTTCCCTTTGCCCCACACAGCTTACAAGATTTGTAGTAAACTGCCGGTGCCGTACAGGTTGCTGCTGTTTTCAGATAGGAATCTGATACTGTTTCCACCCATTCACCATGCTTGCATGTAATTGTAAATTCTTTTGTTGCTTTCGTATCTGTTCCAACCGTAACCTGTGCCTTATAACTGCCCGGTAACTTTGGTGCACCTCCAACGGCTTCTGCTCCGCTGTTGTCACTGTTGGTCTTTGTGTCTGTTCCACTCAGATAATATACGATTTCCGGAACCGGAAGATTAAGTCTCTTCCAGTCTTCGGATGTTGTTATATTGGCAGCTTTTGCTGTTCCATCATAGTCTGCATTCTCAGCTGATAAGGATAACCATAAAGATGCATCTTTTTCATCACAATCTCCCAAGCCACTGCAGGCTGCAAGAATACGGCTTCCATCTTTGTTTTCATCTACGGCATAACTCCATGTGTGACTGTGCTTCCACATACCGATCAGGAGTGTTTTGGCAGATTTAACATCCATATAATTTTTGCCTGCTCCAATATAGTCTCTCCAAACCTGTGGTGTATCTGTCAATTCTGATATATCTGCCATCAGAGTGGTAGAACTTTTCATTGACATGGCATCTCCAACTGTAATGCATGCATCACTTTTTCCATATCCTTCTGATACAGAAATAGCTCCCCAGCCAAGTCCTTCTCCGGTTGCATAAAGAGAACCGTTTGGACTATTCTCAATAGTTACACTTCCATGTCCAAAAATTGCATAACCTCCATAGGTTTCCGATTTCTCTTTTATACTGATCAATTCATTGCTTCCAACCAGTGTAATATGAATATGGTCTACATTACTGTATATATTATTATAATAAGATTTCATTTTTAAATTTGAAAATGTTACCTTAGAAAAACTGTCAAGAGGTGGGTTATTAAATTCTCCCAACTCAATAATATCTGATGTAGGTTCTGCGTTTTCATCCATTGCAATCGTAATGTCATCCGTCAGAATGGTAAGCGAATTTCTATTTCCAGATTCATATTTTTCATAGGTGTAATCGACTCCTTCTACAATTGCCCCCGAATCTCGTGACAACGTAAATGGTCCTGCCTGTACTGAATTTGTAGCTGCCTTTGTCTCAACTGTCATTCCCTGCATAAGACCTGCTACCATCATCAACGCAAGGAACAAGGAAAATAAACTTTTCTTCTTTTGTTTCATGTACATCCTTCCCTTCTTAAATTACTTTTTTTCTTTCTTTTTTCACTTTTCACACTCTCAATGCTGTGTTACAATTACACTGTTATTTTACACCGTACATCAATGTACGATGCAATCATTTTACAAATTTTGCCGGTAATTGTGAAAAAATATATGATATGAAAATTTTGTGTGAAATAAAGACCGGCTGGTTTACCTCAAAACACCAGCAGTTCTTAAATGTGTGTTTTGCTTGTTTGTAAGCTGTCTTTCCGTTGCTTTGACCGGCTGCCCGGTTGTCCGTCTGCTACAGATACTTTCACAAACCCGTAAGGAGGTCTAGGCATTCTGGCAAATAAGTTTATGATTCCGGCAACCGGCGCAAATTCATATCCATATTCAACTGCGCCTTGCAGGCACATCCCTGTGCCTGCATTGCCGGTTGCATAACAGAATGCCAAGACCTCCTAACAGGCTTGTTTATGTATCTGTATGCAGGCGGACAACCGGTGCAGACAGTCAAACATTGGAAAGACTGGCTTTCATAGAGAAAAGCAAAACATATATTTTAGAACTACGGTGTTTTGAAGTGATGCAGCCGACTTTATTTCTTCAAAATTTCTAAATCCATTCTTTTCACAATCATCGAATAAATAAAAAGGGGGAACATTTTGAAAGAACTGTTTTCAATTGGAGATGCCGCAGACTTTGTGGGCATCACAAGAAGAATTATTTTAAATTATGAAGCTCATGGACTGGTTTTTCCGGATGTAAAAGAAGACCCCTCCGGCAATCGTTACTATACCATTGATACACTGACGAAGATTCGAACCATCCGCTCGCTGCAGAATCTTGGCCTGTCACTGGATGAAATCCATGGCTACTTTGACAACTCCAACGACCTTTTATCCATGGTTCGAAGGCTGGAATCTTTGCGGGATGAATTAAATGCCAATATCAAAGCCTTATACGAAAGAATCAATCAGGGATTTGAATCAATGGAAATCATTACAATTCCACCACAAACGGTGTACTGCCGCAAAACGGAAAGTGACAGCATCGTAGAAAAGACGAATTTGTTAAGAGAGGTTGCCTTGGAAGCACTGCAGAACTATGGTCCGGCACATACCGGGCAGATTTATTTTACGGAAGCTCCCATTACGGATGCAAAGGATATGTCCTTTTTTGCTGTTGTCCCGGCAGGAAGTAAGGGCGAACATATCCTAAATCTTCCTGCCCAGAAAGCAGTCTGCCTCTATCATCATGGAGCGTATGAAGAATTGCCATCGGTTCATGATACCCTGCTTTCCTATGCCAGAGAGCAAAAGCTTACACCGGCTGGTATCTTCCGCCACTGCTATTTAGAGGGACCACCACAGCATAAAGACAAAAGTAAATTTATTACCCAGGTACTGCTGCCGGTATGCTGATACTGCTCATGCAACAATATTATGCATGTTCTAAATGACATGTATCCGGCTCCACCTGCCGCTTAAATACCGGACGCTGAATGCGATAGCACGAAGCGTCCAATCGGCAAACATGCCAATCCACACCGCCATTGGTCCGAAACCACAGCTGCGGATCAGATATACACACAGTGCTACACGGCAGAACCACATGGTAAGACTGGATAAAATCATGGAGAATTTCACATCTCCGGCGGCACGCATGCCATAAGCCGGGATAAATGCCAGCACCCATACAATCGGTTTTACAATCGTAATTGCTATTATCATTTCCATGCAGAGGGAGGCACTTTCTGCTTCCATTCCAGCTAAAAATGTAACCGGCTTTGTCAATAAAAATACCACTGCACAGGAAATCAGAATAACAATTTCTGCATAGCCGCAGAGTTTCACCATATAATAACGCGCCTCTTCCACTTTTCCGGCTCCAATACATTGTCCTACTACTGTCATCAGGCCGATTCCGATTCCAATGGCTCCGATTCCATTTAAATTTTCCAGTATAATGGTCATTGCCTGTGCGGCAATAGCTGCCGTTCCAAGGGTTGATACGCTGGACTGGATTGCCAGTTTACCAAACTGGAACATTCCATTTTCAATTCCGGATGGAAGTCCGATGGAAAGAATTTTTCCAATCAGTGGGAAATTTGGCCGGATTTTAAGATAATGATTTACCACAATCACCTGATCCGGTTTCCGCAGATTCCAGAAAATTACTACTGCACAGAAGATTCTTGAAAATAAGGTAGAAAGAGCTGCTCCCTCCACCCCCATCTGAAATCCAAAGATAAGCACTGCATTTCCGGCAATATTGAGTCCATTGGAAAGGACAGAAATCATCATTGGAAAACGACTGTTTCCTGCTGCCCGGTAAAAAGCTCCACCGGCATCAAAAAGTGCAATGAACGGAAATGAAATTGCAGTCAGCAGGAAGTAAATCATGGAATTATCCATAACAGCCTCTTCTACCTGGCCAAAAATCAGATGCAGCAGTGGTCCACGAAATATAATACAAAATATAGACAATACCGTAGAAATCGTCAGTACGCTTAAAGTTACCTGTCTTGCAGCCTCATTGCTGGACTCCCGGTCTCCCCTTCCAAGATACTGGGAACAGATAATTGCCGCTCCTGCTCCCAATGCCGTAAATACCTGTATGACCAGCACATTGATGGAATCCACTAGAGATACCGCAGAAATTGCGGCACTTCCCACATTGCTTACCATCATGGTATCCGCCATTCCCATAAAGGAATTCAAAAGCTGCTCTACCATAATCGGCAGAAGCAGCGTAATAAGTTGCTTATTGGAAAACATCATATGTTCCCGGTCTAATTTTGTTGCATCATATAATCTTATCTTTTGCATTTTATCTCACTTCTTACTCTTTTACTACCGGTGTAAAATCCTCTGTATCACCGCAGAAGAAGCCTCCTGCACCGGCGATGATTTTCTGCATGATTTTTTGCATAAATGCATAGTTTTCTATGTCAATTGTGACAGCAAAAAGAGCATGAATATCATGCTCTTTTAAATAAGCATTGGCATATTCATCCTTTAAATTGACTGCAATCTCCTCGATATCCATGGAATGATGCTCTGGAACCTCCACCTCTAATACTCCCGCCTCTTTCCAGATTTCTGTTTCGATGCCATCCATTCCATCTAATGCATTTTCAATCTCTGCTACTGTGATGGAATTTGGATTCATATAAAGCCACTCTTTAGTAACGGTGGCTGTGCCTGCTTTCTTTTCTCTTATTTTCTTTAACTTTGATTTATTCTTCATATCCGCTCCTGTTTGTGTTTATGGATATGTTCATCTTAGCACAAACATGGACTTCTGTCTCCCTACTTTTTTACTTCTTCATCCATAAAATATAAACGGGATGCAAAATCCGGGTAGTGCCTTACCTTATCATTGTATCCGGTTCCGCCAAATGCCGGGCTGACATGAACGCCGCCATACATTAAGATATCTCCATATGCATGGAAGTCTTCCGTCTCGCCATCCATTTTTACCAATTTCGAAAGCACCTGATGGGTCAGGGAATCCTGTTTGATATGAACCGGCGAAACCGTATTTACCAGATCACCGAATTCTTTGATATTATATTTTAATTTCCGGTTGTAGAAATGGTAACGGACATCCGACAGCAATCCCTTCGGATAATAGGTCTGCTGCTGCATATTCGGCACCACCAATTTCTGCATCAGCATACCCACTGCCTTCGTGCCATCTTCCGATACGCAGGTCCATTCCATCTGATTACCGGCTTCATCCGCTAAAACGCTGCCGCCCATTCCACTCTGTGTTCCATCGTAAAAGCTTCTGCCCCGGTAAAAGGTTCCCTGCTGCAACACCTTCCGCCATTTCTTATATAATGCAATCTGCTCCTTCATGGCTTCCTTTTCTTCTTTTTTCATATCACAGAGGTTGCATTCATAGCCGAAGCTTCCAAAGCATGCCACCTGAAATCTTGTCTCTAATGGCGTATTCCGCAGCGTCTGGTGATTCGGGCAGGCAGACATATGAGCACTGACTGCTGACAGCGGATAGCCATAACTATAATTTTCTTCTATCTCCGCCCGGCACAATGCATCCGTATCATCACTGCCCCAGATCTGCGGAAAATAGCATAAGATTCCAAGGTCAAAGCGGTTGCCGCCTGCTGCACAGCCTTCAAATAAAATCTCCGGAAACCGTTCCGTCAGTTCCTTCATGCAGCGGTATAATCCCAGCACATAGCGGTGTGCCACTTCTCCCTGCCGTTCCGGTGGAAGTGCTGTGGAATAATAATCACTGAAGATCCGGTTCATGTCCCATTTCACATAGGAAATGTCTGCTGAAGAAAAGACTTTACTCATGCTCTCAATAATATAATCCTGTACTTCTCTTCTTCCCAAATCTAAAATCCGCTGGTTTCTTCCTTCCGAATGAGGCTGTCCCGGAATCTCAATGATCCAGTCCGGATGTGCCACATAAAGTTTGCTTTTCACATTGACCATTTCCGGCTCCACCCAGATACCGAATTGCAGTCCCAGTCCGCGAATCTTATCGGATAAACCTTTAAGCCCACCCGGCAGTTTCTTCGCATTTGCTTCCCAGTCTCCTAAGGAACTGCTGTCATCCATCCGTTCGCCAAACCAGCCGTCATCCATTACAAATAATTCTATGCCAACTTCTTTTGCTTCCTTTGCCAGCTTCAGTAACTTCTTCTCACTGATGTCAAAATAGGAAGCCTCCCAACTGTTAAGCAGTATCGGCCGCTCCTTCTTCTGCCAGGTTCCACGGACAATATGCTCCCGGATAAAATGATGCAGCCTCTGGCTCATCTGGTTAAATCCGTTTTCTGCATATCCGTTACAAGAAACTGAATTACCAAAATTGGTTTCCTGAATTTGTGGATTTTGACGAGAAGGGGATTTCAATGATGCCAAATGTTCTTCGGAAGTTTTTTGTGCAAAAAAAGCAGACATAAATCACCACCTTAAATGGTAATAAATGTCTGCTTCAAATTGTTTTATTTAATTTAATCTCCTCTTACAGGAAGATATACTTACAAATGAATAATACTGCAAGAATATACATCAGCGGAGTAATTTTCTTAGCTTTACCACAGATTAAGTTGATGATAACGTAAGAGATAACACCAATTGCGATACCTTCTGCAATGCTGTACATAAGAGGCATAGCGATTAAGCAAAGGTATGCAGGAGCTGCTTCTGTAACATCGTTGAAGTCAATCTTAACGATTGCAGATACCATAAGGAATCCAACGAAGATTAATGCAGGAGCGGTAGCAAATCCTGGGATTGCTGTAAAGATTGGTGCAAATAAGATTGCAATCAGGAACATGAATCCGGTTACAACAGATGCAAAACCGGTTCTGGCACCTGCACCTACACCAGCAGAACTCTCTACGAAAGTTGTGGTTGTAGAAGTACCAAGAACAGCACCAGCGGATGTTGCGATAGCGTCAGCTAATAACGCATTTTTAACTCTTGGAAGCTTTCCTTCTTTGTCTAACATACCAGCTTTATCAGAAACACCGATTAAGGTTCCGATAGTATCAAACATATCTACAAATAAGAAGGATAATAATACTACGATAAAGTTAACAATACCTACACCGGTAAAGTCAGCTTTGAAACACTGTCCAAAGGTTTCTCCGATTTTGGTAAAGTCTGTCATTGCAAATGTAGGATATAAAGAATAGAATCCAGCTTCTGCATCAATCTGATAGATACCTGTTGCCTGGCAGATCATACCAAGAATCCATGTAGCAAGGATTCCGATAAGGATGGAACCTTTTACATTTTTTACATATAAGATAATGGTAAGAAGTAAACCAATCAGTGCAAGTAAAGCACAGATTCCTTCTGTATGCCAGTTCTCTGTAAATTTAACATAAGATAATAAAGTAGAGCTGTTGTCAACAACAATGTGAGCACCCTGTAAACCGATGAAAGCGATAAACAGACCAATACCGGCACTTACACCTTTTTTCAGTGTAGCAGGAATGGCATTGAAAATTGCCTCACGTACGCTGGTCAGTGAAAGTACGATAAAGATGATACCTTCAATGAACACTGCCATTAATGCGACTCTCCAGTCATAACCCATATTTCCACATACTGTAAATGCGAAATATGCATTCAATCCCATACCAGGAGCTAATGCAAATGGATAATTAGCCATCAAAGCCATTGCAAGTGTTCCGATAAAGGATGCAAGACAGGTTGCAATCAAAACTGCAGTAGGATCCATGCCAGCAGCAGATAACAGGTTCGGGTTAACTGCCAGGATGTAAGCCATTGTCATAAATGTGGTAAGACCTGCAATTACTTCTGTCTTGACGTTAGTGTTGTTCTCTTTGAATTTGAACATTTTCTCTAACATTTTTCTTCCTCCAAATTGTTTTTTATACCTAAAGCCAGCCTCTCTGGCAATAAGTCATGTTAAACTTCTCTTCTGTAAATTATTTTCCTTCATATGTAATTACAGAAGCAACATCATAACCCTTCAAACGCTCTCTTCCCTTTAATCCAGCCAGTTCCATTAAGAAAATGACCTTAACTACTTCTCCGCCAAGCTGCTCTACTAATTTGATAGCAGCTTCAATGGTTCCGCCGGTTGCGATTAAGTCATCTACTAAAACAACCTTCTGCCCCGGTTTGATGGAATCCTTGTGCATCTCAATGGTAGCCTGTCCATACTCTAAATCATAAGACTGTGAAATGGTCTCACATGGTAATTTTCCTTTTTTACGAACCGGTACAAACGGTTTATGCATTTCGTAAGCAATTGGTACTCCGAAAATGAATCCTCTGGATTCTGTACCGGCAACTACATCAAAGTCCACACCATCTAAAAGCTTGATCATGGAATCTATTGCAAGCTGAAGTCCGTCTGCATCCTGCAATACGGAAGTAATATCTCTGAAAATAATTCCCGGCTCTGGAAAATCCGGTATACTTCTTACATATTCTTCTATTTTTTTCATCTTAATACCCTTCTTTCTATTTACTGCCCTCTGTTTTAAAAAACACTTTTTTATTATAAATTTATACTGCCAGAAATACAAGCAATTTTTTATAAAATGTTTCGTTTTTGGTTATAAAATTTTATGAAAAGTTGCTATTTTATTGCAAATATATTAAGATGTTCTATACGAAAGAAAAGTTCGGAAAGGGGATTTTTTGTGAAAATTCTGATTTTATCCTGCAACACAGGAGAAGGACATAACGCCGCCGGTCATGCCGTGGAAGAAGCAGCTTTAGCAAGGGGACACGAAGTAAATTTCGTTGATGCCATGCAGCTTGGCAAAAGACATACTTCACGCCTTATCAGCGGACTTTATATTGGGATTGTAAAGCATCTGCCGTGGTTTTTCGGTTTCATTTATAAACTGGGAATGCTTATCAGTAACCGCCATTTCAAATCTCCGGTTTACTGGGCAAATGCAAAGCTGGCGAAACCGCTTGCATCCCTCATCGAAGAAGGAAATTATGACATTGTGGTGATGCCGCACCTTTACCCGGCAGAGACCATTACTTATATGAAGAAACACAACATGCTGCCGGTAAAAGCAGTCGCTATCGGAACCGATTATACCTGCATCCCTTTCTGGGAGGAAACCAACTGCGACTACTATGTTATTCCCCATGAGGATTTAGTAGACGAATATATAAAACGTGGTGTTCCAAAGGAAAAATTACTGCCTTACGGTATTCCGGTACGCCACGCCTTTGCCAATCATACACCAAAAGACATTGCCCGCCGCAAATGCCACCTAGATGCTGATTCTCCTACCTTTCTCATTATGAGCGGAAGTATGGGATTTGGAAAACTGGCAGTCTTTGCCATGGCACTTTATAAGCAGTGTAAAAATGACGAACACATTGTAATTATCTGTGGAAATAATAAGAAATTACAGTCAGTTCTCACCAAAGAATTCAGACATTGCCCGCGGGTTCATGTCTTAGGCTACACCAGACATGTTTCCCTTTATATGGATGCCTGTGATGTCATCTTTACCAAACCGGGCGGACTTACCTCTACCGAAACTTTGGTAAAGGGAATCCCAACTATCCATACCGCACCGATTCCAGGCTGTGAAACCGCAAACAGTGCATTTTTCGTAGACCGTGGCATTTCCTATGCCTCTAAATACATGATAGAACAGATTCGCCTTGGAAAGTTGCTGATGCGAAGCCATGATTTACAGGAGGAAATGCATACCGCACAGCTCCGGGAGCAGAAATCCGATGCAGCAGAACGCATTGTAGACCTGTTAGAATCACTGTCTGAAAAATAACGACAATTGCTTTTATTCAAACAAGTGATTGCGGAAGCAGGAGAAAAGATTTTAATAGGAAATTTTGTGGCATTCTATGTACATCTGATTTTCCTGGATGTGAAATGCCAACCATTCTTAGTGGTTCATTTTTCTTGATTATAAACTGTCTTTTCGCTTGCTTTGACAGAATCTCGGCACTGTCCGTCAAAAGCGGATGCCACATAAAGCCTGCAAGGGGCACTAGGAATTTCGACATCATGCTATTTTCATCTGGCAACCGGCACAAATTCACATCCATGTTCAACTGTGCCTCGCTGGTACATCCCTGTACCAGCGTTGCCTGTTGCCAGACGAAATTCCAAGTGCCCCTAACAGCCCTTATCAGGCATCTGTACTTCGACGAACCGTACAGTGATTCTGACAAACATTGGAAAGACTGTTTTTATGACCAAAAGAAAAACACGCATTTTAGAACTGTGGTATTTCATCATCTGAAAATAAACGTACATGAAATACCTCAAAATTCCTTTACTCCAAATATTCTACCTCTTTCGCAATTGCCTGCTATATTTATCGAATATTTGTATAGTCTAAGAAAAAGCACATACAGCTTGCCCGCTCACTTCCTTCATTCCGGTAAATGTGCGGCTGGTCTGTTTCGAATTTGTAGACCTGGCTCTTTTCCACCTTCTGGCTGTGGTCATGGCATTCTATGGTCAGCGCGCCGTCAATTACCGTAATATATTCTCTCGTCCGCTCACCGTGGCTTCCACTGGTGTATACACCGCCCGGCTCTACGTCAATCCGGTAGATTTCTACGGACTGGGAGTCCTCAAATGGAAAGCAGGTAAAGACCTTATACTGTCCCTCCAGTTCCTTGGTTGGAATCATTTCTTCCGGCTTCACCAGACAGAAATCCACACGGGGAGCTTCAATTAAAGTCTGAAATTCAATCCGCAGTCCGCTTGTAATCTTTCCAAGTACACCCAATGATGGATTTGCCGTTCCCTTTTCAATCTGTGCCAGCATACTCTTACTTACACCGGTCTGCTCTGCCACCTGATCAAGACTCATTCCCTTGGACTGACGCAGTCTCTTTAAATTTTCCGATACATTGTGTGACAGGTAATCCATACATTTTCCTCTCTTTCCATTTGAAACTTTCACTTCAAATTTTTTACATCAAACTTTTCGCATCAAATTTTTATGATATTAACCGATGTTTTTGATAAAGATATCTGTTTTACAGTGCCTTGCGGTATAACATTTCTATATCACACTGACGGGATGACCGTGGGTTCACTGCAATATTGCCGCTCTTCATGGCATCTGCTGCCATTGCTTCTATTTTCTCTTCGATGGTCTCCCGGCTGATGCTTCCTGTTTTGCCTGCCTGATTGATGGCTTCCGTAAGATTTGCCGGAATTCCGATGGCTTTGCATAAGGAACGGATGGCATCCACTAACATCATCGGTTCAAATTCATCTTCATAGGCCGGAATTTCACTGATGTAGTTATAAATTTTATAATACCTTCCATGGTCAGCTAAGGCATTATACTCCGCTACTACCGGAAGCAATACTGCATTGGCAACTCCGTGTGGCACATCAAAAAATGCACTGACCGGATGGCTCATGGCATGTACATTTCCAAGTCTTGCAAAAGAAAATGCAATTCCAGCAAACAGTGAGCCTACCATCATTGCCTCTGCCGCCTCCACATCGGTGCGGTTTGCCACAAATCTCCGGATATTTTCTCCGATGAGCTCCATTGCTTTTTCTGCCATGGCGTCGGAAAATGGAGAAGCCGCAGTTGAAATATACGCCTCTTCTGCATGGATAAATGCATCAATTCCGCAGGCTGCCGCCACACTGGCTGGTGCCGTTGTAATCAGGTCTGCGTCCAGAATAGCATATGCCGGCAGCAGTTCATAAGAAAATACCGTCAGTTTATAGTCTCTGCTGTGGTCTGTAATTACAGAAAATGCTGTTACCTCAGAACCGGTTCCTGCTGTAGTCGGTAGTGCCACCAATGGAATAATTTTGCCCGGCACTTTATGTGCCCCTTCATATTCGGTAATGCTTCCACCGTATTTTGCTACTACACCGACTGCCTTTGCTACATCCATCGGAGAACCGCCGCCAAAAGCTACGATAAAGTCTGCCCCGGAAGCCTGAAATGCTTCTGTCGCTGCTTCCACGGTTGTAACGGAAGGATTTCCTTCGATATCCGTAAAGTCATCCACCAAAATTCCTTCGGCTCTTAAAGATTCTGCAGCTTTCTCCACCAGTCCCATCTTCTTAAGATGCGGTCCGGATATGATAAACGCATGCTTTCCACCCATTTTTTTTGCAACTTCCGGAAGTTTTGCCATAGAGCCTCTTCCTACAATAATATTCTGTGGTACTGAAAAATTAAATTCGTTCATAGCTTTTCCTCTCATTTTCTGTTGGTATTTTCAGAACTTACTACTCGACTTTTCTATATTCTGCTTTCTTTACTCTATACATTCCATTATCCTGCCAGCCGCGCCAATACACGGTCGATTGCCACATCGATTACCTGATCCAGCTCCACATCATCTGCCTCCGGCATCAATGTTGCTGCATCTTCATCTGAAATAAGCTGTACCAGACTGCCAAAGGACTCTTTGTATTTCTTTTTACAGATTACAAAGAATACAACTCCAAGCAAGCTCCAGGCTCCAACCATCAACCACTCCGGAAGAATCAGGCTGCCGCCGGTTCCCGGAATGCAGTACATGCATACCATAAATCCTGACATTAAGACTGCCATTACACCCACAAATTTATAACCAGGCACTTTATACGGACGAGGCATATCCGGTTCTTTCTTTCTTAAAATCAGAAATGAAATGGATACCATACAATAGGCAAGACAGCATCCAAAGTTACCTGCATCACAAATCCATACCATCATGACACGTCCCGCAAACGGTGCTAACATCGTAAGAATTCCCATCAGGATTAATGCATTTAACGGGGTCTTATGCTTTGGATGAAGTTTTGCAAAAGTTCTTGGAATCATATAGGATTCTGCCATGGAATATAAAGCACGGGAACCACCAATCATAAAGGAGTTCCATGAAGTAATGATTCCGCACATTCCACCAACAATAATTACTTTTGCCATGACCGATGTTTTAAACACTACTGCCATGGCATCTGCGGTTACAAGACCGGTTCCTGTCTGTGATGCTGCAATGGCATCCGGCTTTAATACCAGACCTACTGCAATGATAACCAGTGAGTAAAACAGCACTGCCAGTACAACAGATAATATCAGCATTTTTCCAATTTTCTTCGGTGGAACATTGATTTCCTCTGCCGCCTGCGGGATAACATCAAATCCGATAAAATAAAATGGAGATAATACCGCAACACTAAGCACTGCCTTGATTCCACCTCCGGTTGATGTGCCGGCAAACATCTGTCCGTTAAGATTATCCACACTTCCATTGATGACGGATGCAACAATCAACAAAATCCCTGCTCCACCAATGATAATAGTAAGAATAGTCTGTAAAATAGCTGCTGTTTTGGCTCCAAAAATGTTTATTATCATAATTAAAAATGCAACGATAATTGCTACAATCAGCCAGGAAGCATAGATATCAAATCCAGCTACCGTATAAAGATATCCCTTTAAAAATCCCGGCCAGAGATAGGTCAGAATCGTTGGAAATGCACATGCTTCAAAGCAGGTAACTCCGACATATCCCAGGACGATTGCCCATGTACAGATAAAGGAACCATTCGAGCCCATTGCCCGGTAACTGAACACATGCTCACCACCACACTGTGGCATGGCTGCTGTAAGTTCTGCATAAGTCAATCCCACAAAGAATATCATGATTCCACCAAGAACAAATCCGAGAGCTGCTCCAAGAACTCCGCCTTTCTGAATCCAGCCACCGGAGGATACGACCCAGCCCCATCCAATCATGGCACCAAATGCAATGACAAGAATATCCCAGGCATTAAATACTTTATTGAATTCTGTTTTCTTCTGTTCCATATTTACTACCTCCTATTCCTGAAATACTTTTCCGGCTACTTCTTCAATCAACTGTGCAGTTCCATCCACACCCAGTAAATCACTGTTAATCAGCATATCCCTGTTATGTCTGTCTCCACGATTGCTTCCGGTCAGTGCCATATGTCTTTTGTGATAACGTTTATCTTTTTCCACAATCAGCAATTTTGCATCATCTGCCGAAAGATTGTGACTTTCCATTACATTCTTTATCCGGATTTCGTCCGGTGCATAAATGAAAATGCGTAATATTGGTTTCTGTTCTTTTAAAATGTAATCAGCAGAACGTCCTATAATCACACAGGACTCCCTTGCTGCGAGTTTTCGAATAATTGTTTTCTGGACGTGAATTGCACGTTCTGTCAAATCAGCGTATTTGGAGAAAGAACCCCTGACATCACCTTCTGCTCCTTTACCGGCAATGGTCACTCCTTCTTCTACCTTTTCCATAATATCCTTGGGAATTCCTACTTCTTTGATAATCTCATCTACCGTTTCACGGTCATAAAACTTGATGCCTAAATCCTGTGCAACCTTTTTCCCAATCTGATTTCCTTTTGCGCCATATTCGCATCCTATTGTAATAACAAGATGTTCCATTTTGCTTCCCTTCCTTAATGTATATACATGCGTTTTTTCTCATCCATACGAACCTGCCACTGGCAGCTTCGTATGGACGCCTGACAACTATCTGCATAAAAAAGACGAGGGCGCACTTATTTTCTGTGACATCCTCGTCTTTTCTATTTCTTATTTTTATCTTTCTGTTATTCTTCCGGTGCCCGGTTTGAAGGACACGGATTCCTAAAATTCTTATTTTTCCAGTGATTTTACCGTTTCTTCAATGATTGCATATGCCTTGTCGCAGTCTTCTGCGGATACGATAAGTGGTGGCACCATACGAATGACATGTGCACCGATAGCTGTAATCAGAAGCTTTCTGTCTAAGCAGCCATGTTTTACATCTACACCGGAAATGGTATCATCAAATTCTACACCAACTAATAAGCCCTGATGTCTTACTTCTTTGACATGTGGTAATTTTTCTAATTTTGCTGAGAAATAGTCTCCCATTTTCTTTGCATTTCCGGCTAAGTCATTGTCTAAGAGCTCTCCTACCTCAGCTAAAGCTGCTGCACAGCTGATTGGATGTCCACCAAAGGTTGTTCCATGGGAACCAGGAGTAAATGCTTTGGCAACCTCTTCTGTTGCACAGATTGCACCGATTGGCATTCCGCCGCCAAGACCTTTTGCCATGGATACGATATCCGGTTTTACGTCATAATTCATATAGGACATTACCGCACCGGTTCTGCACCATCCGGTCTGTACCTCATCTAATAATAAGAGCATTCCTTTCTCATCACAGAACTCTCTTAAGCCTTTCATGAATTCCATGGTTGCCGGATGTACTCCGCCTTCACCCTGTACCGGTTCAATCATAATTGCGATTGTATTTTCGGTACATGCATTTTTAAATGCCTCCAGATCATTGTATGGTGCATAGGAGAATCCGTAAGTCATTGGTCCGAATCCTACCTGGCAGCCATTTCCCGGCTGACCGGTTGCTGACATTGCTCCAAATGTTCTTCCGTGGAATCCCATTTTAGCAGTTACGATATGATATTTATTTGGACCGTATTTTTCAATTCCATATTTACGGGCCATTTTAATCATTGCTTCGTTTGCTTCTGTTCCGGAGTTCTGATAGAAAATTTTATCCATGCCAATGGTCTTACAAACTTTTTCTGCTAACAGTGCCTGTGGAATAGTATATGGATAGTTGAAGGTGTGCATGATATCGTCTACCTGATCTTTGACTGCTGCTACTACCTTCGGATTACGGTTTCCTGCATTGTTTACAGCGATTCCTGCATAGAAGTCAAGATACGGTGTTCCTTTCTCATCATAGAGGTACATGCCCTCTGCTGTCTCAGCCAGGAAATCGAAACGCTCATATGTTTCAATCATATATTTATTTACTTTATCTTTAATGTCCTGTACGCTTAATCCTGTGTCTTTTAATTTCATAATTGAATCCTCCTTGACATATTCTTTACTCTTTTTTGTTTTCTCTTTAAACCGGTTTGTTTGGTTCAATGGACTTTCTTTCGCAACTCTAGAAACACACTTTGCGAGTTTCTAGAGTTTTCGCGGTGCTCGCCAAATCTGCATGCAAGCATGCGATTTTTCTCGCTACTCGCGAAAAAAAGGCACTTACCGATTGGTAAGCGCCTTCGCTTTTGTTTGTCTATTATTTTGAACAGTTATACAATATCACGTCTTTTTTGCTCTGTCAATATTTTTTTACAAAAAGTTGCATTTTCCTGTTTTTTCTGCTTTTTTCAGTCTGTTCGTTAGAATTAATAGAATATATTGTGTTACTTTGTGTATTATATTGTACATTTGTATTATTCATTCGTACACTATAGTATCGTTTTGTCTTTATACACTCTCTACTCCGATATATGCATCAATTCTTTCCCGACGCAAATGCTCTCCGATTACAATAATGACTTCCTGACCTTCCTGAATCGGTTCCATCCGCACCCCGTTGTGGGTAGCATTGAGTTGTATCCAGGAATTATCTTCTGCTTTTATAAATCCCTTAATCCGAAATACTGCTCCGCAGGAACTGTCTTCTAAGATTTCTTTTGCGACCTTCTGCAATTTTTCTGCCGTCATAGGTACATTCATAAAATACTGGGACTCGAAACCGGAGTGTTCCTCCAGATCCATTTTCTCATAATTTTCCATCACATAGCCGCTGCTCATAATCCGATGTAAATCTTCCGAAGTAAGCTGCGGTGTACTTTTACGCAGAATCTCTTTTCCCAGTCTTCTCTTACAGTGAATCTTCTCCAAGGCTTCGTTGATATGTGCAACCGTTGCATCCATTTCTTCTGCTGTAGCTTCATCAGCATGGCTTAATAGAATGCAGCCTGCATCTGCCACCTCTGATGCCAGAATGAAATCTGCCTCATCAGACAGCTCTTTTTCCAGCTTGGCATCTACGATTGCAATTACATTTCCAATCTCATACCACTGATCCAGCGGTTCTTCCCGCAATGCATCAAAGAATTCGTCCACATCAAAAATTCCGGATGGCTCCACCAGCACCCTGTCATATCCGCACATGCCCATGGCGATTAGCTTTGTCTTAAAACGTCTTCTGTGGCAGTCCTTATCACAGCCTCCAGCTACCATTTCCAGCTCACAGTTATCTCCCATCAAATCCTGCAGCAGCATCATGTCCACATTTACTGCGCCATAGTCATTCTCCAAGATTCCAATATTCATGCCCTGTTCCATCAGATACTGGGCGTATTTTCTTATAAATGTTGTTTTACCGGAACCTAAAAAGCCGGTAATTAAGTCGATTTTTACCATGTTTGTCTTCCTCCTTCTCAGATATCCCGCTCCAGCCGCCGTAAGAGCTCCTGGTATGCCTCCATTACTTTATCATGATGACTTCGGATATAATCCGTATCCGGAATGTCATGATTCTTGATGGCATACTCTAATCCCTTAAACTGCCCAGACAACTCCATGGCTCCGATATTCGCAGACACATTTTTCAGTCCATGCACATGAATCTGATACTGCACCCAGTCTTTTTCTTCATAATCCTGCTGCAGAGTATCCACCATCTCATCTTTCAGATAGACTTTTAATATCTTAAAATAAAACGCTTCATCTCCCATGCATACGGACATTCCCTGCTCGGTGTCAAGGTATGGAAAACGCTCCTGCAATGATTTCTTATTTTCTTCTGCTCCACTGTCAGGATTTTTCTTTTCCACTGCCTCTGTCTGCTTGTCCGCCAGAAAACGTTTCAGTATCTTCCACATCTTCTCTTCAAAAATTGGCTTCGAAATATAATCTGCAAATCCATGCTGCAGATACATTTCCTTTGCTCCTTTTACCGCATTGGCTGTCATGGCAATTACCGGTGTAGTTTTATTCTGATGATTCATTCGCTTCATTTCTTCAAAGGTGGCAATGCCATCCATATCCGGCATCATCTGATCCATGAAAATAAGATCATAGTGCTGTTCTTTCATCAGAGTCAGTCCTTCTTCCCCACTGCCTGCCACATCCACGATTGCACCAGTCTGCAGCAGCATCTCTTTTGCCACAATGCGGTTCATTTCCATATCATCCACCACAAGGATATGCACGCCGGCAAACTGGGGTACCGGCATCATAGCACCGACAGAAAGCTCATAGTTTTCGAAAATCTGCTTCATATCACCAATGCCATCTTCGCAGATGACCTTCTGCGGTATGATTGCCGTAAATGTTGAGCCTTCACCATACCGGCTTTCTACCAGCACTTCTCCGTGCATCATATCTACCAGACGTTTCGTCAGGCTCAGTCCCAGTCCGGTTCCCTCGATATTGCGGTTCTTATGCTCTTCTAATCTTGTGAAATTCTGGAAAAGGTTCTCCATATCCTTCTTCTGGATTCCAATTCCGCTGTCCTTTACATCGATACGCAGATTAATACTTTCCTTATCTATCCTGCTATAAGAAATTTTTAAAATTACATGACCACGCTTGGTATATTTTACCGCATTGGACAGGAAATTATTTACAACCTGGCGGATGCGGACATCATCTCCATATAAAATGGATGGAAGATTCTCATCAATTTCCATATACAGATCCAGATTCTTTTTCTTGCAGTTAGAGGCAACTATCGTATAGCAGTCGTTAATGAGGGAAGCCAGCTCATAACCCTCGCAAAGCAGCTCCATCTTTCCGGATTCAATTTTGGAAATGTCCAAAATGTCATTTACAATGGCAAGCAGGGTTCTGCTGGCCCGCTGCATATTTCCTGCATACTCTGCAATCTTCTCCCTTGGCAGCGTATCAATCTGCCGGAGCAGGATACTGTTCATTCCCATAATACCGTTGATTGGCGTACGGATTTCATGGGACATATTCGTAAGAAAATCGGTCTTCGCCCGGTCTGACACCCGGAGCCGCTCTAAAAGTTCTTCTTCGTAAGTAATATCCACCAGTGTTACGATAGTGTTCTGCATCTCGCCATATTCATCGCAGACCATCGAAGACGTTACCGATAAAATCTGATTGCCCTGCAGGCATTTCACCTTGCAATGCTCTAATTTTCCCTGATAAAGCTGTTCTGCAAATTCTTCCTTATTGCACTCGCAGGTTACCAGTTCTTCAAAAGGCTGTTCCACATCTGCACCAAACAACACTTCTGCATTTGTATTATGTAAAATATGTGTTCTCTGATAATCATATACCATCACACCATAGTCAATCTGATTAAACAGATAATCTGAAACTGTTAATTTTGATATTCCAAAAGTATCATACCGGATACTAAAAAATACAGTCATTAAAAATGAAACTGTTACACCATAAACCGAACTGGGATAAGATTTAATTCCATAAAATGGCAACACCGTATCCGGAATTGCCGAAAGAAGCATAATTGTATTTCCCAGAATAATATATGCCACATATTTTCTCTGACTTTTACGCATAATTTTCTTCGACCAATATAGTACAATATAGATGCAGCACAAAAAGCAAAGCATAATATACATCCAGTGATAAAACACGCTGCCATGAAATTCTGTGGTAAAGCAGGTTCTTCCATTGACCCTGTAAAAATGGCGGATCCGCATACTTCCAAAAGAAACACCATCCACCAGAGATGTCAGTATTCCTAATCCAACCATCAGGCCATACCCCTTTATTTTTACACCAGTCAGACACGCCACATAAATTACAATCGCAATGACATATAAATTAAAGCCCACAATTGTCATGCAAAAGAAATCCTGTGCCAATCTGTCATCCGTACAATTTCCATACAATGCTGAACCCAGTGCCCAGATTCCTCCTCCTATTCCCAGAAGCAGGATACAAATCCGCCCCTTGTTTTTCGTATTATTAATAAAAAAATAAAAGATACCAACGCCAATACATATAGTTGCACATGCTACCAAAAGCACTGTTGTAATCATTCCTGCTTCCATCAATTTTTCTCCCGAGTTGTTTTACTTCATTATATATAAAATCCAGTTTGTTCGCAATAAAACAATCCCTGTAGAAGCTGCCACCAGCATTTTCTTATTGCCGCAAAAAAACAGGAGCTCCGTTCCAGTTTCGGTGTTCCTGCTTTTTTCTGTCTTTTTCTATTTTTCCAACTCTGTTCCTACTTTGAACTTTTATTTTGAACTTTTATTTCAAACTTTTTACTTCAAACTCTTATCCCAAACTCTTATTTTAATTCTCCTGCCGGATGTATCATATCCGGTGTAATCAGCCCTTTGATAATCAGGTACTGCTCAATGGTTTTTACACAGTTTTGCACGCCAACCCGCTCACTGTTTAATGTCATGTCATAATTGACCGGGTTTGTCCAGTAATTTCCATGGGTGTAATATTCATAATAATCTGCCCGGAATTTATCCGTCCTCTCTATGGTTGCATTAGCAACCTCTTCGGTCACGCCCATATTTTCCATGGTACGGTTCACGCAGAATGCTCTCGGTGCCTCAATATAGATGCTCACCACATTTGGTTTGCCCTTCAGTACATAATCGGCACATTTTCCGACGATGACGCAGGACTCTTTTTCTGCCAGATCTTTGATAATTTCACTCTGATATTCAAACAGCTTGTCATCCGATACGAATTTTTCATTTCTGGAAATGTAACGTCTTGACCGTGGCAGCCCTCTTAAAAAGCTGGAAAATCCACTGGTCTCCCTCATTTTTTCATTTACTTCCTGAAAAATATTCTCATCCAGTCCACTGAGCTGGCTCGCCAGCGTTAAGATCCGGTTTTCATAACAGTGAATACCTAACTCCTTTGCCAGCTGGGAAGCAATCGCCTTTCCGCCTGTTCCGAATCCTCTTGCAAAGGTTATTACAAAATTCTCCATATTTTCTGTCCTCCTTTAACCTGCTAAATAACGACTTAAGAATTCCCGTGTTCTTGGATTCTTCGGATTGATAAACAGTTCGGATGGAGCTGCATCCTCTGCCACATAGCCGGAATCCATGAAAATGGTTCTGGTGGACACATCCCTTGCAAATGCCATCTCATGAGTAACAATAATCATTGTAAGTCCCGTCTTGGCAAGCTCTTTCATAACATTTAATACTTCTCCTACCATCTCAGGATCCAGTGCAGAAGTTGGCTCATCGAAAAGAAGTACTTCCGGATTCATGCAAAGAGACCTTGCAATGGCAACCCTCTGTTTCTGTCCTCCGGAAAGCTGTGATGGTTTTGCATTGATATAAGGAGCCATTCCTACATCCTTTAAATGTGTGATTGCCCTGTTAAATGCCTCTTCTTTGGAAATATGAAGCACCTTTCTGGTGCAGAGCATGCAGTTCTGCAATACAGTCATATTGTTAAATAGGTTAAAGGACTGAAATACCATTCCCACCCTGGAGCGGTATTCATTGATGTCCTTCTGTACATTCCGGACTTCCTTATCATGGTAAAGGATTTTACCGGAGGTCTGCCGCTCCAGTTTATTGATACACCGCAGCAGCGTTGACTTTCCGGAACCGGAAGAACCAACTATACAGATAATTTCTCCTGCTTCTATATCAATATCTATTTTTCTTAAAACCTCATGATTCCCAAATGATTTGCTCAAATCCTTGATTGAAATTACTGTCTCTCCCATATCCGTTCCTCCTACTGATTATCCATATACTCAATTGCCAGTGCGTAATCTGTCTTGCCCTGCATTTTCTTTTCAATGAATTTGAAAATCTTATCAAAGACAAAGCACAATACAAAGTAAATCACTGCAATTACCAGGTATGACTCGAAGTATTTGTAATAATTTCCTCCGACTGTTTTTGCAGCCATGAAAAGTTCCTGTACTGCAATTACATTTAATACGGATGTCATCTTCAGGTTTGTCAGGAATGTATTTGCCATCTCCGGGATAATATTTTTAAATGCCTGTGGCAATACCACATACAGCATTGTCTTAAATGGCGACATTCCCATTGCCCATGCGCCTTCACGCTGGCCCATATCAATGGAGCCGATTCCGGCACGTACTGTCTCACCCATGTAAGCTCCGGTATTTAATACCGTTACCACAATACCTGCAAATACCGGTGTCATTTCTACTCCCAGCATTTTTATTCCATAGTATACAATCATTGCCTGAACAATCATTGGAGTGTCACGGAAGATTTCTACATATACAGTAAAGATGATTTTCAAAAGCCGCATCAGAAGCTTCTTGAAAACATTATCGCCCTCGCTGATTTTTGCATCATTTACAAGTCCGACAATATAGCCTAACACAAAACCAACCAGCGTTCCGATTACAGCAATTTCCAGCGTAAGCCAGGTTCCTTTGATAAACATACTTGCATATTTCTGGGCTAAAAATATCATCCACTCTAACGAATTACTCGGATTTTCTACTAACATATTTCTCTACCTCACTTTATCTGTTACTCAGCTCACGCTGGAAATATTTCTAGTTTGCTGCCGGCTGCTGTGTCAGAACAGTATCCATCAGCTCATCCATTTTGGCTTTATCATTCCAGCCAATGGCATCCATCGCATCCTGGATTTTATCTCTTAATGCGGTATCATCTTTTCTGGTAGCGATACATACATTTACCATTTCATCATCACCGGTGAAAGAATCATCTGCATCTAACTGAATAATCACAAGGTCATCATTGGTAAGTGCTGCTGACTGTGCGGTTGGCAAATCTACGACACATACATCTGCAACACCATTGGATATTGCCATGAAACATTCGGATGTTGTCTCATAATTTCCTGACTGCTCTGCACCTTCAATCTGGTCCAAAAGAGGTACCCAGCCGGTTCCTAACTGTGTTGTTACTTTACATCCGGTTCCTGCCAGATCAGAAAGTCCTTTTACATTTTCATAAGCACTTCCCTTTTTTACTACGATACAGTTATCTCTGTAATAATATGGTTCTGTAAATGAATAAGAAGCTTCTCTTTCTGCTGTTTTTCCCATTCCTGCAATGATTACATCATAATCTCCTGCATCTAATGAGATTCCAATGGAAGACCATTCTACTTTATGAACCTCTAAATCCATTCCCATCTCATCAGCAAGCTTCTGGGCTACTGCCACATCATATCCATATGCATAATAGTCAGATCCATAAATCGGAACCGCCTTGCTTCCATCCGGTGTTGTATCACTGTCCTGTGTCCAGTTAAATGGAGCATATGCACATTCCATTCCAACTCTTAATACATTCTTATCAGATGTCTCTGCTGTCTCTGAGGTTTTCACATCTGTATCGGATGTTTTTGTATCTGATGAACCACATCCTGCCAATGTAGATATTGCCATAACTCCTGTCAGTACCAATGCTAATAATTTTCTTTTATTCATAATATGTTCCTCCTTAAATGCAAATGTGAAGCCGACTTTTTGTTTCTCTAGAGTATCAAAAAAGACGCTTGAGATTTCTTTCTCTCAAAGCGTCTTTGCTGATAGACAGTATAGTATACTTTCTTTTTCTTCTTTTCAACTTTCAAAATGCACAATTTGATTGTGCACTTTGCACAGTATCTTAATTAAACATCAATCTTTTTACCAGAATACAGTTTACAATATCGAGATATTCCATGGAATCTTCCAGGTCAACCTCCAATATTTCTTCTATCTTCTTCAGGCGGTACTGCAGGGAATTCCGATGGATATACAAATCCTCTGCTGTCTTTCCCACATTAAATCCACTCATATAATATGTCAGCAGTGTCTCCACCAGAAATGCCCCATTGGTCTGGTCATACATCTCAAGCTTCTTTAATTTGTCATTACAGTAGTCCAGTATCTCCTGCTGATTTCCGTTGTTAAACATATATTTATAAATGCCCATGGAACTGGCACTAAGCACTTTTTTATTAGTAGGATTCGGCAGATAATCTTTCTTTGGAATCAGATTTTTTGCTTCCTGATAGCTCTTGCCAAATTCAGACGGATCCGTATAGGCTGCGCCCAAAATACAGGTACTGTGTATCAGCCCAGCGAACTGTGGGCGGCTGTCCAGCTTCTTTAGCAATTGTTCAATCTGCCGTTCTGTCTCCTTATCCTCCGTTGCCTCAAACAGCAGCACAAATTTATTTAAGAAACGCATATACATCGGACGATTTTCCATATGCATTACTTCCCGGTTCAGACAGTCCGTATAATAGAGATAAGTATGCTCATCCTGCTCCAGGTTAATTCCATATTTCCGGTCAATTACAATGATTCCAACACGATATGCCCGGTCGAAAGCCAGTCCAAACTGGCTGGATATTTTTTCAATATATTTATCATTTACTTCATATCCAAACAGTAGATTATATAAATAGTCCCCGGTACGCTTATTTGTAATATTGGTTTCCAGTATCAGCTGCCCGATACTCTGTGCAATATCCACGAAGGTTGCGCCTTCCCAGCGGACATAGAACAGTGGCAATTTCAATTCAACCGCCTTGTCTATCATTTTCTGCGGAATCTTCTCCCGATCATCCACAATCGATATTGCAAGCCCGGAAATTCCCAGTGCATTCAGTTCTACCATTGTTTCAAAGGTCTTCTCGATGTCAAACCGCAGATAATCCACTACAATCAGTGCGAAGTTGCCAGGATTCATATGCTCTTCATAGGGCTTCGTCTGCACAAAATATGTCCAGGACACCACTCTGTCCAGTCCTACTTCCCCTGCCAGAAGTTCTACTCCATCCAGATCCAAATTATTGACGTCTCTACAAGTAACCATAATGTCTCCCTCTGTTGGTTGTGTATGATCGAGTAGGAGGCGGTGACTAACCGCCGTCCTCTCACAGCACCGTACGTACCGTTCGGTATACGGCGCTTTCAATAGTTGACGTGCACGGACTGATAGGCTGTGGCTAGATCATAAAAGCCACTGTTTATCAGTCTTTCTTTATTCAGCGCCCAAATCACAGCTTTGTTATTGCTGATATACCAATACTTTCTGCGACTGTTTGCTATTGTTGCCGCATAGTGTTCTGGAATTCCCAGCTTGACTAGATTTTTATATTTCGTTCTAGGTTTCTTCCATTGTTTCCATATGCACATGCGTATTCTGTGATAGAGCCATCCGTTGATGTCATCTATGTTCTTCTTCATACTTGCAATTCCGTAGTAGTTAAGCCATCCCCTTGCATACACCTTGATTTTTTCAAGGCTTGGCTTGACTGACTGATATCGCTTACGGGAAGATAACTCCTTCAGTCTAGACTTAAACTTCTTCCATGACTTCGGATGAACTCTGACATAAATGCCTTTTCCGTTCCTTCCCAATGCAAAGCCAAGGAATTTAAAATTTCGGATTGCAAACACGCTGACAGTACGGCTCTTTTCTCGGTTGACTGTAAGTTTCAGCCTCTCCTCAAGATATTTTATACTGCTTTCCAAGAGTCTCTCTGATGCCCGCTTACTCTTTGCAAGGAGCACGATGTCATCTGCATATCTTATGCATGGAACACCTCTTTTCAGGAATTCCTGGTCGAACTCATTGAGGTAGACATTTGCCAGCAATGGGGATAGATTTCCACCTTGTGGTGAGCCTTCCTCTGTATTAATGACTACTCCGTTTTCCATTACACCGCTTTTCAGATAGCGCTTTATCAGTTGTACTACACGTTCATCTTTTACATTCTTTCGGAGAAGATTGATAAGAATTTCGTGATTAAGAGTATCGAAGTACTTTGACAAGTCAAGGACTACAGCAAATGTATAGCCTTGTTCTGCATACTCCTTAACCTTAAGTATTGCATCTTTTGCACTTCTGTTCGGACGATAGCCATAGCTGCCCTCTGCAAACAGCGGTTCATAGATTGGCACTAACTGTTGGGTTATTGCCTGTTGAAGTGTACGGTCTATCACTGTTGGTATGCCAAGCTTTCGCACACCACCATCTGGTTTGGGAATCGTGGCTCGTCTTACTGGAGACGGAGTATACTTTCCACGATAAATGCGGTCAGTTATCTCTTGTTGATGTTCCTTTAGATATGGAAGAGCCTCTTCCATGGTCATGCCATCAATTCCCGGCGCTCCCTTGTTTGCCTTAACTCTCTTATACGCTCTGTTAAAGTTGTCTTTATACAGTATCGCTTCCAAAAGTCTCGGCTGTGCACTGTCTCTTTCTTTCCATATCCGATTGAATGACCTAGACGCTTTCACATACCCTTCATGTTCCGCATTATCTCTTTGCGAACAGCCATTGTTTTCAATGTTTTCTGCCATAGACGGTCATTCCTCCTTTCTCGGTCTTACTCAAGACTCCTACTGATTCGGTCCTTCACCTCGAACGGAACTTGTTCCGTTTGGCTACTATGACCTCTGCTGACTTCTGTGCGTTCAGCATTGCT
>ENA-OPRV01000270-OPRV01000270.1-human-gut-metagenome-genome-assembly--contig:-NODE-270-length-38456-cov-12.726075_pt1 | contig 38456 bp, 34 predicted proteins | sample MGYA00241896_ERZ501886 | MGnify/ENA primary metagenome ERZ501886 (study PRJEB25962, sample SAMEA2042452) | human gut metagenome | biome: human gut; feature: human-associated habitat; material: faeces... | reverse complement strand
CAGTGCCTTGCCTCTGAAAAAGGGAGGCACTGCTTACCCTTAACTTATTGTTTCATTTTTAAATATCATTGATTATGAAAATGTTTCGTTCTAACTCTGAATCAAATCCAAACCGGATTTCATGGACTCAAATCGTGAATGCCATCGTACAAGCGCTGATTGCAGCGCTAACGGCACTGGGGGTAAGCTCGTGCACAAGTGCAATGTTGAATGTTTAATGTTAAGCAATGCGCAATGTTAAATGTTAAGTGTTAAATGTTGAATGTTTAATGTAGAATTAATCTTATGACTAAAGATACATTTCCTATGAACATTGGTGGGGAGAAGGTGCGCTCAGAGCGCATGCTCCTCGCCAAAGTGGAGGATGGCAAGAACATGATGTCTGCCGACTCTATCAAATTTCTGGTGCTGCATTGCTCGGCTAGCCGATGCGATCAGGACTATAGTGTGGAACAGCTGAGAAGTGACCATAAGGCCCGTGGCTTTTATGATATCGGCTATCACTTCTATATCCGAAAGGATGGTACGATGACGCAGCACCGTAAATTACTGGAGGTAGGGGCGCATGCCAGACCTTATAATAGATGTTCTATCGGCACCTGCTATGAAGGTGGTCTGGATGAGCATGGCAAGCCATGCAACACCATGACCGCTGAGCAGGAAACGAGACTCGTGGATCTTTTCAGAAATCTGAAGATTCTCTTTCCGAAAGCGAAGATTGTAGGGCATCGGGATTTGCCGGGGACTACTCCCAAAGAGTGTCCGTGTTTGGATGCTGGCAGCTGGGCTGCTCATCACCACCTTGATTAACTCTTATAACTCCTTTTAGCTGGCATTGCTAGCAAAAGGAGTTTTTTCTTACTATTAGAGAAGGATTTTTCGAATCACCCCGTCCCTCTTTCCAAAGAGGGCTCCACTTTCTCCCCAAGCCCCTCTTCCTCAGGAAGCGGGGATGTAACCGCCCTCCGGTGCTCAGAACCGCTGCGCTCTAAGGTTGGCGGACCAAAGCGGTCTTCGCCATATTATGCGGGATGGGACCGCCAGAGTGGGAGGAGTTTATAGTTAACAGTTTACAATTTATAGTTTACAGATTATAGTTAATTGTGGAGTAATTAGCTGGTAACTTGCAGATTTCTTTTGATTTTCTTGGTGGTTTCGAAAAATATGTATAATTTTGCGGTAACAAACATTAAATGGTAAAATATGGAAGCAAATATATATGATATAAAAATGGTGGCACGCTATATCGCTTTGTCTTTGTTGACGAAACAGATGACGGTTAGCCCTTTGAAACTCCAAAAGTTGCTTTATTATGCGCAAGCTTGGAGTATGGTGTTCTTTGGTCGCCAGAGACAACTGTTTGCAGATGTTCCGCAAGCATGGGTAAATGGTCCGGTTTACCCTACTATATTTAATATGTGGAAGAATAGAAACATGTGTGAGCATCTTACACCAGCAGATTTTGAAACAACAGAGGATGTTATGGATGAAGCTCTCGGCGAGGTTACTAAGCAATTAGGGCTTGGCGATGATGAAATCCAATTATTGGAACAGATAGTACTGAAATATGGAAGCAAATCACAGAATTACCTCATATTCTTGACTCACTCTGAATTGCCTTGGTGTGAGAAACGCGAGGGGCTAAAACCTTATGAACGCTCTGCCTGTCCGTTATCTCTTGATACCATGTATAGGTATTATGCGGAGCGACATACTAAAAATGTAGAACGTAGAAAGCAGAAGGTTGGAGCATGAGCATAGAGATTTTTGATGATGACATCGAACAGTTGCGAGATGATTTATCTGTAGAACCTTGGAATGTCATCAGTAATGATGACGTCAGGAATTCTTGTCAGTTACCGATTCGCATCAGCTATGAATTTGTTGATATGGGAGATACAGAATATGGTTTTAATCAGAATTTCTCAGAAAAAGATACCTTTGAGTACTTTGACTGCATGAAATATATTTCTGGTCGAACCATTGATGAACTTTTGATGGATGATGACTTTCGCTTACGTAGGCATTCTGCTTTACATAAGCCTTTGAAGTCGGCTTTGGATAAATTGGAACTTGGTATAACTGAAGGACAGCCAATCATCTTTCATTTTGGACTATATACGGATAAGAAACAAATGGCTTCAAGAGAAAGTGGAGTTCGTTCGCCCAGAATATATTTTATGCAAGGGTTGTATGGGGTAATTTATCCTCTCTTCTTCGACCCTTATCATGAAATTACAAAATAGATTAAAATCCTGCACGGATAGAAAGTGGTATACACTTTAATTGCCTAATATATGGAAAACACAAAAGGATTAGATTTTAAATTTTAATTATATACTTTAAGATTGGCAGGGCTTTTGATGAAGCTCTGCCCGTCTGAAGCTGACTTTCGCCCTGTATCTGGGAGAGTGCTTCATGTTTCCGACTATTTTCTCATTGGCATTGAGGGATGCTGGTACAAAGACCATACTTGCTTCTTCGTTGCTTATCATGGCGATAATGGGTGGAGCGGTTGCTCCTGTAATCATGGGGTATATTGCGGTTTTTTCGAAAATCACCCCGTCCCTCTTTACCCTTAAAGAGGGCTCCACCTCTCATCTCGGTCTTCTCCCCTCAGGGAAGAAGAGGGAAACCGCCCTACTCGGTGCTCGGAACCGCTTCGCTCTAAGGTTGGCGGGGCATCAAAGCCCTCGCCAGATATTGTGCGGGATGGGACGCCTTACTATAGCTTGCTGAGGTAGGGAACAGCTGTTTATAGTTTACAGTTAATAGCTTATAGTTTACAGATTTTTGTGGTAATTTGTTGATGAGTTGCAGATTTCTTTCGATTTTTTGGGTGGTTTCGAGGAAAAAGTGTACTTTTGCGATTAGATATTAATAAAATGAATAATTATGGCACAGGTAGCAACAATGAATCAAGCTCAATTGCAAATCCTCGATATGCTGTCATTTATCAAGACTCCTGAGGCTTTGCGAGATTTGAATAAGGTAATCTCCGATTATTTTGTTCAGATGGCTGATGCTGAATTAGATAGGATGTGGAATGAAGGAACCCTGAATGAAGAACGTATCGAGAGTTTCCGTCATCTCCATGAACGTACTCCATACAATAAACCAATATTATAATCTTTAGGTTATGAATATTGTATTGGATACAAATAGTTTGATTATGTCAATCGCCCCTAGAAGTCCGTATCGTAAGGTGTGGAATGCTTTTCTTAGAGGCGATTCGCAAAGTCCTCATTATACTTTATACTTTTGCTTTAATTGAGGCAGATAAAGATGACAATAAGTTTGTAGATTGTGCCATTGCTGCAAATGCAAAGTGTATTGTTACAGAAGACAAGCACTTTAAGGTTCTGGAAAATATTCCTTTTCCTAAAGTGGAGGTTATAGGTATAGAGGATTTTAAATGTTATTTGGATAAGTGGATATAGGTTTATGTACTGGTTTTGGTATATCACCATTACATGTAAGGTGCTAGATAAAAATCCTGAGCGTTGGCTTTGTTATGTGTTGAAGCACATAGATTCTACGCCTGAAGATAACTATTATATTCTTCTTCCTGAGTTCTGGGAAGATTAGGAATAATAAAAAATGAATTTCAAATTTAGTCAAATTAAGGTATAACCTCTATTAGCTTGTGCTGATGGAGGGCTAAATTGCGTATGCTTGTCTCAAAATTATAAAAATGATGCCGCCGTGCAAAGGTACGTCATTTTTTTTGAGATATGCAATACGGCGTTGAGCGGATACTTACATTACAGCGTTTGGTGTTTAAAACGCATTAAGTATTTTATTTATCGCATAGCCCAATCAATGAGCTATGCTAATGAGTTTACTACCTAGAGCAGTTTCTATACGAGCAATGGTTTGAGTCGTGAAGTTATGTCTGCCTGTTAGCCATTTGGAGATTTCTGAGTCTCGCTTGTTGAGCAGTCGGGCGAAATCCTTTTGGGTGAGTCCCTTGGCTTTCAGAATCTCACTAATGCGCTCAGCAATACCGAAAGACAAATCGAACTCTGCCTTTTGCTCGGCAGGTATCGTAGCGAGGCAATCACGGAATAATTTATTCTGTATCATAACGATTAAATTTCAAAGGTTGCACTTTTCTATGTCTGTTATCATATTCTTTTCTAATGTTACTGAACTTTCGAAAGTAAGCTCCACACGCCCTAACAGGGCTGAAGGTGCTGTGGTATAAGTCCGTAATACTGGTTTGCAAGTCGCTAGGCGTTAGGGAGATACACAAGTCCGCAGGAACGCCTAACGGGTCCTAACGCCTAATGGACTTGCGAGCTGTTGATTTATATATGCCTTGAAGATTCATAGCATCATCGAGGATTTGATGAATAAAGACTGGAGTAAAGTCAACGAGACTCTTAAATAATGAAGGAAATCAAGCTTTTTGATTACCAGGAGGATATGAAGGAACGGATTGAGAAGGCGTTGCGCCTTCATCGGTCCGTGATGGCACAAATGCCAACTGGTACGGGAAAAACGGTTCTACTCGCTTCGGTCGTAGAATCGTTTTTGAGGGAACATTCCAATTGCAATGTTTGGATTGTTGCCCATAGAAGGGAGTTGGTTTCTCAGATTCGAGAAACTATTGAAAGAATCTTTTCGAAAACCCACCCGTCCTCCCTTACCCTTAAGGGAGGCTCCACCGCTTTCCCCAAGCCCCTTTCCCCTCAGGGGACAGGGGATGTAACCGCCCTCCGGTGCTCAGAACCGCTACGCTCTAAGGTTGGCGGACCATCAAAGGTCTCGCCAGATTGTTTGTGCGGTGTAAACCGCCTTGCTAAAAAAGAGGATGGAACTTCTTCCAATTTGATAGAAAAGCCGTTGAATTCTTCTCTCTTCACTCTTCGTTCTTCACTTATAAAGGCTGTGTCGATACAATGGTTGTCGAAACACTATGACGAGATTGAGGAAGAGCCGGGACTGATTGTGATTGACGAGGCGCACCATGCGCTTGCTAAGACCTATAAGGAGATGTGGGAGAGATTCCCGAAGGCTAAGTTCCTGGGACTGACGGCTACACCTTGCCGATTGAACGGTAAGGGATTTACTGACCTGTTTGACGTGTTGGTGCAGTCGTGGGGTGTTCCTGAGTTTATCAGCAAGGGAAGATTGGCGACATACGATTTCGTGAGCATCAAGTCGGATGGTGTGACGCAACGGCTCATTGACTCCTTGCAGAAGCGAGGTGCTGATGGTGACTACCAGAACAAGGAAATGGATATGTTGCTGAATAAGAAGCCGAGCATCGAAAGGCTCTATCGGAGCTTGGAAGAATTTGGTAAAGATAGAAAGGGCATCGTGTATGCTATCAATATCAGTCATGCTAATGCTATTGCCGAGTTCTACAGAGAACACGGCATAGCAGCTGTTGCTATTGATAGTAAAACGCCAAGTTCTTTACGAAAAGAACTTATTGAAAGGTTCAAAGCTTCTAATACTTCTTTTTCGAATCACCCTGTCAAATTTTCGAAAATCACCCCGTCCCTCTTTACCATTAAAGAAGGAGATTTTTCGAAAATCACCCCGTCCCTCTTTACCCTTAAAGAGGGCTCCACCTCTCACCCCGACCCTCTCATCCTCAGGGGAGAGGGAGGAAACCGCCCTACTCGGTGCTCGGAACCGCTACGCTCTAAGGATGGCGGACCATCAAAGGTCTCGCCAGGTTGTGCGGGATGGGACCGCCTTGGTGATGGTCTTGGTGATGGGCTTGCTGCTACTTGCTTGCGGGCTGCTGATGGAGTTGCTAATGGGCTGGGGCCTATACAAGTGCTGGTGAATGTGGATATATTCTCGGAAGGATTTGACTGTCCGGATGTGGAGTTTGTACAGTTGGCACGACCAACACTGTCGCTTGCCAAGTATCTGCAGATGGTGGGACGAGGATTGCGAGTAGCCAAGGGAAAGAAGAACTGCGTGATTATAGATAATGTGGGACTGTATCGGGTGTTCGGGTTGCCTTCGCAGGTATGGAACTGGAATGCGATGTTTGAAGGAAAGCTGAAAGTTGGCAAGAAAAAGGAGACAGACAAGGAAAGAGAGTTTTTCCTGATGAGCAAGGTGCAAGACTGTATTCAGATTCATCCAGACTCAGAAATGATGATGGTGATGAGCCATGAGGAATTACTCCAAACGATACAGTATCGTGAGTTTGTGGATAGCAAAGGGGAGTTTGCCATCATCAAGCTGCCTGATGGAAAGATGACGGTTGTGAACCGACAAGGAGAACAGGTACTGGAGCCAGGCGATTACTATGACATGAAACTGCTGGATGGCAACATCCTGTTCTACCGACCTCGCAGAAAGGCGATATGCTATTATGACCTGTTGGCAAAAGCTGTCATCGACGACGGCACTAACGTAGCAGGGGCTCCTCAGGTTGTCAATATCAAAGGATGGGAGTTTATAGAATATAACGACATCTTCATGTCTCGAACCCAAGAAGAATTTTCTTTGCCCTATCGTCCTTCACAATATGATTTTCTGAATTATGGGTATTATATGATATACAGATCCAGACTTTCTGCTTCCGGTTGTCAAGTATGGTACTATTATGAGGGTAGTGAAGGGAAGATGCGCATGGGCCATGAAGAGAGCAGGAATGTATGTTTCCTGCGTAATGATTACGAGCATGTATATTGGTTATGTGCCATTCTGTATGGTGAACGTATTGTTGTCATGGACAGCAAAGAGGACTACTACCTGGTGGATTCAAATTTGAAGAAGACTTATATAGGATGCAATAATCCAAAGAATGAAAATGAAGATTTGAATTTTGTGATGCCTCGCCTTAGCAAGAAATACTATCAAGAGGCGATGTTACAGAAGAAGGAAATGGAAGCAAGTGAGTTGCTTCTTTTGCATGAGAAGTCAGAGGCAGGTCATGTGGAATTGTATCAAGCAGGAAAGAAATGGGGCTTAAAGGTAGATGGTAAAGTTATCGTGCCACCCCTCTACCACCGTATAGCGCTACCTGTCGGTGCCTATTGCGCCTTTGAAGAGATACCCAGACATTGGGGTGTTATGACATTGAAAGGAAAAGTGATTGTTGATGCCAAATATGAGAAGGTGGAGATTCGTGACAATGGAATCGCCGTGGTAACAGGCATCACGGGAAAAACACAGACAATCAAACTTTTAAAGGTAAAAAAGTAAAAAGGTAGAAAAGTAAAAGGGGTAGGTGGTAGTGAAGAAAACAGACCGATGTGAACTAGATTTCACGTCGGTCTGTTTTTGTTTCTTGATAATATCACTCTACGGTTTCTGTAAGTCAAAAATATGACATCTAGATAGAACATCAAGGTTATGATGATATGGAGGAAATTAAATTTAATATAAATCTTACCCTATTTTACTCTTTTCTACCTGATATTTTGTATCTTTGCAAACAGGTGGCATCTTGCCATCTGAATCATCATCTTGAGTTATGAGAAAAATCATATTCATCGTATTAATAATAGTAAGTATTATGATGGAAGCTAAGATTCGCAAACCTGCTGTAGCAGGAAGTTTTTATGCTGGCGATACCAAAGAACTCCGCCAGGATGTTCAGAATTGTTTCTCTAGGTGCAAGAACCCTTTAATGGAGAATGTACAGGCAGTAATCGTACCTCATGCCGGCTACGTGTTCTCTGGGGTGACTGTAGCATCGGCATTTGCTGCCATCAATCCGGATGCTGAATATGAGCACATCTTTCTCCTGGGACCTAGCCATCATGTGTATTTGGGCAAGGCATCAGTAAATATAGGTGCTTCTGCCTATGCCACTCCTCTGGGAAATGTTCCTGTAGATACCGCTCTCTGTAAAGACCTTATGGAAAAGAGTGATGCTATTACTTATGCTCAAGAAGCACATGAGAGCGAACATTGCCTGGAGGTGGAACTGCCATTCCTGCAATATCACTTGAAAAAGATACCATCCATTGTTCCTATCATCATTGCCACGCAGGAATTGACTACCTTGAAGAAGATTGCTGATACCCTGAAGCCCTACCTGAATGAGAAGAATCTTTTTGTTATCAGCAGCGACTTCTCGCACTATCCTGCATACAAGGATGCAGAGATTGTAGATGGACTTACCAAAGATAGCATCATGACAGGAAAGGTAGAAGCATTTGTGAACGCCACCATTCACAATCAGGAGCTTGGCATTGACCATCTGGCAACGAGTGCATGTGGCATGGCTCCTATTGCCACGTTGTTGATGATGACAGAAAATGATGCAAATATCAAGCCACATCATGTTATGTACTGCAACTCCGGTGATTCCCCATATGGCGGAAAAGACAAGGTTGTAGGGTATCATTCTTTTGTTTTTACTACTGAAAACTATGGTTTTGATTTAACTTCTGAAGACCGAAAGATGCTCAAGTCTATCGCTTATCATACCATCAAGGCTACTCTTGAAGGTAAGAAGTATGAGCCAGGCAAGTTATCTGATGTTCTTCTTACAAAGTGTGGAGCCTTCGTCTCTCTGCACAAAAAGGGAAGACTCAGAGGTTGCATCGGACATTTTGGTGAAGACATGCCACTATATCAGGTAGTTGAGCACATGGCAAAGGCGGCAGCCTTTGAGGATCCACGCTTTTATGGGGTGACCATGGAGGAACTGGATGATATTGATATCGAAATCTCAGTACTCACACCGATGAAACGCATCCAAAGTATAGATGAGTTTGAACTGGGCAAGCAGGGAATTTTCATGCGCAAGGGCTATCATACGGGTACTTTCCTTCCACAGGTGGCTGATGAAGTATCATGGACCAAGGAAGAATTCCTGGGGCATTGCTCTCAGGATAAGGCTGGAATAGGTTGGGATGGCTGGAAGACAGCTGAGCTTTATACTTATGAGGCTATTGTATTCTAGTAGCCAATATTCAGATGATTGTGTAATCATGAAATGGTTTGGGTATGAAAGAATGTCGTTTTTATCAGAAAGTTGATGGGGAAGGTGAGTATGCTTCTGATACAGTAAGGTGCCAATTATGTCCCCACTGTTGTGTTATCTTGGGAGGCAAGCATGGAAAATGTGGCAGCAGATGGAATTTTAACGGAATGCTTTACTCTGTTGTTTACGGTAAACCGTGTGCTTTGGCAGATGATCCTGTAGAGAAGAAACCGCTGAATGAATTCCATCCTGGAACCCGATGTCTGTCTCTGTCCTGTACAGGTTGCAACTTCCGTTGTCTCAACTGTCAGAACCACGACATCTCGCAGGTACTTCCGTCTGCTGTAGATTTCTACGAGTTGTCTCCATCTGATATTGTAGATATTGCTGTCAAGCATCATTTGCCGGGCATTGCCTATACCTACACGGAGCCTCTTACCTATTATGAGTACATCTATGACATCGCCAAGGAGGCTCATTCCAGGGGGCTTTGGAATATCCTGGTATCTGCAGGTTACATCAACCCGGAGCCTCTTAGGGAGATAGTTTCACTCATTGATGCTGCCAATATCGACCTCAAGGCATTCTCTGAAGATGTGTATCAGAAGCAATGTGGTGGTCATTTGCAGCCTGTATTGGATACGCTTTTAACGATGAAGAAAGCAGGAGTGCATCTGGAGATAACAAACCTGCTGATTCCTGGGGTTAATGACGGCGAGAGCATGATAAGAGATATGTGCAGTTGGCTCAGAGACAATGGTTTTGCCGATTGTCCTCTTCATTTTAACAGGTTTTTCCCACAGTACAAGATGCAGGATTCTGTACCTACACCTACTAAGACTCTGTTTACTGCCCGAAGGATTGCACAGGAAGAAGGGATGAGAAAAATATATTTAGGAAATATTTAACATAAAAATATAGATTGAAATGAACAAAACAGCATTAATTACAGGAGCCAACAAAGGTATTGGCTTGGGAACCAGTAAGTATCTAGGGTTAAGTGGCTGGGATATCATTATCGGTGCCCGCAATGAAGCAAGAGCCTTGGAGACTATGAACAAGTTGAAAGATGCAGGATGTACAGTGCTTGGTTGGGTGAAAATTGAACTCTGTGATCTCGACGGCATCAGTTTGGCGGCAAAGGAGATCAATGATAAATATCCTTCGCTCAATCTTCTAGTGAACAATGCCGGTATTTCTGGTGATATGTCGAAGACCAGCTGGGAGACAGACATGAAGGATATCAAGGAGACTGCTGACGTAAACTACTTTGGCACCTTGGCCGTGACTCAGGCCCTTCTTCCGCTCATCAAAGCCAACAAGGGTAGAATCGTCAACATCACCGTTCCTAGTGAAATCAGTCCGTATTGGCATCCTCTGGCTTACGTGGCAAGCAAGGCTGCCCAGAATGCCATGATGGGTGTGATGGCAATGGAGTTTGAGCAGAACAACATACCTGTTGAGATTTTCAGCGTACACCCTGGTCCAACTACCACTGATTTGAATGGCAACATGGCTTTGCCTGGTTTCCATACAATTGATACAGTAGGCGAGAAGTTTGCAAAGCTCATCAATGATGGACAGTCCCATAATGGCGAATTCATAGAATTGTATCCTATCGTGAAGGAAGATTAATTATTTCCATAAGAAATATTGGAAAGAGAAGACTTTTTGAGATAGCACCGCAATAGAGATTGACACATACTCAGAAGCTAAGACTTACGTAGATGAGCACAGCTAGGTGAAAGAGGTGCCAAAGTTTGAGCAGATAGATAAGATAGAGGGTAAGACAATTACTTACCCTTTACTTTTTTAGTCTGGTATCATAGTTTGACATGTTTGTATACAACAAAAATGATAGATTAATCATTGATTTGTAAAATATTCCGTATTTTTTTTGCTTTATGTATTTATATAAAGCTATAATTTTGGTTATTTGAAATTGTTTTTCTATCTTTGCAAACAAAAAGATTATGCTTACACAAGTTGATGCAGATAAAATATTGGCTACTCCTAAGTTCGTAATAGACAAAGGAAAGCCTTGTAATACTTTTCATCTTGATTTAGTCAAGAATAAAAAGTATAGGATTTATCTGACTCCTGCCGATTCTATAGATTGTCCAAAAGAGTATCTTTTAGATATCAAAATAAGCGATAAGTTTAGAACAAAGATTACATTGCATACGCAAGAAAACAAGTCTTACTTTTGTGTATTTAGGCTGGACTTAAATGGTCCGCAACACAAAAATCCAGATGTAATTACAACTGATGTTCCGGAAAAGTTCAGGCCTTATGCAGGAAAACTCATAGATGGAAGTCATGTACATTACCACGTAGAAGGATATGGAAGTGCAGATTGGGCTATACCTGTAGAGTTTGATGATTTTCCAGCAAAGACTCTTACACAAGAGAATTATGCAAAGGAATTTGGAAATATTTTAAATGCTTTGAGCGATGTAATAAATTTACAGACAAAGCTAACATTTGAAAGTGAATTAATGTATGGGATGGATAGATAACAGAATAGCAGAATACTACCAATGGCTGAAAGACAACACGGCTATTAGAGAGGATAAAGGTACAGGATGGTTTTCTGTATCTACACCTTTTGTGGGGCTATTTAATGACAATATAGAAATTTTTGTCAAGAAAGAATCTGAGACTAAAATTTTACTTTCGGATGATGGCGAGACCATTGAAAATTTATTCCTTTCAGGAGTAGATGTGTTACGTTCACAAAAGCGTAAAGATTACATGCAAAAGGTTGCCAATAACTTTGGCATAAAGATAACACCAGAAGGAGAAATTGTCACAGAATCCAATGGCGCTGATTTTGCAAGAAAAAAACACAATATTATTTCTGCGATATCGTCAATATCTGATATGTCAATGCTCTCAAATGATAAAGTAACTTCCATTTTCGCCGAAGATGTTGTATCTTATGTTGAAAGCTTAGATGTGTATTCAAATCCATCATTCTTAATAAAAGGAAGGTCTGGATTAGATTTTAGCTTTGATATACAGATTACAGGTAAAAAGAGCGAATTGGTTGTTAAACCCTTCAATGTATTGCGGCAAAATGGCATTGAACGTTTTCTGTTTTGCATGGGAGACATAAAAGAAGCAAGAGAAAAAGCAACAGGCAAAGAGTTAAAGAGTTTAGCTATTATAAACGACACTATAGAGCCTCCAAAGAATCTAATAAATGCTTTGGAAGAATATGGTACTCCAACTTTGCTCTGGAGCAAAAGAGAAGAAGAAGAAAGTAAGAATCTTTTTAAAATAGCATAAAATAATAGTAGAGGGAGTGGTGCATAGCATTGCTCCTTTATATATCAGTGCCAAGAAACCCCAAAGGTCTTTAGCCTTTGGGGGTTCTTGGCACAAAAATTAACCTTGGTTCTCTATATATTTTCTGATGGTGTCGCTATTTGCATTGCCTATTGAACAGACGAAGTATCCATCACTCCAAAATGTCTTATCTTTCCAATATACCTTATGTAAATTAGGAAAGTCTTTCCATACTGTGTATGTAGTTTCTTGCTTTAACTTACGAACAATAGTAGAAACACTGACACTTGGAGAATAAGCAATCATGAAGTGTCGGCACGTGTAGAAAAAAGTTTCCATATATATTATATATAGAGATGGCAGTTGTAGGCGTTTGTGAAGATGCTTGCAGCTGCCTTTTCTTTTTGTAGCTTTAGGGTGTCGAAATTCAAAATTAAAGTTGTACCTTTGCACCAAAGTTGAGATTACAGAAATGAAAAAGGAACGTGAAACGGCAAACAAATATCGTCAGCAAGCTCTTGAAGGAGATTTAATGGCGATGAACAACATGGGTGTCTGCTATGCGCAAGGCATCGGTGTTGTGGAGGATCATGTGATGGCATTTCTGTGGTACATGAAGGCTGCTGAACTGGGAGATATTTACGCATGCTATAATGTGGCAGAATGCTACTACCAGGGAGATGGAGTGGAACAGGACTTCGAAAGAGCTCTTCATTGGTATCTGATTGCAGCAGAGAAAGGAGATATACAATCACAGGTTAACGCAGCCAATGCATTTTACCTGGGCCAAGGAACTGAAGAAGACCACGTAAAGGCTCACCAATGGTGGCTGAAAGCTGCTCAAAGGGGACATCTTCAGAGCCAAAAGAATGTAGGTGCCAACTATTGGAATGGAGATGGAGTAGAGAAGGATGACAGTTGGGCTGCCTTTTGGTATGAAATGGCAGGTCAGCAAGGTGATCCACAGGCTCAGTTCTCTACCGGATGGTTCTATATGACCGGTACAGGCGTTCAACAGGATAAGCGCAAGGGACTCAAATGGATTCACAGAGCCACTGCCCAAGGATTTGAGCATGCCAAACAATGGTGCAGGGACAATGGGTACAGTATATATTAATAATGTAGTGAAACAAATGAAGACAGATTTACGATTGATACAAGAGCAGCAGCCTCTCGTACACAACATAACCAATTGTGTGGCTATGAACTTTGTTGCCAACAGCCTATTGGCTATTGGAGCATCACCCATCATGGCGCGTGCCGAGGAAGAAGTGGAAGAAATCAGTAGCAAGAGCAATGCCTTGGCTCTCAACCTGGGCGTTCCGGAAAGCACCACAGCTCACTCGATGATACTGGCAGGGGAAGCTGCCATGAAAAGAAGGATTCCTATCGTATTTGATGTGGTTGGAGTAGGAGCCACCCGCTTTCGTATGGATATAGCATCACAGATTATCCTCAGGTGTCACCCTACAGTCATCAAGGGAAATGCCAGTGAGATTCAGGCATTGTACTCTCACCAGATAGGCATGCAGGGAGTGGATAGTCACCAGGAAACCTATGAGGTTGAGAAACAGGCTAAGAAACTGGCTCAGCAACTTTCCTGTATCATAGTTGTAACTGGAGCCATAGACTTCATCACGGATGGCGAAAGAATGGCTTATGTTCATGAAGGACATCCCATGATGAGCAAGGTTACTGCAATGGGATGTACTGCCACTGGTATCGTTGGGGCATTCCTTGCTGTGAACTCCGATCCTCTGGAAGCATCTTTTCATGCCATGAAAGCCATGGGAATTGCCGGAGAAAGGGCAGCTTCCCAGTCTAGAGGCAATGGTAGCATGATGATTAACTTCCTCGATGAACTCTGCAATCTTATGGCTGATGACTAGGATTATCAGAATCAAGAGACGTTCCTTCATGAAAAGCTTCATTGCAATCAATCTCTTTGGCATAATTGTTACTTGCGAAGAGCTTTCTAAAGAGGAACTCAACCATGAGCTCATACATACGGCCCAAGCAAAGGAGTTGTTGTATATCTCCCATTCTACCTCTGGTACATCATAGAATGGTTTTACTTATGTCTCAAATATCGGGATTGGATGCGGGCATATTACAACATCAGTTTTGAAATGGAAGCCTATGCTCACCAAGAAGACCTGGAATATTTAAATCGAAGGAAGCATTATTGCTATAGATGATATTACGTGGTATGCATCTAATTATTCTTAAAAAAACTTGATAACCCATCTTATAATAAAGTAAATTATGTATTTTTGCATATCATAATTAAGATTAAAGCTATGACAAAGAATACAATGGCAAACAAACTTCCAAGGAAGTTGATTCAAAAGATGGAAATCGTGGGTGAGCAGATTAAGGGAGGAAGCTGAAAACATTATCCAAGAGGTTCAAGCAGCAGTTAGTCAATGGGAAAGTTTAGCTACTCTGCTTCAAATCCCAGCTAGAGAGATAGATATGTTTAAGAAAAGGTTTAAGCTTAACTTATAATATAATGAAGTAATAATTCTATTTACTTTATTATATTATGGGTTATTCTGCAGTCTCTATCATGTCAATGATGGTATAGATTGGCAAGATATCCAATGCAAGTTGGGTGTTAAAATGGTAAGAAAGGAGATTATTTATGTCACAAAAGAAGATATTCAGATGCCAGGATTGTGGGTACGAGACCGAAGTATATGAGGGACGTGGCTTCATGGGACAGCATATCGAAGCCATGTCTTGTCCTGACTGCAGAAACATAGTACCTCTAGTGGTGGGTGGAGTGATAGGTGATGCTGCACCTAGCTTCAACTCTCTTGTGGGAAGACTGTGTCTGAGATGCGGATCGGACAGAATTCACAGGTGGGATATGCACACCTGTCCCAAATGCGGTGGAAAGATGCACCCCACGGGTGAAGAAGAATTTTGGACATAAAAACTAGCCTTTGCAGGAAAAAGGAAAATCTTTTCTAAACCTGTTTTTCAATCCATGCCATCAATACCGCTACTGCATATTGCTGTTCTTCTCTTGTCAGCTGTCTTCCGGCAGGTATATGATGCCATTTGAAGAAACATCCACGGCAGCAGCAGCCTGTAGCATGCTGGGCTATAAATACAGGATGTCCTCTCATCGGCGTCTGTTTGCCGTCATTGGGAATCACGGCAGGAGCAAGGCGTTTGGCAACGAAATCCTCTGCATGCTTACGGATGGTTTCCAAGCCCTTTTCTGCAATATATTCCTTATCCCTCTTCGAAAGGTGAAAACGGCTGCGGAATGCTGATTTGGAAAGTCTTTCAAACAGACCTGTCAAGTCATACTCTTTGTCTGGAGAGGTATGGTTTTCCTCGTTTTCTGAAGAGACAGTATCTTTCTGATAATCCTCTTTCTCCTCTGGAAACAAATTGAGTTCTACATATCTGGCATGTTTTGCCCTTGAATCTTTTTTCATATCTATTTATCTCCTATATCTGTTTCATCCTTGTAGATAGATACATTCTTATCGAATTTACAAATAATGGAATGCATTTATGATTTTTCAGTCTCCAGTTCCAGCAAAATTCTCTTTGCTTCCAGTCCTCCTGCAAAGCCTGTCAGGGAACGGTTGCTGCCGATAATGCGATGGCAGGGGATAAGGATGCTGATGCCGTTGGCTCCGATTGCTCCAGCCACGGCTCTGACACAATTGGGATTGCCTATACTTTGAGCGATTTCCTTATAGCTTCTGGTTTCACCATATGGTATATCAAGCAATGCATTCCATACTTTTCTCTGGAAATCTGTTCCTACAGGATGCAACGGAATTTCGAATGACCTGCGGATGCCTAAAAAATATTCATCCAGTTGCTGCCTAGCCAGCTCCAGGACAGAAGATGTCTCTATCTTGAAATCTGCGTTCATATACCTTGCTAGTCGAAGCTTATTGCGCTCTGCACATGGCTTTTCATTCCAATCACATAGACACAATTCATCACCCACTGATGCCAGAATTAACTCTCCGCAGGGCGAGTTGTAATATTGGATGTTTATTTGCTGCATTCTATCAAATACGATTAAACTTTTTGCAAAAATAATAAATATTTTCAGATTTCGCAAGATAAAGTACAATATGGCATTCTTATTTATAATATATTATACTTTTATTGAACTTTTCTTTGAGTCCGCTCTGTGGGGCAGCACAGCCATAAGGTCTGGGTGAGGAGAAAAAAATAAGATAAAGTATGATTTCTCATCATTTTCTTTGGTAGTTAGGAAATATTATTGTAGTTTTGCACAAAGAAAGATAAAGTCAAAAAAGTAGTAGATATGGAACAGAAGAAGAAACGCATATATCGCAAGCGCATCCCTTATGGCATGATGAATTTTGAGGATGTTAGAAAGGATGATTGTTATTATGTGGATAAGACTCCGTTCATAGAAGAAATGGAGGCAGCAAATAAGTTTTTCTTTTATATTCGCCCTCGCCGATTCGGCAAGAGCCTTACCCTTTCTATGCTCCAGAATTACTATGATGTGAACCAGAAGGATAAGTTTGAACAGCTCTTTGGTGACCTTTATATAGGTAAGAATCCAACCCCTGAGCGTAATTCCTTTTTGGTGCTGAATCTGAATTTCTCTGTAGTTGCAGCTGGTATCGACGATTATAAGGATGGATTGGATTCTACGTGTAACATGGCTTATAATTTTTTCTGTGATGTTTATCAGCAGTATCTTCCTGAAAATATCAAGGAGGAAATGAACAGGCAGGAGGGGTGTATCGACCAATTGCAATATATCTGTCAGGAGTGTAAGAAAGTTGGTCAGCAAATCTATCTCTTCATAGATGAGTACGATCATTTTACCAATAAGATTCTTGCAGAGCCGCAATATATGACCAATTATCGCAAGCAGACGCATGGCGAAGGCTATCTGCGTCTCTTCTTTGATGCGGTAAAGGCGGCTACAAGTACATCCTTGAAGCGTGTTTTCGTAACAGGTGTCAGTCCTGTGACGATGGATGATTTAACCAGTGGCTTCAACATCGGTACCAACTATTCCTTGAGCGCTGAGTTTAACGAGATGACGGGATTTACGGAGGAAGAAGTGCGGGAGATGTTGACCTACTATTCTTCGGTTTGTCCTTTCCGTCATTCCGTGGATGAACTTATCCAGGTGATGAAGCCATGGTACGATAACTACTGCTTTGCTATCAACAGATATGGTCAGGTAACGATGTATAACTCTGTGATGGTGCTGTTTTTCATCGACCAGTATATTCACAATAATTGTGATATTCCTCGTGATATGATAGAGGATAACATCCGTGTAGATTATAACAAGCTTCGCATGCTCATCCGCCACGATAAGGAGTTTGCCCATGATGCCAGCATCATCCAGCATCTGGTTACAGATGGATTTGTTACGGGAAACTTGAAAAGGGGATTTCCTGCCGAGAGCATCAACGATCCGGACAATTTCGTCAGTTTGCTCTTTTACTTTGGCATGTTGACCATTGATGGAACCTATCGTGGCAAGACCAAGTTTGTGATTCCTAACGAGGTGGTTAGAGAGCAGATTTATGCTTATTTGCTGAGTACCTATAAGGAGAACGAACTGGCTTACGATACCTATCAGAAGAGTGATTTGGAGAGTGGCTTTGCTTATGATGGTGATTATAAATCTTATTTCGGCTTTATAGCTGATGCCATCAAGCGCTATTCTTCTCAGCGTGATCGACAGAAGGGTGAGTCGTATGTGCATGGCTTTACTTTGGCGATGACCTGTCAGAATATGTTCTATCGTCCTATCTCTGAACTGGATAACCAGGCTGGTTATGCCGACATCTTCCTGCGTCCGCTCCTGGAGAATTATCCGGATATGGAGCATTCATACATTGTGGAGTTGAAATATTGCAAGTCGGATGCCACCGATGAGCAGGTAGAGAAGCTGAGAGAGGCAGCCATCGCTCAGGTTAATCGCTATGCAGATAGTGATGTGGTGAAATCTGAGGTAAAGACCACCCGCCTTCACAAGATTGTTGTGATATTCAGAAGCGTGGATATGGTGGTGTGTGAGGAGATAGAATAAAGTGTTTAGCATCATTTAAAATCTGATGCTGAGTGTTTTAGGGTGTCTTAAAGTGAAGAAAGTCGTCCTTTTCTTTGGCATTTCCAATTCTTTTCGCTAATTTTGTGGCGTTAATTTAAAAGAAAGGAATAAGATGGAAACGATTAATATTCAGTTTCAACCATACAGATCGAAAGAATTTGAGCGATAACTTAGAAAGCTTTCCTTGCTGGTAAATTGATTATCAAGGATCATACGATGGCTGCCCTTGGTTTGGGCGGTAAACCGTATAAGAAAATAAAGGTGACGCATCTTATTTGATGCGCCACCTTATTATATATATACTTCTAATCTGCTTTATTCCGCCAGTCGGATGCTCATCGGGCTTACGGTGATGAGGCGCTTTTTGTATAGATCGCCCACGGCACGCTTGTAAACCTTCTTGCTCACATGGAAACGCTCGTAGATGTCGTCGGCCTCGCTCTTGTCGCCAAGGTTGCACTCGCCGTCGTTGTCCAGAAGATACTGGTAGAGGGTCTCGGCGAAGTCGGCTGTCTGCTGGATGCCGGTCTTCTGCAGGGTGACGTCTATCTTTCCGTCAGGACGAACTCTTCCGATGTAGCCCTTCATCTTGTCACCGGTATGGATGTACTGGAAGATCTGGTCCTGATAGAGGAGCCCCGGATACTGGTTGTCGATGATAACCTTGAAGCCGAGGTCGGTCTTCTGCCAGATGAGAAGATCCACCTCATCGCCATGCTTGTAGTGAGGATGGTCTTCGTTGAGATAACGCTCAATCTTGGCAGAGGCAACGATGCGATAGCTCTCCTCGTCGATGTGGATATGCACGATGTAGGAGTTGCCGAGCACCATGCGCTTCTTCTGCTCACGGAATGGGCAGAAGATGTCCTTCATCAGCCCCCAGCCCAGGAAGGCTCCGTATTCGTTGACCCATTTCACTTCGAGATAGGCGAAATCGCCCACCTTAGCCAATGGGGTTTCGGTGGTAGCGATGAGGCGCTCTTCCTGGTCGAGATAGATGAAGACATCCAGCTCGTCGCCGATGCCGACATTCTCTGGGACGTAGCGGGAAGGAAGGAGGATTTCTCCCTCATCACCACCATCGAGATACAGACCGAAATCAACTTTCTTTACGATGCGAAGGCGATTGTAATCGCCGAGTTTTATCTTTTTGCTCATATAATATTATTTTCGAGAATATAAAATGCTTTTGCCCTTACAGGGCGACAGGTTTGTGTCCGTAATTACCCAGGGTGTTGCCCTGGGCTAGGAGCTTCTGCCCTTTACCTTTCCCTTCGGCCGGTGACCGTTGGTTCAGGGCGTTTAGATGCAATCTATGGATGAGTCTGGTTCTTCTGCAGAAACTTCTTTATTGTTATCAGCAGGTTCTTCCTGGCTATCAGCAGCTCCTGCTTCCACCGTCTTCTCAATCATTCCATCCTTGAGATGGATGGTGCGGTCGGTGATGGCAGCAAGGCCCTCATCATGAGTTACGATGACGAAAGTCTGACCGAACTTGTCTCTGAGGTCGAAGAAGAGCTGGTGAAGCTCAGCCTTGTTCTTGGTGTCGAGACTTCCTGATGGCTCATCGGCAAGGATGACGGCAGGATTATTGACCAAGGCTCTCGCCACGGCTACACGTTGTTTCTCACCACCGGATAACTCGGCAGGCTTGTGACTGGCTCTATCGCTCAAGCCCATGAACGCCAGTAACTCCTCGGCACGCTCCTTGGCTTCCTTTCTGCTCTTGCCAGCGATGAAGGCAGGAATCATGATGTTCTCCAGGGCGGTGAACTCTGGTAGAAGCTGATGGAACTGGAAGACGAAACCGAGATGCTGGTTGCGGAAATCGCTTAGTTTCTTGGTGCTGAGGCTGCGCACATCCACGCCATCTACCTCAATGCTGCCACTATCAGGCTTGTCGAGGGTACCGATAATCTGGAGAAGAGTAGTCTTGCCGGCACCACTAGGACCGACGATACTAACCACTTCGCCCTTGTCAATATGCAGGTCGATGCCCTTGAGTACCTGCAGGGAGCCGAAGCTCTTTGTTATACCTTTTATATTAATCATTTTCTTACTCAAAATTATTTTGCAGGCAAAATTAAGCAAAATAATTGGAAAAGCCTAATTTTAAGAGATAAAAAGAAATAAGGAGGGATATAAAAAAACAAAACGAGCCTTATTCTTGCAAATAAAGCTCGTTTCAGTACTCAATTTTGTATTACTTTCTATAAAATGTAGGTGCTATTTCAACCCATCGGCATCACCGGTGGTCTTCAAACCGTTGCTCTTTTCTCTAGGGGTGATATTCACCTTCTTTGCTATGGTGTTCTCGATAAGGTTGGCATCAAAAGCCATCTTCTTATCGGTACAGTTGATGTTCTCGAAGGTGAAATCTACCAGACGGTATTTCTCGCTCTTGCCCACATCGAAGAAGTTGTCGCAATCCATCTGGATATTCTTCATCGTGATGTTGTTGCACTGGCTCAGCGGCATGTCCTTGCGATTGCCTGGCTTGAAGAACTGCTTCCATGGGCGGATGACGAGGAAGCTGCCTGTGGTGCCCTGGATGTTATCCACCGTTACGTACTCGTAATCCTGAGGAGTATCAGGGCGCATCTTCAGCCAGAGTACGCGCTGTGCATTGCCCACCTTGGTGTTGCGCAATACGATGTTGCGGTCTTTCACGCTCTCGCTGCCGAGGGTTAAGCAGCCGTGCACTCTTCCGTAGTTACAGTTCTGGATGAGCACGTTATATACAGGACCATTCTCTGGTGCCTGGTCTGCCCAGGTGCCCTTACCGCCCTTGATGGCGATGGCATCATCGTTTACGCTCATGTAGCAGCCATCCACCAGCACATCGTGGCATACATCGATGTCGATGGCATCGCTACTTGGTGCCCGCATGCCACTGGTAGGGGCGAAGATGGTGCAGTCCAGGAAGCGGACATGGTCGCAACGGTAGATGTGGTTGGTCCAGAACGGACTGTTCTGGATATGTACATCCTGCAAGGTTACGTTGCTTGAGTTGCTGATATAGACGAGGCGGGGGCGCTGTGCATCCTTGTTGGTACACTGGCGGTTCCAGGTGCGACGAATCCAGAACTCCTCCCAGTAGTGATAGCCATTACCATCGATGGTACCCGGACCGGCGATGGTGAAGCCGTTACATTTATCGGCATTGATGAAGGCAGAGAAGTATTTGCAGGTCTCGCCTTCGATGCGGGTTTCTACCACAGGGAAGTTGGCGATGCGATCGCTACCTTTCAGTTTTCCGCCTTTAGAAACATAGAGATGAGTCTTTGGACGGAAGAAGAGGGCACCGCTCTGATAGGTTCCGGCAGGCACCACGATAACGCCACCGCCATCTTGGGCAGCACGGTCGATAACAGCCTGGATGGCCTTGGTCTGAATCAGGGTGCTATCCGTTTTCACGCCATAGTCGGTGAGAACGTATTTCTTGCCCAGGGTATCCACGTTCACCTTCTGGGCGTTGCTGAACCAGGCATCCATCTTTGTGCCATCAGGCCAAAGTTCGGTTTGTGCCTTCTTTGCTTTCTTCTGTTTCTTTGCGGCGTTGGCGCTTAGTGGCGAAAACGCCACCAGGCAAGCCATCAGCCAGATATATTTCTTCATGATTTGTTCTTTTTTAAAGATTAAGACTTGGGGGACCAGCGATGGAATCGCTGGGAACGGTGGCGGAAGGGGGAGGTTCCTTTTTACTTTTTTACCTCTTTACCCTTTTACTTTTTTACCCTTTTACCCTTTTACTTTTAAAAGCTTGTAATACTCTGCAGCACCAAGCAGGAGGCAACCTGTGCCGTAGTCCTCGAAATCAGGGACGGAGGTGAAGGTGACAGGCTGGCCAGCTGATGGCTCCTTTCCGGTGCCTTGGTTATAGCCGATGAAACCATCCTCGTGAACGGATGCGGCAAGAGCCTTCCATGCCTTGTCCATCGCCTTCTGATAGGTGGCTCTAGGAAGAATGCCCTGCTGAACACCCCATGCCATACCATAGAGGAAGAGACCTGTACCGGTCATCTCAGGACCGCCATAGTTGGCAGGACAGACGAGGCTTACGTTCCAGTAGCCATCCTTGCGCTGGCATTTCAGAATAGCCTGGCTCATAGAGATGAAATCCTTCTTCAGATACAGATAGTACTTATCGGTCTTTGGCAAAGTCTCCATCACGCGGACCAGGGCTGCATACACCCAGCCGTTGCCACGGCTCCAGTAGCAGTTGCTGCCATCCTTCTCCTTGTAAGGTGGCACGTAGTTCTTATCTCTCCACCAAAGTCCTTCTTTTTTGTTAAAGAGTCCATTAGCCAGGGTATCACGGCTCCATTTATAGGAATTCATCGCATAATCCAGATACTTGCGTTCGCCGGTAATCTTGGCATACTTGGCGTAGGCTGGCATCGCCATCTGGATAGCGTCAATCCAAGTCCAGTAGTTTACTCGGTTGGTGCCCATCTGATGGTCGAGGTTCTCCTTCACCTTGCTCAAGTCCTTCTTGCCGCCGGTCTGAACGTAGCGGTCCATGTAGGTCTGCTGGCAGCACTGGTTGTCGGCATCGGTATTGTTCACACTTCCACGTGCTGTCCACTTGTGATAATCTGCCCACTTGTCTGTGTAGTCGAGATAGCGCTGCTGAGGGTCAATCTCGTAAAGCGCCATCAATCCCTCGTAATACACGGCACGGGTCCAGAGGTTGCTGGTACGTTTTTTCTTCACGAAAGTGTCAATGGTTGGGTCACTGTACTTTGTCATGAAATAGTTGTTGGTGCGATGAGCTACCTCCAGGATTTCATTTTGCAATGCGGTCTGGGCAGACATTGAGGTCAAGCCCATGAGTATGCAGAGCGATGATAAGATCAGTTTCTTCATTTGTCTTGTTATTAATGTTATGGTTATTTACTTGATTTCCACGAGTTTCACGGTGCTGTTCAGTCCGCTTGGCATAGGAGTCCATTTCTCGTAGGTGGTCTTCTTGTAGTTGATATCCACCACGTTGATTTCCTTCATCTTGCGCCACTTAACACCCTGACGGTCCATTTCTGCGATGCGGTTGGCTGGCAGGTTGGTTACCTCGATACGGATGGTGTTCTTGCCCTTGTTGAGCGCATCCTTGCAGTTGAGGATATATGGTACAGCCCAGGCGCAACCTACATATTTATTATTGATATAGACACGGGCACTCTCTCGTACATCTCCCAGGTCGATGGTCCACTGCTTCTTGGCATCATCCTTCGACAACTTGATGGTAGTTTCATAGACACCTGTTCCCATCATCACCTTCGCCTTTTCACTGAGGCCTTCCCAAGACTTTACGCCCTTCAGGTTGAAGGTTTCGCCCACCTTAGGAGCATCTTCGGTGAATGACAGTTTCCAGGCATTCTCTGTCAGGTCGATGGTCTTGCTATCCGCAGTAGCGATGGCTTCCTTTTCGTTCACCTTCACCTTAGAACCGAGTTTCCACTCATTCACGGGTTTATTCGATGTGATGAGGATGCGGCTTTCGCCACTCTTCAGGTTCAGCTGGATGCCCTTGCCGCCGATGGTTGCCTCGTGGTATTTGCCTGTCATAGGGTTGTACCAGATGCCATGCTTCTCGTTTACGGCCAAAGCCACGCTAGAAGCGATGTCCTTGCTGGTGAGGTTGGCGATGAAGTAATGATGGCCGATGCTGTTGGCACGTCGAATCATCTTCAAGCCCAGGTTCTTTCTCATCAGTTCCGGTTTTGCCGCCTGTTCCATTGCCTTGATGTTGTCGCCTTTGATAATCTTGGCGCCTTGTGCCTTGAGAGCAGAGATGTGCTGAATCACGTCGCTAGGCATGATGTTGTTGCCAGGGATGATGATACCTTTGTATCGGGTTCCGGCAGCAGTCTCTACCATTCCATTCTTAAAGGTACATGTGCGGAGATACTTGTCGCTGATGTAGTCGCAGTCGAATCCTGCCTTGTCGATGTCGAGAATCACCTTGATAAACTCTGGCGCCTTCTTCGCCATGCTGTGGATATCGAATTGCATCAGCCAGTTCTTGGTATCCTTGCGCCACATATCTCTTACAGGCAGATAAACCAGGAAATCATTGTCTGGCTGTCCCCACTGCAGATAGGTTTGGCAGTTGGTGATGTATTTCATCAGTTCCGGCGCATCGCGCCAGATGCTGTTGGTAGGACTCATATCTACTGAAGCATAGAATTTCCAGCCTGGCCATGTATCGTTTTTAGGCGAATAAGCGGTGCCATGGAAAAACATGTGGTTTACGCCAGCGCAGAACATCAGGTCCATATCCGGTTTCATTTGACTCAGGGATGTGCGGAAGTGCTCGGTGAGCCAGGTGAAGGTTTCGCTGGATGTATATTTCTTTCCGGTGATGTGCGCAGCCGATGGAGCATATTTCAGCATACTGAGGTCGCTGAAGTTAGGACGGGTCTTGCCCGGATCCTTGCGCAGTCCCTTGATGCCGAAATCGGTCAGTCCGAAGCCTTCAATTTCCGGAATGTCAACGGCTGCATAGCAGTCGATGAGGTTGGCTGGTGAACCGTGTGCCTGGTTTCGGGTGATGGCACCACGCTTGTTTGCCCATTTGGTCCACTGCTCCGTGAAGTTGTGGAGCAGCATGTCGCCCAGGGTTTCACGGTAATCGCTTACCACCACAGCATCGCCATCAAGGAACTCCGGGAACTTATCCTGCAGTTTATATCCGTGATATTTCTCGAATTCTGTCAGGAGGTTAGGAGTCCAGTTGGCGCCATATACCTCGTAGCTGTCATTGAAGAAGGTATGCGGATATGGAGTCTTCGATGCTACGAAGGCGCTGTCGATGTGGTGCAGATAATTAGCCACGGCAGTAGAGTCGAAGTGGTCGATAACAAATCCCTCTCCGCCCGGAGCGGCACGCTTTACCTTCTGTCGGGTACGGCTCTCATAGAGGGCGATGACTCGTTTCTTATATTTTTCTCCTTCCACAGGGAAAGCTTTGATGAGTTTCAGCTTGGCGAAATCACGCTCTTTTTTCGGCACGTTGAATTCTATCTCCATCAGTTTCTGCTTCACATTCACGATGGTATCTACGAACACCGCCTTGCATGCCGCCTCGCTGATAGGCACCCAAGGACCTCCGAAAGGCCATCCTGTACCTGTAGCCATATCGGTTTCGATGCCCACCTGTTTGTTTTCCTTTTCCACGAACTTGAGCATATCCATCCATTTTGGCGAGAGATAAGGGATATCATTCTTGTCGTTGCCCTGCACACCATAGAGCGGTGTGATTTCCACGGCACCGATGCCCGCCTTGGCGTATTCGCCAAGGTTCCACTTCAGATTCTCTTGATCCACGGCAGATCCCATCCACCACCATCTTACGCCCGGTTTGGCTTCCTGTGTAGGAGTAGGCAGCAACTGAGCCTGGCAGTTGAGTGACGACAACAATACCCAAGCAAAGGATAATCCTATGATTTTATGATTTCTTTTATAGTTCATCATGCTGGTTTTTATTAAGTTGTTTCTAATTGTTTATTCTTTGTTTGCAAAGATAGTGAAAAATACCCAATTATATCTGTGTTATAGTCCTTAAAAATGTAAAATCGTACAAATATGCTAGGTGTTTTGCCAAAAAGTCAAGGAAGTACATAAAAAAGAGCATAAATCTCATCTCATCAATAGAGTATGCATTCTCTATTGGCTGTAGAATGAAGGGGGGCTTGCGTGATGCAAGAAACTGCCTTTTGCATTTTTCTGGAATTTGAGGATTATGCCAAATGCTATAGCCCAAATATCAAAAGAATAGGGTGGATATGGGCGGAAATGATTACTTTTGCAGCAGAAATTTTAAACAAGCTAATAACAAGATTAATATGAATAGTGTTTTAGAAGGTCGTCCTGCCTTGAAAAAGGAGGTCGAGAAGATTGCTGAAGTTGCCGGTTATCTCTGGCAGAATGGTTGGGCTGAGCGTAACGGTGGTAACATCACCGTGAACATCACCGACTTGGTAGATGACGAAATCAAGGCTCTGCCTGCTATCAGCGAAGTAAAGCAGATTGGTACAGCATTGCCTGCATTGAAGGGCTGCTACTTCTTCTGCAAGGGAACAGGCAAGCGCATGCGCGACTTGGCTCGCTGGCCTATGGAGAATGGTTCTATCATCCGCATCCTGGACGATTGCGCCAGCTATGTTATCATCGCAGATAATCCTGTAATGCCAACATCTGAGTTGCCAAGCCACTTGAGCGTTCATGCCCGTCTCATCGAGAAGGGTTCTAACTACAAGGCTACCGTTCATACTCATCCTATCGAGCTTATCGCTATGAGCCACAATAAGAAGTTCATGGGCAAGGATGTGTTGAGCAATCTGCTTTGGAGTATGATTCCAGAAACCAAGGCGTTCTGTCCACTCGGTTTGGGTATTGTTCCTTATCAGTTGCCAGGCAGTTTGAAACTTGCTGAGGAGACCTTGAAGGAGTTGGAGGATTATGATGTAGTGATGTGGGAGAAGCATGGCGTCTTTGCCAAGGGCTTGGATGTGATGGATGCCTTCGACCAGATTGACGTACTCTCTAAGAGCGCCAAGATCTACATTGATTCCAAGTGTATGGGATTTGAGCCTGATGGTATGAGCCAGGAGGAAATGGCAGAGATGACCAAGGCTTTCAATTTACCAAGATAAATAGATTTATAGATAAAATATAAGTTATTAGTTTTAAAGATTGTTTTCTATAAGAATTTTTGGTTTAGATAATTAAGTTTAGTAAAAAGACCCCGAGCATTGTGAAATACTCGGGGTCCTCTTTTTTGTTATATAAGTTGTGGCAAGAAACTTGAGATGATCAAGACGATGATGCCGACGATTAATACGGCGATGGTCTTCTTTGAGCAGCCCTTCCATTCCTTTAGGATGATGCCCCATACATTAGAGAATACTACGTTGAGCGCCATCAGAATGCAGAACGAAAGCGTCATGAGGGTAGGAGATTCGGTAAGGAACCCTTTGCCCAATGACAGTCCGAAGAACTGACTGTACCACAAGGCACCTGCCAAGGCACAATAGAGAATGTTATTGCTCCAAACCTCCTGGTTCTTGTAATCGCTCCAGGTATGATTCTTGGTGTTCTGATAGAAACAGTAGATGGCATTGGTGATGAAACCACCTAGGGTAACCAGGAAGGTGGCAGGCAAAGTCTTGTACATATCGGGAGTGAATGTACCGAAATGGATGTCGGAACCGAAGGCAAGGCCAACGTTGAAACATCCGCTCATGAAACCAGCCAGCAAGGCGATGGCAAGCCCCTTAGGAAAGTTGAAGTCCTTTACTGCCGCCTTCTTCTCTTCTTCTGAGAGTGATGAAGCCTTCATACTGCCAGCTACTCCGATGATAGCGATACCGAGCAGGGTAACCACTACGCCGAGTATCACGCTGAAGGTGAGCGATGAAAGGGCGTTCATTTCAGGAAAGAAGATGTTGAGCAATACAGGTCCCATGATGGTGCCTAGACCTGCACAAGTTCCCAGGGCGATGCTCTGTCCCAATGCTACACCCAGGTAACGCATGGAAAGACCGAAGGTCAGTCCGCCTACGCCCCAGAGTACACCGAAGAGCATGGTCATCGCTACGTTGAAGCCATAACCGTCGAATAATTCAAAGAAGGAATGGCCGCTTGGTACAGCGAGCATTGCGCCTAAGAAAGGCAAAATAAGCCATGCAAACACACCCTGAACTACCCAGTATGATTCCCAACTCCAATCTTTTATCTTGTTGATTGGGACGTAGCAACTGGACTGGCAGAATGCACCGATGGCTATGATTAAAAGTCCTATTAATATTTCCATAATAATATAATTAGAGTAAGAACGAAGAGCGAGTTTAAGTGAAGGACGAAAAGTGAAGAGTGAAGAATTCATGTGCTTTTTAGCCATAAGACTATTGAATTCTTCGTTCTTCGTTCTTCACTCTTCACTTAAATCGTTCTTAAACTCGCTTTGCGAGTACTTCTGCTTCATACTTCTCGATGTCAGCGATATACTCCTCGCCAACAGGGATGTTGTTCTTCAGGTTGAAGTAATCGTATACAGCACCGAATGGCAATGTCTTCTCTTCCTCGAGGAGAGCCAGGCGCTGGAAGAGCTTGCCCTCGTCCTCGTATTTGCGTAGGGTATCGAGTGGCTCAAGGAATGCCTGCAACAATGACTTCTGGGCTGCACGTACACCGATGATGTAAGCACCGATGCGGTTGATAGAACCGTCGAAGTAGTCGAGACCGATGTGAGCACGGTCGAGTGCGTTGGCACGAACCAACTCTGAGAAAAGGTTGCGTGTATTGTCGTCGAAGAGGGTTACATGGTCTGAATCCCAGTGCATTGGGCGAGATACGTGGAGCATCAACTCTGGAACGAAGAGCAGGAGTGCAGAAACAGCATCTGATACGTTCTCTGTTGGCTCATAGTGACCTGTATCGAGAGTGTACATCACGTTGTTCTTAGCGCAGTAGCCAGCGTAGAAGTCGTGAGAACCTACGGTGTAAGCCTCCAAACCGATACCGAAGAGCTTAGCCTCCAGGCAAGACTTCATGTTTGGCAACTCTTCTGCCAGGATTTTATCGAGAGAGTTTTTCAAAATCTCGCGGTAGCGACCCTTCTCAACGGTGATGTCCTTAGAACCATCGTGTACCCAGATGTTCATGATACATGGGTCGTTCTGGAACTTACCCATAGCGTCTGCAATGCGGCGGCAACGCTTGGTGTGCTCAATCCAGAACTCGCGGATAGCTGGGTCAGGATTTGACAAAGAGAGACTGCCACTCTTAGGGTGAGAGAAAGAAGTAGAGTTGAAGTCGAGCTTCATGTTCTGCTCCTTAGCCCACTGCATCCAGCCTGTAAACTGATCTACGGTTACCTCGTTACGGTCAATCTGCTTGCCACCGAACTCACCATAAATCTCATGAAGGTTGAGACGGAAAGTACCAGCCAGGAGAGAGTTCACCTTCTCGATGTCCTGACGGAGTTCGTCGATGTTGCGAGCCTTTCCAGGATAGTTACCTGTGCTCTGGATACCACCAGAAGCAGCCTCGCCACGCTCGAAGCCAACCACATCGTCAGCCTGCCAGCAGTGCAGCGAGATAGGAGTCTTCTCCAAAGTCTCAATAGCCTTGTCTGTATCTACACCCAGAGCTGCATAGCGCTCCTTTGCAATCTCGTAATTCTTTAAAATCAATTCTGCTTTCATTGTTTTTTATGTATTTTGTTTGTTGTTTTTTTTTGCTTATGACTGGGGGGACCCAGCGATGGAATCGCTGGGAACGGAGGCGACCAAGGGGGGAAGGTTCTTTTTACCCTTTTACTTTTTTACCTTTAAAAACTTCTCGTAAGCCTCATCCCATGCCTCCTTGTTCTGTGGCTCGAATTTCTTCAGTTCCAGCGAGTTGGCGATGATCTGACGCATCTCCCAGATATCCTTAACCAAACCAGAAGCCTTCGCTTGGAGCATGATGTTGCCGATGGCGGTGCCTTCCTGAGGACCTGCCAATACGGTTACACCACAACTGTTGGCTGTAAACTGGTTGAGATATTGGTTGAGCGAACCGCCACCGATGATGTGGAGCACGTTGAGGTCGAAGTAGGAAAAATCCTTCAGCCATGTAAATACCTGGCGATAGCGGAGGGCAAGACTCTCGAAGATGCAGCGGCAGAATTCGCCATAATTCTGAGGAACGTGCTGACCGGTCTTTTCGCAATACTGCTTAATCGCCTCTACCATGCTCGATGGGTTGGCAAAGCATACATCGTCCGGATTGATGATGCTTTGGAAGGCAGGCTGCTTCATGGCTTCAGCTATCAGTTCTGCATGGCCCAGACAAGTCATATCTTTCTGGTTGGCAGCAGCTTCGTCTTTCCATTCCTTGCGGCAACGTTCGTAAATCCACATGCCGCAGATGTTCTTCAGGAATCGGGTAGTGCCCTCAATGCCGCCCTCGTTAGTGAAGTTGAGCTCGTAGCTCTTCTCGTTGATAATGGCATTCTTGGTCTCGATACCCATCAGACTCCAGGTACCGGAACTCAGATAGGCAAATTCCTCGTTTTTGGCTGGCACGGCAGCTACGGCGCTGGCGGTATCGTGACCAGCTACGGCGATGACGGGAACGGCATTCAGTCCTGTTATCTTCTGTACCTCTTCGGTCAGTGTGCCGATAATGGTAGCCGGATGGGTCATCTTGCCAAACTGCTCTCTCTTCAATCCGAGACTTTCTACGAGGTCGATGTCGAGGTCGCCTGTCACCGGATTCAGAATCTGAGAAGTAGATGCTACGGTATATTCGCAGATGGCGTTGCCGGTGAGCATATAGCTCAGGGCATCAGGGATAAAGAGAATCTTGTCGGCATTCTCTAGAGCCACGTTGCCTGCTTTGCGCATGGCATACATCTGGAACAATGAGTTGAAGTTCATAAACTGGATGCCGGTCTTTTCGTAAACCTTCTCCTTGCTGATTTTCTCGTCAAAGTATTTCTCCATCATGCCCATGGTATGAGGGTCGCGGTAAGCCATCGGGTTGCGGAGGATATCTCCGTTTTTGTCTACATATACAAAGTCGCATCCCCAGGTGTCAATACCGATGCTCTGGATGTGGATGCCACGCTGCGCTACGAGTTTCAAACCTTTGATAATCTCCAAGTAGAGTGCGTAGATATCCCAATAGAAGTGACCGCCTGTTTCGATAAGGTTGTTGTCGAAGCGGGTCAGCTCCTCTAAGTCAAACTTGCCATCTGACAAGCTTCCTACGATGGTTCTTCCGCTAGTAGCGCCTAAATCTACGGCGAAAAAGTATTTCTTTTGTTCCATTATGAAAATGTGTCTTTAAGTTGCTGTTATTTGTTCACGTTTGCAAAGGTAGACCAAAAAAAGGATATGGAACAAGAGAAATTGATTTTAGAGCCTTATTTTTTGACTATCTCGTCATATTTCTGAAATCTGATGGTTTCATACCGGTCTGATTCTTGAATTTTGCCGAGAAGTAGTCAGGTGATTCGAAATTGAGGCGGTAGGCAATTCCCTTGATGCTCTCGTCGGTGGTAGATAGCAGTTCTTTGGCTCTCTGCAGTTTCAGATTCTGCTGATAGAGGGCGGGAGCGAATCCGGTATGCTCCTTGAAGAGTTTGCGGAAAGAAGAGTAGCTAATGCCCAGTTCCTGCGCAATCTCCTGAATGGTGAGCGTATCTTCCAGCGTTTCGCGGATACGCAAACGGGCTTTATTAATCATGTCAACATGCTTGGCATCCTTGCTCAATACGATATTTCTTTCCAGAGAATACATTTTGCCTATCAGATGGTTTACGATACCCGCCATAGTCTGCTGTGCAAAAGCAGCCTCTTCCTGTGCAGTTTTGTAAGCCTCTTCGTAGAGAGCGATAATTTCGTTACTGTAACCTACATGGTAGATTGGCTTTTCAGGAGAAAGAAAACCTGCCTTCACGCGGTCGTCGATGTTCTTGCCCTTGAAGCCGATCCAATAGCTTTTCCATCCCTTGGTACCTGATGGATGATAGCTATGCCATTCACCGGGAAAGAGTAGGAAGATATCTCCAGCCTTGATCTTTGTTTCCGGGAGATGGGCAGAACTGAACACTCCTTCACCTTCTGGCTGGTAAAGCAGTTGGTATTCGTCGAGTATTCTTCCCTTCTGAAGATCGAAGTAATATCCGTCAGCATGTCCTTTTGTTGGATAGGCTTCTCCTGGGGCGATTTCTTCTCGTCCCACAGTGCTGATGGTGAGTCCCCATTCGGCATCTCTTTCTGTTGCTAATAGGTATTTACTTGTTTGCATATTGTTTCTGTTTTATGATTTTCATCTGCAAAATTACGCTGAATAATTCTAACTTCCAAATTTTTATGTCGTTTTTTTCAGGAATCCAGCATTTCAGCGTTACTTCTGATTGACGTTGCAAAGATACAACATTTCCGTTTCCTACCTATGCGATTTGTGCGATTTGCGTGGATTCGGGAAATAAAGTGCGGAAAAATCCATGGAATCTTTCTAAAGAATATCTCCGAAAGATAAGAAATTTACTCCGAAAGATAGCAGAATATCTCCGAAGGATAAGAAAATATCTTCGATAAAGAAGACTTGGAAGCTGTGTTGGGGTGACGAGGTGAAGGGTATATTTTAAATCTTTATATTATATTCTTTTTAGGGCTTTTTCGATTTTTGGCCCTAGGGTACTTTTTTGATTTTACCTTTTTTCCCTTTACCCACGCGTACATATATAAATAGAGTTTTTAAACCTTCACCCTTCACCTTTTTATTTAACATTCTGTAAATCAATTTATTAAAGGTGAAGGGTGTGAAGGGTGGTTTTCTGTTTTTTTAACATATTTTAAGAATCCAAATAGGCGTTTACATTTTTTAAGGGCTTGCTTTGGATGCAAAATATTTGAAATAAGAAAAACCGGAGCTGTGATAAAATAAAATGCCCGTTTTCGAGTTTATAAATATAAAAACAAAGGCTTGAAAACGTTATGAACAATAAGATTTCTAAAATAGGAATGCTCAGTGCGCTGGCGTTATCTTGTACTCTCACGATGGGAGCGCGAGATATCGTACAGCGCACTGCTCATTATATGCCCGAAGGTAATGCCTTCGTCTGTGTGAATGGCAGCAGCCGTTATACCCGTGCTCTCTATGGCAGTACGGCTGAATGGCGGTTAGAAACCAGCGACCGCCCTATCTTTGCCACCTACAAGAAGAACCAGACGGGCAATATCCGCTTCCGGATTTTGAATGGGGAACAGATGATGTGGCTCGATGAGGCTGAATACTGCAAGGCGAGTTATGAGGCAGGACGCCGTAACTATCTCCTGAAAGACAGGCGATGGGGAAAGGGTGAACTCGATATTTCCGTCCTGGCTTTTCCTGATACAGAAGGAGCTGTCTGGCGTTTTACTGTTCGTGGATTCGATAACAGAAAACTGAAGGTAGAGGTTGTCTTGAGCCAGACCGCTGTTCCTAAACCAGTCCGTTCGGGTGACATCGGAAGTTTCCTGAAACCAGGAACCTTTGAACCTGCCACATCAGAAACGTCAGTTCTCGGGTCTGTATCCAGGCTTTCTCCCGGTTCCATCTTTTATTTCTCGGTAGATGGAGAAAACCTGCTTTCTACTGCTGAAAATGCGAAGATGCAGTCCCGGTATGATGCAGCAGAGCAATGGCGTAACAAACTTGCTTCATCTGTCGTCTTCCATACCCCCGATGCCTATATCAATCCGATAGGTGGTGCTCTGGTCATGGCTGCCGATGGTGCCTGGGACGGGAAGGTTTGGCAGCATGGAGCTGTGGGCTGGCGCATGTCTTTACCCGGCTGGCGAGGTGCCTATATGGGCGATTTCCTCGGCATGCAGGATAGACAGCGTATCCATTTTGATGCATACGCCAAAAGTCAGGTTACCGATGTGCCGGTTACCGAACCGCATCTCATGGACGAGAAGAACAACCTGGCGCGCGGTACCTATAAATGGGGTACTCCTATGTATAGTAACGGCTATATCTGCAGAAATCCGGAGAAGAACAACCAGTTTCATCATTATGACATGAACCTCGTGTTTATCGATGAACTGCTTTGGCATTTCCAGTTTGATGCAGATACGGTTTATATGCGCAAGATGTGGACTGTCATCAAGAGTCATCTAGCTTGGGAAAAGCAGGCTTGGGATCCCGACAATGATGGCCTTTATGATGCTTATTGCTGTATCTGGGCGAGCGATGCCCTGCAATACAACAGCGGTGCCGTGACCCATTCTTCCGCCTATAACTATCGGGCTAATCTTCTGGCAGCTCGCATCGCCGGAATCATCGGTGAGAATCCGGGGCCTTATCAAGAGGAAGCTGATAAAATTCTGAAAGCCATGAACGAAAGATTATGGCTGAAGGATGCCGGACATTGGGCGGAATATCAGGACTTCATGGGATTGAAGCGGGTGCATCGCGATGCGGCTCTCTGGAGCATCTATACCCCGATAGACTGTGGGGCGGGAACTCCTGAACAGAACTATCGGGCAACCAGATATATCGACCGGCATATTCCGCACATCCCTTATATATATAATAAGGTGGAGTATCAGACCCTGAGCACTTCAGACTGGGCTCCTTACGAATGGAGTATCAACAATGTGGCGATGGCTGAAGTGATGCATACCGTATTGGCTTACTATCAGGCGGGCAGAACGGAAGAGGCTTATCAGTTGCTGAAGGCAAATATTCTCGATTTCATGTATCTTGGCAGCAGTCCTGCCAATTTCGGACAGTTATCGAAGATGGATGTAGCTACAGGTGAAGGTTACCGTGATTTTGCTGATGTTACCGGCATTTCTTCGCGTGCCCTTATCCAAGGTCTGTATGGTATAACGCCGAATGCTTTGGAGGGAGAATGCATCATCCGTCCGGGTTTCCCTGCCGCCTGGGATAGTGCTTCGGTGCATACTCCTTATCTCGATTATTCGTTTAAGCGGGTGAACGGGAAGGATGTGTTCGATGTTATCCAGAATTTCAAGCGACCTTTGAAACTAGTGATTCGCCAGAACCTGGGAGATGGAAAGTTTCTAGATACTGATTTTTCTACAGAAAAGGTACAGCATATCGAATTGCCTACTATTACGCCGAAGAAAGATGAAAAGGAGAAGGTTAGAAAATATCCATTGGCAGAAAGCATTGCTGAGCAAGCTGTGGATGCCTGGGCTTCTATCAAGGGCGTGGGCAACGACTTTGCCGAAGTAAACCCGAAGGAGTGCCGAGAGGTGAACATGGATAAGGCGTTTAATGCAAACGTGAGCGACATCTTCAAGAACCAGTATCTTTCGCCTCGTTCGCCATATACTACGCTCTGTGTACCCACCCAGGGCATCGGCGACTGGTGTTCCACCAAGAAAACGGCAAAAATCGATGATACCAAGTTCCGAAACCTTATCAGGGATGGGGTGTTTATGGCGAAAATAGATGGAAATTTGCCGTTCCGTTCTCCGAAAGAAGGAAAGAATATCGCCTATACTTCTCTCTGGGACAATTATCCTGACAGCATCTCCGTCATGTTGAAGGGTAAGGCATCTCATGCCTATCTTCTGTTGGCGGGTTCTACCAATCCGATGCAGTATGCTATAGAAAATGCAGTGGTAAGAGTGGAATATGCTGATGGAACCAGTGATGAACTGATGCTGACTCCACCGGTTAACTGGTGTCCGATAGAGCAGGATTTCCTGGAGAATGCCACGGCCTTCCCGCAGCCGCAACTTCGTCCTTATCGCATAGGATTGGCATCGGGAAAGGTGAGCCGTCATCTCTTCCGTGATCTTCAACTGGAAGTTAACAGAAATATGGCTGATGTGCCTGGATTCAAGAAAGCTGTGGCTGAGATTGATGGTGGAGCGGCAATCTTGCTCGATATGCCGTTAGACGGAAAGAAGAAACTGCGACGCCTGACTTTGAAAACGCTCAGTAATGAAGTGGTAGTAGGATTAATGGGTGTCACCCTGCAGAAATAGGCGTGAATGGGTAATAGATGAACAATAGATAGGCATGAAGCAGCTCAATCTGCCCATCCGTAAACCAGAATGTGACCAAGCCAGACGGAAAATTAAAAAATAAATTAGAAATGAAAAAGAAGACAATACTTTTCGCCTCGTTGCTGCTGGGTGGGTTTTCGTTGATGGGAACCTTACCGGCTGCTGCAGCGGTGCGCGATACCATCAGCATCAACTGCGGATGGCAGTTCCATCGCGGAGATGTGAAGAATATCTCTGAGTTGAAATCAACCCAAGGCGGAGATGATGTGGTGAATCTGCCACACGATTTTCTGATAGGACAGGATTGGGTGGCTCCGGATGCCAGCGAGCGGCCTGATAACAGCGATGCGGGCAGCAATGTACGCAGCCGATTGAGTCCACGTGGCTTCAAGGAGATGGGTATTGGATGGTATCGCTATCTGCTGACTCCAAAGGATGAATGGGAGGGAAAGCGCATCGTGCTCGCCTTCCAGGGTATCATGCTGGTGGGCGATGTCTATCTTAATGGGCAGCGTGTCGGTGGTACCGATTATGGCTACCTGGGTTTTGACATCGACCTGAGCAAACTTCTGAAGTGGGGGCAGGTGAATGAAATTATTGTAAAGGCGGATACCGGCAAGCCTAATAATTCCCGTTGGTATACGGGTGGCGGTCTTTTCCGTGATGTCAACCTCATCGTTACAGACAAGAATCTTTACTTCCCGCGTCATCCGCTCTTTATCCGTACAGTAAACAATAAAGAGATCAAGATTCGGGCGAATATCCTGAATCTGCAGAAGACGAAAAAGCCGCAGATTCCGGTGGAAGTCAAGATCCTGAATGCAGAAGGCAAGGTGGTGACTAAGCAGAAGAGCGACCTCCACTTCAATGCCAAATGGAGAGACAGAGAATATGAATTGCCAAGCATCTTTTTGGAAGATGCTAAATTGTGGTCGCCAGATACACCTTATTTATATACTGCCGAAGTGACGCTTTATGACAATGAGGGAAATATTGCCGACCAGATCAGGGAGCCGTTCGGTATTCGTACTATCGAAATGAATCCGGAGAAGGGCTTGCTCGTGAATGGCAAGAAGGTCTTGCTGAAGGGGTATGCCAATCATCATACCCTCGGTGCCTTGGGTGCTGCTGCTTATCCGCGTGCCATCGAGAAGCGGCTGAAACTGATGAAAGAATTCGGCATGAACCATATCCGAACCTCTCATAATCCCTATAGTGAGGACTTCCTGAAACTCTGCGATAAGTATGGCATCCTGGTGGTGGATGAACTTTATGATAAGTGGCTCACCCAGTATGCCGGAGGCAGAGTGGATTGGGAGAGCCTCTGGCAGAAGGATATTCCGGAGTGGGTGAAGCGAGACAGAAATCATCCGTCGGTCATCCTCTGGAGCCTGGGAAATGAATTGCAGCAATACAGCAACCTGCCTTTTAATGATTGGGGCGTGACGGCTTATAAGCTCCAGAAGGAGTTGCTGCACCGTTATGATGATACCCGACTCACCACCGTGGCGATGCATCCCCGTTATCGCAACCTGGAGACTGATTCGATTCCTGCCGACCTGGCTGTGGCAACAGAAGTGAATTCTTACAACTACCGCTATATGTACTTCCCAGGCGATATGAAGCGTTATCCGGAGAAAACCTTCTATCAGAGTGAGGCGAGCGTGGCAGCTATGGGACCAAATTTCTATGAGATGGACCGCGATAAGGTACTAGGATTGGCATATTGGGGCGCCATCGATTACCTCGGTGAGAGTATGGGATGGCCTATCAAGGGTTGGAATCAGGGTGTGTTCGACCTTTCTCTTCAGCCAAAGCCGGATGCTTATTTCGTGAAGAGTATGTTCTCTGAAGAACCTGTCGTGCATATCGGAATCATCGAAAAGTCGGGTGGTAACATCCAGTGGAATGGCATCAATGTTTCTGCCGGAAAGCTTTCTGAAAACTGGAACCGTGAGGTAGGCGAGAAGGTTTCGCTCTACACTTATACCAATGCAGATGAGGTGGAACTCTTCCTGAACGGTAAGAGTCTGGGAGTGAAGAAGAATAGCAACGACCCTAAGCTCCGTGCCCGCATCAAGTGGGACAACATCGCCTATGCACCGGGTGCGCTTCTGGCTGTAGCCAGAAAGAACGGCAAGATGGTGGCTCGCCATCTGATAGAGACCACGGGCGAGGCTGTGGCTCTGAAGCTGGTTCCGGATATGGAGACCTGGCATGCCGACGGAACGGACCTGATGCATGTTCGCATCTATGCCGTAGATAAGAAGGGCAGAAGAGTACTGAACGTGAAGGATGCCAAGGCATTCGATAAGTTGACTTTCACCGTGAAGGGCGATGCGAATATCGTGGCGGTGGATAATGGAAACATCGCATCGGATGAGCTTCATATCGGAAAGACCCAGTTGGAGAAGTCCATCCAGCGTCATCTCTTTCAGGGATCCGCCCTCGTGATATTGCGCGCCGGTGATAAGCCGGGAAAGATAGAGCTCTCGGTAGAGGGAGAAAAAATGAAAGCCAAGAAGCTGGTTCTGAATACGAAATAAATACTAAAAAGGTCGCCAAAATGCTGGCGACCTTTTTTAGTAGTATGCTCGGCACGAGCATTGTCTAACGGGTGCAAGTCCCGAGTAAGCCC
>ENA-OPRV01000214-OPRV01000214.1-human-gut-metagenome-genome-assembly--contig:-NODE-214-length-43472-cov-8.291729_pt1 | contig 43472 bp, 34 predicted proteins | sample MGYA00241896_ERZ501886 | MGnify/ENA primary metagenome ERZ501886 (study PRJEB25962, sample SAMEA2042452) | human gut metagenome | biome: human gut; feature: human-associated habitat; material: faeces... | reverse complement strand
TCGTCGGGGCGGCTGTTATCGCAAGATTTCTGTTTTTTCCGGCTCTTGACCGTCAAACATAAATTAGCTCATGCTATGTGTTCTCCTTTCTGTTCGGCGGCAAGGGGCAGTTGCTCGGCTTGCTCCTGCTCCTGCTGCTCTTTCCATTGCCTGCGTTTCTTTTCCATATAGCGTCGATTGTACTCTGCTTTTTTCGCTCGGCGGCGTTCCTGTTCCGCTAACGCGGCCTTTTCTTCCTCGGTCAGTTCCACTTCCTTGTGAGGGATGTCCACCTTACCAACAAAATTAAAGAAAATTTCAATTTCCTGTATTCTGCTTGCTCCTTTGCCCTGGGCTTGGTGGACGAGGATTTTTTCTACAAACTCATTTATCATGGCAGGGGTCAACTCGGAAAAGTCTGTATATTTTCTGACAAGGGAAAGAAACTTTTCGGCGTTGATGGTTTCCCTGCTTATGCGTTCAAGTTCCTGTTGGTCTTGGGAAACGATTTCTGTCAAATCGCTTAGCTCGGCCTCGAAATCTCTGAGCATTTGTTCAAAAAGGGTATCGGAAAGTCGGCCACTTACATTGTCCTCATAGAGCTTTCGGATTAGGCGGGTCAGTTCATCGGTACGCTTCTCGTTGCGCTGCTTCCGCTGGCGAATGGATCTTGCAGCTTTTTCCTGCCTGTCCTCGGAAGCGGAGCAGACCTGTGCCATAAACTCAGCTTCATTGTTCAACGCATAGTCACAAACGCCCTTGATGGCTTCCAACAAAAGCTCGTTTACAACAGCAGTACGAATAAGGTGCGTCGTGCAGTATTTATCATAATGCTGGTTGCCCAAATCATAACGGGAACAGTTGTACTCGTCACGATCCGGACGCTTTTTCCCGTTGGGTCTGCCCGCCCAGTCACGCGCGTTTCCGGCCTTGCCCCTGTGGTTATACATCTTTGCACCGCAATCCGCGCAAAACATCAAGCCGGTTAGTGGATTGGCCTTTCCTATGCTGTCTGTCCGGCGAATGGTTTTCCGTAGAGTTTGTACGCGTTCCCATGTTTCCTTGTCGATGATAGCTTCTTGTGTGTTCTCAAAAATGACTAAATCCTCTTTGGGGGTCATTTTGACGCGCTTATCTTTATAGCTCTCCTTATAAGTCCGAAAGTTTACCGTATGCCCCATATATTCCTGCTTGGAGAGTATGTCGGCAACTGTACCGCCGCGCCATGTGTAGGGGTCTGCGGCATTGTAGTTTGATTGATGGTTTCCCATACCGCGCTGTGCAAGATAGTAAGAGGGGCGCTCAACCTTTTCCGTTGCCAATATGCGGGCAATTTCATACGGGCCTTTTCCCTCAATGGCCATGCGATAAATCCGGCGTACTACTTCGGCAGCTTCCTCGTCGATAATCCAATGGTCTTTGTCGTTGGGGTCTTTCTTGTAACCGTAGATACAGTGGTTGCTTGTGTGCTTGCCGGACATACCTCTTGCCCGTAAAACAGAGGTTATCTTACGGCTGCAATCACGAATATACCATTCGTTCATAATGTTCAAAAAGGGTGCAAACTCGCTGCTTTCCCGTTTGTCGCTATCTACTCCGTTGGTAATGGCAACAAACCGCACACCTTTCTCTCTGAACATCACTTCGGTGTAAAAGCCCACCTGTAAATAATCTCTACCGACGCGGCTCAAATCTTTAACAAGGACAGCAGCGATTTCGCCTTTTTCAATGCCCTCAATCATGCGCTTCCAGCTTGGGCGGTCAAAACTTCCACCAGACCAACCATCATCTGTGAAGTGGACGCAATTCGTAAAACCGTTGGCTTTCGCATAGTCCTCCAGCATTTTCTTTTGATTGATAATGCTGTTACTATCACCTGTGAGGTCATCGTCACGGCTCAATCTCTCATAAAGGGCGGTGATTTTACCGTTGCCTAATTTCTTAGGTTTCATGGGAACGCTCCTTTCTATGGATGATTTCTTATCCCCCTTTCACAGCATATATCTTCGGTGTGATGCGGCGGCGGGGTGGTCTTTTCTTCCTCAATGGATGCACGGAGAATCGGCAGTTTCATGCCTTCTGCAAGGTCAGCCGAGATGACGTTTTCCTGCATCTTCTCCTCCTCATTCATCCGTCCGCCAAGGCTTCCGCGGAAGGTGTACCAAATGCGCTTCCATCCCATCCGGGTAATCCTCTTGCCTTTTGCCCCAAATTCATGCGCGCCGCACATCAGTGTAACGGCTGTTTCTTCATACACGAAAGGTTCTTCCAGCGCGCACAGCAGGCGGGTGCAGACGAGGTGAAGCAAATCGCGTTCGCCGGTCGTCAGGGCATTGATGCGCTGCTCCTGAGCGGGCATTGCGGCGGTTGGAATAATGGCGGGGTGGTCGCTGACTTTGCTGTCATCCACAACCCGTTCGGGATGCAGGTGCAGTTCCAAGGCGGATGCGAAAGGCAGCGCACGGCACACGCGGGCAGCCAGTTCCGGCAGTTTCTCCTGCATGTCCTGCGTCAGATACCGGCTGTCCGTGCGCGGGTAGGTCAGCAGCTGCTTCTCGTACAGGCTCTGGGCGTAATCCAGCGTCTGCTGGGCAGTAAAGCCAAACAGCCAGTTGGCATCCTGCTGAAGCGTGGTCAAATCATACAGCAGAGGCGGATTTTCGCTGCGCTGCCTGCGCGCAATCTTCTGCACCACTGCATACGGCGCGCGATTGCAGCATTCCAGCAGGGCACGGGCTTCGGTCAGGCTATCCATGCGTTCCGACTTTGCGGCAAGCGGGTCAGTTTCCAGCTTCACGGCAAAGAACGGCGTGGGGTGAAAGTCAGCAATCGCCGCTTCCCGCTGCACCAGCATCGCCAGCGCCGGACTCATGACGCGCCCCGTCGGAAGCGGCCGCCCGTACAGCAGCGAATACAGGCGCGTGGCGTTGATGCCAATCAGCCAATCCGCCTGCGCACGGCACAGCGCCGCCCGATACAGATTGTCATAGTCGCGCATGGGCTTCATCCGGCAAATGGCTTGGCGAATCGCGCTTTCTTCTGTTGAGGAAATCCAGAGGCGGCGCACCTCCTTTCGGCAGTCTGCCATTGCATAGACCAGCCGGAAAATCAGCTCACCTTCGCGTCCTGCATCGGTCGCGCAGACAAGGCTCGTCACGCGGCTGTCATTCATCAGGCGGCGGAGAAGCTCAAACTGCTTTTTCGTCTCCGCAACGACGGTGTACTGCCACTTTTCGGGCAGAATGGGCAAATCGCTGTAACGCCAGCGCTGATAATCGCTGCGGTACGCTTCCGGCATCGCCAGCGCCACCAGATGCCCAATGCACCAGCTGACCAGCCTGCCTTTTCCCTCCCAATAGCCGTCTCTTCGCTCGTTTGCGCCGATGACGCTGGCAATGGTGCGCCCCACGCTGGGCTTTTCTGCGATATATAATTCCATGCGTCTCCTCCTTATTCAGCACTTTCGTCGTCATCATCCAGCATAAAATCGTTGTCTGCCCGATGACGCGCGCTGTTTCTGCGGTACTTCACCAGCACAAAAGCACCCGCGCCGCCCAGCAGCAGGATACCGCCCAGCGCAAGCACTGCCGTCATTCGATCGGGGCTGCCCGCCTTTTCCGGCACAGCTGGCACGGCAGTTGGCATCGGTACGGTCGTGGGAACAGGCGTTACATAGATGATTTCGGGCGACGGGGTCGGCAGTTCTTCCTTCTCTTCGTCGGACAGCAGCGCCAGCAAATCCCGCTCATCCACCAGATTGAGGAAGTATGTCTCGTACATTTCCGCCGCTTCGTCAATGGGCTTGTCGTAGTCGATAACAAGGTAGAAGGTGCTGCCGTTCTTGCTTTGCAGGGTGATGAACTGCTTGTTGGTTGCAGCGCTGTACAACACATCCAGCGTATGGGCATTGCCGTCCGCCTTGTAGGGCATTCCCGGTCCGATAGGAACGTACTGGATGACTGGTGTCGGGGACGGCGCTTGTGTCGGCGCTGCTGTCGGCGCAGTTTCTTCGCTAACGTAAATCAGCGAGCCGCCCAGCCCGTTCGGACGCTTCGTTGCCGTCGGCTGGATGGTGATTTTCTCCGTAGAATTGGGCTGCCTTGTCGGTTTCGGCGAATTGGTCGGTGCTGCCGTCACCCGCACGGCATCTTCGTAGCAGGGATTATTGAGCAGCACAGGCTCGGAGAAGTTCCCGGCATAGTCGAAAGCGCGGATGGACAGCGTGTCGTACCGCGCCAGCGTATCATCCAGCGCAATCCGGATGATGCTCCCTGCCTGCTGCTCGGTGAAAAGCATGCTGTTGACCTGCACACCTGCCACGCCGGAGAGGTCGTCCTGCACTTCTACCTGCAAGGTCGTCCCGGTGATGCTTGCCTGCACAGTCGGTGCGCTTCGGTCAATGACAGCGACGCGGGTGCTTTCTTCAAACGTGTGTCCGTGCGGGTCGGTGATGCGAAAGGTAAACGTACCGTTCTCATGCACCGCGATTTCCGCCTTGCCCTTGTCAAACAGCTGCTCGCAGTCCGTCCAGTCGCCGTCGTTCATCCGATACGCCATTTGGTACCAGCCGAGATTCTGCGCATCCTTCACGCTCACCGTGATGACGGCGCTGTTGCTGCGGTTCCAGCCGCCGGGGCTGTCAGCACAATACGGTACGGGGCACATTCTTCCTGCGTCGGCGCGCTTTCCGCCCGCGCAAGATGCAGACTCGCCGCCAGCAGTATCAGCAGGCAGAGAATGGCTGTCCATTGTTTCCATTTTCGCTTCATTCATTTTCTCCTTCGGGCAATTGGGAGGCAGCGGGGATTTCAGGGGGATTGTCCTGCGTGTCGAATTTCGTTCGGAGGAACGCCGAGAGCATTTCCGGTGTCAGCGCATACAGCTCGCAGGTGGCATTGATGGCGGTGCGGTCTGCTTCTTTCACGCGCGCACGCAGTTGATTGACCTCTTCGGTTAATCGGCGCAGCTCATTTTCCTTCTTATCCAGCAGGGCATGGAGCTTGATGCGGTCTGCGGGATAGCGTTTCTTGGGTTCACTCATTCGCCTGCGCTCCCTGCTGAACGGGCAGTCTGCCAAAGGCATAGATTTTCTTCGCCCATTTGTCGCTCTGCAAATCCGCAAAGCCAACCGGGTCGCCCGCGTGAAGCATCATGTCATTGCCGACGTAAATGCCCACATGGGTGATGCCCTTCACGTCTGCGCCCATTGTTTTCGTGAAGAATACTAAATCACCGGGACGCGCCTCGTCCCGGCTGACATCCGTGCAGAGCGAATACAGCCCTTTTGCACCCAGACGCCCGGTATCATAGACTCCCGATTCACGGAACACCCAGCACACGAAGCCGGAGCAGTCAAACCCGGTGGACGGCTTGCTGCCGCCGTATACATACGGATAGCCGATGTACTTTTCCGCTTCCACCATCAGCGCCAGAAAGTTTTCGTCCGCCCGGAGCAGCGTTTCCGGGATGGTGTAGCGCACCAGCTTGTTTTTCGACTTGACCCCGGCGATTTTCACATTGCTTTTGCCCTCCGAGGTGATGACGGGAATATCCGCTTCCAGCGCAGGATATTCCGGACTGTCCGCCGTCTCACTGACAATCATCGGGGATACCGCTTCTTCTGCCCGCGCCGGAATCAGCACGGACAGCAGAATCAGCATCAGCATCGCAATCAGCACCTGCTTGGCAATATCCATTGCTTCCCCTGCGGGAATCGAACGGTTCATGTTTCTCTGCATATTGTTCTCCTTTCAAATGTGGATCAAAATTGGGTAGGAAAAAGGGAGTCCATGCGCTGGACTCCCCGAAAATTACAGACCGCATCCGCCCAAACGAATGAAAGTGACTTTTCCAGTAAACATCGTTCAAATTCGCGTAACCAATGGGACTTTCGCAGTGGATCATCATACCATTGCCGACATAAATGCCGCAGTGCGTAATGCCATCCACGCCGTCGCCCATCGTGCCTTCAAAGAACACCACGTCGCCCGGTTCTGCCTGCGCCGCCGGAACGTTCCGGCACAAGCTCCGCAGTCCCTTTGCGCCCAGCCTGCCCGTATTGTATACGCCGGAATTGGTGAATACATAGCTGACAAAGCCCGAACAGTCAAAACTGGTTTCGGGCGATGCACCGCCCCAGACATACGGATAGCCGATATATTTTTCCGCCTCCGCCATGAGTGCGGCGAAAGTCGGGTTGCTTGCGAGCGTCTCGTCGGGAATGTCGTACAATGTGGGGTCTTTGAGCGGGGCAGCGTAGGGATTGCCGTGGAAAATGCCCTCCATGTTGCCGTGCGTTGCCATGTACAGCGCGTACATGCCCATCGTGTGATGGCTCATGCTGACAACGGGCAGGTGCGACAGATTTTTGTTTTCCAGCCGCACATGACAGACTGTATAAGCATACGGCACGCGAACCGTCACAATCTCCAAGCGTTCTGTTTCCGGGTTGTAGCGCTGCTCGGTTTCCATGCGGTATCGTGTTTCTTTCGTTACGGATTCTGTCACGATGTACTGGAGCTTGAAGTATTTGTCCAGCACCGGCATAGCGGTTTCCAGCGTCCAGTCCTGTCCATCGAAGCAGGCGGAGATGATGGCAATCAGCACATAGGGATCGTGCCAAATTTCGTCTGCATCCACCTTCACTTCATCATATTCCGGATGATGGCGGGCGTAATTGCTCATTTCCTCTTTGAGCTGCCTTTCCATGCCGGCATACGCGCTTTCCGCCGCTTTTACGTCTGCTTCCTCCGCCGGATAAGTGCCAATCACGATGGATTCCAGCACCGACTGCGCCAGCGGCGTACAGGATTGCAGGCTGCTCATCACCGCAAGGAGCAGCGCCGCCAACGCAAGCACCGCCCAAGCCGTCGGATGGCGGGCAAACGTCTGGCGCAGCCTTTTCTTGATGTTTTCGGCTTTGGGAACTGCATTTGCTGCTGCTTTCGGTGCGGGGGCAGTGCGATTGGCTGGCCTGCGGGAAGATTTTGCGGCTGCATATTCCTGCCGGATGGCGCGTTTCTGCTGCCAGCGGGCATTGTGCCGCTTGGGGGCTTTCCCCGCGTGCGCCGCCGCCCGGAACGCTTCTTCCTGCATGTCGTCTGCTGTCAGCGCGGCTTGCACAGCGCTGTTCTCATCTTCATTGGCTTCTGCCGCCTGATGATGGAGTTGGGCATGGGCTGCATGAATACCTTGGTGAAGCAGCGGCAAATGACTGCTTTTAGGCTGACCGGCGCGTACTGCCTTCGTCTGCTCGTCCTTGCTGAACTGCAAGCGGGATGCGCCGCGATTGCGCCTCTTTTCCATCAGTGTCTCCCTTCCTTATGCTGCATCCGCTGATACGCTTCCTCGCTCCCGCGGTCTGCTTCCGCTGCCGCGCGCAGCAGTGCGTACACTGCCAGCGTCAGCACGGTGCAGAAAATGCAGCTGCCCAGCACCAAACCATATGTCATGGAATGCACCTCCTGTGTTTAATATTCATTCTGCACTGCCTTGTCCGACAGTTTGGTGGTCATCACCTTGTACAGCAGGGTATTCTTCGGGAAGTGATCCTGAAATGGAAGAATCACATTGCCGTAGAACAGCAGCCCTTCGCCCTCGCCGCTCTGCGTGACGTAGGAAAGCTGATACGGCGAAATGCCTAACTTCTTCGCCAGAATCTCCCGGTCGCCGGATGCCTGATTCAACATGCAGATGAAGTCGGAGTTTTCCAGAATGTTCTCGACTTCCTGACTGGCCAGCAAATCCTTGACGTTCTGCGTAATGCCCGTCGGGATGCCGCCCCACTTGCGGAATCGCTTCCAGATTTCAACGGAATAAGCAGCGGTCTGCTCCTCGCGAAGCAGCAGATGAAACTCATCCATGTAATACCGGGTGGACTTGCCTTCACTGCGGTTTGCCGTCACGCGCCCCCAGACCTGATCCTGCACAATCAGCATACCGAGTTTTTTCAGCTGCTTTCCCAGCTCCTTGATGTCATAGCAGACCATGCGGCTGTTGACATCCACATTCGTGCGGTGGTTGAACACATTCAGCGAGCCCGTCACATAGATTTCAAGCGCCGTTGCCAGCGTCTGCGCTTCCTTCTCCGTCTGCTGACGAAGCGCGTTGTACAAATCTTCCAGAATCGGCACGTTCTCCGGCTGCGGGTCATTCAGGTACGGCTGATACACAATGTGGACAGCACGGTCAATCACCGTTTTCTCAATGGGCTGCAAACCGTCCCGCCCGCCGACAATCAGCTCGCACAAGGACAGAATGAAATCCGATTTCAGCGACAGCGGGTTGTCATCGTCGCTGTAATTCAGATTGATTTCCATCGGATTGATGTAATTGCTGCTGGTCGGCGAAATTTGAATGACCTGACCGCCGAACTGCGCAACAAGCGGTGCATATTCACCTTCGGGGTCGCAGATGATGACATCATCGTCCGTGACCAGCATGACATTGCTCATTTCGCGCTTGGCGGAGAAGGATTTGCCTGAACCGGGTGTACCCAGAATCAGCCCGTTGGGATTTTTCAGCTGCTTCCGATCCACCATAATCATGTTGTTGGACAGTGCATTTAAGCCGTAGTACAGCGCTTCTGCACCGTTTTGACACAATTCCTGCGTCGTAAACGGCATAAAGACCGCCGCCGCCGAAGTGGTGAGTCCGCGCTGAATCTGGATTTGGTTCTCGCCCAGCGGCAGGCAGGACACCATGCCATCCTCCTGCTGGTAGTCCAGCGGAATCAGCTGACAGTTGTGCTGCAAAGCAATGCTCTGCGCCTGCTTCACGTCCAAATCCAGCTGATGGTGGTTGTCCGCCGTGTTCATCACCAGCAGTGTCGCCAAGAAGAAGCGCTCGTTGCGGTTCTGCAATTCTTCCAGCAGCTTTTTTGCTTCGCCGCCGTAAGCAGCCAAATCAGACGGCAGAATTTCCATGTCATATCCGGCGCGGACGGCTTTTTTCTGCTCATCAATCTTCATTTGATCCAGCGCTGTGAGCTTGTGCTTAATGTCCTTAATGGCTGCGGTCTGGTCAATCGCCTGCAAGTGAAAGCTCACCACAAGGGAGGAATCCATTGCGAGAAACTCCGCCAGACAGCGGTCATTGAGTTCGGACGCAAGAATGGAGAAGAAGCTGACCGCGCTCACTTTGCTGCCCATGCCGAAACGCTGCCGCTCCCCGAATTTGAAGGAAGAGGGAACGATAAAGTCCTTCGTGCGCAGTCCGGTGGGGGCAAGCCATTTCCAGTCAAACAGGAACGGTGTCTGCGCATCCAGATGAAACATGTCGTACATCAGCTTCAAGCGCTCTCTGCCATCCAATGGAGCAGCTGCCGCCCCAAGGCGCTTGAAGTGATTGAGCAAATCCGTCTCAATGCGTTCCAGACGCGGCTTTGCCGTCCGGTAGTTTTCCGATTCCACGCCGAAAGTCAGGTACTTTCGTTTGCTCAGCCCGTTGCTGCCCTTGGCAAGCTGGTTTTGCAGCATTTCCGTGTATTCGCGGCGGATGGCATCGAAGCCGTCCGCCTTGTCGGGAAGCAGAATGCGCTGCTCAACGGCATCCGCATTCGCTGTCAGGTTCAGAAACGAGAGCTGCAAGTGCACGCTGCTGTCAAAGGCGTTCAGGAAGTCGCACCAGCCCTCGAAGATGGCGCTTTTATCTTCGTTCTGCGCCAGCTGATAGTTGATGTCCCAGAACTGCACAGTCTTAGTGTAGTAACTTGGGCTGACGCGGCAGATGCCATCCGGCCACATGCGCTCATACGGAATCGTCTCCTGCACGGAATGCGGCGGTTTCTTCCGCTGCTGACGGCTGCGCATGAGTGCCTGCAGCTGCCGTTTCTCAGCCCTTGTCAGCTTGATTTTTTCTTTGTTTGCCACGAAGAATCTTCTGCACCTCCTGCTGATTGCGGATACTCCGGTCAATCGTTTGATAGAAATTGTCGTTCTGCCAGACGCGGATGCGCGGACGCACGAATCGCGCCTGAATGAAATGCCGAATCAGGACTTCCAGCGGCTGCCCATGCCGTTCAAACATCGCCAGCAGAAAAAACGGCAGCATGAGCAGCATCATGAGCAGCACCGAAGGGCTGACACCCAGCGCATCCTTCGCCAGAAAGAAGGCGGGAACGCCTGTCAGCGCCCCCAGCCCGAAACAGACGACCTGACGCTTCGTCAGGTTGAAAAGAAACTTGGACTTGACGCGCGACAAGTCCTTAGGAATCGAGACATATGCCATTGCCTATTGCTCCTTCCTGCGGCGCATAGGTTTTGCTTCCTGCGCCGCTGTTTTCCACAGTCTTTGCAGTGTCTGTGGATTTCTTGTGGATTGCTTGTGGATAAGCTGTTCCCAGAAACCTCTGCTACTGTTTTGGGATGAGCGGTCAGCGGGCATTGAACACGGACTTCGCGACGCTGCTGGTTTTGAAGAGCGTGAAGCACAGCAGCACCGTGTAGCCGATGCACGTCCACAAGGCGGTGCCGATGTCGCCGCCGGCGCTGATGCCCTGCACGAGTACCGCATAAATCGCGACGCAGACCATGATGAGGAATGCCTGAAAACCCAGTGCAAAGAGCGACCGAAGATAGTTGCTGCCCATCTGCCCCCATTCCCGATTTACCATCGTCGCCATCGGAATCGGCGCAATGGATGTGACCATATAAATCTCAATCATACGCCCATATATGACGATGAAGATGCAGATGCTCAGCACCCACGCCAAGATGCCCATCAGCGAGGACTGAAACCACAGCCCGAACAGCGGGCCGATTTCCATTGCCATCAGCGCCTGCTCCATGTCTCCAAGCAGCGCGGCGGCATCCAGTGCGGTATCGCCAATGATGATGCCCGATGCCTGACTGACGACGTTCTGCGCAACATCGAAAACCGCCATCACGATATTCCATGTGTTGGTGACAATCAGCACTGCGGCGAAGGTCTTGAAAATCCACTTGAAGAAAAGGAAGGTGTCAAAGTCGTGCAGGCTGTTTCGGTCAATAAGCATCTGAATCAGTTCCAAGCACATGATGAAGGTCAGAATAATGCCTGCAATCGGCACAACGACGTTTTCCGACAGGCTGCGAATCATCTGGAAGATGCCGCCGTGCCATGCCTGCGGCGTTGTGCCGACGACCGCCGCCGCCTCGCCCACGCGGGTGTTGATGGCATCAAACAGACCAGACAGGTTGCTGATGATGCCGCTGACCAGCAGCCCTTTCAGCCATTCCGTGATTTTATCCCAGATGAAATTCAAAGGACATCCCTCCTGAAGAACCCGCTTCCGTTATCCTCCGGAAGCGGGTGAAAGATGGTGCTTTGTTCATCCGAACAGACCGGACAGCAGCGGAACAAGGGTGGTGCCAATCAGCGCCACCCCGCCGCCTGCCATCAGCTGCTTGATGCCTTGGGACTTTGCGCCGGATAGTGATAGGTAATCCTTTGAGATCATCGCCGGATTTTCCCCCACTCTGCACCGAGCGTGCGACTTTCATCGCACTCGGCGCGCCATCGAATTCAGCCGTCCAGGGCTTCAAACACAACTTACACACTTCGTTACAGCATTCAATTCAAAGAATAATGGGTTGCATTTCTGCCAGAGTACGAAGTTTGTTTAACTTTGCTAACTGCTTTGGTTCAAGATTCAGGAAATTGAGTAGTCTCTCGATTGTTAGGCTTTGGGATGCGTGGAGGATGGTATGCACATCTTTACATATCAGTATCAGATTTGCGTATTCATCTGTTCCGCCTTTGCTGGCAGGCACTTTATGGTGGCAGTGTATATCATGGGGAGCCATAACTTTTCCCGTGACCGCACACTTTCCGTATTGTGCCGCATACAGCGAAATCCTGTTATCCGCATACTCTATGCTTCTACCCCTTACCGGGTTTCGCATGACCCACAGCATTGTTCCGGTGTCGATTTGCAGATTCTTATGAATCAGCTTCCGACCCTCCGGCATATACTTATTGACTGCCTTTCTTTTGTGTTGGGCATTCTTTGGTCTTGCGTATCCCACCGGGACAACAGGTCGCTTGTGTAGAAAACGTAGCTGCCTGCTTTGCCCATATTTCTGCTTGATAAACCCATCCTTGAGAGAACCCGTTTTGGACAAGTCGCCTTTCAGCCTGTTTCTGAGCTGTTTGTTGATACCAAAGGCCAGCTTTCCGAAATCGTCTGACGCCTCCGTAGCGATACCGTAGTATTCATGGAGACCGGCAACCACAGAATTGTATTTCTGTAATTGCATAAACTGTGCTTCTTCCGAAGAATGAGCCAGTTTCTTCACTTCTTCGGACAGCTTTTCGTGCGCCTTTTGATATGCTTTATCGCTCATGTGAGACCGAACAACGTATTTCTTGCCCTTTTTACGAACTTTCAGCTTAAATCCAAGAAATTCAGAATATTGCCGTTTCAGATTCACAATTTTGGATTTATCAGGACTGATGTCCAGCCCCAACCTATCCTTTAACCACATTTCTGTGGCTTTGTAGGCTCTGACAGCTTCTTCATGGGATGCACAGAAGATTTTGAAATCATCTGCATATCTAACTGCGTGCATTTCTTTCAGCTTGCTTGTGCGCAACGCCCTGTAACTATGGCTTTTGATTATCGTGCCCTGTGCGTTATTTCTCGTTTTGAACGCTGTTTTCGTTGGCATTTCTTTCCATTGGGAAGCGATCCACCAGTCCAGTTCGTTCAATACGATATTCGCAAGCAACGGCGACAGGATTCCACCCTGCGGCGTTCCCTTTTTGGGGTACACTTTTTCTCCGTTTGGCATAATAATCGGTGCTTTCAGCATTTCTTTGAGAATGCACAGCAGTTTCTTGTCCTGGATTCCCAACGCCCATATCTGACGTATCAGTTTGGTGTGGTTGATGTTATCGAAGAACCCTTTTATATCGAGGTCAACGACATGGTACAAATGCTGTACCTGTATCAGCCGCATACATTGCGCGATTGCTGTTTCAGCGGAGCGGTTCGGGCGAAAGCCATTTGAGTTTTCGCTGAATCTTGCTTCGCAAATGGGCTCCATGACCTGTAAAACGCATTGCTGTACAACACGGTCTACAATCGTGGGAATCCCCAGCGGTCGCATTTTCCCATTGGGCTTTGGTATCTCCACACGCCGGACAGGGCGTGGGTGATAATTGCTGAATTGTTTTCGTATCAGACAGACGTATTCCTCCTCACTTAATTTCATGAGGTCTTTTATCGTCCGCTTGTCCACACCAGCGGTATTACTTCCGGAATTCTTTTTAACCGTCCGATACGCCAGCTTGATGTTTTCCTCACTCTCAATGATTTCCATGAGATGATTGAAGATTTTTCTATCCTTGCTTTTGGCATATAGACTGTCAAAAACGGTTTCCATGTCGTAATACTCTGAATTGCGGAGTTTTCTTTGTTTCCTTTTCCTTTCTTGCTGCTCCGAAGTCAACACAGGCACCCGCTCCTTTCGGGTTGGATTTTCTTTGTCATACTCGAAGCTGTGTTTGTTGTGTTTTGTTTTTCTTTGCTGAATTCGACTTGTGGCCGTCCCTCCACCGCTTACTTATTCACGGTTTCACAGGTACCATGCCACTACTCTCACTGGGATAAAGAATGGTTATTGCCCTCTCACGAAGGTATTCCCGTCCAACACTTCACAGGCTTGCAACTGCCTCCATGTTCCCAGCTTTCCACGTTCCAATATTCCTATCATTGGATACCTTTAGGTCTTTCCTCTAAGCCTGTATCTGACCATTGCTGACCGCACCGCCTGTAACGGTGCATGGACTTTCATAACAACCAATTTTACTCATCCACAGATACCACCATTTAAGGTGTACTGCCTTTCGACAGTATCAACGTTTAGACTCGTACATTCAGAAATTCGTCAGTATTTCCATACATTCTAACCATGGGTATCCGAACCCCGGCATATAGGCAGCACTATCCACCGCTGGACAGATTTCGTGTTCAGCCTGAAAACCGAACTTACGGCTGCTCTCTGCCGACTTCACCGAGCTCTATAACATTTTGGGGGAAGTCTGTTGCATAGACTTCCTGCCATTCGGAGTATTAGGCGGGCGCTTCAGGGCGTTACCCCCTCATTTCACCCATCGGAATATCAGTTCTCCAAAGTTTCGGGCTAAATGTCCTTCGGCTTTGTGCCTGACCTTTTCAGTCAGGAACGTGTCGCACGATTATCGTTGCCATACCCTTCCAGCAGGTTGATGACACCCCAGATGCCCAGACCCGCGCCAAGGGCAATCACAAGCGTTTGCAGTACCGTCACTGCAGACGAGAAAAATGCCATAGAAATATACCTCCATATTCATATATTGGGATTAGAAAAGGCCGCCGGATTCGGCAGCCTGCTGTTGAAGCTCCTCTGCCCATTCATCCAGAAGCGCTTCTTCTTCCTCGGACGTGCCGCTGACCTCGACTTCGATAGCGGCAAATTCTTCTTCCAACCGCAGTTTCAGCTGATGCGACAAGTATTTTTCGATATGGAAAGCGTTCTTCGGATGAAAATCGGACAGATATTTGTAGTTCGGATGCTTGGTAATGTCGTATTTTTCGGATAAAAACGGGCGCACACCGCGCAATTGGAGGATGCACTTGCCGCCATCCATGACGGCTAATTCGTCCATCGTCATCAGCGGCTTGCCGAGCTTCTGGTAGTTCAGGGAGTGCGATACCTCGCGCCCGCGGCTTTCACCGGTGTTGAATGTGTCGATTGTTTCTTTCCCAAGCAGTTCCTCCATTTCTTTCAGCGTCGTCTTTTCCTTGCCGCCCAGAAAGAGCAGCGTATCGCAGTTGCCGACGATTGTATCGGCACTGTCCTTGTAAATCGCTTTGAGCTGGGACTGTGCCTGAAGCACAATGCACGCCGAAATTTCTCGGCTTCGGATGGTCGCGATCAAGCGCTCAAAGTTCGGGATTTGCCCAATGTTGGCGAACTCATCCAGCAGGCAGCGCACATGGACAGGCAGTCTGCCGCCATATACATCGTCCGCTTTTTCGCAAAGCAAATTGAACAGCTGCGAATACGCCAGACTAATCAGAAAATTGAAACTGGCATCCGTGTCGGACATGATGAGGAAGAGTGCAGTCCGCTTATCTCCCAGCGTATCAAGGTGAAGTTCATCATAAGCCGTAATTTCCCGCAGTTCCTGAATATCGAACACCGCAAGCCTTGCGCCGCAGCTCACCAGAATCGACTTGGCGGTCTTGCCGGCAGCCATCCGGTATTTCGCATACTGCCGCACCGCAAAGTGTTCCGGCTTTTCCGCTTTCAGCTTTTCAAACATCAGGTCAACAGGATTTCGGTATTCCTCGTCCTCCTCGCGAACTTCCATGCTGTTCAGCATGTCAATCAGCGTCGTAAAATTCTGCGCTGCGGGCGGCAGTTCATAGTGGATGTAGCCAATCAGCGCCATATAGAGCAGCGTTTCCGCCTTGACCCAGAAGTCGTCGCCGCCTTTGCCCTCTCCCTTTGTGTTTGCGATGAGCGCCGTCACCAGCTTCAAAATGTCTTTTTCGCCTCGGATATACGCAAAAGGGTTGTAGTGCATGGACTTTTTGAAACTGATGACATTGAAAACCCGCACGTCATATCCGGCAGCGGCAAGCATCTTTCCGCACTCCGTAATCAGCGTCCCTTTTGGGTCTGTGACCACGAGGGAGCATCCCTTCGTTTTGGTACACTGCATGATGTTGGGCTTGATGAAAAAGCGTGTTTTGCCGCTGCCGGAACCGCCGATGACCAGTACGTTCTTGTTCCGCGCGTTTTTGGGATTCGCCGGACGGCTGCTCATGGTCAGGCGCTCCGTCTGGGTCAGGATGATGTTGTTCCACGGGTCAGCGTCCATGAACGGCGCAATGTCGCTTGGCTTTCCCCAGCGGGCAGCGCCGTATTCTTCGCCGTGCCGATACTTCTTGGCATTCCTGCGTTTTGCATATACCAGCAGGCACAGTGCGCATCCGCACAGAAACCCAATCAGCAGGTCAAGGGGCACAAAGCCGGACATTCCGTTTCGGAACGCCATTGCCGCGCCATCCCGCAGGTGCAGGAATTTCGCGGAAAAATCCGTCCCGGCTGACAGCCGCCATGCTTCACTCAGCTTCGCCGCGGCAAGTCCAATAACCCCGTAGGGCAGATGCAGCAGCAGGCGTTTTTTCCATGCGTCGGCGTTCATCTTTCCCTCCCTTTCTGCCTGCTGCGCTCCTTCTGTTTGCTGGGGGATGCCGTATCCAGCTGAGGCTGAACATTCCGCTGCGCCTTCCGCTTCGCCAGAAAATCCATTGCATACGCGCGCATTGCCTGATCAATGGCTGCACGGTCGCGTGCTTTGAAGAACACCAGATAGCGCGTTTTTCCGCTGTCGGAAGTGCCTTTATGAATGGCATAATCCACCCCATATTGGCGGGCGTATCTTTCAAACGCCTTCACCTCCTGCCGGTCAGCCAGCGCAGTCTGCTCAACGCCCTGATTCTGCCCGATGAGCTGCTTCACGCTCTGCCTGCCCTGCGGTTTCGCCTGATGATGCTCCTTGGCTTTGTTCCAGCCGAGTTTCAGCGCTTTCGCGAACGCCGTCGCCAATGTCCTTTCGGTGAATTTGCTGGTATTGATGATGAGGGAGAACGTTTTGTTTTCGATTTCTTCCTGCATTGGAAGCCTCCATCATAAAAAATGCAGCGTGCCAGCCAAGGCGGGACTTCCAATCGGCGCAGGAACAACTTTTGATGATACACCATCCGCTTACACCTTTCGCCGCCTGCGCATCAGCAGCATCGTACCGCTCGCCAGCATCAGGGCAATGCCGATAAGCATCACCCCCGATGCCGCCAGCTGCACGCCGGTCTGAATCGTTGTGTAGTTGACCCACTGCGGCATTTCTTTGGGAATTTTGTAGTGCTCGTCAATGACCAGCTTCCGGACGTCGCCGCTCAGGGTGTAGCCCTTCAGCGTTTCGGTTTCCTGCAAATAATAAGTGCCGGGCTGCAAGTGCTCAGCGCGGACAATGCCGTTCTCATCGGATTCCAGCGTTTGCAGGAGATTGCCGTCCGCATCCCGCAGGGCAAATTTCACGCCTTGCAGCGGTTTGCCATCAGCATCGACTTTGATGAACGCATAATAATCAGGGATGTTTACCAGCAGCACCGGCGCTGTTCCCGACCAGCTGTCATCCACTTGGAAGCAATAGTCCGCCATTCGGCTGTAACCGCTGGGTGCAGCCGCTTCATGGACAGTCCATACGCCATAATCAAATGCTGTAAAGGCAAACGCACCGTTTTCGTCGCTGACAGCCATTTCTGCCACAGCGCCCGTTTCCGCGTTGATGAGCTTAAAGAGAATGCCTGCCATCGGCGTTCCGGCTGTATCCACCTTGATAAACTGGATTTTCTTCTGCTGATTCACCACCGTCGCTATCGGTTCTTCCGCATTCGTCCAGTTCGGCGTTACCGTCACCGAAATTGTGCTGCGGTTCAGCAGATACCCATCCGGGGCGGACGTTTCGCAAATGGTGTACTGCCCCTGCGGGACGAAGCGGAAGCGCACCAGCCCGTCCGCATCCGAAACAGCCGATGCCGTTCCGCGTCCATCCGCATCCAGCAGCACAAACTGCGCCCCTGACAGTGCCTTTCCATCCGCATCGGTCTTTTGGAGCAGAATCTCGGCGGGATGGTTGATGGAAGAAACCGTAGCGGAAACAATCGGCGTTTCCTGATCCGACGCCTGAATTTCTACGGTGTACGTCGTCAAATCCAGCACATACCCGGACGGAGCGCTGATTTCCTTGACCGTGTATTTGCCCAGCGGCAGCAGCGGACTTTTCTCCACGCCTTCGCCGCTGGTGCTCATCGTGGCGACCAGCTCGCCGCATGAATACCACTGTGTGCCGTCTTGCCCGATAATGTCCTCCGCCGCCCGAATCTCAAATACCGCGCCTTTCAAATACCCTTGTTCACCCGTCGTCTGCATCTGCCCGGTCTTTTCCAGCAGAATCTGCCCCTTGATAGGCGTATTGCGGATGCTGACGTTCTGAATGGGTACGTCCTCCGCCAGCGATGCCATCGGCAGACAGAAGAGCAGCAATGCCGCCAGCAGCATGGGCAGGATGTTTCGTTTTGTGTTCATGGATGCCTCCCGTTTTCTGAAATACAGCAGGGGCACCATCTGCCTGATGCCCCTGTTGAAGATTGTCTTTTCAGTCCGCATTGCCGGGAATCGAAACGGTAACGACACAGCCGCTGTCCAGATACCCGTCCGGCACGGTGGTTTCGCGGATTTCGTAGATGCCCCACGTCAGCACAGGCGTGACTGCCGCCCCTTCCGCATCCGTGGTGATGACCGCCACAACCTCGCCGCACCCTTCCTTGCCATGCGAAGGCAAGCCGCTCACGCGGATGACCGTAAAGGTTGCGCCAGCCAGACCGCCGCCCGTTTCCGCGTCCGTCTTGACAATGCGAACCTGTCCCTGCATGGGCATATTCGTCACGCTGCGCTCCACGGTTTCGTCCATGACGACGGTCACTTTTTCGCTCCACAGGCTGTTCACATAGCCGACGGGCGCTTCATGCTCCTTGACCATGTAGTCGCCGACCAGCAGGCTTTCGGACATTGCCACGCCTTCCTCGTTCGTCAGCATGTTGGACACCAAGTCGCCCGTGCTGCCATCCTCATTCAAGGCGTAGATGTCAAAGCGCACGCCCGCAATGGGATGACCGTCCAGTGCATCCGTTTTGATGACCCGAATCCAGCCGGGCGCATCCTCATTGACCACCGTCGTCAGAATCTGCACAGGGTTCTGATAAGTGCCGTCAATCGTCACCTGCCATTCGCCGGTGGACGGATGATAGCCGTAAGGCGCCTGAATTTCCCGGATGGTATAAGTGCCGTACCCCAGCTTCGAGAAGGTCAGATAACCGCTGTCATCGGAAGTCTGCTGCTGCACGAGCGTGTTGTTGGCATCGTAAATACCGAACACAGCGCCGGGCAGCGGCTCGCCGTTCTCCTTGACCTTTTTCAGCTGAATCTTGTTGATTTCATCCCGGATTTCGGTTTCCCCGATGATTTTTCCTTCGCTTGTTACCGTGAAGGTTTTTACCGCCACATTCAGCGCATACCCCTCCGGCGCATAGGTTTCCTTGAACGTATACGAGCCGGGAACAAGCGGAATATCCGGCAGCTGACCGTTTTCATCCGTATACGCGCGGTAAATGTTGCTGCCCTGCGCATCGTACACTTCAATCAGCGCACCGGGCAGCGTTTCCTTGCCGGTAATGTCCCGCTTGGTAATCGTCACCGGCGTGTAAATCAGGCGATTCAGGATAGGCGCATCCAGCGTGATTGCGATTGCCTCCTCCGCTTCATCCATGTTTTCGGGTGTCAGCAGCACCGGGTACTGTTCGGTATTCAACAGCCAGCCATCCGGCGCGGACAGTTCTTTGACATAATATGCGCCATGCGGATACATGCCGGAGAATGTCAAATTGCCCTTGGCATCCGTGATGCCAGTCGCCATCAGCGTATGGGCAGGCAGCTTCTGGCTGTCGCCGTAGGCAATCACCCCTGCATTGAACAAGCCGAACACGCAGCCTTCGCCGGGAACTGTCTCGATGGACGAGCGAATCATGCCGTCCGCCGTTTCATCCACTCGAATTGCTTCCTGCTGTTTGTGCAGCGTCACCCGAATCGGCAGATAGGTGTTGACCGCGGACACTTTCACTTCCACCACTGCCGTCTGCTTGCCTGCCGCCGTCAGCGTGAAGGGATACGGGGTATCATCCAGCAGATAGCCGTCCGGAGCGGAAACTTCCTGCAAGCAGTAGCTGCCCAGCGGCAGCAGTTTTGAGTTCACCGCGCCGTCTGCACTGGTGGTCAGTGTTTCCACCAGCTCTCCCTGCTTGTAGAAAACTGTCCCTTCCTTGCCGACAACATCCGCTGCGGCGCGGAGTTCAAACACAGCGCCCGTCAAATACCCCTGCTGATAAACAGGCTTCATAACGGTGTTGCCCCATTCGTCCTGCTCGTCCGTAAAGCGCACCAGCTGCAAGCCGGTCTTTTCCAGCGCCACGCTGCCGCGCACGGGCGTGTTGGTTACATTCACCGTGATGGTTTCTGCCGCTGCTGTCGGAACAGACAGGCTCAGCACCAGCAGCACCAGCGCAAGCACCCAGTGCATCCATTGCTTCATCCGCTTCATTTTTCTTCCTCCTGTTATTTGATTTGAACGATGGTCACAAAGTCCGTATCCACATAACCGTCAAGCGCATTGGTTTCCGCAATTCGATATTCTCCCCACGGAAGCGCTTCGGTCTGTGCGATGCCATCCGCATTCGTCGTAATTGTTGCGACAACCTTGCCAATGTTGGAAGCATTGTCCGATGCAGGCGCGGTCAATCTCATCACCGTGAACGTGACACCGGGCAGCGGTTTTCCCGTCATGCTGTCCGTCTTGATGACCCGGATGATGCCCATCATGCGCTCGTTGATGAACATGCACGCCGTGTCTGCCCCCGCCGTCACCATGATTTCCTGCGCCGAGACAACCGACAGCCGATACCCCTGCGGTGCGGTTTTCTCGCGAACCTGATAGCGTCCCGGTGCAATCCCGGAAAAAACGGCACGCCCCTGCGCATCCGTCACTGCTTCTGCCAGCACCGCGCCGGATTCATCCAGCAGCTCAAACACCGCGCCTTGCAGCAAAATGCCGTCCATGGACTGCTTGGTCACAAACACCGTGCCATACAGCAGTTCAAACGTGACAACGGCGGATTGCAGCGGGTATGGCGTTCCCTCTATCGGGACAAGCACTTTCTGGATGGAGGCGCTGGGGATTCCGACCAGAAAGCCTGCTTCTTCCGCGCTGGACGCGATTGATTCCATGTAAACGGAGAAGCTGCTTTTGTCCGACAAAATCCGGATGGTATCGCCGCTCTTGACATAGTAGTACGCTTCATCCGAACCGCCGCTGTTCCCCGTGATACTGCCCGCTGCCTTGGAAATCCGAATCAAATCCGCATCCGTCGTCAGCGTAACCGTACCGATATAGCCGCCGTCTGACGCTTGGATGCGCTGACCGCTGACGGTGATTTTCCCGGTGATTTTTGCGTGTGCAATCGCATTTTTCGCCAGCCAGCGGGCATAGGTCAAGTACACTTCCGGTGCGCCGCCGGAGAAGGCGTAGAAATTATCCATGTCCCAATAACTGCGGACGTACTGCGCGCCTTCCAGCTGCTTAATCACCTCGCGGATAGCAAACTGACCCGCGACACGGCTCCACACTTCGTTGTTTGCATCACTGCGATCCAGCACCATAAACGGGTAGGTGTGCCGAAGCACCCAGCCGATGGCGTGCATGGTCTGCGCCTTGAATCGCACCCCGTTCACGCCGCCGCCTTCTGCGGTGTTCACGAACGCCTCCATATCAATCAGCGCATACGGGCCGGTTTCCGTTTTGTTCGCGCCCGACCCTTCGCCGGGGCCGGAAAGCGTATGTTCAAGGCAGTAGACGGGGTAGCTCTCCAGATAGTGCGGTGTCGCATAAATCGTGCCGTGCGATGCCGATTTCGCCAGCTGGGGATATGCCGCGTCCCTGCCGGAACTTCCTTGCAACCCCGACTGTCCCGCCTGAAAACTGCCGATTTTGCCGTGAATGTTCTTCAGACTGAATCCGTCCGTTTCTGCGGTGTACGTTTGCATTTCCCGGAGCAGACGCAGCATTTCTTTGGGATACGCGAAGTCCGTCACCGTGCAGGCATCCGCATCCGTTTCGCCGGTTTCCGCTGCCATCACCCACACCATTTCGTCAGCCGTCCACTTCATCTTGCCGCTGGGGAAAGAATCGCCGTACAGGAAGCGTACCTGATACCATGCCGTCCCCGAAGCATCTTCCGCAACGGACACCACCTGCACCGCGGCTGCTTTGACGAAATTGCCCTGATACTCGCTGGAAAAATACGTTTCGGACGCATCATCATCCACCGCAGAAAAGACGCGCGTGTCCGTACTGACGCTGACAAAATCGCCAGGATTTACAGGCGGCACCGTTTCGTCGATTTCTTCCGCGCTGCTGATTTCCGGATGTACCGAAGCATCCGGCGATTCTGCGGCATCCGGCTGCTCCGAAGCGCCGCTTTCTTCCGCTTCGGGCAGATTCGATTCTTGGTGCGGCGCGTCCTGCGAAGGTGCATCCGCGGGCGTTTCTTCTTCATCAGATGCTTCTTCCGGGCGGCTGCCATTGACCACGAACAATCGCTTTTGACCGAAGGTAGTCATTCCGTCGCAGGATGGCACGTCGGCGATGCCCGACACATCCGCATCCGTCAAATAGCGGGTATCCAGCGACGCTGCCGGTACAAAGCCGCAGATGGTCTGCTGCTCCGCATCCAGAAACCACACCTGCACGGTTTGATGATTGCTGAAAAACGCGGTCGCCAGCAGAATGGACGCATCATCGACCGCGGCATAAACAATGCGCTCCTGCGATTCTGCGCTGGCGTACACGCTGACTGCCCGCACCGTCCGGACGTAGACATACCCATGTTCTTCAATCGCCGCCTGCAAAGGATGACGGTTGTCCGACGAACTTTCTTCCTCCGAATTGGGGAGCATTTCGTCATGGGACGGCTCATCCGGTGCATCGGATGCGGATTCGTCAGGCGCTTCCTCCACGGGTGGAAGCGCCTGTTCTTCTGCCGGAAGCACAATGACTTCCGTTCCCGTGATGTCCGAGGGCGTGGCTGCTTCTCCTGCTGCCGCACAGAGCGGAATGCAGGTCAGCACCAGCGCCGCAGACAGCATCAATGATGCAAATCGTTTCAAATTGGATTTCAATTTCATTTGCTTCTCCTTCTTATACTATTTTCGGATGAAAATGAGCCAAGATGCGCCGCGAATTTTTCACGCTGTCTAACGCGAATGAAACGCAGCGTAGCAGCGCTACGCTAAGTGGAATAAGCGGACGACAGCGGGGAAAAGGCGCAAGCAGATGGCTCAGGTGAATCCGAAAATAGTATTATTCTTGAACCGCCAGCACAATCAGGCGGCCGCTTGCACCGCCCGCACTGCGGTCGCAGGTAATCAGGGTCAGAATGTGGTCATCCGCACCGACTGCCGAGCCTGAATCGTACAGTGCCTTGGCTCGTGCGCGGTCTACATACGCTTGAAACGCCTGTCCGCTGGCAAAATCAGCCGCCGCTGCATCCCAGTCACCAACCTGCATGTTGACGACGGCGAAAATCCGATAGGTGCGTTCGCCGTAAATCGTGTCCAGCTGAATGATGCTGTGCGCGGCGCAGTAGCCCGAATCCTTGTATTGCACAAGGCTGCTGAACATCGCGTCGCTATGGCTCAGGTGATGCCCGTAGATGGCAATGTTCCTGCTCGGTGTCTGATAATCCGCCGACGGCAGCGAGAACAGGCATCCCAGCTTGCTGTTTTCGCCGCTGAACAGGTGCGTCAGGTAGTAGTCTGTCCTGTTCGACCGCACAACCGGATAATCCACCGGCGTACCCGAAATGGTGAGCCATGCGGCAAAATCCGGATTCTGCGCAATGCATGCTTCTACATCGACACTGCGGGGATTTGCTGTCCGCTCTGCCTGTGCTGGCGCGTCAGTGTCGGAAGCAGCCGGGTGTGCGGAGGGCGGCGCGGCAGCGGGCACAGCGGTTTTCTCTGCCTGCGGCACTTCCAGCAGCAGAGGCAGCACGGTCTGCACGGCGGCTGCCGCGGGGGATGGCGCATCCTCCACCAGTCCCGAAGCCTGTTGAGGGGGCTTAACCTCTGCGGACATGCGCGTGTATACACGGTCATCTTCTTCGACCTCCTTTATCTGCCCGAAAATTGGGCAAAGAAAAATCATGCTTCCGAACAGAAACATGACCATCAGCAGAATATCCACTTTTCGTTTCATGCGTCTTTATCGCTCCTGCGACATTTGCCGCTTCCGCATCCAGTAATCCAGCAGCTTGAAAATCACCTTTTCCATCTGCTCCGTTGTGTAGGAACGTGGAAAATACTTGGTCAACTTTTCCTGCGGCAGCACGACAGACCCCTTGGCAGGAACCGTCTGCTTGTTCTCCGTCATGATTTCCATGATGCCCTGCTCCGACAGCGTGCCCTGTTTGCTTTCGCGCTTCATGCGCTGAGCTTGCGAAAGGGATGGTGTCTGCTGCGTGTTTTCCAAGGCGGTATCCAGCCACTGCTGTTCTTCCGGCTTCAAGTACGAAAGTTCCACGGCGGGGGTAAAGGCGAGTTTGCCAGCATCCACCTTATCAATGAGCGGCGGTTCAAGGTTGTTCAGGCGAATGAAGCGTTGGACTTGCGATTTGCTTTCCCCGGCGTTTTCTGCTACTCTTTCGACAGCAACTCTTAACTTCTGCCCAACTTGGTCAGAAGTTAAGTCACGCCGTTCGCCCTGATGTTTTATTGCTTCCAGCTTCATCTGATAGGCCTTTGCACGTTCGCTGGGCAGAATGTTCTCGCGCTGCAAATTGCTGTCCACCATAATGATGACAGCTTCATCATCGTCCAAATCGCGGACAATAGCAGGAATCTCATTCATCCCTGCCAGCTCACAGGCGCGCTTCCGCCGATGCCCGGACACAATTTCATACCCGCCATCCGCCATCGGTCGGGCAATAATCGGCACCAGCACCCCATACTCCTTCACGCTCTCCACCGTTTCCATCATCCGGTCATCGTCCAGTACGCGGAATGGGTGATCTTTGAAGGGGTGAAGTTCGCTTATGGCAAGACGCTGAATCTGCTCCTGCTGGCGTGAGGCTTCCGTGGAGAAAATGTCATCGTAGGAGGTCAGACTTGGCTTTCTGCCGCTGCTTTTCAAGCTGAAGCACCTCCTTCGTGAGCGCGCGATACGCCTGCGCCACCTTGCCGCCGGAGTCGTACTCGAAAATACTTTTCCCGGTCAGGCTCGCTTCTGCCGCACGGACGGAATGCGGAATCGCCGTCTCGAACACCTTGATTTTGCCGCCGTAAGTCTCCCGAATCAGCGCCGTGATTTCCTTGGCGTTGTTCGTGCGCCCATCTACCATCGTCATGAGGATACCGTCGATTTTCAGCTTGGGATTCATTTGCCTGCGTACCTTTGCAATGGTTTGCAGCAGCTGTTCCAGCCCTTTGGCAGACAGGTAATGCGCCTGCACCGGGATGATTACGCGGTCTGCCGCCGCCAGCGCATTGATGGTCAGCATCCCCAGCGACGGCATACAGTCGATGATGATGCAGTCGTAGTCCTGCCGATTGCGGGCAAGCACCTGCTTCAAGATGGTTTCGCGGCTCATTGCATTCACCAGCGACACCTCCGTTCCTGCCAGCGCGATGTTAGCGGGCAGCAGGTCAATTCCCTCCGGATGATGCAGTATGCCTTCGCCCGGCGCAATCGGGACATCGTTCATGACCTTGGTCATCAGGTCTGCGATTGTGGGCACAAGCTGATCCGGCTGCTGATTGCCGAGGCTGATGGTCATGCTGGCCTGCGGGTCAGTGTCCACCAGCAGCACCTTTTTTCCTTCCCGTGCCATCGCTGCACCTATGTTGATGCAGCTGGTCGTTTTCGCTACCCCTCCTTTCTGATTTACAGTTGCAAGCACCGTGGGGATGATTTGCCCCGCCTCCTGTTACTATATATTTGCCCCTTGATTTATGGCAGCCAGCCATAGGCATGGGACATCTCGTTGCCTAAACTGTTAGAATAGAGAGGTAATGGTCTGACCTTCATCTCCAAGGGCTTTTACGTCCGCATGAAAGTCAGTCAGCCATCCTCCTATTCGCAGTGTTCGATTTGTGCAGGTAGAGCCATTGCGTTCGTGTCATCAAACAGATAGAACCGGCAACAGGAAAGATGGTCTTTGTCCATTACAAGTTCAGTACAGGAGTGATTCTATGAACGCAGCAGGTATTGATGTTTCCAGCAGGAAAAGCACAGTTGCGGTGCTTCGTCCTCTGGGGGAAGTTGTTTGCTTGCCTTTTGATGTGACTCACGATATAGCAGGGCTTGCTTCACTGGTCGAGAAGTTGAAGGCTCTTGACGGTGAAACCCGCGTCGTGATGGAACACACAGGGCGTTACTATGAAGCGGTTGAAAAAGCGCTGCACGAAGCAGGAATTTTTGTCTGCGCTGTTAATCCGCTTCTCATCAAGGAGTACGGTGCTAATTCTCTGCGCCGCGTAAAAACTGATAAGGCTGATGCCGTAAAAATTGCTCGTTACGCGCTTGATAATTGGGCTGATTTGCGCGATTTCACCCCCATGGATGCAATTCGCTACGATCTCAAAACCCTCAACCGCCAGTTTCAGCTTGCCTCTAAGCAGCGGACGGCTTCTGCTAATAATTTGATTGCACTTCTGGAGCAATCCTTTCCCGGCATCCGAAAGTGCTTTGACAGCCCGGTGCGCAGTGATGGAACGCAGAAATGGGTTGATTTTGCGCATTCTTTCTGGCATGTAGACTGTGTGCGCAAGCAGCCCTTCCCTGCCTTTTGTGAGCGTTACCGAAAATGGTGCAAGCGCCACGCCTATTTCTTTAAGCTGAGCAACGCTGAAGAAGTATACGCCCTTGCGAAACGCGCTGTTGTTCTGACACCAAAGTCAAAGGTCGTGAAAGTGCTTGTGCAGGAAGCTGCAAATCAGCTCATCAGTATTTCGCGCTCAGTGGAAGTCTATCGTGCGGAAATGGATCGGCTTGCTGCTATGCTGCCTGAATACCCCGTTGTCATGGCAATGTACGGCGTTGGCAAGTCCTACGGGCCGCAGCTTATGGCGGAAATCGGCGATGTTCGCCGCTTTGAACGGAAGCAGGCTCTCGTTGCCTTTGCTGGTATTGATCCCATGCCTAACCAGTCCGGAGACAAAAACGTCAGAAGCAACAAATCTTCTAAACGAGGCTCTCCCTACCTCCGCAAAACCCTTTTTAATGTCATTAGAACTTACCTGCAATGTGCTCCCCAAGATGAACCTGTGTTTCAGTTCCTTAACCGGAAACGGGCGGAAGGCAAGCCATTCTATGTTTATATGCTTGCAGCAGCCAACAAGTTTCTACGACGCTACTATGCTAAGCTGCGAGATTATTTTGCCTCGCTGGACACTCTCCAGTCAGTAGATCCCATTCCCACCACCCTGAAAGCATCCCTCTGACATCACTTCCTTTTTCTCTTTTTAAGCCGGCACTTTGTGGTGGCTTATTTGTGCTGCACTTCTTTCTCCCCACCTTCTGCCAAATTTCCTTGCAGCAAGTCCCATTTGGGGCTTGACTTTTTATTTGCAGGCTTTCATTTGCCTTGATAAAGAAAAGCACCGACGATTTTCCGTCGATGCTTTCCTCCACCTTTGACAGCTTATATTATAGCACAACTTTTTTTCTCAAACTTTCTCAAACCTTCTCAAAGCTTCTCAAACCTTCTCATTCCTTCTCAACTTTTTGAAGCAGCATCTTATCCAGCATAAGCAAAGTTTCATTGAAAAGGCGATAGACACTGCTCAATCCCAAATGATACTGCTTTGCGACCGTCTTATACCTTTGCTTGTTAATAATAACCGCAACAGCAACGTTCCTTTTTTCTGTATCTCCTATACATTGGAGCAGCTTCATGATTTCATCAACCATCTGATTGTACGCGAGCGCACTCTGCTCATACAGCGCTTCGGCTTCCATGAGGCGAATGATGGCATCTTCATGGGCCAATACATGCCCATTGCCATTCCCGCGTTCACCACTTAAAGTTGCCGTCGTTTTCTCCGCAATGCTCTTGCTAACCGTCACTCTTGCTTGGGCTGCCTCCATACGTTCTTCTGCTTCACGCAGTTTGTTAATCAAATCAACCGCTCTCATTTTTGTGCCTCCTGATTTAACCGTGTCAAAATGTCATATCCATTCAAATCGCAGAGTGTTGAAAATAAGTCGGAAAAAAAGAAGTCAGCTGCTTCATCCTGCATATGATAATAGTACGCAAAGCGCTGCTGAAGATAATTCCGTTCTTCACCTGTAAGGCTCTTCCGCTTGGAATTCAGACGCTTGCTGATTTTCTTTATCATGCGGCTTCGGCTGCGATAGTCTTTTATCGCTTGGAGAATAATTGCGTTTGCCAATAGCTGATAAGGATTCTTTCCAGCCCTTAAAATTCTAAATTCATTCGTCCTTTTTGCCATAACGTTTAAAACCGCTTCCTTTCTATCTCAAACTGTGTTGCTGACTCCTATGCCATGCTTCATTGAAGAGGAACAAGGGTATCTAAGGAAATCTGCTCTAATTCCTCGCTCCATGCGTATTGCGGGAGAAGTCCCTTAACATCCGAAAAAGTACGGCTGGTTTTGTCAAAATACAGCATGACCATTTCGTCAACGACGCCTAAATCACGGTTTTTCATCACCTCCACAACGGTGCTGACATTGCGTGGAATTTCCAATTGAGGATAAACCGTCTTATAGCGTCCCATGAAGTCGACATTGACGCGATGAACCATGAACACATTGTCCGCGATATTTGTGATGTCTGCGGTGCCGCTGATGTCCCCTTTACGAAGGAAACTCTCTGTTTTTCGAGGATGGCAGATGAAGTGGATATGGACGTTCAGTTCCTTTGCCATTGCAGAAAAGAGCTTTACCGTTCTTGACTGCATGTCATACTTATCCGCTGCCGTCGCTATTGGGAAATCCAGCGCCATCAGATTATCAATAATCACAACTTCGGTCTGTTCTGCTTTGACCCACTCATAAATTGTTTTTAGGACTTCTTCGCAGTTCGTCCCAAAGCTATTATCGTAAATAGCCAGCTTTCCTTTCAGCAGCATGTCCAGCTTTCTTTCAATACCGGGTTTTAAGCAGTAATGATTCGCAGCAATGGGATCTGGCATGACATTATTCGGGCCTGCTGCTTGAAGCAGTACCCATTCGCGCACTCGTGATGCTGTCATTTCGCCAGAAAATACAGCTGCCTTGAAGCCGCCTGTGATTGCCGCCAATCCAAGCTGGCTGACCAAAGTAGATTTTCCGGATGCATTTGCCCCGCTCCAGATGCTCAATTCGCCCTTATTAAAGCCTCCGATTTTTGCATCCAGTGTGGCGAATCGCGACTGAATGACAACGATTTTACTGCGATCGTAGCTGGGGATAGAGGCTATGTCCAGCATTCGGGGTTTTCTTTGGGCAGCTGCATCAGGTTCAGTAGCAGCCGCGTTTTCACTCTGGATATGCCGAAGTGTAAATGGGGTATTCGCGTAAGCCATTGGGTCGATTTTCTCACGAAATTCATGCCAATGATACCCTGAACAGCTATTATGAAAGCAGTGGAAGCCAAACCGCCCATTGCTATAAGCAAAAACAGCAGCATCCCCATTGACATGAGAAGTATCAAACGGGCAATGAACAAGCTGATACTTAATGCCGTTGCTGATTGCTACCTTCTTTGCGACCTGCACTGCATGATCCGAAAGAAAGCGCTCAAGATTAAAACTGCTATTGCCGCAGGCAGTCGGTATGCTGTCAACCTGCACTGCCTTATGACACGCAGAAGCAATGTTCCGCACAAGATCCATAGATGTAAGTTGAATTTGAGATGGAAAGCGCAGAATTGCACTTTTTCGGTGCGGACGTTCAGATGTATTGGCTCCTTTATGCGTCATTGTCCCGTACAGTTTGGTAATGCGAGCCGGATTAAAAACAGCCGTATCAATTTTCACCATATCCGTGCTGAACCACTGGTCAAGCACATTTAGAAAATCCGACAGTGTTTGTTTTTCTTCTTTGCACGCATGAACCCGAAACAGCAGATGATACCCGTTTCCGCTGTCACCTACGACTGGCTCGCTAAACCCCAGTGCCATCAGCTTTTTCATCGCGGTAGCTGCTACTTTTCGTGCTGCTTCCTTTTCGGGCTTTGATGCACTGACCCCGCTTGGACGTACCGGATCGGCATCAATCAGAATCCAGCTGTACCCGGCAATATCGTTGTCAGATGTTGTTTCTTGCGGACGTTCTATCAGACGCTCGTGCTGAGCGCGTGCATAGCAGGCGCTCTTGACAGGATTCAGTGTCTGATAAAACGTTCGATTCGGATATTTCGCCAGCTCTGACTGAATTGCAGGACTGCCCGCTTTGAAGTAGCCGCTGATAACCGGCTTCGGGTCAATACTTCGGATTTCGACAACATCACCGGGTTCGTGAAGCAATTGCAGCCATTTCACCATGAGGTCGTCCATTCCTCGCTGTCCTCACTTTCTTTGGGTGTTATGCAGTCTCGCCAAGTTTCTTTATGAAGCCATGTCACTAAGCTGGGAATATATCTGCCATTTTCCTTGTGCCAATTGAAGGAACGCTTTGCTTCTTCCAGCGAATCAAGAATCGCCTGTAACGTAGCACCCTGTGCCAGCGCTGAGCGGAAAATCTCGGCAGCTTCCGCTCGGCGTGTTCGTCGCTCAATTGGATACGCCAGCCAAAGTTTTTCAAACCCCTCCGGTTCGCTGGAATAAAGTTTGGTACCAGACACGGCTGTCTCTCTGTCTTTGTATTCTTCTATAACGGGAGCCGCCGCAGCCCCGATTTCCGGGCTGTGGCAGCCCCATTTCGGAGCCGTATCAGCCTCCGTGCCGGGGCTATGGCAGCCCTTCGCTGGAGCCGATATAGCCTCGGCATTCGCAGCATTTTGCCGCCCTTGCACGTCATGAATACGTTGACTGCATTCTGCAAACGTATCAAACTGCATGACGGTAATGATCGTTCCTCTACTGCTGCTTCGGATCGCGACGACATCCAATTCTTGAAGCGCCTTTAAGTGGCGCTGATACTTGTGAATCGACCAGTGCAGCTGCTCCGAAGCAATCTGTCTTGAAATAAGAACCTCGTTGGCGTGCAGCACTATTCCTTGCCAGACTGTATCAACATGATTTAATCTATATAGCAGAAAGTGATACAGCTTAAACAGTGCATCATTCTCCCAGAGCGGTGTCTGCATCAAGTCCGGGGATGACTTTACAAATCTTGAATTGCCCTGAATCATCGTAACCCTCCAAATGCGTTGAGTCCCTCAAAAACTGCTTTTCCCTATGCAGCTTCATGTCCTGCGGCAGTTTCAGAAAAACTCTACCAGCTGCTCCCGAAGCCCATTCCGAATCTGATGCAGGCAGCGATCAATTCTTCGGCAATTGACACCCATCAGCTGTGCAATTTTCCTATTTGACAGACCGTTTTCTGATAGCTGAAACAGCAATGCACCATGATTTACAATTGAATCCGCATATTTGTATACTGCTGACCACATTTCGTGCATCAGTACCGTTTTTTCTACGTCATCAGGACTAACCAGCACATCAATCCTGCGCATCGTTTTATCAGCTTCATCATCATCCTGCGATTCGTTATTATCAAGCAGCGAATCAAGACTCACATAGATACCATTTCTGCGCCAATAGCAGGAAAGGCAGTCGCCGCAGCATTGCAAATAGTCTTTTTGCGCACAGCGCCGCTCTTTACGCATCTTCGCACGCAGGGTACTGTTCATCCGATGAAGCTCGATTTTCATTTCAGCGGTGACCGGAACACGTTTGTGATAAATTGAAATGAAAGCACTTTGCTGACCGCTTTCTGCCACGAAAAAATCCTCCCTTCAGCTTACTGCCTAATCGGAGGTTTCAATCACAATACCGCCAGCACAAAGCTAAACAGCCCACGAAGAAAGTCACTCCAATCGGCTGCATCGGCACTTCCAATGCTGACTGCATCGTATTCTGTTAAGAAACGCCTTGTGTGGAAGCGATTTTGATCAGGAATCATCACGCGGCATTCCTGCGAACGTTTTATTTCAGCTCGCACGAATATCATAGCATAGCGTCTTAAAATCAAGAAATCTGAATCAGAAAACTGAAAGGCAGCAAAATCAAGGCATTCCGTTGTGGGCGGATTTTTTCAATACTGGGATTGCCGATTTGTCAAGCAGTACTGCAAAGCAACGTTTTCTGTTTCAGAAATTATTTATTTTCTGTTACAGCTAAGTGCTCGCATTCAGCCGTTTACAAAGCAAAAAGCTGCTCATTCCGAGCAGCAATACAGGTTATTGTTCAAAGAGTTCTCGATGTGTTTCCATGACCGTTTCTAAATCATCCATAAACATGCAGTCTATGATGCATTGGTAGCGGTAGTACCGAAGCATTACCGTTTTTGTAAAACCCATCGTTTCCAGCAGCATAGCAGACAGCAGCGGTGGCAGACTTAACCCAACAACAAGTTTGGTAATCTGCTCAACATCGTAAGGAAAGCTGTTGTCTTGGCACATACGCGAAATCGTAGATTCCGATAAGCAGCAGCGCTGGGCTGCTTCACGTTTTGTCCGGCAGCGGTCTTTCACCAGCTGTGACATAGCTTTTGCGGGTGTGCGTGGAAAGCTTTCAAGATATGCGACATTTTTCATCATGACTTCTTCTGGTGTCAGTCCGGCAATTTTAGCACTTTTCATAGCGTGAATCATACCATAGCGTTCATTGTACTCCTGATCCGAGTGAAGTTCACCAATCTTGTAGTTCTCATGGTTCGTTCGGTAGTGCTTCTTAAACTTCAGGCAGCACTCGTCCAAATGAGATAAAGCCCACGCCGTCAGGCAAACGCCTTTGGGTGTCTGGGATACGAAACTTGGCATGTTGACACATACATGACCATCCGCATAGATAAACTGATGGGTGCTAATCAAGCTGCGAAAGTCCGCGTCTTTTTCATACAGCTCTGTAAATTGAGAACGACCGATAACAAACGTTTCACCAGCACTAAGACGCTCTGGATTAAAGGCAAACGGTTCAATGTAGCTGCCATCGACATAATTGCAAGCACCTTTTGCAGCCGTTGCGCCAAGCATAATCAAACGAGCCTTTATCAGCGACCGACGTTTTTGCTTTTCTTGAGAAATTCTATATATCACATAGGAAATCTTTTTCCCCATGTTGTCATTGCTGTTTGCAATCTCGCGCCAATATTCCTGCACCATAGGCATAAGAACAGGTCTTGGGAAAATTCCCGCATAGCTCACATAAATTGCCTGCCTTTCTACCCACCGAATGTCCTTTTCTGCCGGTTTCGATGCTTTATCTGCTTCTTGATACTCCAACAATTTCAAATCGGCAGAATGCAGCTCTTGAAGTTCAAAAAACATGCTATGCCATTCATAGTGACCGCATTCATGATAAATAGCCCGTTCTATGTCAGAAGAAGGATACACGTTGTCGTTGAGAATGATGGTCTTTGCAGGAATAATGCATTCATGCCATGCCTCATCGTCTGTTGCAGAGCCAATGTTTCCTGATTCAGTTACGCGCACACTGCCTTCCTTCATAAAGAGCATTGCAGACGTATAGTGGTTGCGATATAAAGAGACATTTGTAATATTAAGCCCCATCGCATGAGCAAGTCTTGTCGCACCATCATGCTGATACTTCTGTGTGGCATCTTTTCCAAGATACTTTCCCAGCATTTCCAGAACAAGAACTTCCATTTCTTCATAAGAAAGCACCGGCACCAGAAACTTTGATAGCTTTGGCATCCTTCTTTCAGGGAGTCCTCCCATTGTCACATCGGTAACACTGCCAATCCTCCGAATCCCGTTTTCCAGCACAAAATCAGCAGTGCAGCAGATATAGCGAATCACATAATGCGGAATTTTCCCATCAGCGCAGACAGCAACTTTGATGCGGATTTTCATATCTGCACGCAAATTAATCCTATCTTTGCGCCAGAAAGCTGAGCGGACGATTTTTCCTGCGGAGCGGTCAAAAGCAAGTTTTACGCACCGCAGCGCTTCGTCATCCTGCTGCTCCAACCCCAAATTAAGATGCTGCTTGTGTTCCATGTCAATCACAGCTTCAATCTCGTCCATCATTTCATCAAGATAGTGATGCTCAATATAGTCCTGCATCGATTGCAGGACAGAAGCCATCTGGTCGCTCACTCTTGTCGCCTCCTTGCAGATTATCAGCATGACACTGTTATTATATGATACTGGATAGCACATTGCAAGGTGTGATGTGAACATTGGTTGATTTTTAAGACATTCTGATTTTGCATATTGACAAGTATTCCGTAATCTATTATCATGTATATTATTACTGACATTGGAGTGTGATGATATGAAGCTGGCGCGCGTTTCCTCTAACAAAGGCAGTCTGTCTCGTAATGCAAAAACGCAAACACAGGGAAAAAATATGGTTCGAGATAGGATTTCTTTTGCAAGCCGCTTGAAAGAGCTGCGCATGATTGCTCACATTTCTCAGATTGAGCTGGCAGAGCAGCTGCACGTTTCAAGGGCAGCTGTCGCCAATTGGGAAACTGGCAGGACTCGACCGGATATAGCGAACATTCCTGCATTATGCAGCTTGCTTGATATTTCGATTGAAGAGTTCTTCAGCGATTCATCAGACCCTGACAGCAATGCAGAACTTCGCTTATTAAGCAGCTATCGCAAACTTCCAAGCGCCCATCGTGCCATTGTTCTTAGCATGACAGAGCAGCTTCTGGCTGCTGAACGTTCCACACGCATAGACCCGCAAAATGTGCAGGAAATGCAGATTGAGCTGGTTCAGCTGCCTATGGCAGACGATGCCGTGGCAGCAGGGTTCAATCTCGATGATTTCAGTGCACACTGCAAGCAGGTTTACCTCCACTCGTCGCCAATTACGCGCAGAGCTGACCTGATTTTTCATGTGAACGGTGACAGCATGGAACCCGCGTTTCCAAATCAGAGCTATGTGCTTGTTAAGCGTGACGATGCACCTCGTTATGGTGAAGTTGGCATCTTCCAAGTAGATAATGCACTGTTTATCAAGGAATACCGAAAAGACGGACTGGCTTCCTTGAACCCGAAGTGGCCGCTGATGCAAAAGGACCACTATGGAAGCATCCAATTTGTGGGGCAAGTCGTCGGCTTGCTCGATGAACATGCGTTTGCAACACGCGAGGAAATTATAACCTTTACGCAAAAAAACTGATGTGTTCAGCGAATGGCTGCTGCAAGTTAAGCAGCAGTGCTTAAAGCGATTGTGTGAGGATGAAAGCGCTATGTCTGAGAATAACTACAGAATTACAGACCGTCCATTGTTTCTTCTGCGGTATATCGTGCAGCACACCAATGATGACCACAAAGTATCGTTAGCGGATTTGATTGCATATTGTGAGCAGCACGGGCACAGCGGCTCACGGCACGCAATCAGCAATGATATTGACATTCTCAATCGCTATGGATTCGATATTATCTGCACGAAGGAAGGCAATAAGAATTTTTACAGCTACGGCAGCCGCCTGCTGGAAACAGCCGAACTGCGGATGCTGATAGATGCGGTAGCCGCTGCGCCATTTCTCACAGCTCACCATACCGCCTGTCTCACGCAAAAGCTGGCATCAATTGCCGGACTATATGATGCTGAGCAGCTCTGCGCAACGGTTTCAGCAAGCAATCAGTCGAAAAGCGTCAATGGTCGTATTTTTCTATCGATTGATATTATTCATCAGGCAATAGCAGCATCAAAGAAAATCAGCTTTCAGTATGCTGCCTATAACGGGCAGCACAATCGCGAACCACGATTTTCTGAAGAAATTGGTTTTTCTCCGTATTCGACCATATGGCGGACAGATTGGTATTACGTCGTAGGCTGGTCTGACAGCGAATCAGCTATACGCGCTTATCGTCTTGATAAAATGCAGATTCCCTGTTTCGTAGATGCGGAAGCGGTCAAGAAGCCGCTTGATTTTCACCCTGCTGATTATGTGGAATCGTATCTTTTTCATGCAAATGTTTATCAGAAAACAGCTGTTACGTTAGAATGCGAAAATAGCATGATGAACTGTGTAATTGATCAATTTGGTGAGCATTTCCCATACAGGCAGATAGACAACACGCATTTTCAGGCGACGATTCCTGTGAAACTCACAAGATCATTTTGGGGATGGATTTTTGAACACGCAGGGAGTATACGAATCGCCGCGCCAGAATCTGTCCAAACGCAGTATCGCAATATGCTGCGGCGTGCATTAGAGTTCATCAACTGAATGGCTTCTCGCAAAGCTGCTGTTCAACAAACAATTTTCCGAATTTTGCATACTCCATAGTAAAATTTTTTTGCTATGGAGTCCTTTTTTATGTCGCAAACGGGACACAAATTTACAGTTCAAGAGTGAAGGGGGAACCTTCAAATTGCTGCATGAGGTGATTTGCAATGATGAAAGTACCAGAAGTTCAGGCTGCAATGGAGCGCACCGGCGTTGAACGCAAATGTTACACGACGGATGAAGTCGCGACGATGCTTGGCATCAGCATGAAGAGTGTTTATCAGCTGCTCAAACAGAATGCTTTCCGAAGTATCCGTCTGCCCGGAGGAATCTACCGAATCCCGAAAACTGCTTTTGATGCATGGCTCAACGCACAGCCTGAGCGCTAAGCAGGAAAGCAGGGTATCGACAGACTAAAAAAATGGCGGAAGATGTGCTATCGTTTTTGCTGGCAGGTGAAAAATCTGACTGCCGGAAAGGAGAACCACCATGAACAGAGTGCGGGAAGCATCAACCATGTCAGTGCCGACCATGCGTCAGATGCTGGGGCTGAAAAAAACAGCCAGCTACTGGCTGATTAAAAAGCAATGGTTCGATGTTCTCACGATTCACGGAGAAATGCGCGTAGTCATCAGCACGTTTGAAACGTGGTATGCCAATCAAACCCATTACCGAAAGGTGAATGGGCCGCCGCCGGGAGAAGAGCTGCGAAAGAAGTCGTATTCCGTGAAGGATATTTCTAACCTGCTTGGCATCGGAATTGATACCGTCTACGACTTGATTCACCGGGAAAAAATTCCGTATTCCGTGTATCAATACGGTCAGTGGCGCGTCGATGCGGCAGTGTTTCAGTTCTGGTATAATTCGCAATGCACCTATCATCTTGTCACAGCTGAACACCCAAACGAGCTGCACAAAGCAAACCTCATGAAGCTCACGGAATTTGGGCGTTTACTGGGGCTTTCGCGTGATGAAACATACAAATTAGCTCGGCAGCTAAAAGATAAACTGGAAATCATCCGCATTAACAGACAGCTGTACGTTACTATGAGCAGCTATCAGCGCTGGCGTGAAACCGAGACGCGGACAGACGCGGAGCTTGCTGCGTCTGTTGCAAAACGTTCGCGAAAGGAATTGCCGCAAATATTGCCGGCTGTCAGCAGCGTCGAGCAGGAGAGTACATCCATTCCAGCACAAAAATTCTTCACTGTGCCGGAAGCAGCGTCATTTCTGCATTTGTCGGAAAGAACCGTCTACCGGCTGTGCTCTGACGGGCGGATTCCGGCGAAACGGTTGGCTTCGCAGTGGCGCATTGCACGGACTGATCTCGAAAGACTGTCTAATCAGAATAACAGCAATCAGCAAGGAGGAGAAATGAATGGCGACAATCATCTGTAAACGCAACAAGTTTAACGTTGTCTATTCCTACTATGATGAGGCAGGAAAGCGCCATCAGAAGTGGGAAGCCTTTTCGACAATGCCGGAAGCAAAGCAGCGCAAATCGGAAATCGAATACAAACAGCAGCTCGGCTCATTCACCATTCCGACCTGCAACACGCTCAATGAACTGCTGAAAGAGTATGTTTCGCTCTACGGCAAGACGAAGTGGGCGATTAACGGTTACAGCTCAAACACCGGGCTGATTCGGCACTACATTGCCCCCAAACTCGGCGAACTGCGGTTGAAGGAAATTACGCCGCGGGTGCTGGAAATGTTCTATCAGGGACTGCTGAAAACGCCCGCGGTTCCCTTGATGACGGACAAGAAGTATCGCCAAACTGGGAAGTTTGTGCAGCCGCCGACGATTCGCAAAATCCACAATCTTCTGCACAGCGCTTTCAGGCAAGCACAAAAATGGGAGCTCCTCGAAAAGAACCCTGCCGAGTTTGCAACCCTCCCGAAATACGAAATGAAGGAGCGCGACATCTGGGATTCTCAGACGCTGTTCCACGCGATTGACTGCTGTGAAGATGAGCGACTGAAACTGTGCCTGAATCTGGCGTTTTCCTGCTCTTTGCGCATTGGCGAACTGCTCGGACTGACGTGGGATTGCGTAGACATTTCGGAAGAGAGCATTGCGGCGGGAACAGCCCACATTGTCGTCAACAAGCAACTCCAGCGCGTCAACAAGCGCAGCATGGAAGCTACCGACAGTAAGGACGTGCTGACCACATTCCCCGAAATCGGCTTGCAGAACAATACCGTACTGATTCTGAAAAAGCCGAAAACGCGGGCCAGCATCCGGAAAATTTTTCTTCCCAAGACGGTTGCTGAAAACCTGACGAAGTGGAAAATGGAGCAGGATTTGCTGATTGAGCAGCTGGGTGCAGAGTACCACGACTACAACCTCGTCATCGCGGGAAGCCGTGGTCAGCCGGTGGAATCGAACATCATCCGCAAGAGTATGCGGCAGCTGATTGAGGCAAACGAGCTCCCGCAAGTCTGCTTCCATAGTCTGCGGCACTCCAGCATCACCTACAAACTCAAGCTGAATGGCGGCGATATTAAGGCGGTGCAAGGGGATTCTGGTCACGCACAGGCGACAATGGTAACGGATCAGTATTCGCACATTCTGGACGAAAGTCGAAGAAACAATGCGCAGCTGTTTGAGCAGGCGTTTTATGGCGGAAATGGCGTGCAAATCGTGCCGGAACCGCAGGATAAAGCCGTGGAAGAGCAAGTACAGCAGGCTGGGCTTAATTCAGAAGTGCTGCTCAAAATTTTCAGCAATCCGGATATGGTCGCTATGCTGAAAATGCTCGCCAAGACACTGGGATAATCGCACATACGCCAATATACTCGAAAGCTCTGCGGAAATCTCCCGCAGAGTTTTTTGCTGCCATCAAAAGCGTCAGGCAGTTTGCATTCCAGCACACGGCTGCTTCTTTGTCTAACCGCATCCAACATAGCGAAACAGGGCATGAGAAGAGTTGATAATTCGATGCACAGGAAGTCAAGACGATTACTAAAAAATATTGTTATTTTGCCTGTTGAGAATCCATCCCATCATGCAGATAATGCCAAAAAATGTGGAGCGCAGAAAATTGCTGACACGCTGCGCACGCGAATGTTAGGCAAATCGCCCGTTTGCCAGAACAGCGGTGTTGGCAAAAAAGGCGAAATGTTGGAAAACTGCCATCAACGCCAGCAGCGGAGCAAAACATAGATTTCCAATAGAAGGCAAAAAATTCTTTCCAGCCGATGTCCTTCGCGCGTTTGCCAACACGCACGCGAGAACGTCAACCAGAAAGATTTATTTATTTGGTAATGAGCCCAGTGGGAGTCGAACCCACGACCGACTGCTTAGGAGGCAGTTACTCTATCCAACTGAGCTATGGGCTCATGTGCCTGAAACCAGTTGATTTCAAGGCTTTCACACGATTTCAGTGCGATTCTTATGGCTTTATTTTAGTTCTGTTTTGATAAGAAAAGTAATTATGAAATCATATTTGTTTTCCTTATCGTAGCGAGGCGACGATTTCCCTTCCACAGAAGGCTTGGGAAGCGGTTTGTCCGCCACTCGGTAGGTTTTGAACCACAGTCCTATCAAGTCAGCGGCACAAAGGGAAGCGTTGAGCGCTTTCTTAGGAGGCGACCGCTCTATCCTGCTGAGCTACGGGACCATATGGCTGAAGCCCTTTATTTTCAAGGCTGTCAGCGTTTCGGATGATGATATATTCATCACGATTTCTGCTAACATCGGGGTCATTTTCGTGTTAGCAAGCTGCTAATTTTGGCGGTAGGCCATTTTCCCACCCGGCAAATTTAACTCGCCAGTCAGGTGGGAGCACGGAGCAGCTTCCGTGCCGACCTCGAACTCTGCGCCCGTTTTCAGCTTTTGGAAAAGCGGACGTCGACCGTCTTATTAGGAGGCAGTCGCTCTATCCTACTGAGCTATGGGCTCATGTGCCTGAAACCCGGTGATTTCAAGGATTTCGCAAGTTGCCGCCGAAGAACGCAATTTTCAGCAGCAAACCTATTATAGCATAATCGGCGGATTCGCGCAAGGGAAAAGCAACTTGCGCGCGAAAAATCGGGGAACTTTTTCCTGCCGGATGCGCAGCCCGTCGCGCCTGACGGTTCGGTGCAGCGCCTCCGCCGAGAAGTGTTCAAGATTCCAGAGCTTGTTCATCTTACTTCATCCACCCGATTTCCGCCGCGAACGGGTTCACAAAGTCGAATGTGTCAAGTGTTGCATCCCGCGAAATCGTTTGCAGCACGTCCTCGTCCCAATAGTCCCGGATGACGTACTGCCCGTCGTCGTAATCCACGAAGAACGAGAACCCGTCCGTCACATCGGTCACGACCCACGCGTCCGTGTCCGTCCATTCCGCCGTGATGTACAGCCACGCAAGGTCGTCCAAATCACCCGATTCGGCAAATCCCGGCGTGTCGTATCCAACTGACAGAAAGATAGCATCCCCCTCGTGATAGGTGTCCAGATACGCATTTTCCGGCAGGTTTGAACTGCGCGTGATGGCATACGTCGCGCTGTCCGCGTCCCACACGGCGGCTTGCAGGTACTTGTTCCCGTCCGCGTCCGCCAGCAGGAGCAGCACGCGCAGGCTGCTGATGTCGCCCTGCACCACCGTGTCGCCATTGGTAAGCGACGGGTGAATCTGGTCTCCAAACTGCGGATTGATGACGTTCCCCCACTTCGGGACGATGAGTTCCTCCGCCGTGACCGCGCTGCCCTCCCGGATTTCGAGGGGTACGCAGCCATCCACCGTGATAAACGTGCGCCCCTCCGCCGATGCCAGCGGCAAGAGCAGGACGAGCATCAGTAGAATCAGAAAAACCGTTTGCTTGCAGTGACTCATATGCTGCCTCCTAATTGATTTGCCGCTGTTGATATTCTCCCCCTTCCCCCCATTTTCCTGCCAATCCACCTCCCCCGCGTCAGAATTTACAATTGCACGAAAAAACAGCCGCCGTCCTCAATACGACCTGCGGCTGTTACCATTATAGTAGGAAGCTTTTCTTACGCAATCGGGATTTTCACCGTATCGCTGCGCTCGCCGTCGCTGATGGCAACCTCCACTGCGCCGCTTTCGCCTGCTTCCACCACTGCCAGCGCTTCGCCGTAGTAGGTGTCGGTTTCTGGCGTCAGGTAGCTGCCCGGATGGAAGGGGCACGCGCTGCCCGCCGCCAGCAGCTTGCCGCCGCTGACCGTGATGTTCACCATGCCGCGTTCCATCGGCTTCAATTCGCCCGCACGGTCGGTGTAGCGGATGCGAATGTAGCACAGGCGGCCGGGTTTCGTTTTCTTTTCCTCCGGCACGGCGCGCAGAACCGTGTCCGTCCCGGCCGTTTGCAGCTTGCAGCGCCCCAGTACGCGGTCAATCGCGTCATAGGATACGGCTTCCAGCGTGCCGGATTGGTACGGAATGGTGAATTTCGCCAAGCAGTCGTTCTTCAGCTGCTTTTCCGCCACCTTCTTGCCATTCAGCAGCAGCGCGACCTTCGCTGCGCGCGCGTAGACCTCAATGTGCGCCTTCTTGCCCTCGCAGCCAGCCCAGCTCCACGACGGCATGGCGTCCGTCATCTTCCATGCCGACGGCGAATGCTTCTCGCCGGAGAACATGACCGGGCGAACCGCGATGTACGGCCCGATTTCCTGCTCCAGCGCGACGCGGGTGTACAGCGCTTCGCCCAGCGGACGGCCGTTCAGGTCGATTCGCCCCGACCCCGCCGTCGTCCAGCCCAGCCCGCTGAACTGCGTCGCGTACGCCTTGTATTCCCACGACCCAACGCCGACTTCACCCAGATAGTCCATCCCCGCCCAGACGAAATCGCCCACCAGACGCGGGTTCTTCTTCGCCTGCTCGCGGAAGCGGTACGCATCGTTGCAGAACGTCTCGCTGCCCAGAATCAGCCGGTTCGGATACTTCTTCAGGTCGTGCTTGTAGCGGTAGATGCCGTAGTTGTAGCCCGCAATGTCCATGTTGGCAAACGCGTCGCGCGTGCGCACGTCACAGCCGTGCAAAGTCGCGCCGCGCTTCATGAATTCGTCGCCCATCAGACCCGCGAGGTCGTTGAAGAACTTGCTGCCGACGGCCTTTTTCTTCTGCGGCTGCACCCCGGCGGCGCGCAGCTTCTCCGCCTTTTCGGCTTCCTTCTTCGCCTTCTCGTCGCTGTACACGCCAAAGCCGATGGAGGACAGGAAGTTGAAGAAGATGTTGATGCCGCAGGTGACAGGGCGGGTATTATCCAGCGAATGCAGGTAGTCCGTCAGCTCGCGGGTGAGCTGGATGCCCTTCTTCTGCGCCGTTTCGCTGACCTCGTTGCCTGTGGAGTACAGGATGACGCACGGGTGGTTGTAGTCCTTGTCCACCATGTCGGCGATGTCCTGCTTCCACCACTTGTAAAAGTACGGCACATAGTCGTATTCCGTTTTGTGGATGTACCAGTGGTCGATGTACTCGTCCATCATCAGCATACCGAGGCGGTCGCACGCGTCCAGCAGCGCCTTCGAGCACGGATTGTGCGCGCTGCGGACGGCGTTGTAGCCGTTTTCCTTCAGCAGGCGGACGCGGCGCTCTTCGCCCTGCGCATAGCAGCGCGCGCCGAGGATGCCCTGGTCGTGGTGGATGCACGCGCCCTGCACAATGACGCGCTCGCCGTTGAGCAGGATGCCCTTTTTGCCCCACGAAAGCGTGCGGATGCCGAATGTCTGCAAGTCCTCGTCGCTGCCGAAGCGGACGCGGCAGGTGTAGAGGTTCGGGTGCTCCACGTCCCACAGCTTTGCGTTGGGGACAGTGAGCGTCAGGGTGACTTCCCCCGTCGTGTCCGCGGCGGCGGATGCAACCTGCTTCTCGCCCGCAAGCACATCCACCGACACGCGCCCCGCGCCGACGGTGCGCACGGCAACCTCCACCGTCGCGGGATTGATGGACACCGTGCGGATGCGAACGCCGTTCAGGGCAATATGCTGCTGCTTATCCGCCGTCCACAGCACCACCGGGCGATAGATGCCCGCGCCGGAATACCAGCGGCTGTTGGGCTGATCGCTGTTGCGGGCAATCACGCGCAGTTCGTTTTCCTCGTCAAAGCGGACGCGGTCGGTCAAGTCCGCATAGAAATTCGTGTAGCCGTACGGGCGCTCGGCAATCTTCTCGCCGTTCAGGTACACCTCCGCCAGATGGTACACACCCTCAAATTCCAGCATCAGCGTCTTGTTGCGCAGGCTCTTATCCGGCGTAAAGCGGCGGATGTACTCATAGTCGCGCCCCTCGTACCAGCCGCCGTTGATGCCGTTTGCGGACAGCTCCGTGCGGGGCTCCGCCTGCATGGCGTCGTGCGGGAGGGTGACGGGGACGAAGTTATCCTGGCTGTCCAAATGGCGGAAGAGCCAGCCGGTGTTCCAAGCGGTTGCTTTCATCGGGAAAATCATCCTTCCTAATAAATTGTTTTATACGATTTCCAGATGAAAATGCGCCAAGATGCGCCGCGAATTTTTCATTCTGGCTAACG
>ENA-OPRV01000199-OPRV01000199.1-human-gut-metagenome-genome-assembly--contig:-NODE-199-length-44591-cov-3.332742_pt1 | contig 44591 bp, 53 predicted proteins | sample MGYA00241896_ERZ501886 | MGnify/ENA primary metagenome ERZ501886 (study PRJEB25962, sample SAMEA2042452) | human gut metagenome | biome: human gut; feature: human-associated habitat; material: faeces... | reverse complement strand
AGAACACCAAGATCCAATCCTGCAACTTACACAGGAGTCTTTGATCAGATCAGAGATCTGTTTGCGATGACAAAAGATGCAAAAGCAAAAGGATACAATAAAGGACGATTCAGTTTCAACAAGAAAGGCGGGCGATGCGAAGCCTGTGCAGGAGATGGGATCATCAAGATTGAGATGCACTTTTTACCAGATGTGTATGTCCCTTGTGAAGTATGTCATGGAAAACGATACAATAGAGAAACACTTGAAGTTAAATACAAGGGAAAGAGTATTTATGATGTTCTGAATATGACAGTGGAAGAAGCATGTGATTTCTTCTCTAATATTCCATCGATCAGCCGTAAGATGGAGACATTAAGAGATGTTGGATTAGGATACATTCGATTAGGGCAGCCATCCACAGAATTATCAGGGGGAGAAGCACAGAGGATCAAACTGGCAGCAGAATTAAGCAAACGAAGTACAGGAAAGACCATCTATATCCTGGATGAGCCAACGACAGGACTTCATTTTGCAGATGTTCACAAACTGGTGGATATCCTTGCAAGACTGACAGAAGGTGGTAATACTGTGATCGTGATCGAGCATAATCTGGAAGTGATCAAGACTGCGGATTATATTATCGATATGGGACCAGAAGGTGGATCAGGCGGTGGAACAGTTGTTGCAACAGGGACACCAGAAGAGATCTGTGAGGTTGAGGAATCTTATACTGGGCAGTATTTGAAAGGGATACTTAATCGATAAAAAATGATATCATGAGAGTAACAAACCGGAATTTGTGGAGGAGGAATTCTGTAATGAAATTTTTTGAAAATACCCGTAAGCCACAAGGCTTCGGCGGAAAATTGATGACGAAGATGATGAATAGCGGTCACGCCAAATTATCGCAATGGGGATTCTCAAATATCTCCACGAAGTCTGATGCTGAAGTTCTGGACGTCGGCTGTGGCGGCGGAGCAAATATTGCGGTCTGGCTTGATAGATGTAAAAATGGCCACGTGACAGGATTGGATTATTCTGAGGTTAGTGTGGCAGAATCTCAAAAATTGAACGCCATCGCCATTAAACAAGGGAAATGTAATGTAGTTAAAGGAGATGTATCTGCTATACCCTTTTCTGACGCGACTTTTGATTATGTTTCTGCCTTCGAAACAGTTTACTTTTGGCCAGGATTAGTAAAATGCTTTTCCGAGGTCAACCGTGTGCTGAAAAGCGAAGGCATATTCCTGATTTGTAACGAGAGTGACGGAACGAATGCCGCAGATGAAAAATGGACAAAGATGATCAATGGTATGAAGATTTACACATCTAAACAACTTGTTGCCGCTTTGAAAGAAGCGGGTTTTACAGAGATCAAAACGTATTCAAATGCAAAAAATCATTGGATAAGTATTGTTGCAACGAAATAGCCAAATTCCAGTTTATAAAGCATTACCTTTTGGGTAGTGCTTTTCTTTTACCCCTATTTTAGAAAGGATGGTAACATGAATGACAAATTATAAATCTTCGGATGAGAAAACTAAACAAGCCTTTGAAATGATCGAACAAGGTGTAAAGGATGTGTATTCTTCTGATTCTTTTAAACAATATTTATCTTGTTTAAGCAGATTCCACAATTATTCATTGAACAATACTTTACTGATACTAGCTCAAAAGCCGGATGCAAGTTTAGTTGCTGGTTATCGTTCCTGGCAAACAAACTTTAATCGACATGTGGATAAAGGTGAAAAAGGATTGATGATCCTTGCTCCTGTAACTTATAAAGAAGACAGGTTGATGAATAAATTAGATGAAAATGGAACTATTGAATTGGATGAATCTGGTTTACCTATCCAAGAACAACGACAAGTGAATGTTACTCGTTTTAAAACAACAACTGTATTTGATATATCGCAAACTTCAGGAGATCCTCTGCCCTCTCTGATTCATGATTTAACTGGATCAAATAATGAAATCAAAGCGATGATTCAAGCAATTCAGTCAGTATGTACAATTCCTATTGAATTTAAAACAGAAACCGAAGATTTGAATTTTATGACAGGAGCTAAGGGATATTATTCTCCAAAAGAAGATAAGATCGTTATTAATAAAGATTTGGAAGATTTGCAAATCGCCAAAACATTAATTCATGAGTATGCTCATAGCATACTTCATAAACAAACAGATAAAAATCAAAGCCAGCGAGAAATTGAAGCCGAATCGTTGGCTTTTGTGTTATGTGATCATTTTGGATTGAATACTTCTGAATATTCCTTTGGTTATATTGCCAGCTATGCTGAAAAAGATTTTGATGAATTGAAATCCATCTTAAACAATATTCAAAGTACGGCTCATGAAATGATTGAACAACTAGAACCTGTATTTAAGGAGAAACTGCATATGATAGAAATGAAAAACAAATATATAGCACCATTAGAAATGGAACAGATGAATCATGATATTGTGATTCAGGTTTCTTCTTTAATGGAACCATATAAAGATGCACTAAATGATCCAAATATATCTACTTCGGATATTCATGAAATGGTGGATCAACAAATCTATGACGTGATTAACAGTAAGCCTGCATATTCTGATCAGGCTTTTTTGTTTGGAAACAATCAGGACTATTATCAAACCCTTCGGACAGTATGTTTTGAAGCATTCACCAATCCCAATTTTGATTTAAGTAAGAACTGGTTTATTGAAAATTCCATTGAACATAGAAACTATGAATTATTTGAACAAATTGCACAACCGTTACTGACCAAAGATGCTTATTACATCAAATATACAACACCTGGATTTATGGATCTGAATGTTGAAATCATTGAAGATGATCGATTGGTTATGGCTCATAACTATGAATTGAATGGTGATCTAATGGCTGATCCAGATATTGAATTTACAGTGGATAAAGATAACAGACTGCTCTACCCTCAATCTTATCAACAGGATAATCTTCAATTTTATGAGCGAGTGGATGGGGATTCGTTTCGTGCTAATGAACTCAATCGATTTATGAATCAGTGGATTCACAATATCCAGGAACAAAAATACAAAGTCGAAACGGTTTATACAGATGAATTCGAATTATCCACAAAAGAAAATCCAAGTGGTGTACGTAAGTTTTGTAAAGAACATGGAATCGCAAAAATGGCACCAAAAAGCAAGGAGTTGGAAAGATGAGTCAACGATTTATACGAAAAGACGTTCTAGAAAAAGTAAGAACCTTATCTGCTTTTGATTATTTAAGAAACTATGCTCCAGACCTGTTAGTAAAAAATGGGAGAACAGATTATTATCATCGAGATCATGATTCCTTACATTTTTCCAATGGAAAATGGTATTGGTGGTCACAAGGAAAAGGCGGAACTTCTGCATTAGATTATTTAATTATTGTGGAAGGTTATGAATTTAAAGATGCCTGTAACTATCTATCTGATTTAATGAATGTGAGTGCACCGGTTACGACTTATTATCATCCAAAACCAACAAAGCCATTTGAATTACCTGTCAAAGATAAAAACAATGATTTAGTGATTCATTATTTATGTGAAGTACGAAAAATTGATAAAGGAATTGTAGAAGATTTCATATCCAAAGGACTGATTTATCAATCTGCTAACTTCAAGAATACAGTGTTTGTTGGATATGATAAAGATAAACCAGCGTATGCGTTTAAGCGAAGCATCTTTAAAAATTTCAAATTGGATCATGCTGGAAGTAATAAGGCGTTTAGTTTCAATTACACAAATACAAACAGTAATGAACTTCACGTATTTGAAGCAGCGATTGATTTATTATCCTATATGACTCTTTTAAAAATGGATGAAATGGATTATACCGAATTTAATTATCTGTCTCTTGCCGGAGCCAGTGATAAGATAGCGGGTAAATCTGAAGCCGATATTCCCATTGCCTTAAAAGCCTATCTAGAAAGAAATCCAAATATCAAAATAATTATTTTTCATCTAGATAATGATAAAGTTGGTATTGGTGCGACATCTAAAATCATTTCTGTTTTGAATTCAAAATATCAATGTATAGATGAGCATCCAACTTCTTACAAAGATGTAAACGATGAATTAATTGATAAGGCGAATCATATATAATTGAATTTTTGTATACTTTAAAGTATACTACTTATAAGTATACAAATAACCAGTTAGGAGGGAATCAATCATGTATGGTAGAAAAGAAGAAATGAATCATCTAAAAGAATTGTATGATAGTAATAGATTTGAATTTTTAGTGATGTATGGTCGTAGACGTGTTGGCAAAACGACCATTCTTCAGGAATTTGCTGAAAACACGAATTCTATATTCTTCCCTGCTCGTGAGAAAAATGACGCACTAAACTTGGAAGATTTTTCTAAAATGATTCAATATCATTTTGATAAAAATTTTATTGCTTCCTTTCAAAGCTGGGAAGATGCATTGAATTATATTGGTGCAAAAGTTGAACAAAGAACTGCCGTTATTATTGATGAATTTCCATATATCATTGAAGAAAATCCTTCTATAAAATCAATTTTGCAACATACAATTGATCATAATTGGAAAAATAAAAATATTTTCCTAATTCTTTGTGGATCTTCTGTAAGTATTATGGAAAGTGATGTTATGGGCAGAAAAAGCCCATTGCACGACAGGCAAACTTCTTCTTTAGAAATTAAGCCTTTTGATTATTTAGAGAGTAGTGCATTTTTTCCAAATTACAGCAATGAAGATAAATTATTGGCTTATGGTATTCTTGGTGGGATTCCAAGATATTTGGAAGCATTTGATTCCAAACTTTCCATAGAAAGAAATATTGCTGAGAAAATCATTCGTAATGGTGCGTATCTACATGAAGAACCAGATAATCTTTTAAAGGCAGAATTAAGAGAAACAAATGTTTATAGCAGTATTTTGTCAGCTATTGCCAATGGCAGAAATAAAATCATTGATATTGCCAACTTCATTCATGAAGATCGTACAAAAGTTGCTAAGTATATGATTACTTTACAAACACTTCGATTGATTGAAAAAAGAATTCCGTGTGGAGAACCTGAAACAAGTAAAAAATCAATATATGTTATTAAAGACAATTTCTTTAAATTCTGGTTTAGATATGAATTCACAAATAATTCCTATTATGCAATGCTTGGAGCTAAAGGTGCTTCCAAAGAAATTATGAAAGATATCAGTAATCTGATGGGTGATGCTTTTGAAGATATTTGTAAAGAATACATCATTCGACTAGCTAAACAAAGAAAACTTCCATTTATTCCCTATCATTTAGGAAAATGGTGGGGTGCAAATCCTGCAATTAAGGCACAGGATGATGTTGATTTACTAGCTATTGATCGTACAGGCACAAAAGCCATCTTTATAGAATGCAAATTCACTTCTCAACCAATGCCTTATGATGAATATGAAGATTTAATGACAGCTACAAAAGCTTTTCCAAATATAGAAGAAAAACAATTATGGTTCATCAGTAAATCTGGTTATACAAAATCTGTAATCGAACAGGCAAAGAAAGATCAAGCAACTTTATTAACGGTTGATGATTTATTTGACTTTTGATACACTTTATTTAGTAATTTGAGCTGGTCGAAAGACCCGGGTCCACACATTGGCGGGTAAGACACTCGCCTTTTGTATTTTTAGATAAGGATGATATATATGAAACCAAATAGGCTTAAACAACTATCAGAAAAAGAATTTCTTGAACGATTAGAAAAATCAAGAAAGCAATCTAAAGATGGAAAAGGAAAAGATGCAGATATCGCAATAAAAGAAATCCGAAAAAAATATAATTTGTGATTTTTATTAAGGGAAAGTAGACGCTTTCTCTTTTTTGTTGTTCAAATTTAAGAAAGTGATGGTGATGCAATTTGAATAAACAATTTGATTTATTTCAGAAAATGAAGATAAAAGAAGTCTGTGAAAATATCAGTCGTATGACCTATGCCTATATTAATCCGGACACAAAACAACCAACTGTTGTTCCATCAAAACATTACAAAGATATTCTAGATCAACCGGTTGAGGTTTTAGTTAATGATCAGGTAAAGAAACAATTTTTGAATATCATGTTTAAACAAATGAAAGCATTGAAGGATGAAGAACCAATCCTTTTTAATGAAACATTGTTGTTGATGGACTTAAATAAAACACCAGATAGCTTGGAACTTAATGAAGAAGCTGCATTAAAGATTACAGCTACAGAACTTGTAGAAAATGAAAAAACGCAAAAGAAGAAATTTCATCTTGTGGATAATGAATATTTGAATGCCTATGAATCCACAAAGAACGATTCAGAATTGATGGCTCAACTTTTTGGTGAACAACAAAATGAACGAGTTTATTCCATTGAACTCGATGAAATGGATATGGAAAAGCCAAAGTCAAAAGGAGGAAAGAACAATGACTTACAACACTAGAATTTATAATTACGCAAACTTACATTCAAAAGATAAACAAATCGTACAGGCACAATTACTCATGTTGGAATCTGTAGAAGATACCATTACAAATTACACATATGCAAAAGAAACTTCCACAAATACTTTAGAAACAATTTCCTTTGAAGAAGGAATCAATGCATTAGAAGAAGCAAAACGAAATATGTATAACGATATTGTTGAATACATGATATTTGCGATTGATAGTTATGAAGATGAAGTAAATGAAATAGATACCAGTGATCCCTTCTATGGATTGTATGAAGAAATGGAGAACTTAGAAAATGAATAATATAGAAACTATGGAATTCAGTACAGCTAATCTAGAAAGATTGGCTTTTTATTTTAAGAATTTAAAGATGGAGGTTAGTGGAAAATGGTACACAACGACAAAGTTTTAGATGATGTTAATGCTCTGCTTGATTATAATGCCGTTAAAGATTATTTGTTTATGACAGTTATCAATGCTGAAGAAAATAAAAATGATTTAACCACTATGCCTCACACCATTATTGGAGATCTTGCGATTGTTTATAAGGTCATGATCAAAACTACGGATGAACGTTTTTGTGCAGCCAAGGTTACAAATCAACTGATGGATGCCTATGGAATCGATGTAAATAAACTTCATAATGATGCACTTATCTCATCTCCAAACATGATGAAGCCTGAAATTCTTCCACTAGAAACCATGTTGATAGGAATTCCAAAAGACATAGCCTTGGAAGAAAAAGAACATCAACTTGTTGTTCTGACAAATGAACATAAAACAGATGGTGCAGCCACAATGTTCTATGCTGGAATTTTAAATGATTTGGCTGAAAAATTAGAACATGACTTATATATCATTCCATCATCAACAGATGAGTGTATTGCATTATGTGATTCCCCTTCTTTGAATATTGAACATGTTAAAGAAATGCTTCTTTCTGTTAATAAATCAACATTGGTAGATCCTGATAAAAAGCTATCTGATCATTTGTATCATTATGATAAAGATGAACACATTTTAGAAAAAGCAGATGATTATGAAAAGCGAATCAACAAACATAAATATTCGCAATTACTTCATTAGAAATTGGAGATTTCAAAATGATAAAGTACGAAGATATCGTTAAAAGAATATCCACTATTGAAAAGAAAAAAATCAAAAATGAAGAACGCATCAAAACACTTTCTGAAGAAAATAATATTCTGACTGCAAATCTAAAACTACTGAATCAGAAAAAAGAAATGTTCGAAAAAATGGATCAAGATCTTGCCGATTTGATTCCGGATAAGAAAAAGACTGTAGCCAATTAATGTCTACAGTTGTAACAAGCAACGTCTTTTGGGGACAAAAGACTAGTATTTAGGGAATATCCCTAAGACCCTGAGCTATCACAAATGCTGATAGCTCTTTTAAGATTGGAGGAAGATGAAAATGTTAAATAGTTTAACACTCTGTTTTGTCAGTTTTCTTGGTGGAGGATTAGTTGGAATGGGTACGGTTTTATTTATTCAAGGTGCTTTCTACAATGAAAACAAAATCGAAGAAAAAAGAAATCAAAGTTAGATTAACGAATCAAGACTTTGATCATCTTAACAATTTAGTTAAAGAATCAAGTCTATCTCGTGAATCTTATCTAAGAATGTGTATAAACGGTTTAGTGCCTAGAGCTGTACCAAGTAAAGAATTAATCGAAGTAATCAAAATTTTAAGAGAGATTGCTGAAAAGATGAATCAAATCGCGATATCTGTTTATACACAAAATGCAATGGATAAATCCTTTTACATGGAAAACTATGAAAAGCTGCAAGATCAAATCAATGAGATTATGATTTTGATTCGACAACCAATCAATATGGAGGAAGTATGGCAATTACCAAAATATGGGCAGTAAAAGATGATTTAAATCGTGTCCTAAACTATATTAAAAATCCAGATAAAACAAAAGAAGATATGAGTGATGGTTTAAAAGAAGTTTTAACTTACACTACCCAAGGCTATAAAACAAACGAAAAAGAGTTTATTACCGGAATCAATTGTGAACCTCGTACGGCCTTAAAACAGATGATGAATACAAAGCTTTCTTACAACAAGATGGATGGTCGCCTTGCCTTTCATGCGGTGCAATCTTTTAAGCCAGGTGAAGTGACACCAGAACAATGCCATGCATTAGGTGTTCAGCTTGCTAAACAAATGTGGGGCAATCGATTTGAAGTGGTTGTTTCTACTCATTTGGATAAAGACCATCTACACAATCATTTTGTGGTAAACTCCGTTTCCTGGGTAGATGGTAAAAAGTATGACAATAAGAAAGCTGATATCGATCACTTCCGAGAATTAAATGATGCGATCTGTAAAGAGCATGGTTTAACTGTCATCACAAAACCAGAAGGCAAAGCGATGAATTATGGAGAATGGAAAGCAGAAAAGAATGATTCTATCTATTTACGGAAATTGATTCGCTATGACGTGGATTCTGTTTTATTGTATGCAAGAACACCTGAACAATTTAAAGATGGTCTTGAAGAAATTGGCTATGTTGTAAATCTATCAGGAAAGCATTGGACTTTAAAACATCCACAATCTAAAAGAACATTTCGCTTTTATAAACTGACTCGTGATAATCGCTATGATGAAAAACATTTGATGGAACGGATTAACAGTAACTTCTTGTTTCCCATGCAGTCATCTGTTAAAGATGTTATACCTTGTAAAGAATATCAAGGCAATCATAGAAAATTAAAAGGAATCAAAGCGATGTATATTCGATATTGTTTTGAATTGGGTATTTTACGACCTAAAGGAATACCTCAAAAATATCCAAGTCCAGCACTTAGAAAGGATTTAATTTATATGGAGAAAATCACAGATGAAAATACATTTGTTGGCAAGCATAATCTTGAATCGATTGAAGATGTGCTTGCTTTTAAATTGGATTTAAACAATCAAATAGAAAACTGGATGAATCAAAGAAGATCCATCTACAACAAAATCAAACGAACTCGTGATCCAGAATTAAAAAAACAATTAGAACAGGATCGAGATACGCTCACTTCCAAAATTGCACATGGGAAAAAGGAAATCCGCATATGCGAAGATATAGAAAAGAGAGTACCTGACATTGAAGAAAAATTAAAAATGGTCAATGCATTAGAAACAGAGCGTATGCAAACACAAAAAGAATACGAAAGGAGCTTGAATTTATGAACAGTGCCGATACTGCTGATCAGATGATGAAGATGACATTAGAAGGTATTCAAGTGGCTGCTGAAATTGGATTAAAAGCTGGTGGAACAGCCGCTAAATCTCTGGCTGTTACTTTGTATGCGATTATTAGTGACAACAAGAAAATCAAAGGAAAAACAAATCTAGATAACCTATTAAAATCCAATAAGGAATTAAAAGTATTCGCGATTCACCATTCTGACTTAAAAAAGTTTTGTGAAGAAGCAAAACATTATGGTGTTCTCTACTCTGTATTAAAAGAAAAGAACAATACAGATGGAATTGTAGATATTATGGTCAAAGCAGAAGATGCGTCCAAGATATCTAGAATGGTAGATAAATTTGATTTGGCAACCATTGATACAAAAGCCATTCGTGAATCGGTCTTATCACAAAAGGATATAAAGCCAATGAGTGATGAAGAACATGATGCATTGTTATCAAAACTGATGGATGAAAAATCAAACCCCAACAAGGCTCGGACAAGCAAGGACGGTACTCCGTTCGAGCCATCTTCAAAAACATTGAAGAAAGAAAACAAGAAGAAAACCGTCGAAAGAAAAAGATCAACAGCTACTATGGATAGACCTTCTGTACGTCAGGAATTAAAAGATATTAAGCAGCAACAATTAAAATCTTCTGCACCAAAATATCCTGTAAGAAAGAAATCCAAAAAGAAAGTGAGATGACAAATATGCGTAACTGGTTTAAGAAACAAAATGAAGAAATGATTGAAATCCAAATTGATGACACAGAAAGAAGAATTATTGTACGTGCTCTTGCCGATTTAAGAGACAAACAACGCATGGCACATAAGAATTATGACTTTCTAGATTCATTGATTGTAAAAGTTTGTGATGCAAATTCACCTTCTATAAAAGATCATTATGAGAGATGCTAAAAAAGATGAATATGTGTTTCTAGGCTTATTACTAATGCCAACAATTTGGTTTGCATTGCTTATTGCACCCTACATGGATAAAGGATTAATCAATGCAATTCCATATCTTAATGAAGCTTTAAATCATCCATTTCAAATTCAATGGACGAATTCAACATTAAAAACGATCGGTATCTTTCTGATAATCTATGTATTAGGTGTTGGGATGTATTTATCTTCATCTAAAAACTATAGAAGAACTGAAGAATACGGATCAGCTAAATGGGCAAAGCCAAATACTGTTTGCAAGAAATACGCAAATAAAGATTACTTTGCCAACAAAGTCTTTTCTCAGAATGTACGAATGGGATTGGATGGTAAAAAACATAGGCGAAACTTAAATACGGTTGTGATTGGTGGTTCTGGTGCTGGCAAAACAAGATTTTATGCCAAGCCAAATATCATGCAATGTAATACAAGTTTTGTTGTATTGGATCCTAAAGGCGAAATCATTCGAAGTGTTGGTCATCTATTAGAAGAGAATGGTTATGTCATTAAAGTCATTGACTTGATTGATATGTCTAAATCTCTTGGATATAATCCATTTCACTATATTCAAAGTGATAAGGATGTTCTTAAATTAATCACGAATCTGATCCGTAATACAACACCTAAAGGTTCTTCTACCAATGATCCCTTCTGGGAAAAGAGTGAAACAGCACTATTGGAAGCATTGATGTTGTATCTATATCACTATGCACCAGATGATGAACAAAATTTTACGATGGTTATGGAGATGCTCAATTATGCAGAGGTCAAAGAGGATGAAGAAGATTATGAAAGTCCTTTGGATGAATTGTTTAAAAGACTGGAAATGATAGACTCTAATTCATTAGCATTAAAACAATACAAAATATATAAACAGGCAGCAGGCAAAACCGCTAAATCGATTCTGATTTCAGTTGGTGTAAGACTTGCTGCTTTTAATTTGGAAGAACTTGCATCATTAACCAAATATGACGAGATGGAATTAGAACAGATTGGAGAAAGAAAAACGGCTTTATTTGCGATTATTCCAGACAACGATTCCACATTCAATTTTGTAGTTGGAATGTTGTACACCCAGTTATTTCAAATGTTGTATTACCAGGCGGATTATGTACATGGTGGAGAACTTCCTGTACCCGTCCATTTCTTGATGGATGAATTTGCCAATGTTGCTTTACCAGATGAATTTGATAAATTGCTTTCAACCATGCGTTCAAGACAGATCTTTGTATCCATTATTTTACAGAACCTGGCTCAAATCAAAGCATTATATAAAGATAGCTGGGAATCGATTCTAGGAAATTGTGATGAAACCTATTATCTTGGTGGTAATGAACAAAGTACCCATAAATATATTAGCGAATTACTTGGAAAAGAAACTTTAGATACCAATACCTTTGGTAAATCTTCAGGAAGAAGCGGAAATTATTCAACCAACTATCAACAGACAGGAAGAGAGCTTTTAACCGCAGATGAAGTTCGATTGTTGGATAACAATTACGGGCTTCTTTTTATTAAGGGAGAACGTCCTATCAAAGATAAAAAATATGATTTGTTGAAACATCCAAATATTAAGCAGACATTGGATGGAGGACGAGAACCTTATATTCATGGTCAGGTACATCATTTCATTGATGACTGGCAAAATATTCTTCTTTCTAGTAATGAATACGAATTGTTAGATCAAGAAGAAGTAGAAAAATATGTAAAGGAGATCAAAGAAAATGAAGAAAACAAAAACAATTAGAAAAGTATTATTCTATGCTTATACAGCATTGATACTCATCACAAGCCTTACAACACCTGTCTATGCAGCTAACGATCCAGTCACTGTAGTGAATAACTTCAGTGACTTTATGTTTGGACTTATTCGAGCGATTGGAATGATTCTATTAGGCTTTGGAATTGTACAAGTTGGTTTATCTTTAAAAAGCCATGATCCAAGTCAAAGAGCCAATGGATTTATGACAGTAGCTGGTGGTATTGTAATTACCTTTGCGAAAGAGATTTTAAATATTATTGTAGGTTAATATATGGATGGAATCATCGATAACCTAACAAGTGCAATCAATACCTGGAATTCTAAGCTTGCTGAAATATGGTTGTTGCTTACTGAATCACCAGAGTCATTTAAAGGTGGTGATATATGGAAAATCATTGTAAAAGTACATGAAGGCTTACAAGCTATTGGACTTGCACTTCTTGTGCTTTTCTTTGTATGGGGATTGATACGAACTTGTACAAGCTGGCAGGATGTTAAACGACCAGAACAAGCCTTCAAACTTTTTCTAAGATTTATTATTGCCAGAGGTCTTGTCATGTATGGAATGGAACTGATGACAAAGATTTTTGAAATTGTACAGGGGATAATTCAATCGATTACGGAAACTGTAGGACTTGGAGTATCCAACGAAACAGTTATACCACAGGAAATAGTTGATGCGGTTAGTAATACAGGATTTTTAGAATCTATTCCACTTTGGGCAGTTACATTATTAGGATCAATATTTATCACAATACTTTCATTTGTAATGATATTAACTGTTTATGGAAGATTTTTTAAACTTTACATGTACACAGCTATTTCTCCAATACCACTTGCAGCAGCTGCAGGAGAAAGCACACAAAACACAGCTTTTACATTTATCAAAAGCTATGCAGGAATTTGTTTAGAAGGAGCGATCATTGTCCTTTCCTGTATTATCTTTTCAGCCTTTGCATCAAGTCCACCAGTAGTGGATTCAACAGCATCTAGTGTATCTATGGTATGGAGTTATATTGGTGAATTGATATTCAATATGTTAGTTCTTGTAGGAACAATCAAAATGTCAGACAGGATTGTAAAAGAAATGATGGGACTATAATATGTAGCTACTCAGTTACCACATTTGTTGATATTTTGTAAAAAACTGATTATAATATATACGAAAGGAAGTGTTAATTATGCGTAACGTAATCAATGCTCAAAAAGATGATGTATTTAGAATTCGCATGAATTCAGAAATTAAGAATGAATTGGAAGAAGTATTTGCCAAAAATGGTTTAACTTTAACAGATGCAGTAAATGTATTTTTTCAACAAGTATTAAATACAGGTGGATTTCCATTTTCTGTAACTGAGGATAATGCCGAAAAGATGAAAGCAAAAGCTTTATCTAAATTAATGAAAGAATTAGAAATTGGTATGAATTGTACTGAATCTTATTCAGAAGAAGAAGCCAAAAAGATGTTAGGTTTGTAAAATGAGGATCATTTATAAAAAATCCGCAATTGACGATCTTCTTAATACCGAAAACTATATTATTAATCAGTTTCATAATGATCAAGCCGCAAAAAAGTTTAAAACAAACATTGTGGATACAATTTCATTATTAAAAGATAATCCTTATTTAGGGCCAAAAATGTCAGATCGATTTAATATAGATACATCATTACGCTATTTAATCGTATCTAAACAAATTGTATTCTATGATATCAATGAAGATAATATCGAAATTATTAGAATACTAGACTCAAGACAAGATTACTTATCATTACTATTTTAATTGATATTGCAGGAGCATATTGTTCCTGCTTTTATTATGCCTTCAAGGTAGGAAAGGAACGTAACATGAAAGATTATATTTTAAACAAAGTTGTATTAAAAACAGGAGATTCATTGGATATTGTTGAATCTTCAACTTTACCATTAACGGAAAAATTGATGTATAAAGTGGAACATGAAAAGGATAAAATTGTTGTCCGACGTGATGGCAGAAATTTGATTATTCCTGTCGAAAATATCTTATTTGCATCTTCTATTCCACTAGATGTCATTCATGAGGATTTTAATGATGAAATCTAATTTTGAAATCAAAATCAACAAAGAAATACGTGATTATACAGAAAGTATTTTCTTTGGATTGTCACTTCGACAAAGTATCTTTTCTATCATTGCCTGCGCTATTGCGTGTGGTTTGTATTTTCTATTCAAAGATCAACTAGGTACAGAAATGACAAGCTGGTTATGTATGCTTGGTGCTGCTCCTTTTGCAGCATTTGGATTCGTACGTTTTCAAGGAATGTATACAGAAGATATTGTGAAGATGGCAATATCTTCTTTTGCGTTGTCTACAAAGAATTTGATTAATGTGCCATTTAATCTTTATTATGAAATACTTGAACCATTCATTAATCAATCAAGAAAGGAGTCGATTGTACATGATAAAAAGTTACGAAAGATTGAAAAAGCTCAACAAAGAAAAATTAAGAATTCCTAGAACCGTTCAGGATACCATCCCGGTAGACACGATCTATAAGGATGGTATTTTTAAATCCGGTAATAAATATACAAAGAGTTATAGGTTCTTGGATATCAACTACAAGATTGCTTCTGGAGAAGATAAAAATAATCTCTTTTTAAGCTATAGTGATTTACTGAATTCTTTTGATTCTTCTGTGATGACAAAGATAACTATCAACAATCGAAAAGTGGATATCAAGAAGTTTAAAGAGGATATCTTGATTCCATTAAAGCAAGATAACTTAGATCCATATCGTGAAGAATACAACAATATGCTCTTAGATAAATTATCTGAAAGTGATGATATTGTTCAAGAAAAATATATTACGGTAACCATCTTTAAAAACAGTATAGAAGAAGCAAGATTCACCTTTTCTAGAATCACCACTGAATTCTCTACCTTATTTGCAAGACTTGGCTCTTCCTGTATTGAATTAAATGCCGAAGAACGATTAAAGATACTTCACGATTTTTATCGAAATGAAACAGAAGAATTTTCGTTAGATATGAATGATTTAGCAAAGAAAGGACATTCTTTTAAAGATTTGATTACACCTAGAATGAGCAAATACCACAACAAATATTTTGAATTTGATGGTAAATATGGAAGAGTTCTTTATTTAAGTAATTATCCAGGCTTTTTAAAAGACGAGTTTGTATCTGAACTTTGCGATTTAAATAAGAACTTGATGTATTCCATGGACATTATTACGATTCCTACTGATGAAGCAGTTCGTGAAGTAGAAAATAAATTCTTGGGGGTTGAAAAGAACATTACGGATTGGCAAATGAAACAAAATCGTAACAATAACTTTTCAGCCATTATTCCTTATGACATGGAGCTACAACGTAAGGAATGTAAAGAATTCTTAGATGATTTAATTGTACGTGATCAAAGAATGATGCTTTGTAATATTACGGTTGTTCATCTTGCCGACTCTTTAGAAGAACTGGATAAAGATAGTGAAACATTAAAAGCAGTAGCTCGAAAATATGTATGTGAGCTTGAAACGCTCTACTTTTCAAAAAGACAATTGGATGGTCTACAAACAGCCCTTCCTATTGGAGTCAACAAGCTCAATATCACTCGTACCCTGCTTACAGAAAGTGCTGCTGTATTTATTCCCTTTAGAGCCCATGAAATCATGCAGAAAGGTGGTATTTGGTATGGACAGAATGCCATTACCAACAATCCAATTCTTTGTAACAAAGCTTTATTACAAAATCCAAATTCTTTTGTATTGGGTATTCCTGGATCAGGTAAATCTTTTCTTACGAAAGAAGAAATTGAATTCTTAATTCTGTCTACGAATGACGATATTATTATTGCGGATCCAGAAGGTGAATATGATCCAATCATTAAAGCGATGAAAGGACAAATCATTCGTATTGGTACGAACAGTAAAGATTATATCAATGCCATGGATATGTCAGAAGGGTATGGAGATAGTGGTAATGCGATTGCAGATAAATCTCAATTTATCATGTCTTTATTTGAACAGTTAGATACAAATCATGGTGGTATATCCCCTATTGATCGTTCTATTATCGATCGTTGTGTATCTTTGGTTTATCAGGATGCCATGAAAAATAACTATATTCCCACATTAAAGCACCTATACAACAAGCTACTGGAACAAAATGAACCAGAAGCTAAATCATTAGCTATTAAGCTTGAATTATTTACAAATGGATCCTTGAACATTTTTGCCCATGAAACCAATGTAGATATCAAATCTAGAATCCTATCTTTCAATATCTTTAATTTAGGAAAACAACTAAAGACGATGGGATTACTCGTGATTACGGATGCCATTATCAATCGTGTCAATGAAAACTGGAGAAAAGGTAAACGTACACACGTCTTTATTGATGAAATCCATGTCATCTTTGAAAATGAAGAAAGTGCAACCTTCTTTGCATCAGCTTGGAGACAATTCCGTAAAAGAGATGCCTATCCTACCGGTATTACACAAAATGTAAAATATCTTCTTTCTTCTCAACAAGGTACAAGCATGTTATCCAATTCTGAATTTATTGTGATGTTGAATCAATCTGCCAATGACAGAGAAGATTTAGCAAATTTATTAAACATTTCAGAAGAACAGATGGGATATATTACAAATGCACCAACAGGATCTGGATTAATTAAGTATGGCGGTTCCATTGTCCCGTTTGTAAATAAGATGCCAAAAGGATTATTGTATGACTTAAATACAACGAAACCAGGGGACAGAAAACTCCTATTGAACTAAGCAGAATTTAATTTCTGCTTTATTACATACAAAGGAGGTGATGAATTTGAGAGATATAAAAACTAAACAAAAAATGCAAACTATTAAAACAAAGGATACAAAGGGAAATATTCAACATTTTATTAAGCAACAAACAATTCATAATAAAAATGTTGATAGAAAAAAGGATGCTTCTGTTAAATCCAATCCACAGGTACAGGCTACAAATAATGTGAGTGTTGCAGCAAAACAAACTGTAATTGAATCTAAACATCGTGCTACAAAGTTTATAAAACAAAAACATCATGAATATAAGATCAAATCAGCTAATAAGAAATCGATTATTGAATCAAATCATGGTATTCATCCACAGAGAATTTCTTATATATCCAAGGCAAAAAAGCATGTTGTAAATAAATTGAATGCTTCAAAGATAAAAAAATCTACTGAACAATTTGTTTCCAAGCCTATTGTCCAAAATACAACACATGCCATAAAGAAATCATTTCATATTGTTAAGAAGAGTGTATCTACATTGAATACACTCTTTTCTTTTGGAACAGGATTGATTTTATTGATTGTGATTACTCTGTTTATTGGCACATTTAGCGTATTAGCTCAAGATGGTGGATCTAATAGTGAAATTGTTTCTTTAAGTGAAGAAGTTATTGCATATGAAGATACCATTCGTAAATATGCAATAGAATATGATATAGAAGATTATGTATCTTTACTTCAAGCGATTATGATGCAGGAATCTGGTGGTAAAGGAACTGATCCGATGCAAGCTAGTGAATCGGGATATAATACAAAATATCCTAGAGTTCCTAATGGCATTACAGAACCAGAGTATTCCATAGATGTTGGTACACATACCTTTTCGGATTGTGTTAAAAAGGCAAATGTAAAAGATCCATCAGATACAGAACACATCTATCTAGCTTTGCAAGGATACAACTATGGATCTGGATATATTGATTGGGCAATTTCTAATTTTGGTGGTTATTCCAAATACAATGCTCAACAATTCTCCGATATGAAAAAGCAAGAATTGAATGTATCAGGGTATGGAGATCCATCTTATGTCGATCATGTTATGCGATATGTCGGTATTACCTTTAGAGGTGGAACTAATCCAAACTTTAATAACATAGAAGCATGGATTACAAAGAATCCATATGCTAAAACAGGCTTATATGGCCAATGCACATGGTTTGCTTGGGGAAGATTCTATGAGCTATATGGATATGATCCTGGCTTTACTGGTAATGGATGGGATTGTGTAGATGAACTACTAAAAGCACATCCGGATAAATTTGAAAGATCGTCAATACCAAAAGCAGGAGCCGTATTTTCAGGTATAGGTAAAAACCATGTTGGCATTGTTTTAAAAGTAGATGGTAATAACATTACAATTCAAGATGGCAATTATGATGGCATTACCAATACGTTTGAAGATGCAAAAAAAGATTGGCAAACCAACACCTATACTCTTGATTACTATAGATCAAGAATGGGAGGTATTGTATTTGCCAATCCAAAGTAGAAGTGGAGAAACCATCATCTCCACTTGTTTGCATTTTGATGTTGTTCAACAACTTTCTTTGCCTCTTCTTCTGTACGATACAATTTGCTTTCACGAACACGTGTTCCAGAAGTACCACAATTACCATCTGAAAATCGTATTGTACAGAATCCACCAGCATTACGAATAACTGTAGCTTTCTTGATAAAGACAGAAGAGGAAATAAAGTAAACAACATCACCTTCGTTAAATCGTTTCAAATTATCATCTCCAATAGAATATGTTACCTTTGCTTATTATACCCAATTAGGTTGATAATATCACTATGTAAGACATATCTTCTTCCATAAAGATATAACTTGGGAACAGCGTAAGTTTGAAGATGTAACATTTTTATCAGGTGAAAAGAATAAGAACAATCTTCCTTTTGAGAGTTATTCAGTAACAAATGAAAATGGATTTGTTCCGCAAAATGAACAGTTCGAAAATGGCGGAACAATGGCTACAGCTGATAAAAGGATGTATTATATTGTTTCAAAAAATTCATTTGCATATAATCCTGCAAGAATAAATGTTGGATCAATTGGGTATTACGATGGTTCAGAAAATGTAATTGTTTCCTCACTTTATGAGGTTTTTAAAACATCAGAAGATATAGATGACAGATATTTATGGCATTGGTTTAAAAGCAATAATTTTAAGAAACTGATAGAGCAATATCAAGAAGGCGGAGTCAGATTATACTTTTATTATGACAAGCTTTGTATGTGTTCTTTACCTACTCCAAGTATTCAGGAACAGGTAAAGATAGGTCGCTATTTTGACAATCTAGATAACCTCATCACCCTTCATCAGCGTGAGTTAGAAAAGCTTCAAAATATCAAGAAATCTATGCTCGAAAAGATGTTTGTTTAGGAGGAAAAGAAAAAATGAAAAAAATAACTTTATATCACGGTACTCCTGACAAAATTGTAGTGCCTACATTCGGCAAGGGCGAGGAAAAACACGACTACGGACGAGGATTTTATCTTACCGAAAGCATAGACCTTGCAAAAGAATGGGCAGTTTGCCGACCAAATGAAACAAGTGGCTATGTTCATCAATATGAACTTGATACAGAAGGACTTGAAATTTTGGATTTTCAAGAAAAAGGTGTCCTTGCGTGGCTTGCAGAACTGATGAAACACAGAGACGCAGCCGACTCAAAGCGTTACCGTATGCTTGCAAAGAAATTTATTGCAAAATATGGCGTAGATACCGACAAGTACGATGTTATAAAAGGTTGGAGAGCAAACGCCTCATATTTCTATATCGCAAAGGAGTTTGTAAGAGACAATATCGATATGGATATTCTTGAGGAATTACTGTCTCTTGGCGGCTTAGGTATTCAGTATTGTATAAAGTCCGAGCTTGCTTATTCCAGACTGCACGAAGTGGCAAATAGCTTGCAAACTGTTGAGTACACAGAGTTTAATGAAAAGTACAATCATCGAGACATTACCGCAAGACAGAAAATGCGTGAACTTGTTGATTCTGATGCTAACAGTGTAACAAAAGTATTTAGTACACTGTTTAAGGAGTGATAATTATGAAAGCCTATTCACAGGATTATTTGAATGATGTGGTAGAAAATCAGGGTAAGCTATTTGACTTTGTTGCTCAAACTTATCCCGATAAGGACACTGAGGATTTTATCAAGACCTATATGACAAGCAAAACAAGAAAAAGTATTGATGAGGCAAAAGCCTATGTCAACACAATGGACGCCAAAGAATTGTGGGAATATTTTACCGAAACCGAAAAGTATTCTTTGAAGTCTGGTAAGGCTCTTGATGGCTTTATGCCGGATTGGATTGGCGAGTTTTACGCTTACTATCAATGGTATTATAATATTCCGAGTTCCGAGGTTCTGAAAAAAGTACCGCTTGATTTCATAAAAAAAGCATACTATGGTTTGCACGACTTGGAACTTGATTTAGCGGTGCAAAAAGTCGGTGAAGTGTAATGAATATTATTTGTTTTCACAACCCTGATGAAGATAATGGCTATTTGAGTAATTGGTATCCGTCACCTTTTACGGTGGACGGTGTAGCGTTTTCTTCGATGGAACAATTTATGATGTATCGCAAAGCAATCTGCTTTGGAGATGAAGCGGTAGCAGCTCAAATCTTATCAACAAGTGATGTTGCCGAAATCAAATCACTTGGCAGGCAAGTATCAAACTACGATGAAAGTATGTGGAACGGAATTCGTCAAATTGTAGTTTACGGAGGGCTTTTGGCAAAGTTCTCGCAAAATGAGGAACTAAAAGGCAAACTCAAAGCAACCGAAAATGCTGTTTTGGCGGAGTGTGCCGTAAAAGACCGTATTTGGGGTATCGGGTTGTCAATGAAAGACCCCGACAGACTCAACAAAGCTAAATGGAACGGTCAAAATCTGCTTGGATATGCCCTTATGATGGTGCGTGAGCACTTGTAATAGGATTATTCTTGGGAACAGCGTAAGGTAAAAGAAATATGCTCTATTTCGACAGGAAAAAGTAATACACAAGACCGTGTTGATGAAGGAATATATCCGTTTTATGTTCGCTCGCCAATAGTAGAACGTAGTAATAGATACTTATTTGACGAGGAAGCAGTATTAACAGTTGGAGACGGAGTTGGAACAGGAAAAGTGTTTCACTACGTAAATGGTAAATATGATTTGCATCAGCGTGTTTACAGGATGTTTGATTTTTCTAGCGAAATAAATGCAAAATATTTTTACTATTATTTTTCTGACCATTTTTATAATAGAGTAATGTCAATGACAGCAAAAACATCTGTAGATTCAGTAAGATATGAAATGATTGCTGATATGGATATTTTATTACCAAAACTAAATGAACAGATAGCTATAAGCAATTGCTTTGATAATCTTGACAACCTTATCACCCTTCATCAGCGTGAGTTCTAAATATAAATTATCAACTTAAATTTGCTAGAGAACGCATAACTATATCTACATCTTGATTTTCTAATTCTTGGATAATATGTAAATACGTTTTTTGAGTAGTAGTCATACTTGCATGACCTAATCTTCTTGCAACACTAGCTATTGAAACACCAGCATATAATAAAAGTGAAGCATGTGTATGTCTTAGTCCATGTATAGATATTGTTGGAATATCAGCTTTTTTACAAAGTCTAAATAAAACTCCATTAACGGTTGAATTATATATTTTGTCGTTGCTTTTAACAAAAATAGGTTCATCGCTAGGTAAATCTTTTACTAATTGTGAAAATTGCATAACGGTTTTCCAATCCAATTGAACTTTTCTAACAGATGATTTATTTTTTGTTGGGAGAAATCCTCCTTGTCCTTTGTAATCCCATGTTTTATTTATCGATACTACTTGCTTTGAAAAATCAAAATCTTCCGGAGTCAATGCTAAAGCTTCTGAAAATCTCATGCCGGTTTTTGCAACCAAAAGAATAAACCAATCCCAATTAACTGAATCTTTTAAATTCAAGGAGGTCAACAAATTATGAAGTTCAAATTGATTTAAATATTTCGGCTTTTTTTCACTAGGCGTTTTTCCTTTGATAATCGCCTTTCGAGTCGGATCTTTAGGAATTAGTCCTTCATCAACAGCATCTAAAATAGATCCTTTTATCTGATGATGGAAGTCCATTGTAGTCTGTCTTTCATGATATTTAGCATAATCATTAATTAATTTTTGATATGAAATTCTATCTAAGTCGCATAATTTTAAATTAGGCACCAATTTTTCTAACCAAGAAATTGCCATTTTATATTTTGACAATGTAATTGGACGTATAGCGCCTTCTTTATAAATACTTACCCATTCTTTATAGTATTCAACAAACAATTGATTATTATCCATATTCTTTTTCCTTTCCACTCACGCTGATGAAGGGTGATAAGGTTGTCGAGGCTGGCGAAATACTGACCAATGGTCTTTTGCTCTGCCATTGTTTTTGGCATCATCAGTTCCATATTCGCCATTTGTTTTCCTGATACCTCGACGAAAGTTGAGCCAGCTCCGACTGTTTCTCCGTACTGTTTTAATTCCTCTGTTCTTGAGAAAATAAAGTATGAATCTAATTCGATCTTGTGCGGAACTATGGATTGAAAACCTTGATTAGTACAGCCTTTTTGGGTCAAAATAGCGGTTTTTCCTATTCCGGCACGAGAGGTAAACAACACAGTCCCAACGGGCAACATTTTAGCTGAACTGTGATTATATCCTTCTTCAGTTATCTTTCGCTGGCTTGAAGTGAGATATATTTGCTCTGCGATTTCAGCAGGCGCATACCAATCAATATCACCATCCCAATAATCTGAAACGCCTGTACTCGGCGTTCCACCGCCAACTATATCAGCCAGTTCTCCGAGCTTACGCTGTTCCCAAGGGTCAGTAAAACCTTTAAATCTGATATTAGGATTTTTATTATTTTCCATATTATTTTCCTCCTAATAGCATTTTGAATTCATCTAAACCAAGCATGTCATAATCATTTCCTTCTAGATCATTTAACATCGAAATTAAAGATTTTTCTGTTTTTGAAATTTCTTCTTCTAAATCTGAATAAGTAGTTTCATATTTCTTGGATAGTAAATCAATTTTAGATTCAAAATCATTTAGTAATTTAATAGGCAAACTATTAATGCTTTGCATTAGTGGTTCAATCCATTTTGAATTTAATGAATCATCAATTTGTTCATAAGTTAGATTTTCAATTGTGGATTTTGTATTTAATTCCAATTCGGCTATTTCCGATTTTAATGCTTTATTCAATTCTTTTTTCTTAGTAACTAAAGAGCTATAATTTTTTAATTTTTCTCTTGTTTCTAACTCCACATCAGTATCTTTGATAAATTGTTTAATACATTTATCAACAATTTTATTGCCCTCATCGTCATAAAATTCCATTTCTTTTTCTTCATCTGTAAGGTTTTCAATAATATCGTTAATTTCAGAATCGATTTCGGACACTTGATTTTCTTTATATATTAATTCTCTTTTTTCATTAATCAGATACTTACCTTGGATAAGATCAAATGGTAATAAATGACCAATCCAACCTTCTTGAACTTCTACTTCTTTCTCTTTTTTCTTTTTGAGAACCATATTAGGATCAACAACTTTAGCAGCATCTATTCCTTCAGTTTGGATAATTTCAATATCCCCAGAAATCATATTCCATTCATCGTTTAAATATTGATAGGCCTCATATTGATCGATTAAAGGAATATTTTTTAGTCTATTAAAAATTTCATTACTGATTATTTCCTCAGTTTTTGCAATGTTTAAGTTATTAGCATCATCAATTAATAAAGTTTTTAAATAAATTTCAAAACCGTTAAAAGCATCTTTGTATTCATTCATGAAATGTTGAACATCTTGATTATTTTTGATGATATTTTTAACGTTGTCTGATTTTAATGTGCTATATGGCTCATTATTAGATTGGAATAATTCATCTTTTAATGATGGAAAAGCATTCCAAAAATCTTCATAGTCTTTAATTTCAGAATTAGGAATTCCCCCAAACATAGATGCATAAATATCATAAGATTCTGTTTTTTCTGATGAATCAACATATCTAGGAATATTTAAGTTATAGTCATTGGAACGAATTTCATCACGACTTACAACTTTGCAATATTTATCAATATCTTTTCTGTTCTTAATCGCATCTGTAATTTTTCGTATATCACATGCCCTTAGTTTATTGTTTTTTCCTTCTTTAATAAATCCTTTAGAAGCATCAATAATTAACGTATCCGTATTATTTCTCTTTTGTTTTAAAACCATGATAATGGTTGGAATACCTGTCCCAAAGAATATATTGGCAGGCAATCCAATGATGGTATCAATCTTATTTTTCTCAATTAAATTTTTACGAATAGTTCCTTCTTCGCCACCACGGAATAAAACACCGTGAGGTAAAACAATTGTCATAATACCATCTGGTTTAATATGGTATAAGTCATGTAATAAGAATGCATAATCTGCCTTTCCTTTTGGTGCCATACCATAATCAGCATATCTAGGATCATTTCCTTTGTCAGTTGGATCCCATTTTTGAGAATAAGGTGGGTTAGATGTTACAGCATCAACATATAAAGGCTCATATGTACCAATTGGATCAGAATCTTCAAAATCAGGCCAGTCCTCTTCCAACGTGTCCCCGTTACGCACTTTAATATTATCTGGTAAGATTCCACGCATTACCAAATTCATACGCGTTAAGTTATATGTGTTTTTCTTTAATTCTTGCGCATAATATTTAATATTGTCTTTACTATCCATGTGTTTCGAAACACTCTTACCAATATTGATTAATAAAGAGCCTGAACCTGAACATGGATCATAGATTTTAATTTCAGATCTATCTTTTAAATGTTCAGCGATAATTTCTGACATAAGTAAAGAAACTTCATGTGGAGTATAGAATTCTCCAGCTTTTTTCCCTGCATTTGCTGCAAAATTAGATATTAAATATTCATAGATAAATCCTAAAACATCATAATCTTGTTTATCATCCATAGGAATATCTTTGATTAAATACAATAAATCTCGAACAGCTTTGCTTTGTTCTTTAGCAGTAGATCCTAAGTTACTTAGTCCCGTTTCTAATGTTTGGAATATTCCATCAAATACACGTTTATAATTCGTACCAATCAAACGACTGAATGCAGATAAAGCATCACGTACATTTGCAATATCAAAATCATGTCCTTCACTAATCCATGTTGAAAATAAGTTTTCATAAGAAATAAAATATCCTAAACCACTTTGCACAAATTCAACAATTTCTGCATCTTCTTCATTAACTAACTTTATATCTTCTTCGGCAAAGTCATTCTTTAATAAAAAGTCTTCTTCTCTATCTGACAAAAATTTATAAAAGATAAAGCCTAGAATATAATCTTTATATTCACTAGCTTCAATCTTGGATCTCATTTTATTAGCTGATTCCCATATTTTTTTGGCTAATTGTTGTTTATTCATATAGCATATCTCCTTATTTTTTTGAAAGTATTATTATTTGAAATTAATCAATTCAAATTAGTGACTTCCCAAATTGCTCAATTGTATCTTCAGATCCTCTATCTGATACATTTTTTCCCATTGCATTTTCAATTAGATTCAATAATTTTTTTGCTCTGTCAATAAAGTAGTTATCAAAATCATCCTGCTTTAAATATTCAAAATTAACCATATGCGATTCAATTCTATCTTTTAATTCATTTTCCGTTAATCCATCAACTTTATTTAATATAGTTTGCGTATATTTACTTGGAGAATCTCCTCCAATTGATCTATTTGTTGGCGGTAAAATAGGAGTTTTATTTACAATAGAATTATATTTTTGACGCTTAATTCCTACTTTTTGACAATATGCTTCTGGAAAAATATGATGGATATCAGGTGAAAGAATGACACTGTTTACCAAATTCATTTTCGAATTATCCATGAAATCTCTGCAATCTGCTTTGTATAATAGAGCCATAATTCCTTTATAAGCTGCACTTAAACGTGTTTGCAATGTCAACAAACGTGTTGCTGAAAAGAAGGAACTATTAACTGTTCTCATTTGACTAGGACGTTTGTACACTTCATCTATGATATCTTCGATATCATTTGCATACCTAGTTTCATTTGCACCTCCATACATTTCTCCAAGAATACCACACCAATACCATCGCTCTAAAATCTTTTTGGTATTGGGTTCATTACACGTTTTCTTTCCTAAATATGCGCAAGTTGCAGAAAGTGGAATTAATTGGGTTGTATAAGGTAAATCTCTTTGTCTAAATACATATTCATTTTGAAGTAAAAATTCTCTTGCTATTTTATATCCATCAAGCACTGCATCTCTATTTTCTAAATAAGATTCATAAGGTAAATTTAAAACATCTTTTTTCTTACAAGAAATTGTTCCGCTTTTTCCATTAACTTTGTTTTTGTAAGAAGTATATAAAGTAACTGATGTCAAAAAATTGATTTCATCAATTCCATCTAATAAATCAGTTCTTAACGTTTCATTTTCAGCCCTAATTATTTTTTTACATTTTTCCCAATCTTTTCTTAAATCGAACTCATTAGTAGCATAAGTTGCTGTAACCAATTCAAATACGGTTAATGGAACTCCACCTGTATTTACATTCTCAAAAACTTTACATACAGCTTCTCGTGGAGTGGATTTATCCAGTGTAATTACTGGCAATTTATACTGTAGAATGGTTTCAACAACTTCTTTTTGAAATCTATTTAACAAATCATTAGCATCCTTATCATTTTGATGGTACATCATGTATCCAAAATTCCATTGCATTAATTGTGTATTATCATAGATGATATTTATTGGAAACATCTTTAATTGATATTCTAATTCTCTTGTTGATAAGTCCATAATAATATCACGATCAAAATTAGCCTTAATCTTTCTATCTTCTGGAACGCTCACAACAGCATCTAGTCGATCCTCATTATCATCTAAACATTTATTCATATCCAAATAATAAAACCTTTTTATAGACTTACCTTTATCTGTTTTTGTAGCAACAACCTGATTGCTATATGTTGACTGATAAATTGATGTTAATCTTTGTTGTCCATCTAATACTAAATATTCTGGAGTAGCATTTTTATTTTCAACTCCAGTAATAGTACGATATTTGAATTTAATATCAGGATTTCCATATTGTAATTGCATTACAGCTCCCATAGGATACCCTTGAGATAAACTTGCAATAATTCCTCGAATTCGATTATCATCCCAAGTCCAATCTCTTTGAAATTCAGGTAATTGTATTTTCCCTTCTTGGACATCGTATAGTATTTGTCTTAAATCTGTGTCATTTGACCTTGGTAAAACTATCATTATTGGTTCCTCACTATCTCTACAATATCATCAAAACTACAATTTAATGTTGTACAAATTTTTATTAAAGAATCCATTGAAACTGTTTGATTCTTTGAAAGTTTTGCTAATGTCCCAGGAGTAAGTCCTGCTATTTTTGCAAATTCAGTTTTCTTCATACCTTTATCAATTAATAATTTAAACAAACGATTATAACTAATTTCCATATGATTAGACCTCTTTCTTTATTTTCAATTATAAAGGAATTATGTATAAATAGAAACATAAATATCACCATTTAGTGATATTTTTTTATTTTTCATTTATTTCATCTTAGTAATTGATGAACTAACTTTCACATGTTCTAATAATGTTAATGGTAAGAATTCGATCTCCTCCAAACTCTTTTCAATTTTGAAAAGAGAATAGATTTGAAAATACAACGAATTGGTACAGATCTCTGTTTCAGACAGTTGATCTGTTTTTTTTATCCCTTTCAAGGCTAAAAAAAGCCTTTTTTGTGGACTTTCAAGTGAAGGGGAAATTGTTTTTCCTTCACAAAAGGAGGAATAATAAATGTATAACTATGGTTACGAAAAGAAAAAGTATTTAGAGGCAAAAGAAAAAGAAGAAAACTTACTACGATTATTAGGATTTCCTGAATGGAAGATTCAGTACCTTCGAGAACTAGATGATTTTGATTTCAACAAGAATCGCAGTTTTCACCGTAATGAGTCACCAACTGAAGTAAAATTCTTTCTAAATGAACCTTCTGAAGATTGTATAAGTGAATATACATGGGAAGACGTACTAAATGGAGTAAACGATGCCGTTGTTTATAAGCATTTGAAAAAGTGTGATCCTGTCATGCAGAAAATTATTGTAATGCTGAAAAACAAGTATTGTGTATGGGAAATTGCTGAAGATTTGCATATGACAAATAACGCAGTATATAAAAGAATCGAAAAATTCTCAAAAAAATGTAAAAAGAGAGGCTAATAATTCACGATTTCAAGGACTATCTAGTGAAGGGAGATATGTAATCTTCCTAGAAGCTCTTTGAAAACTCAATAACAACTATTAGATACAACACTTATATATTCGAGCTATTTCACTACTGCGCGATGATGTTTTTTACGAGCGGTGATACTTTAGATTGATAAACAATGATGCTGATTGTGCCATGACGATATATAAGATAATGATACTTCTAGCGACAGGCTCAAGCGTGATATGGGTTGGTGCGATGCCAATGAAAGATAATTAGCAACTATCTTGTCTAATAGGATTCCTTTGTTTTCGGGTAATCAGGCGATAAATAGAAAACACGATAAATATTTTATTTTTAAACATCAACCGGGACTTGCTCCCGGTTTTACATAAGGAGTGAATCGAAATGAAAGTCAAAAGAGGAGAAGTTTATTTAGCAGATTTAAGTGATGCATCTGGATCAGAACAAGGTAAAGTACGACCTGTTGTAATTATTCAAAATAATCGGGGTAACAAATATAGTCCAACAACTATTGTGGCTTGTTTATCTTCCAAGATTTATACAAAACATCATTTACCAACGCACCATCTTTTACCAGAAGGTATTGGATTGAAATATAAATCCATGGTCATGTGTGAACAGATTCGTGTCATTGATAAAAGTCGTTTGCAAAAGAAAATTGCTACTGTAAGTAGAGTGGATATGTTGGCAATTGATCGTAAAATCAAAATCAGTTTGGATCTACGTTTACATAGCCAAAGAAAGTAGCATTGGTTATGTACCCTTTCCTTTTGGAAGCAGTCCTTTCCCAGCTGCTTCCTTTTAATTTGTAGGTGAGAATTTCTGTTTTAAAAACTTTATAGTAAGGAGGAACAAAGCGATGAAACAACCTGTTATATGCGAAAAGAAGACGTATACCGTTGCTGAAATCATGGAAATACTTGGTATTGGAAGAACAGCAGCCTATGACTTAACAAGAAAAGGCTTGTTTAAAGTGATTCGTGTTGGTAAATTACTTCGTATTAACAAGGAATCCTTTGATCAATGGTTTGACAGTCAACAATAAAGGAGGAATGAGGAATGGCTGTAATTTTAAAATTGGGAAAGAAATATCAAATTACTTACGAAGTAGTCACACCTACAAAGGAAATAAAGTCAATCAAAGAAATATTCGATAATTATGAAGATGCAGCTAAACGAAAAGAATTATTGGATGGTGAAGTTTGTATGTTTTCACCAGAAAGTTTGTTTGTGGATGTCATGGAAGACTGGCTTGCTGATCCATATTTCAGAGATCATTTAAAAAAATATCACGAAGCTCAAAAAAACTATGATGTGTATCTTCGTAATATGATTCAAACGAAAAAAGTGAAAGAAGTCGACTCCAATTTAGCAAATTCTATTATTAACCAACTATGTGCTACAAAAAGCATAGGAAGAAATAGTGCATTATCTGTTAAAACAATCCGTGCTTGCAAGTTACTACTTATCAGTACTTGCGATCATGCAATTAAGATGGGAATCATGGATGAAAATCCATTCAATGAAATACACATTTCTGATCCACATGATTTTAAAAAGAGGCCAAAGAAATATGCAGATTGGACATATGAAACGATGATTCAAATTTTTGATGCATGCAAAGAAGAAAAGCTTTACGTTATTATGCAGATCGTATTTGCAACCGGAATGAATGTAACAGATGTTCTTGGTCTAGTTTGGAGCGATTTTTATCATGAAAAAGATAAATACTATATTCGAACAAATAAAGTAATGGAGCGCATGTATGAAAAAGAATTGCAATTTCTTCCTAAAGATTATGTTATCCAAAAATATGTTCATGATAAGAAAATAAAATTAAAAACACAAGTTGTTCATCATTATGTAGATAAAGAAAATATCTACTCTATTCCATGTGCCTTATATGAATTATTACAAAATTGGAAAAAGAGATCGAAAGAAATCTACCATTTTGATATAAATCCTAATTCATTAATGTTTACTACTTATGGAATTAATCCATATGATGATCGTCTCGTACTTAAACATCTAGATCAAACTACATTAAATCTAAAACTACCTAGACACACTTTAGCAGGATTAAAATTTTTTTCTAGTAAAACTTCTCCAGATGGACGACATTATCGTGACATTTATTATTATGAACATAATGATATTTCTTTCAACCAGATTGGATTAACTGCAAAAGAAAAAGCGGTAAAGATAAACAAAGAATTTACGAAATCCATGAAAAAAGAATTGCCTGATAAGGATAAAAAAGATGCTGTGGATTTAGTAAAACAACTTAGTGAAGATAAAAATATTCGTAAGAAATTATTGATGAAACTATTAGAAATTGAAAGTGGTGAATAAAATGGCATCCATACAAAAACGAAAGGATAAATACAATGTAGTTTATTATTATACGGATAAATATGGAAAGCAAAAACAAAAATGGGAATCCTTTAGAACATTACGGGAAGCCAGAAAACGTAAGGCAGAAGTTGAATTACAACAAGCCAATCGAACCTTTATTGCACCAAGTACTACGACTTTAAATGAATTCTGGCCAACATACGTGGATCTATATGGATGCAATAAATGGTCAATATCTACTATGGAAAAGAATACGGCCTTATTTACAACATATATTTCTCCATATTTAGGGCATTGCAAACTAGATGAAATTCGTCCGATAACCATTGAGCAATATTATGCAAATCTAAAAGAAAGCGAAAATACAAAGAAAACAGGAAAAGTATCCACTCGTGTTGTCACAGAAGTTCATAGAGTTTTACGATGTACATTTAATGTTGCGGTAAAATGGGAATACATTTCCAATAATCCATTTTTAAAAGTGGATACGCCCAAGCATGATTATGAAAAGCGAGAAATATGGACAGCCAATCAAATTGCCAAAGCACTTGAAGTTTGCGAAGATCCAAAACTATCGATTGCCATCCAACTCGCATTTGCCTGTTCTTTAAGAATTGGTGAAGTGCTCGGTCTGACTTGGGATAATGTGCATATCAGTGAAGATGATTTTGCGTGTGGTGATACACACATTTATATAAAACAACAATTAGAACGCGCCCGTATGGATGCCATTGAAAAATTGAACAACAAAGATGTACTATTCATCTTTCCCCAATTTGAAAAGAAAAAAAATGCAACAAGACTGATATTAAAAACTCCTAAAACAGATAGTAGTGTACGAAAAATATGGCTACCAAATACATTAGCTTGTTTCTTGAAACAATGGAAAGAGGATCAAAGTAAGTATAAGGAAGCCTATGGAGATGACTATCATGATTATAATCTTGTAATATGTCAACCAAATGGCATTCCATGTGATGGAAGCATTATTCGTAAAGGCCTTTCAAAATTAGAGAAAGAAGCTGGGCTTCCCCACGTTGTCTTTCATTCTTTGCGTCATACTAGTACAACCTATAAATTGAAATTAAACAATGGCGATATAAAAGCAACCCAAGGAGATACTGGGCATTCTCAAGCAGATATGGTCATGGATCTATATAGTCACATCTTAGATGAAGACCGCAGAGTAAACGCACAAAAATTTGAGGACAGTTTTTACAAACAACATATAGAAAACTATGTTGATGTTCCACAGGCAAATAAGAAAGTCGACATAGATAAAGTACTTGAAAAAATCAAGCAAGATCCTGATTTATTGCAGCTTCTAATAGCCACGTTGAGTGGTGATTAAATGATCAATATTAGCTAGTGACGTGTCGTTTGATACGTCCTGTGTCGTAGGGTTCTATTCGATGCCGTTAGATGACCATTAGAAATCCATTAGATGGCCTTAAAAATAGCACAAAAAAGTTCGGATAAAGATAGGTCATCCGAACACCTTTAAAATTTAATTATTTTTCCGTTTGAAATGTGAATTTTAACAGTGATGAATAGGTGTATTAAAAAACAAAAAAAGCGGAAAAACCGCTTAAATAAAGGCTAAAATGGTATTCCGGATGGGATTCGGACCCACGACCTTCCGCTTAGGAGGCGGACGCTCTATCCAGCTGAGCTACCGAAATATCTATGCTTATAATACCACAACTTCTACCTCTTGCTTAGGAAACCGACGCTCTATCCACTGAGCTACGGAGGCATATTTTCTATTCAATTTTTACAGTTCTAGTCAATCATTTTTAACTCTTAGGAGGCGAATGCTCTATCCAACTGAGCTACTGGGACACATCATGATTTTAACACAATTCTGTAAAATCAACGATTGTTTTTACATGGTTTTCTTCAAACACCTTTTGATTATTTGGATTCACTAAACCAATACACTCAATATTTAATGATCGAGCTGTATTGATCGCATACATCGAATCCTCAAATACGATTGCACTTTCTGCACTTGTATTTAAATCCTTCAATACATACTCATAAATATCCACTTCTCTTTTTGACATCTTTAAATCATCTGCTGAATATACATTCTCCATATATTCCAACATGCCAAGTCGATCTAATACTTTTTCAGATAATACCCTTGTGTTTGATGTTAATACAGCCATTTTTTTATTTTCTGAGGCACACTTTTTAATGAAATCCAAAGCACCCCTCTTTGCCTCAATATGATACGCATATTGATTCAAGATATCTTCATTTACTTCATTGAACATCCAAGCCTCATCTTGTTTAGTATGAAATCTTTCTTTGATGTACGTTAAAACTTCCGAAAATTTCATTGTAAAAAAGATTTGACGAGCCTCTTCCATACTCATATACAAATCCATCTTTTTAAATAAATGAATGATGGCATCTTCCCATACATGCATCGATTCAATTAATGTGTCGTCTAAATCAAAAAGTATTGTTTCCATGTTTCACCTATATGGCGCGCCTGACAGGGCTCGAACCTGCAACCGCCAGAATCGGAATCTGATACTCTATCCAGTTGAGCTACAGGCGCATTACTTGATAATTATAGCCTAAATTGGTTTCATAATCCATTAAAATGTGGTATAAAAATTAATGGACAAAATTTTAGGAGGAGAAATTTTTTCATGGCAAAACGAATTATTCAAGTTGAAGAAAAGGTACCTGCAAATCTACTGATACCATTAAGTATTCAACACATGTTCGCAATGTTTGGAGCCAGTGTATTAGTACCATTCTTATTCGGTATTAACCCAGCTATCGTACTATTCATGAATGGTATCGGAACATTGTTGTTTATTTTTATCACAAAAGGAAAAGCACCAGCCTATTTAGGAAGTAGCTTCGCCTTCATTGCTCCCGCAAATATCATTATCGCAAAATTTGGATATCCATACGCATGCGGTGGATTCGTTGCGGTAGGTTTTTGTGGATGTTTGTTGGCAATGATCATCAAGAAATTTGGAACAAAATGGATTGATATCGTACTACCATCTGCCGCAATGGGACCCGTTGTTGCATTAATTGGTCTAGAATTATCTTCATCGGCTGCAAGTACAGCTGGAATTCTAGGCGATAACATCGACCCTAAAAACGTAATTGTTTTTGCGGTTACACTTGGTATGGCTGTAATTGGAAGTGTATGCTTCAAAAAATTCTTAAGCGTCATCCCAATCTTAATTGCCGTAGTTACAGGATATTTAACTGCTGTTGCCGTAGGCATTGTAGACTTTACTCCAGTCCTTCAGGCAAGTTTTATCTCAATTCCAAACTTCCAAGCACCAAAATTCAGTATTGACGCCATTCTAATGATGCTTCCCGTATTATTAGTTATCGCATCGGAACACATTGGTCACCAAATCGTTACAGGTGAAGTTGTAGGAAGAAACTTAATCGAAGATCCAGGACTACACCGCTCTTTATTCGCAGATAACTTCTCAACAATGATTTCAGGTTTAATTGGATCTGTTCCAACTACAACTTATGGAGAAAACATTGGAGTTATGGCGATTACAGGCGTATATAGCGTACAAGTTATTGCCGGAGCTGCCATCCTATCGATCATCTGTTCATTCATTGGTCCATTATCTGCATTGATTCAAACAATTCCAAATCCAGTTATCGGTGGAATCAGTTTCTTACTATACGGTATGATTGGTACAAGTGGATTAAGAATTCTAGTCGATCAAAAAGTAGATTATGGAAAAAGTGTAAACATGATTTTAACATCCGTTGTGTTCGTTGTTGGACTTAGTGGAGTAACAATTCACTTAGGAAATATTTCCTTATCAGGAATGGTACTTGCTTGTATCACAGGAATGATCATGTCTTTACTATTCTATATCTTTGAAAAATTCCATTTATTAAACGAAGAAGGATAAAATAAAAATTGTCATCATTTGCGATGACAATTTTTTTTAGTGCTTTGCATCATAATAAATCGATGCTTTTACTTTATCCGTATGCTCTTTACCACAAAGCTTTTCTAGAATCGCAAACGCAAACTCAATACTTGCAGCTGCACTTACACCCGTAATGATATTCCCATCGGTAACGGCATATTCATATTGGTATTCCCCACCAAAATCTTCATCCATATCTTTAAAACAAGTATATTTCTTACCCTTTAAGATACCCTCATGACCCAAAATCGTTGGAGAAGCACAAATAGCTGCCAACACTTTATTTTCGGCAAACTCATGAGCTAATTTTAATACTTCTTCATTCCTTTCTAGTTTTTGATAATGTGGACCACCAGGTAAAACTAAACAATCCACATCGCTAAAGTCATATGTATTCATTGGAAACACACTCGAATAGGTTACACCAAAACGACCTGTAACCTGTTCTTCGTTGTTAACACCAATAATATCCACATCCAATCCACCACGTCTAAGTAAGGCAATCGGACCCATCGCTTCTAATTCTTCAAAGCCATTTTCTAATAACACTGCTACTTTCATGTTTGTCACCTCTTTAGATTTAGTATACAACAGACTATAATAATTGTGAAAGGTTGTGATTATATGAAAGAAACAAAAACAGAAGCCATATCTTCGGCAATTCTATGCATTTTATCTGGCTTAGTCTTATGCATATTTAACGTCTCCATATTAACAACAATTACGCGAATTATTGGATGTATCTTTTTAGTCATTGCGATTCTATTTCTTTATACATATTTCAAGAAAAGAAATAGTACAACACTAACAACTCTTGTATTAAGCTTATTTCTATTGTCTGTAGGCCTATATATGAGTTTTGATCCAAAAAAATTCATTAGTATCGTACCTATGCTTGTAGGAATTCTATTGATTATCAATTCCCTATCTCATTTTCAAAAAGTATTACTCTTAAAAGACAATGGTTTTGAACAATGGAAAGTCAATCTTGCAGGAGCTATATTCATTCTAGTCATTGGCATTGTGTTACTTATGAAACCCATTCAATCCTTAGACTTTATTTTCTCTTTAACTGGATCTTTCCTAGTACTAAATGGAATCCTTATCTTTTTGGATCAATATTTTCTACATAAAACAAATTCATAGGTATTTTTTATCTCTTTGCTAGAAAACCTAGTAAATATATATTATTATAGTAGTATAGGATAACGAAAAGGGGAATATATAATGAAAATATCAACGAAAGGACGTTATGCGCTTCGTTTACTTATTGATTTAGCACAGCATAATGATTCAGGGTTTATCACACTAAAGGACATTGCCGAAAGACAAAATATCTCCAAAAAATATTTAGAACAAATCGTACCCATTCTTACCAAAAGCCAAATGGTTCAATCCAATCGTGGTTTTCAAGGTGGATACAAACTTTCTAAAAGTCCAGAACAAATCTGTGTATATGATGTACTTGTCGCAACCGAAGGAAATTTATCTTGCGTTGCCTGTCTAGATTCACAGGTGAATTCTTGTCCAAGAAAAGAAGATTGTACAACACTTTATATTTATGAAGGATTAAATCAAGTGATTGAAACTTATCTAAAAGGAATCACACTCCAAGACATTTTAAATCATGAACAAAGCTTTGATTATGTAATCTAAGCTTTTCTTTTACTTTTTTTAAAGATAATATTACAATAATGGATAGGAAATGAGGTAAATTTATTATGAAAACTGAAACAAAATGTTTACATGCTGGCTATGAGCCAAAAAATGGTGAGCCTAGAGAAGTACCAATTTATCAAAGTACTACTTTTAAATATGATTCAAGTCTTCAAATGGGAAGATTATTCGATTTAGAAGACAGTGGATATTTCTATTCACGACTTCAAAACCCAACAAACGATATTGTTGCAAGTAAGATTGCTGCTTTAGAAGGTGGTATTGCCGCTATGTTAACATCAAGTGGACAAGCTGCCAACTTCTTTGCGGTATTCAACATCTGTGAAGCTGGAGATCACTTAATTGCATCAAGTGCCATCTATGGTGGAACATACAACCTATTTGGTGTGACAATGAAGAAAATGGGTATCGACTGTACATTTGTTGATCCAGAAATTAGTGAAGAAGATCTTCAAAAAGAATTCAAGCCAAACACAAAATGTGTCTTTGGAGAAACCATCACAAATCCAACAGTACGTATTTTCGATATTGAAAAATTCGCAAAAGTTGCACACGAAAATGGCGTTCCATTAATCATCGACAATACATTTGCCACACCAATTATGTGTCAACCAATCCAATGGGGAGCAGACATCGTCACCCACTCAACTACTAAATACATGGATGGACACGCATCTTGTGTAGGTGGTGCAATTGTGGATAGTGGTAACTTCAACTGGCTAGAACACGCTGAAAAATATCCAGGACTAACTACACCAGATGAATCTTATCATGGCATTGTATACGCTGAAAAATTCGGTAAATTAGCATATATCACAAAAGCTACAAGCCAATTGATGCGTGATTTAGGATCAATCCAAGCCCCTCAAAACGCATATTACTTAAATCTAGGATTAGAATCATTAGCTGTACGTATGAAGGCACATTGCGCAAATGCACTAGCTGTAGCCAAATACTTAGAAGCCAATGAAGATGTTGCATGGGTTAAATATGCAGATCTTGAAAGTGACCCACATCATGAATTAGCTAAAAAATATTGTCCGAATGGAACTTGTGGTGTATTGTCATTTGGATTAAAAGCCGACCGTGATCAAACTGAAAAGTTCATGGACAGCTTAAAATTAGCTTCTATCGTAACCCATGTTGCCGACGCAAAAACTTGTCTATTACACCCAGCAAGTCATACACACCGTCAAATGAGTGAAGAACAATTAAAAGAAGCTGGCGTTGCTCCAGACTTAATTCGTTTCTCTGTAGGTCTTGAAGATGCACAAGACATCATCAACGATTTACAACAAGCACTAGATGCCATGAAAGCTTAGTATTTTTACAGAATGGAATTTTCCATTCTGTTTTTTTCGCGTATAATAGTAGATATACAAAAAAAAGGAGTTGTTTATATATGCCAATCAACATACCCGACGCATTACCCGCAAAAGACATATTAGAAAGCGAAAAAATCTTTGCGATTGAAGATAAAAGTGCACATCGGCAAAGAATTCGACCATTAAAAATTGTGATTTTAAATCTAATGCCCAAAAAAATAGAAACAGAAACCCAAATCTTACGATTGATTTCTAAAAGTGCATTACAGGTCGACATTGATTTTATGATGGTAAAAAACCATGTTTCTAAAAATACAAGTCAGGATCATTTAGTAAAATTTTATACATACTTTGAAAATTTAAAAACGAATTATTACGATGGAATGATTATTACAGGAGCTCCCGTAGAACATCTAGAATATGAAGATGTCGATTATTGGAATGAGCTTGAAGAAATCATGGAATGGTCTAAAACACATGTCTATTCCACATTACATATTTGTTGGGGAGCACAAGCCGGACTGTATTATCATTATGGAATTCAAAAGCATATCTTGCCAGAAAAAGTATTCGGCATCTTTCCAGAACAATTAGTCGATGAATATGACTTTTTAACCAATGGCTTTGATGAAATTCACTATACACCTCACTCAAGACATACGGCAATTGATGAGGAAGCTGTAAAAAAAGTGAAATGCTTATCTGTTCTATCTAAAAATGATGAAATTGGATCGAACATCATTGTCACAAAGGACTATCGACAAATCTTTATTCTAGGGCATTTGGAATATAGTAAAGAGACATTAAAAGAAGAATATTTCAGGGATTTAAAAGCCAACAAACCAATTCATATCCCATTCAATTATTTTCCAGATGATGACCCAAAAAAAGAACCTATCTTAAAATGGAGAAGTCACGCTAACTTGTTATACCGCAACTGGCTAAACTATGTATATCAATTGACACCATTTGAAATTGAAGAAATTGGAAAAATAAAAGAACCCATTGGTACGGGTTCTAGAGAAAATCATGGCTATGCCAAGACATTTACGAAGTAATTTTTTACTTCGTATTTTTTATTATTCCGCAAACATTGGAGTAGATAAATAACGCTCACCTGTATCTGGTAATAATACCACAATTGTTTTTCCTTTGTTTTCAGGGCGTTTTGCGATTTGAATAGCCGCATACGTAGCAGCACCACTTGAAATACCTACTAACATACCTTCATTATGTGCAATCAAACGACCTGTTTCATAAGCCTGTTCATTTGTGACTGTAAATACTTCATCGTATACGCTTGTATCCAGAGTGTTTGGAACAAAGCCAGCACCAATACCTTGAATACCATGAGGACCTGCATGACCTTCAGATAATACTGGACTTGTTGCAGGTTCAACCGCAACCACTTTCACATTCGGATTTTTATCCTTCAAATATTTACCTGTACCACTTACAGTACCACCCGTTCCAACACCGGCAACAAAAATATCAACTTTTCCTTCTGTATCCTTCCAAATTTCAGGACCCGTAGATTCGTAATGAGCTTGAGGGTTTGATGGATTTTCAAATTGACTTGGAATAAAACTATTTGGTGTGGCGGCCGCCAATTCCTGAGCCTTCACGATAGCGCCCTTCATACCAGCCTTACCATCTGTTAAAACAACTTTTGCGCCATACGCCTTCAATAAGTTACGACGCTCCACACTCATTGTTTCTGGCATTGTCATAATTGCCTTATAGCCCTTAGCGGCTGCAACAGATGCAATACCAATACCTGTATTTCCACTTGTTGGTTCAATCAATGTAGCACCCGGTTTAATTTTCCCTGCTTTTTCAGCATCTTCAATCATTTTCTTCGCGATACGATCCTTTACACTTCCAGCCGGATTAAAAAATTCTACTTTCGCAACTACACTAGCGCCTAAACCTTCTTTTTCTTCAATATGTGTTAATTCTACTAATGGTGTATTTCCAATTAAATCTGAAATTGCTTTATATACTGTCATTTTCTTTTCCTCCTGTTAAACAAATTCAATATTATTCATTTAAACAGCTACAACATCGCTTCATAATCAGTACCTCCGGTTACTATCCCTAGTAACTTTATAGGCATTATAGGAGTTTGACTTCCCCTTGTCAACAAAAAGTGATAGAAATTCATCTATCACTAATCCAATAATTCTAACCCATACTCCATCAAACACTCATTGGTTTCATACACACTCTTATGATTCTCAATACAATAAATCAATAATGCATCTCTTTTTACTTTGGGATACAACATGCCATTATTCGATAACGACAATAAGTTATTTGTCATACGCAAATCCAATCCTAAGCCTAAACTTAATTGAATCACCTTATCTTTATTTGGAACCTTTGAACCATCAAAGATTTGATACCCATAATTCCTTTGAATCGTTGTCTTCGATAATACTTGTGCCTTAGACATATGCTTAATTTCAATGATATGGTTTAAATACTCTGAAAAAGTTAAATTCTCTAGACTTTCCATTAAAGTATTTAATCCATCACTCTTTGTTTCTTGAATTGTTTTTAATAATTGATTTGTTTCTGTCATAATACTTATAATATACACAAGAAAGAGCAATTTATGAAGACTTTAAAAATAATTAAACAAGATAATGACAAAACCATTTCACTGGTTGAACATGAAACAACTCATACAAAATATATCCAGAAAGATTTAAATTATTATGATAAAATTCTTTATCAAACACTTCAAAAGATAAAGAATCCATACTTACCTAAAATATTTGTGGTTCAAGAAAATGACAATCAATTAACTCTATTAGAAGAATACATAGAAGGAAACACCTTGGATCAACAAATTCTTTCAAAAGAAGATGTAAGAAATATTATGCATCAACTATGTGAGTGCTTAGATACATTACACAAGTTGAATCCACCTATTATCCATCGTGACATAAAACCAGAAAATATTATCTATCACAATAATAAGGTGACTCTACTTGATTTTGGGATTGCACGTTTTTTAGATTCAAGAAAAAGTAAAGATACCCTTATTTTAGGAAGTGTTGGTTATGCAGCACCTGAACAATTTGGTTTTCAACAATCCAATCCACAAACAGATATTTATGCATTGGGCAAATTAATGAATTACTTATTGAATGGTTCTTTAGAGCATCAAAACAATATTCCTTTTGATTTAAAACAAATCATTTTAAAGGCAACACAATTGGATTATAAAAACCGCTATAAATCTGTGAAAGAGATGGATTTAGCTATCCAACAAAAACAAGTTATAATTCCAGCTATTAATAACGATACATTCAAATCCAAGATGATTAGTCTTGCCTGGATTGCATTTATGTTTATGGTGACAGTGGATATGCAACCTGGTGACCCAATTAAGAATAGTACAATCAATAAAATCAGTTGTTTTACCTTCATGTATTTTGGTTTATTCCTTTACTACAACAAGAATCTGTTTCACAAACATTTCAAAAAAATACCTTGGTTTATTTTATACTTTATTATCTACTTTATATTCACAATTATAAACATTGAATTTTTCGTATGGATTGATTCTCTAATTTAAATGTATGCTCGTGGCATACCAAACATCTTTATATATTTCTTATACTAAAGAAAAAGAAATAAGGAGTATATATGAAAAAGGGTTTAAAAGTATTTTTAGGAGCCGCTATTGTCTTATCGGCTGTCGCATGTTCGACAACGAGTGATGAAGAAACAAAGACTAAAGACACAAAAGAAAAGATCGTAGAAACAAAGGAAGATACAAGTGTTCCTAAAGAGTATCGTAATGCACTGCATAAGGCTGAAAATTACAGTAAAATGATGCACATGTCCAAACAAAGAATCTATGATCAATTGACTTCTGAATATGGAGAAAAGTTTGATGCAGAAGCTGCACAATATGCGATTGATAATCTAAATGCGGATTATAATGAAAATGCATTAAAATGCGGAGAAAACTACAAGAAGACTATGCATATGTCAAAAGCTCGAATCTATGATCAATTAACTTCTGAAAACGGAGAAAAATTCACAGCTGAGCAAGCACAATATGCGATTGACAATATTAAGGGAGACTATTTAGAAGCAGCCTTAAAATCTGCCCAAAACTATCAAGAAACTATGAGCATGTCAAAAGATGCCATCTATGATCAGTTAACTTCAGAATACGGAGAAAAATTTACAACTGAAGAAGCACAATATGCGATTGATAATTTAGATGAATAATCCTATACTAAAGACATGAAACTCGCTATATTATTTCCAGGAATTGGATATCACACTGATAAACCATTACTATATTATTCAAAGAAGATATTAAAGAATATGGATTATGAGATCAAAGAAATTCAATTTACGAATTTAGACTTTGATTTAAACAAATCTAAAGATGAGGCGCATAAACAAGCCAAAAATCAAATTGAACAAATAGATTTGGATGTGTATGATTCCGTTCTCTTTATCTCAAAAAGTATAGGTACTTATTGCGCAGCTAAGCTTGCCCATGAATATAAGTTAACTGCCAATATCTATTTCACACCACTAGACTTTACTTTGGAATATCTTCAACAAAAAGATTTGGTGTATTCTGGAACCAAAGATCAGTGGGCTAACTATGATAAAATCGAACAATATTGTATTTATCACTTGATTGAATTTCATAGTATTCAAAATGGAAATCATTCCTTAGAAACAGGAAATATTCAAACAGATATTGAGAATCTGAAACAAATCATGCATCGTGTAGAAACATTTATCCACAGCTTATAAGGCTGTGGATATTTTTAATTGATCTTTTAAACGCTCAAAATAATCCAATTGAAATTGAATACGATCCAACCACAATGCTTGTGCCGTTGGGGTTGTACACTCATAAGAAGCATATTCATTCAATGTTTGTAACATCGAATCTACATACTTAATCTGTACATCGATTGATTGTTTACTAAAATGTATAGCTTCTAACGTTTCATATAGACGATACGCACCTACACGATCAATATTATCCGCTTCTTGTACACTCAATGTAAACGCATTATATTCCCCATCAAAATCCGCTTTTAAATCTACATGAATCGCAATGGCATAACATATATTCTGAATACGCTCTTTCGAATAGTCAATCGATTCCAAAAATTCATGCACCATTTTACTAGATACCCTTCCATGATTTTACCACTCATCTTGTGTTTTAAAAGGTGTACAATAGCTTACATCATGCAACAAACACGCAATCATTAAATCTTCTACATTCAACCCTTCTTTTTCAGCAATTTCCTTTCCTATATTTGCGACACGATATGAATGCGCCAAACGATACGTATCCTTTATTTTCGATTTCAAATAGTCTTGAGCTTTAACTAAGTTTTCCATAAATTTATTATACTATTTCTTTCAGAAATTTTCTGAAAAAGATCCGTGTTCATGGTATGATATACGAAAGGAGTTTTTTATTATGAAGCTAAATGTCGATTTACAAAATCATTCATATCCAATATATATTGAACGAAACGCAATTCAAAAAGTACATGAATATATTCCTGTATCAAGAAAGATTGCGATTGTCACCGATACGGGTGTACCTGAAAAATGGGTCAATACGGTCAAAGAACAATGTCCAGATTCTTTTGTATGCACAATACCACAAGGAGAGCCATCCAAATGCTTCGACCAATATAAACATCTTTTAGAAGAAATGATTCAACACAACATGTCTCGAAAAGATGCCATTATTGCGGTAGGCGGAGGCGTTGTCGGAGATCTTGCCGGCTTTGTAGCTGCTAGCTATATGCGTGGCATTGATTTCTACAACATCCCTACAACCGTATTAAGCCAAGTTGATTCCAGTGTAGGTGGAAAAGTAGCCATTGATATGGGTTCCTATAAAAATATTGTAGGTGCTTTTTGGCAACCAAAAACCGTTATCATCGATCCAAACGTATTATCAACACTTTCTCTTCGCCAACAGCACAACGGTCTTTGTGAAGCCTTAAAAATGGGTTTGATTTTAGATGATCACTTAGTCTCTTTATTTGAACAAGAAACATTAGATATCGATGCGATTATTACGCGTTCGATTGAATTAAAGCGTGATGTTGTTCAACAAGATGAAAGAGAAAGTAATCTTAGAAAAATATTAAATTTTGGACATACCATTGGACACGCCATTGAATCTGCATATGGATTAAATACATACCTTCATGGAGAATGTGTTGCGATGGGTATGTTATTCTTTATTGAAGATGAAGCCTTAAAAAATCGCGTATTAAATATATATAAAAAGCTAGATCTACCTCAAGTACCTGACTATGATACTTCCACATTATTAGAATATGTGACTCATGATAAAAAAAGCAGTCATAACACAGTATCTACTATTTTAGTTGAACAATCTGGTTCTTATATCATCAAAGAACTTTCTTTTGTAGAAATACAAGAAGTATTAGAAAGAGGCCCGTATGAAAAATAACTTCGGTACAAATATATCTTGGACTTTATTTGGTGAAAGCCATGGTCCAGCCATCGGTATCACATTAGATGGTCTTCCTGCAGGTTTTCAAGTGGATATGGAACAAATCAAAGCTGACATGGATAAGCGTAAGGCAACAGGAAAGATTTCAACACAAAGACATGAAGCGGATGAAGTTCATATTATTTCTGGAATGTATAATGGCTATACAACAGGAACAGCATTAACGATTATTATTGAAAACCAAAATACTAAATCAAAAGACTATTCTGCTTTTCATGGTAGATTACGTCCTG
>ENA-OPRV01000195-OPRV01000195.1-human-gut-metagenome-genome-assembly--contig:-NODE-195-length-45275-cov-7.177311_pt1 | contig 45275 bp, 34 predicted proteins | sample MGYA00241896_ERZ501886 | MGnify/ENA primary metagenome ERZ501886 (study PRJEB25962, sample SAMEA2042452) | human gut metagenome | biome: human gut; feature: human-associated habitat; material: faeces... | reverse complement strand
CGCCATGAGAGCCTCGAGTGAGAATCGGACTCACGACCTCTTCCTTACCAAGGAAGTGCTCTACCACTGAGCTATCGAGGCGTGGCGGATAGTGGATTCGAACCACTGAAGCACGAGGCGACTGATTTACAGTCAGTTCCCTTTGACCGCTTGGGAAATCCGCCGTGCTGCCTGTTTGGTTGAACCCCAACCGGCAACCCGTTTAGTATGCCACAGACCGGCCGACTTATGCAAATACGGCGTGTCGCGACAGCCAAAAACGGCCCAAATCGTTGAAATTCCAACGTTTTGCGCAAATCGGCGCCGAACAACGCAGAAACCCCGCCTCCCGAGCCTTGCGAATCGCAATATACGGGAAACGGGGTTTCGACAGCTACGCGCTAGTCTCAGCCGAGGATGGCCAGGATGTCACGAGCGGAGACGATAAGGTAATCCTCGCCCTGGTAGTGCACCTCGGTGCCGCCGTACTTGGAGTACAGCACCTTGTCGCCGACCTCGACGTCGACCGGGATACGCTCGCCGGCGTCGTTACGACGGCCCGGGCCGACAGCCAGGACTTCGCCCTGCTGCGGCTTCTCCTTGGCATTGTCCGGAATGAACAGACCGGAAGCGGTCTGGGTCTGGGCCTCGGCCTGCTTGACGATGATCTTGTCTTCCAACGGTGTGAGTGAGATCGACACTGTGGACCTCCTCTTTCTAAAGAGAAATCGATACTTACCGCGCCGGGACCCGCTAGCAAGAGGCTGACGATCACTTACGGCGTCGTCCTTTCGCGCTGTGACTTATCCTAGCGCGATTATTAGCACTCTGCCAACTCGAGTGCTAACGCTCTGAGAGAAATTATCAAAAAAGCCTGAAACCATGCGGTTCCAGGCTTTGTAAAAAACGGTTCAAGCGTTTCGTCAGGCGCTACGACGAGCCAGAATGGCCTCCAGGCCGGTGCCTAGGGAGTCCGAAGTCACATCCGGAGCCTCCACATCGGCACGTACTTCGGCATCGTGGAATCCCGGAACGTCGACCTCTCTGAGGTGCACGCCCTCATCCACGCGGGCGGCGGCCTCATCGGCATCCATGCTGCCCATTGCGTCGCTTGGCGGAATCAACGGCTCAGCCTCGTCGGAAGGCGTTTCGACGGGCACGGCCTTGGCCACTTGTTTGGTGGATTTGATCTCCATGCTTTCCGGAGCATCCACCTCAACGTCGGCACCGTCGCGAGGCGCACCCAACGAGAAGGAAATCAAGTCCTGCGTGGACTTGACGGCAACGGTTTTGGCTTCTTCGGCCATATTGCCTCGCTCATCGTGGATGGACAGTCCCACTTCCTTGACATCAGCGGGCGCGGCATCCGCACGTTCGAGACGTACACGCGCAACACACTCGACCTGTCCGCCATCTGCGCGGTGAAGAAGCTGAGCCACCTGCCGGTGATTGTCGATCCGAGCCACTCGACCGGCAAGAGCTGGATGGTGCAGCCGATTGCGCGCGCGGCGATTGCGGTTGGCGCGGACGGCGTGATGATTGAGGTGCACAACGACCCGGCGCACGCGTTGTGCGACGGTGCGCAGTCGATTACGCCCGCCGCATTTGTGGACGTGATGGCGGATATTCGGAAGATTGCCGAAGCTGTTGGGCGTGAGGTGTGATGATGAAAAAACTCCCCTGCTTGATATAGACAGGGGAGTTTTTGATATTGACCTTTTTGTTTATTGCGTGATGTTACCGCAGGGGAATCGCCGCTGCGGAGGCGACAAGGGGGGCTTTCCGGTCGCCCCTTTGACCCCTTCGGCACGGTCACTCCCATGTTGCTTGGTTTCTACCGGAAATTTAGCGAACCGGAGGTTCGCTGGATAAACACGCGGACACTGTATGCAGAAGTCACCAACTGAATCGCGCGAAAGGGTCAAGGGAGGAACTCCCTTGGGTTCCCCCAATAAACACGCGGGCACAGTCTGAAAGTGTCACCAACCCAATCGCGCGAAAGGGTCAAGGGAGGAACTCCCTTGTGGGGTCAAGGGGCAAAGCCCCTTGCGGAGTCCAGAGGCAGAGCCTCTGGCGTCACCCCTTCACGAACCGAATCACGTTCCAACTGGCAGCAGGCAGAACGAGGGGTTCACCGGGCTTCGGGCAGGGGAGGATGACCGGTTTCACCACGTCCGGGGCGGATTCTGTGTTCTCTGCCTTCATGTCGTCGTGGTGCAGGACGGAGTGCATCGCGGGGCGCAAATCGCCGAAGGAACGCAGGTCGAGGTCAAGCACCATCGGCTCGGTCAGGTCGCGGTTGACGGCGAAAATCGTCACGTTGCCCGCGTCGTCCATCACGGCGGCGGCATCCATGTCCGGTACATCATTGTAATGCTTGGTGTCGTGCTTGCCCGCTACAATCTTCGGCAGCAGCGATGTGCCGCGGCCGTACATCGACGCATCCATCATCGGGTAGAAAATCGTCTGCGCCCACGCGCCGCCGTTTTCACGCGTCATAATCGGCGCAATCACGTTCACCAGCTGCGCCAGACAGCCAATCTTCACGCGGTCGGCGTTGCGCAGCATCGTGATGAGCATCAGACCCACCAGCAGCGCATCCTCGAAGTTGTACACGTCCTCCAGCAGGTGCAGCGCTGTGCCCCACGGCTTGTTCTTGTACAAATCATGATCCTGATTCTTGGAGTGATACCACACGTTCCACTCGTCCAGCGACAGGTTGACGGTCTTCTTGGAGTGCTTTGTGCCCTTCACGCCGTCGCAGATGGCGGCGACGGTCTTGATGAATTCGTCCAAATCCATCGTCGAGGCGAGGAAGTCCTGCGTGTCGTTGTGCGGATTGCCGTAGTAGCGGTGCAGGGAGACGTAGTCCACGTTGTCGTACGCCTGCATCAGCACTTCATGCTCCCAAGTGCCGAAGGTGGGCATGCCTGTGCCGGACGAACCGCACGCAACCGTCTCGATGGTGGGGTCAACCCACTTCATGACCTTCGCGGCTTCGTTTGCCTTGCGGCCGTACTCGTAGGCGGTTTTCGCGCCGGTCTGCCACGGGCCGTCCATTTCGTTGCCCAAGCACCACAGCTTGATGTTAAACGGGTCTTTCGCGCCGTTCTTGATGCGCAGGTCGCTCCACGCAGTGTCGGACGGATGGTTGCAGTATTCAACGACGTACTGCGCGTCGAGAATATCACGCGTGCCGAGGTTGATGGCGTACATGACCTCCGTGTTCGCCTTCTTCGCCCAGTCGACGAACTCATGCAGACCGAATGTGTTCGGCTCGGTCGTCTTCCACGCAAGGTCGAGGCGGCGCGGACGCTGCTCCTTCGGGCCGATGGAATCCTCCCAGCGGAAGCCGGAGACGAAGTTTCCGCCCGGATAGCGCACGACAGGCACATTCAGCTTGCGCACCAAATCCAGCACGTCGCGGCGGAAACCCTGTTCATCCGCCAGCGGATGGGCAGGCTCGTAAATACCGGTATAGACGGCGCGGCCCAGGTGCTCAATGAACGAACCGTACAGGCGGCGGTCGATGGGGGAGATGATGTAGTCCTTGTCCAGAATCAGCTTGGACTGTTTCATGTTGATCGCGTCCTCCTTGATATATAGGAAGAAAAATTCTGGGCGGCCAAATGCTTCGGAGGAATGTCCGAAAATCGCCCATTCAATCCGTTTCATTCGACATGGGATTGGAAATTCCTCTTTCAAAATGGGTGCGGCGAAAATTTTCAGGAAATATTTTCGGGAGAATCATGCAGGGATTTCCGCACTTATGGCGAAATGTTTGTGCAGAAACCAAATCTCCTGCTTGGCAGGACAAAACGGAGGAAATTTATGCCGCTTGCACAGTTGCCCCCGATGGGCTGGAACTCTTGGAACACGTTCGGCTGGCAAATCAACGAACAGTTGATTTTTGAAATGGCTGACCTGATGGCTTCGCAGGGCTACCGCGAGGCGGGGTATGAATATCTGGTCATCGACGACTGCTGGAGCCTGCGCGAGCGCGGCAAAGACGGCCGCATCGTGCCTGACCCGGAAAAATTCCCGCACGGCATGAAGGCGGTTGCCGACTACGTTCACAGCAAGGGACTGAAGTTCGGCATGTACTCCTGCGCGGGCGTGCGGACGTGCGCGGGCTATCCCGGCAGCTATGACCATGAATTTGTCGATGCACAGACGTTTGCGGACTGGGGCGTGGATTTCCTCAAGTACGACTTCTGTAATTTCCCGCAGTCCGGCAACTGCAAGGCGCGCTACCTCACCATGTCGATGGCGCTGAAAGCAACCGGGCGCGAAATCCTCTTCTCCGCCTGCAACTGGGGCATGGAAGAACCCGGCGAGTGGATGCGCGCAATCGGTGCGCATATGTACCGCTCCACCGGCGACATTATGGATAACTTCGTCTCCTTCACCGACATCGTCAAGAGCCAGCTGAAGAAGCTCTGCATGAGCGGCAACCACTGCTTCAACGACATGGACATGCTCACCGTCGGCATGGAAGGCAAGGGAAATGTCGGGCTGGGCAAGGTGTGCAGCTATGAGGAATACCGCTTGCAGTTTGTGCTTTGGTGCCTGTGCGGCGTGCCGCTGATGATGGGCGCGGATCTGCGCAGCCTTGCGCCGGAATACCGTGCGCTGATGCTCAATCCCGCGCTGCTGCGCATCAATCAGGACGCGGAATGCCGTCCGCCGTATATCGTTCGCCGCGACAGCGTGTGTATCCCGAACCCTGATGACGCGCAGGCTCCTTGGGCGCATCCGGCGGATACCGCGTTCGTGCTGCTGCGCCACCTGACGGACAACGAGTTTGCCCTGTTCTATGCCAACCTCTCCGACGCGGATGCCGAGGTACACTGCGAGATGGCGGACATGGGGCTGCCCGTGACCGGCGGCGTTGCGCTGGACATGACGGACGTTTTCTCCGGCGAGCATCTGGGGCCGCAGAAGGATTCGTTCAATCCGCACATCAAGGCCCATGACTGCCGCCTGTTCCTCTGCCATCTGGTGAAGGACAATGCCTGAATGTATGCAGTGCCATCGGGCGCTGCAAAGCGTTGAAATTGCGCTGACGAAGAAGCTGATTAACCGCGGGGCGACGCGCTTTCTGTGTCTCAACTGCTTGGGGAAGAAGTTCGGCGTCAGCGAAGAAACGCTGCTGCAAAAGGCGAAGGAATTCCGGGAGATGGGGTGCACCTTGTTTGGGTGATGGAGGTATTTTTCGCATGGAGCGATTTGCTTGGATGGGAAAAATCAAGCCGGGGATGCAGGCGGAATATAAGCGCCGCCACGATGCCATCTGGCCGGAAATGAAGGCACGCTGAAATCAGCGGGCATTCGCAATTACAGCAGATGTTCCTGCTGGAATGAATGCTGACGATTAGAAGGGCTGTCCCTGCAAGCAGGGGCGGCTCTTTTGCTCACCGGATCAGCACGCGGACATAGCATGAGAGCGTCACCAACGCAATTGCGCGAACGGGAGTCCAGAGGGTCGAAGACCCTTTGGCGGGGTCAAGGGGCAGCGCCCCTTGCGTCTCTCCCCAATCAGCACGCGGGCATAGTATGAAAATGCGCTCAACTGAATCGCGCAAATGGGAGTCCAGAGGGTCGAAGACCCTTTGGCGGAGTCCAGAGGCAGCGCCTCTGGTTCTGGAAGGAAAAAGGCGTAGATGAATCCGGCGACATGCTAATTGTGCAAAAAAAACGACAGTTTGCGCCAAAATGCGGATAGAAAGATGGCAGTGTGCTATAATCTGATATGAAAAGTGAATCCGGCAGAACGAAATCTGATTCGATTCCGTTTCCGGTCATCGTTCCGTCCTCCTCTTGGAATGATGACTGCCCTTCCCATGAATCCCTTCGGCTTCTCCTCTTGCCGAAGGGATTTCTTGTTGCAAGGGAATGCGGCGACTGTCAAAAACGGAACGAATTTTGCCAATCAAAACAGAATAGGAAGCCGAAATGACAGGTTCTGAAAGAAATGCGCAAAATGGGCGGAAAGCGTGCTAAAATGGCATCATCAAGCTGGGAAGGGAGAAAAACAGATGAAACAGGTATTCAACCCGTATCTGCCGGCAGGAGAGTACATCCCGGACGGTGAGCCGCATGTCTTCGGCAATCGGGTGTATGTGTATGGCTCGCACGACCGCTTTAACGCCGCTATCTTCTGCGTCAACGACTATGTGTGCTACTCCGCGCCGGTGGACGATTTGTCCGCGTGGCGCTACGAAGGCGTTATCTACAAGAAAAAACAAGACCCGCTGAACAAGCTGGGCATCCGCCTGCTGTTCGCGCCGGACGTGGTGCAGGGCGTGGACGGGCGCTATTACCTCTATTACGCCTATGATTTCCTTGGACGCATGGGTGTGGCGGTCAGCGATAAGCCACAGGGCCCGTATGAATACTACGGCCATGTCCGTTATGCCGACGGGCGCGAGTGGGGCAGCCGCTCCGGGGATGAGTTCCCGTTCGACCCCGGCGCGCTGGTGGATGACGACGGGCGCGTCTACCTCTACTCCGGCTTTGCGACGAGGGTGCCGTTCATCATGAGCCGCTTCCATAACCTCCGCAATTCCGGCGGCGTCGGCATGGAGCTGGAACAGGACATGCTGACCATCAAGGACAAAATCCAGTTGATTTTCCCGCAGAAGGACAACAACCCGCCGAAGGAATTCGCGGGACACGCCTTCTTCGAGGCAAGCAGCATCCGCAAAATTGACGGCAAGTACGTTTTTGTGTACTCGTCGGAGAACAACCACGAATTGTGCTATGCGGTCAGCGAACATCCGCTGTCCGGCTACCGCTACGGCGGGACGCTGGTGGACTTGGGCGACCTGTACATGGAGGACGGAACATCCGACGAGACGCGCGGCACGAACTACCTCGGCAACACCCACGGCGGCATGGCGGAACTGAACGGGCAGTGGTACATCTTCTACCATCGCCAGACGAACCAGCACTCCTACTCCCGCCAAGCCTGCGCCGAACCGCTGAAGCGCACGCCTGACGGCGGCTTCCAGCAGGCGGAAGTGACCAGCTGCGGTTTGAACGGCGGCCCGCTGGACGGTATCGGCGAATACGAGGCGCGTATCGCCTGCAACCTATGGAGCAAGCACGGTGTCGCCCGCTATGACAAGCGCTTCAATAAGAAGGAACACCCGTATTTTACCCAGAGCGGGCGCGACGGCGATCCGGCGGCGGTGCAGTATATCGCCAACATGCGCGACGGCAGCGTATGCGGATTCAAGTACTTCCAGATGCACGGCGCGAAAGCCATTCGGTGCGCCGTCAGCGGGGGATGCCGCGGCAATATCGAGGTCAGCGATACGCCGGAGTTCACGACGCTGGCGGCAAGCATCCCGGTCGAAGCCGGAAAGACCATGATGAACGTCACCGCGCCGTTCCGTATGGCAGATGGTGTGAAGGCACTGTACTTCCGCTTCCGCGGCGAGGGAGCCATGAACTTCTTTACGTTTGAGCTCAGCTAAGAGGTGAACTATATGAAGAAATTTGCTGGTATTCTGCTGATGCTCCTGCTGTGCGGCGCGGCGCACGGGTTCTATCTGGACGACCGCGAAACGGCGTGCAAAGAAATGGAAGCATTCCTGAACGAGATTGATCAGTAACAAAAACGCACCTCCCCCAACCGGGCAGAGGTGCGTTTTTGGTTACAGTTCTTTGTCATCCAGCCGAATCGCGTCAATCAGCGCCTGCGGGGTGGAACAGTTCGCGCCGAAGCGCTTCTCCGCGCGAAGTCCCGCCAGGGCGTGAATCAGCACGCCATACGCTGCCAGCGCGCTTGTGGAGAGCGACGTAGACAGCCGATTCCGCTGGCACAGCAGCGCCGTCAGGATGCCGGACAGCACGTCGCCGCTGCCCCCTTTCGCCAGCGCGGGCGTGCCGTAGAGGCTGATGTACGTTGCGTCGCCGTCGGACACAAGCGTCCGTGCGCCCTTGAGCAGCACGCAGCAGCCGCACAGGTCATGCAGCCGCGATAGGGCATCCAGCGGCTCATCAAGAATGAACTCGACGTGCTGTTCCAGCAGGCGCGCCGCTTCGCCGGGGTGCGGCGTGATGATGTCCTCCTCCTTCAGCGGGAGGATGCCGTCGTGCGTCGCCAGCAGGGTCAGTGCGTCCGCGTCCCAGACGATGGGGCAGTCCGCCTCGGCGAACACGCGCAGCAGCATCGTCACGTCCGGGGTTAGCCCGCAGCCGCAGCCGATGCAAGCCGCGTCTGCCTTATCCAGCGTCTCGCGGGTGATGCGCGCGGCTTGAGGCGTCAGCAGCCCGTTTGTTTCGGGCAGGGGAACGCACGTCGCGCCCGGCGCAAGCACTTGCAGCATCGGCAGCAGACTCTCGCGGCACAAAAGCGTCGTCAGCCCCGCACCTGCGCGGATGCAGGCATTGGCGCAGAACGCCGCCGCGCCGACCATCCCGCGCGAACCGCAGAAAATCACCGCGCGGCCGCAATCGCCTTTGTGAAGCGCGGGTGTGCGGACGAAAAGCGGCGCAAGCGCGGCAGGAGAGAGCGTCTCCAAACCGTCGAAGCCAAGGTCGATGTCGTCACCGGGGCGGATGAGAATCGGCTGCACGGTGATTTTGCCCGTGTATTCGACGCCCTGCCGCAGAAGCAAGCCCTGCTTGATGCGGTGGAACGTGACCGTCTCCGCCGCGCGGACGACATCAGCACCGAGTGCGCGCCCGGTTGTGCCGTCCAGCCCGCTGGGAATATCCACCGCGATAACCGGAATCTGCGGATGGTCGCTCAGGCGGTGGATGAGAATCGCCGCGTCGCCCTCAATGGCGTGATTCAGCCCCGTGCCGTAGAGTGCGTCCACCACGGCGGCGTACTCGGCGACATCCACCGCGTCGACGCTGGGCAGAACGCGGACGCCGTGCAGCAGCGCCAAGGTACGGTTCGTCAGTGCATCGCCGCGGACGGCGCTGGTCACTTCCCACACGTCTGCCTGACCGCCGCCTGAACGCCAGAGCCGCGCCGCCGCATAGCCGTCGCCGCCGTTATTGCCGGGACCGCAGAGGAAGCGCACACGGGCGGATTTCGGTGCGTGGCGGGCAATTGCTGCGGCTACGCCCTGCGCAGCGTGTTCCATCAGCAGAATACTGGGCGTGCCGGTTTCGGACATGAAAAGCGTTTCCAAGGATTTCATCTCGTCGGGCGTAATCGTCGTCATGGAAGGCAGCCTCCTCCGGAAAGTCTCTTCCATTAGTATAGCGTATTTTCAGGAAATTGCAAGCACTCCGCAGATTTTCGGCTTTTTTCCTGTGCATAACGCTGCCGCGTCGCTTCGCCGCCGCGCAAATGGCGGACGGACTTGTTGTACGCCAGCAGCGCCGATACCTCGCGGGCGAGGGCTGCATCCGCCTGCGGAAGGTGCTGGAGCATGTCTTTGTGGATGCCGGATTTGGAGAGCTGGAACGCGGCGGCAGTCTGCCGGATGGTCGTCCGGTGGCGGAGCATGTAGCGCGCCTCGGCAATGCAGCGCTGGGCGATGGCTTCGTCCATGTGCGAAACCTCCTTTTTGCGCTTCTGCATGGTCGCGCAGAAGGCTTTGCAGGAGGATATGAGCCGAAAACGCCCCTGATGACCGGCAGGGGGAAGCGAAAAAATGCCGAAAAAACGGGCATTTGCGGGGATTTTCCGAAAAACGCCCAAAAAGAATCAAAAAATCCGCAAAAAAATTCATTTTGGGGGTTGACAAACTGCTGAAATGGGTGTATACTTAAGAAGTCGCCTGCAGGACATGCAAGAGACACGGGAACGACGGGGTGTAGCGCAGTCTGGTAGCGCACGTGCTTTGGGAGCATGGGGCCGGGGGTTCAAATCCCTTCACCCCGACAGCTACTACTCTCCTTCGGATGGGAAATATGGCCCCGTGGTCAAGTGGCCTAAGACACCGCCCTTTCACGGCGGCTACTCGGGTTCGAATCCCGACGGGGTCATCCTTCTTCTTTTCCCTTCCGTATGGGCCTTTAGCTCAGTTGGTTAGAGCAACCGGCTTATATCCGGTCGGTCCCGGGTTCGAGTCCCTGAAGGCCTACTTTCTCAGGTGGCCCGGTAGCTCAGTTGGTTAGAGCGCCAGCCTGTCACGTTGGAGGTCGAGGGTTCGAGCCCCTTCCGGGTCGTCTACTTTCTGGTTTGAACTTCGCAGGTGCTACCAAGTAAGCAATGCTGGTGTAGCTCAATTGGCAGAGCAGCTGATTTGTAATCAGCAGGTTGCGGGTTCAAGTCCCATCGCCAGCTCCATTCTCTGGGTTACAGAGAAATTTCATATGGATGGGTTCCCGAGTGGCCAAAGGGAGCAGACTGTAAATCTGCCGTCACCGACTTCGGTGGTTCGAATCCACCCCCATCCACATTCTGCGGGAATGGCGGAATTGGCAGACGCGCTAGATTCAGGTTCTAGTGAGGGCTAACTTCATGCAGGTTCAAGTCCTGTTTCCCGCACCACGGAACCCTTGATTTTTCAAGGGTTCTACTTCTTTTTTGCGGCCTTCCACCCCAACCCCACCCCAACGGACCTGATATTGGGGTGGGGCTATACAACATGGGACATGGTTGGGTGAAATTTTCTATTATTGTTCATCGTTTTACAACCCGGCGATGAACTTTTCCATGCGGTTCGCGCTTTCCTTCTGCATGGTGGCGGTGACGTGTGCGTAGCGATCCAGTGTGAATGCCGAAGAGTAATGCCCGGCGTTCTGCTGGATCGTTTTTACGTCATCCCCCGCCATAATGGAACTGACTACATAAGTGTGTCTCAGATCGTGGAAGCGGTGCGCGTCGATACCCGCTGCCACCAGGATCTTGTGAAGAATCTTCCATGCGGTCGGCTGGGACAGGTGGCTGCCATCCGGATGCGTGAACACCAGGTTGGGGAAGCCGCCATCGTTCCATGCCGGCCCCAGCGCTTTCCGCTGTGCTTCCTGCTCTTCCTTGTGCTTCTTCAGCACCTGGAAGACCGTAGGAGCGGGAGCGATGGTGCGGGGCTTGCTGTTCTTCGGCGTTGCAAACCGGAAGACTTCGCCTTTCTTTCTCGGCTGGGCCAGCTGCTTGGTGACCCGGATCAGACCGTTCTCAAAGTCCACAGAATCCCAGGTCAGCCCCAGCAGCTCACCGGACCGCAATCCGGTGAAGATTGCGGTCACGATGAGCGCTTCATGCTCGTGGCCTTTCAAAAAGGCCAGCAGCTTGGAAAGTTCCGGCGTATCCAGGGGATGGATTTCCGCTTGTTCGATCCGGGGCAGGATACAGTTGCCGGATGGATTCTTGCTCAGGTAGCCGATCCTGACAGCCACATCCAGTGCCTTATGCAGGCAGCCGTGAATGTTCTTGATGGATTTCGGACTGAGCCCTTCCTCCCGCTTCTTATTGTAGAGGCGCTGAATCATGGGCGTTCGGAGTGCCGACAGTTTGACGTCTCCGAGCGCGGGGATAATGTGCACCCGGATCTGCATTTCGTAGGTATCGGCAGTGCCGAGCTTCACATTCCCCAGGTAGTCGCGGTGCCACATGGTCAGCCATTGACCGAGGGTCAGGCCGCTGTCCTCTCTGAAATCACCATGGTCGATGGTGACGGAGACTTCGGTCAGTTTCTTCCGGACTTCCGCCTGGGTTCTGCCATAGACCGAATGCCGCTTCCCATCGGCACAGTACCGGGCTTCCCAGCTTCCGTCAGCTCGTTTTCTGATGGTTCCTTCGCCGTTAGCACGCTTTCTTGCCATTGTTTTCTCCCTTCGACAGCCAGTCCATGAGCGCCTGTCGGGCGATCACAATCTTCTTTCCGACGTGGATGGACGGGATCTCATTGCTGTGAATGAGCTCGTACATCTTCGGCTTGCTGATCCCGATCAGCTCGGCGGCTTCCCGGACGGACAATGTCATTTTCGTGCCCGGCGATGATTGCTGAGATGTGCTGTTGTCAAGGTGCTCCGGCTCCCGAGCGGGAGCGCTTTGATTATTCAGAGCGTTGAGCGCTGTCTCAACGACCTGAATAACCTCATCTTTAGTATAAAGCCTGTTTCTCATCATTTCAATATCCTTTCACGCTTTAAAGCGATAAAAAGTTGTAAACTTTCTTCTGTTTGACTGCACCTGCCGTTTTGTTACCGGTTAGAACCCGATTTTTGACGGGGACGATAGATTGATCGTCCACATCCAAAACCGCCCTTTTTCGTGCCCGGAAACCCTTGTAGAATAAGGCTTCGTTCACCTCTAAATCGTGACAACCGGTAACAAAATGGGTTTTGCGTAAGCAGCTTTTTTTCATTTCGTAAAAGCTCTTTTCCCTTCATTTGATGCGTCCATGCGTCCCGTCCAGCGCCCAGTCATGCGGTTTCGTGGGACGCATGGACGCATTGTTTGGCTCAAAACTTCTTATCAAGTTTTGAACGGGTTGTCATCCGGGTCCACCTGCTGCCATCCGCCCGATGAATAGCCGGATGTCTTGATCAGCGATCCGATCCCTTTGAAGCCTCTGACCTGGCGACCGGCGCTGTTGATGAGATGGGTGGTGTACTGGATGCCGTACTTTTCCTGATTGGCCACCAGCTGCTCGATCAGCGTTTTGCTTTTCAAGGCCGGGTACGCATTCTCTTCGCACCAGGTGTGGTACACGTCGCCCAGCTCTTTGGAGCTGATGGAGCATTCCGGCTCGCGGGTGATATAGCCTTTCGATTCCAGGAACAGCTCCACGTTGTTGGCGTCCTTCTTCACGGCTTCCCGGTTCACACGCGCCTGGTCACTTTCCGTAAAGCGGAAGTTGTTCTTCACCAGCCGCTGCAAACCCTCGAAGGCCCAGAGAAAGATGCCCTCCATTTCTTCACAGAGCTTTTCCGAAAGGTTGGGATCATCGATTCTATCCGGCGGCTTCCGCTTGGTGGTCAGGATCAGCTGCCGGCGGAAGAAGCCGTCGCTTCGGTCGAACAGCGACATCAGATCGCCGTTGGAAAACGCCATGATGCGCGCCGTCATCCAGCCCTGATAGCTCTGCTTGCCCTTGCGCTCCAGATCCATTTTGCTTTTCGCGGTGACGATGGACTTCACATAGTTGGTCTGACGCAGCGCTTCCAATCGCATGTCGTCGTCGATCATCAGCAGCACGTGCTCCAGGTCGGCGCGGGCAAATCGGTTTTCTGAAATCTTCCCAACGCTGCCGTCTTTGGCGTATGCGCCGAACAGTTTGGACAGCACATTGCCGATCTGGCTTTTCCCTTCGCCGCCGCTGCCTTTGATCACCAGCATCTTCTGCCCGGCGTTGCTGGGAATCAGGCAGTAGCCGATGAATTCCTGGAGTGTGGGAATGTCTTCCGGCCGCAGCAGGTCGGAGATAAAACGGAGCCAACGCTCGGACGACTTCGCGTTCGGATTGAAGGAGATTGGCAGCCTGTATCGGATGATCTCATTCTTTTCCTGGGTGAATGTTCCGTCCAAAAACAACGTGCCGTTCCTGACATGAATGCGATCCGTTTGCGGCAGCAGCTCTTTCACTTGCGCTGTGATCCGCAGGGCCTTCACAATGTCATCCACCTTTTTGCTCACGCCGGTGACAACGAAACGCTCCACCATCCGATAGATGACAGCGCGCAGCGCATTCTCATCCGTCACCTTTCCTTCTACAGAGAAGAAAGAGTTTTCCGTGTATGCCAGCCGATACTTTGTCAGGAATTCGCAGCAGAAGATCGGTTCGTTGATCGTTCTGCCGGTGAACCAATCCGGCCACCAAGGCTGCCTGACAATCTTTTTCTTCTCAGACTTTTCGTTTTCTTCACTTACTATTTCAGTTGTCTGTTTCTCGTTTTCTTTCATGGATTTCTCCTGTTCATTCTCAGTTGTCGTGACATCTGACTGTGTGTCCGATCACACAGTCAGGAAAGGTCGCGATGCCGTCCTGCGTTCGGATCATGCTTCGCGACGGCATGACGCAGGACGGCTTTATGTGAACGCGCAGGATAGCTTTTCCTGAGCGGAAAGTCGTTGGGATGAAGCCTGACGCTCTGGCTTTCACCGTCACCATATCACACGGCTTTCAAAATCGTTTTCACGTTTTGAAAACTTCGGAAAGCGTTGCAGCGTAAGGCTTTACTGGCATTTTTACGACCGCCTGATTTTCTGAAATGACGATTTTACTGGGCTTCGAGGGCCAAAAGTTTTCACGAAATGAAATTTCTTTTTTTGGATACACGGTTCCATGGTCTCCAGAAACCAGCCCTGGAGCATAGTAGCAAGCAGGGCAAAGGTAGCACCTTTTGCACTTTGCTTGTTGGGGAGCAGTGCCCCCAAGCCCCTTTTTACCAGCGCAAGCGCTGTGGTTGTTATGCGAATCAGCGGGATTCGTCATCGTGATGGACGGCGTGTTCATCGAAGTGGTGATCCTTTGGTATGACATGTTGGTGACTATTTGGTGCACTGTCTCTTTCCAGAATTTCGTAGTTATACCGGATATGCTTCAGGTCTGTGAGCTTTGGTTTCAGCTTGTCTAGTGCTGCCTGATCGTTTTCTTTCCGTTCCTTCAGCCCGTCGTACTCTGCTGTCAGTTCTTTCAGCGTCGGCATCTTTCCATCGAGAGATGAGTAGACCGCCTGGGCGTTTCTGTGATCTTCGATCTCCTGCCGATGCTCCTGATAGAATTTCACCGACCAGCCGGATTCCCGATACTGGGTGTAAACTTCTTTTGTTCGACTGTAATCCCGGATCGTTTGCCGCTGTCGGTTGATCTCCTTCATTCGGTTTTGTTTTTCCCGGAGAGCTGCTTTCAACTCTTTTTGCTGATTGGTCAGCTCCTGAATCTGATCGTTCAACTCTTCCAGCGAATCGATCTGATGCTCTTTCAGGAAAATGACCATCTGCGCTTTTGCGTCGATGTTGTTTCGCTCAGCCCAGACTTGATAACCTTTTCCTTTGCCGGCGTGAAGCTTTGTTTCAATGTCGATCAATCGCTTGACCTGACTTCCGTTGAAATCGCCCCGTGGGATTTTCGGAATGTGCACATGATCATGTGCCAGCGTCCGGCGCAAGGATGTCTCATCGTATTCCGATCCAAGGGTATCGAGCCGGATATATCGCTTTCCCTCCGGCAGCTTGATGCTGATATGCGCGCCGCGCTTGATGCGGCAACCGGCATCTTCCAGCAACTGCATCAGCGCATCGAAGCCGTCAGGCTGCATCCGCAGCACGGCGTCAATGATCATTCGTAGCTCATCCCGATGGGTGAACCTTCGCTGATTGCCTTGCCATTTATCGTAGGTAACGGTCTTATCCTGTGGATTCTGAATCACCGACAGGCCGTGTTCCCGGCAGAGTGAATCGCTGATCTCCGCCAGATCCTTTGCCGATTGCTTCACATCCCGATATTTGTGCTGCCCCTCCAGGTCGGTGGAACAAATGATGATGTGATTGTGAATATGGTGTTTGTCGATGTGTGTCGCAACGACGTAGGCGAACTGATCGTCGGTCATCCGGGATGCCAGCTCTTTTCCGATCTCGTTTGCTTCCTCCGGTATGATCTCTTCGGGTTTGAAAGCCTGCCGGACATGATAGCCGATCACTTCGTTTTCCTGCGTGCGTCCTGTGTTCGTCTGGTACTCCTGGCGGAAAAGCATGAACTCATCCGCCGCCGTCTCGGGCGAGCAAGCGTAAGTCAAAACCAGAATTCCGCCGTCCGTCTTTTTCGGATTCATGATGTAATCCAAACGGGCAGTAATGCTCTGCCGGGCAGTTTTCCCTTTGTTGATGTGAATAGGCATGATGCAAGTGGCTGCCATGAGTGCTCCTTTCAATGTTGAATTTGATCCAGTCTGTGAAGAATGCTGCTCAGTATTGTCCGTAGTTCTTTCTGCCGATCTGTTATGTCATCGATTTCCGTTTCAAAGATGGAACCGTGTTCGCTTAACCGTCTGGCGATTTGATTGACATTGTTGCTCAGGCTGCCCATCAGGCGAACCGCATCATGCAGCTCAGGCAAGTCCAGCTTCAGCACATATCCGTTCAATGCCATGGCGCGGATGAAGGCTGATTGATTGGTGATCCCGAAGGTTTTCATCTTTCTCTGAATGATGGCGTCCTCTTCCGGCGTTGCTTTGAAGCTGTAGTGAATTGTGCGGTTTTGTTTTTCTGTCACTGTTCTTCCTCCAATCCTTGAAATTCGTTTGTCATGGTGGCTTTTGGCCAAGATTCATTTCATTGTTGTTTGGTTCGGGCTTAATTATCACTGCTGCCTCTGGCAAGAAACCTTGTTTGGCTCACTGCCGGTCCTTTCGGCGCTCCCTTCCGAAGAGGAAGATCTTCGCGGTTTGGACAGATCTGGAAACGTGGCCCTGGTTGTCAAGGTGCGCTTCGCTGGCGATGCCAGCGAATGATGAGGGAAAACTCATCGCCTATAAATGGCGAAAATCAGCGATTTTGGAAACACCTGAGCAAATTTTTTTGCCGGGGCGAAACTCACGCTGCACATTTAGCCAGACACCCCTCACCCCTACATGGGAAAAACCGGGTAAATTGACACCGCCTCCGGGAAATTTTTTCAGCACGTGATTCATCATCTAATGTCCAAAATCGGGCCTTTTGGAAACCTCTTTCGAAAAATTTTTTCAAATTGCTTCGCACGAGTATCAACAGTCATCGATCACCCATGCGAATCATGCCAGCATCATCTCCTGTTAGCGGCTCCATATTGCCCGCTTCCCTTCTATGTGAAAATCGGAGCAAGTGACACCATCTCCAGTAAGTTTCTAACAGGCTGATTTCTGCCGCGTAACATAGCCTTTCGAAGGCGTCATCAGCGGGGAACATCCTTACTGTTTTCTCCCCTCAAATCTACATGGCGAAAATCAGCGATTTTGGAAACACTTACAGATGACTTTTGAAAATTTTCTTCTTCAGCATGTTGTTAAGGCTTGAAATCTGTCTTATTTCGCAAAAAGAAAACCCTGGCTATATTGCCAAGGCGCATGATTGGACAAAACACGTAAATTATACGAAAGAAGCTATTGATTCGTGTAGCAAAATCAATTATAATGAAACTGAGATTTTATAAGAGCGGAGGGAATACCATGCCGCGCGCAAAAAAAGGCCATGCATGTCTGAATATCAAGATTGATGCAGCGCTTTACCGCAAACTGATGGAAGTCAGCGAAGAAGCCGGCCAGACTAAAACAATGGTTGTAGAACGGGCGCTTCAGGGCGATTTTAATGATTATGACGCGAAACAACGGATTCTGCGCCAGGCAGAGGCCGGGCAGCTTGTTCCTGTGGGAGAGGTAGGCAGAAATGAGCAAACACAATAAATGGCCTAACTCTGCAATATACTTCAGCTAATGTTGATGGATAGACCAACTGCAAAAAAGAAAGGAGTAGCACAATGAAACAGGGCGATCTTTCACAGTGGAATAATATAGAGGCTTGCAAAAATCTTCTCTTTTTCGCACAGCTTGTTAATGAGTTGCTGTTTGACTATTCAATTCCATCAAATAGAATATCTACTTTAAACAGTCACTTTCTCTGCTTAGATGCTATTAATGTGATAAATGGGATTGAAAGATCTGGAGTGAATGAAGGCTCTCTAAAGCCTATTATAGAGGAGCTTTATACTACTTTGGAGAAGGATATTACATTTATCAAGCATGGAGAAAACCCGCTTGACTATTTTATGAAAATGCAACCGAATGGAAGCTATCGAAGAATATCAAAGACAGAAGAATTAAACCTTCAAGATGCAAAAAATGCAGTTTATGCAATACAGAATAAATACTTCCGTTCTTCATGGTATTCAGATATGTTAGTTGAGGATATATGTGCGTTAGTAAAAAGTAATGATCCGCAAGATCAATTAGACTTGTTTCGCCAAACAAAATCTTTTCTTACTGAATTGGTTAATCAAGGTTACAGTTCCAGATACATTACTTATCAAGCAAATCAGTTTTTCTATCGAAGCAGGGTGTCAATTATTTCACCTGACGTCATTTCGGATTTCCTTTCTATATTTTCGCATCAGAAAAATACATATGAAATCATTCTAGTTGCAGACAAAGGATCACTGCAGTTTTTTAAGACACTCAATAATATAACGATGTTAGACGAATATGCAATGAAAGGTCATACGCATAATGAGGCCATTTTCTTTAAGGCAAAAAAACCAAAGAAGTATATTGTTTTTCACAAAAAATCGAAAGATCCATTTTCAGCGGTTGATTCGATAAAAGATTTGATCATTGATAATGTTTCAATATACAGAATGTTCGATCATAATTACAAGTTTGATTTAGAGAAAATACAATTTGGTGTATACGATGAGTCGCAGAAATTCTTTATTATAAACGAAGAAGTAAGCCCTGTTCAGCGGGCAAAAACGCCAAATAGGCAAACGATAGAAAAGAAAACAGAAGAAGTTGCTCAAGCTTTTGAAAGCATTGTAAAGAGTCAGTCTATTTCTGACTTTAATGCTTTATTCAATGCTATTAGGGCACATGATCTTTCCCTTGACAGCAAAAATGACAAAAATCAATTATTAGATTTATGGTCAATTTTTGAGGTTATACTAGACATAAGCAATAAACATACCAACGATAGGATTCAACAAATATGTGTGCGCTTAGTTCCTATACTAAAACGCAAGTATTTATATAGCCTGTTCCTGCAATTAGAAAGTGATATAAAAAACTATTCAGAAACTAAGTACACAGAAATCATAGGAACTGAACAAGATGAAGGAAAGAGAGTTCAAAAAATATGTGAGTTCTGCCTGCTCGACGAGTATTCTCAGCAACGACAAGAATTTTTAGATTGTTGTACAGCCTTTCCTCTGCTTAAGGAAAGAATTGAATACTATAATAAAGCCTTGAAAACACCATTATCCATATATCAGTTTGTTGAAAAGCATTCTAAAAGAGTGATATGGCAAGTGATGAGAATATATAGAAACAGGAATATGATTGTTCACAATGGCGAGTCTATGCCCTATATGAAGTTGCTAATTGAAAATCTGCATTCATATGTGGATGATTTCTTAGCCTATGTTATACAGGCAAGGAGGCAGGGATTCAATCAAATAACTATGACTCATGAGTTGTATGTAAAAGAATGTGTTTGGCAGACGCATTTTCAAAGTCGTTCTGCTACTCTAACAAAAGAACTTATAACTGAAATGTTGAGTATGTAGGCCATGTTAGAATTGATAAACGAGAGTTATTAGAAGGTGTGCATGATATGAATCCACTATACAATCAGTTGTTCAATCCCCAATATGCTAATCAGGATTATCTTCAGCATCTTCATTGGCAGCAGCACGACACTGAGCAACGCCAGGAGATCATGAATGCAGTGAAAGCGATCCACGATTATTTCGACTCTGCCCGCAAAATCGCTCCAGAATACCAGCAAATGGCTTTTGATGCCTGCATCACGGCTGTCGTAACAGAAATGAACAACGGGAACAGATAACTCTGCCGCTTAGTAACACCCTGTATCGAAAACGAATACTGTAATAAAAGAAGGGATGCTGTATGCTTAAACCTGGCCTCTATGAACAGATCATCAGCCAATCCTTATCCCGGGAGCTGGCGTCTGTTTCGGATGCCTGCAAGCATGTGGAGAAGCTGGACGCAGCGGAAGCGCCGCAGGCATTGGCCGGGTATGTGGCAGAAGCAGTGCGGGCAGCATTGGAAGCGATGCCCGCCGGGACGGAGGAGCAATCGGTCCAGCGGATCGCGCTGGTGAACAAGGTGCTGGATGTGCTGTCTCAACAGCGGGAGGATCTGAGCGAAAAGTCCGTGGATGATCGGGCAGAAAAGCTGCTGCAAATTCTGCAGGAGAACGATCCGAGCCGCATCACCGGCATGACCGCTGCCAAGATGCCCCGGCCTGAAACGCCCATGGCGGTTAGCAGCTTATTCACCGGGGCGGCCCATGAACCGAAAATGTTCACCGAGCTGCAAAAGGAGATTGCCAGCGCCGACCGGATCGACATGCTGGTGTCCTTCGTGAAATGGAGCGGCCTGCGGCTGATCATCGATGCCCTCCAGGCGTTTACTGCCCGGGGCGGGCTGCTGCGGGTCATCACCACTTCTTATATGGGCGCAACGGAAGTGAAGGCCATCGACGAGCTGGCTGCGCTGCCCAATACGGAAATCAAAGTCAGCTACGATACCGCCCGCACCCGGCTTCACGCCAAGACCTATGTGTTTTATCGGGATACCGGCTTTACCACCGCCTATGTGGGCTCCTCCAACCTGTCCAACGCCGCCATGAGCAATGGCCTGGAATGGAACCTGAAGCTGACGGCCATGGACCAGCCGGATACCCTGCGGAAGATCAACGCCACCTTCGACAGCTATTGGAACTCGGATGAATTTGAAATCTACACTACCGACGCCCATCCCCGGCTGGCAGAAGCGCTGAAAGGCGAAAAATGGAAGGATGAGAAGCAGGCGTTCCTGTTTGACATCCGCCCCTATCCCTATCAGCAGGCCATCCTGGATCAGCTGCGGGCGGAGCGGGAAGTGCGCGGGTATTACCGCAATCTGGTGGTAGCGGCCACCGGTACGGGCAAAACGGTGATCGCGGCGTTGGACTATCGCGGCTGGCGTAAAGCCCATCCCCAGGCGCGCAATCGGCTGCTGTTCATCGCCCACCGGGAAGAAATCTTAAAGCAAAGCCTGGCCACCTATCAGGGCGTATTGAAGGACGCCAACTTTGGCGAACTGTGGGTAGGCAGCCATCAGGCGGAAAACCTGGATTATCTCTTTATCTCCGTGCAAACGCTGAACTCTCAGGCGCTGTGGAAGCGGCTACCTGCGGATTATTATGATTATATCGTTATCGACGAAACCCACCACGCTGCAGCGGATTCTTATGCGGAAGCGCTGGAAGCCTTCAAGCCCCAGGTGCTGCTGGGCCTGACCGCTACCCCGGAGCGCATGGACGGCAAGTCCATCCTGCGCTTCTTCGATTACCGCATTGCGGCGGAAATCCGCCTGCCGGAAGCCATCGACCGGAAGCTGCTTTGCCCCTTCCAGTATTTCGGCGTGTCCGACACCATCGACCTGAACGAGCTAAAATGGGTGCGGGGTGGATATGACCGGACGGAACTCAGCAACGTTTATACTCTGTCCGGCGCAGCAGCCCAGCGCCGCGCGGATCACGTGATCCAAAGTCTGGTGCGCTATGCCGCCGACATGGACGAGGTGAAGGCCCTGGGGTTTTGCGTATCGGTGCAGCATGCCCATTTCATGGCGGATCATTTCAATGCTGCCGGCATCCCCGCCATGGCGCTGGATAGTCATTCCAGCGATGAGGAGCGCCGCACTGCCCGGGATAAGCTGATCAGCGGCGATGTGCGGGTAATCTTCGCGGTGGATCTGTATAACGAAGGCGTGGACATTCCGGAGGTCAACACAGTACTGTTTCTGCGGCCCACGGAATCACTGACCATTTTCCTGCAGCAGCTGGGCCGCGGCCTGCGCCTCAGCGAAGGCAAGGATTGCCTGACGGTGCTGGACTTCATCGGCGCTGCCAACCGGCGTTACAATTTCGAGGAGAAGTTTGCCGCGCTGCTGGGCGATGACCACCACAGCGTCAAGGAAGAAATCGAGCGCGGCTTTACCGGCGCACCCAAGGGCTGCTACATTCAGTTGGAAAAGAAGGCTGCCCACGCGGTCCTGGAGAACATCAGCCGCAGCTTCCGGGGCCACGGCGAACTGGTCAGTCGCATCCGCTCCTTCGCGGAAGACAGCGGAAAGGAACTGACCTTCTCACGCTTCCTGGACTGGTATCATCTGACGCCAGGAGATATCTACAGCAAGGGCGTCACCTTTGCCCGCCTGTGCGTGGAAGCCGGTGTGCGGAAGGACTTCACGGAAGAGATCGAAGCGACTCTCAGCAAGGTGCTCTATCGCTTTTCGGCCTTTGATTCCCGCCGGTGGATTCAGTTCCTGCTGAACATTCTGCCCCGGCTGGACGATGTGGATTTCGCGAAGCTGCCGCCGCTGGGGCAGCGGATGCTGCAAATGTTCTATATGACGGTGTGGGACAGCTATGCCGAGGATTGGAACAATGACGAGGTGCTGGAAAAGCTGTACAGCCTGGCGGACAGCTCAGTGATGCTGGGCGAACTGCAGGAGCTGCTACGGTATCAGTACAACAACATCGACTTTATTGATTCCACCACCGACCTGGGCTTTGAATGTCCACTGGATGTGCATTGCACCTATACCCAACGGCAGTTGTTGGCCGCGCTGGATTATAAGAATTTCAGCGCCATGCGTCAGGGTGTGCTGTATCTGCCGGAGAAGAAAATCGACGTGTTCCTGATCACCCTCAACAAGAGCGACAAGGATTATTCGCCCACCACCATGTATGAGGACTACGCCATCAGTCCCTCCCTGTTCCATTGGCAGAGCCAGTCCACCACCGCGGCCGATTCGCCTACCGGCCGCCGGTACATCCATCACGCCGCGCAAGGCGGAAGGATCCTGCTGTTCGTCCGCGAGTTCAAGCAGGACGCCCTGGGCACCTCGCCCTATACCTTCCTGGGCAAAGCCACCTATGTCAGCCATACCGGCAGCAAGCCCATGAATATCGTCTGGAAACTGGAAAAACCCATCCCAGCGAAGTATCTGAGACGGGTGCAGCAGGTGATGGGGTAATTACATTGGATAATCCTGTAATAGGGAAAGCTCATAGCTAGCATATTATTAGGCTCCTGCTGAGTATCAGATGCTGGTGAGATCCATATTTTTTCCCATAGGCAACTGCGTAGAAGCATCATTCTACTTCAAGTATTATCGAGTATTCTTTGGACAGCATATGGCTTGGCGTACTTTATATATGCATCACTTACGAAAACAGTGTTGGATGCATGAGGTTCAACCCACATCGCTGGATAGATAACGATCTTCTTTTTGCTTCTGTGGCCAATTGCGGTGATCTCACCATCAGTGGAAATTTCACAGCCTGACTGTTTAAGAATATTTGCCAATGGCCTGATCATGCTGATCTGCTTTTCGGGACTGATAGGAGATGCTTTTATTCCTTCAATCCCCCATTCAAGAAGCTGAAGCGCTGCAAAGCGGTCAAGCATACCGTGTACATACTGATTCCTGTAGTGCTTCAGGCATTTTGAGCATGCAGATCCACAATCACAGGAGCTCAACAGTTCCTTCATGTCGGATAGCAGTTCATCAATTACATCAGCTACACTGACAGCATAACCAGCTCCGCTTGACAGACTATCATAAAGATAGATATCAACATAAGATGCTTCAGCTCCCTTTCTGAGTCGATAGCCAGTGACAAGTTCGGTGAACTCAACATCGAGCTTTTTGCTCGCTACCAATCGCAGTGCTTCGGCTAAAGATTGGGCTGCACGGCTAAGCCATGGATTGTCATACCGCCGCGCATCAATGATTTTGTCGTCAATCGTGAATTCAAGTACCAGCATATCCGTAATGAAGTCATAGCCAAGATTCACGTTAAATGAATTACCATGGCGGCATCTGTTTCGTGCGAACTTGGACTTATAGGGCCTGTTAATATCGTTCAGAACCGTAATGTTATCACCAGGCATAGAAGCTCCGCAGTCCTTGCATACCATGAAGCCTTTATCATCTGAACCTTTGTTAAGCATAATAATGCGTTGATTGGTACGAGAAGCAATACGAATGTTCTTACAGCCCGGAGCAAGTTTCATCTCTTCGGCATCCGGAAGCGTTGAATACAGAGGCTGCTGCACGGCGGTATACTCTTCTGACAACTGAACATCTGGTATTGCTTCGGCATTTCTGGGAGCAAAACCCCAAGGGCGCATCATTTCTCTCGAGATTCTTAGATCCTTGTTTCCACAGAATGGACAATGCTTTGTTTTTTCTTCCATCAATCCAAACCATCCACACTCTGCGCAAGAAATGACCTGCTTCACATAATTCGGGTCTTCGGTATAGGCACGAGCTGGCGTTAAGGCTTGCCCGTGACGGCGTTCACTTCCGGGGTAATAGAATCCGCCAATCTGATATGTTTGTTTATCCACAACGATTGCCCTGCCAGGCGCATATTCTCCAATAGCAACATCAAGCCCACGGTCAACCTCATAGAGGATTTTCCCATACATATCTGGTATGTAAGTACCTACAACATTCTTCGGGAACGAATATGTCGGGATGATGCCTTCTTCATAAAGAGCATCCAGGAGGACCTTTGCCTCGCCTTCCTTGGCGCCTTCATCCACCCCAAATAGCTCAGGATGAGCCTGACATTTTTCTTTCAGAGTTTCAAAAGCTTCTTTGAGTTCTTTTTCAAATGTTGAATAATGGAAAGCAGCCCCAATAGGCACCAGAAGCTTATCACTATCAGGATTATAAGAAGATAGGTAGTTCTTGAAATCATCAAGATAATCTTGGAGGAAAGCAGCGGCAGGAATCGTATCAAGGCTCATATTTTGCTTAGCCAGGAACCCCTGGAGGATAACCATAGCTAAATGGCGTTGGATAAGCTTTTCGCTTCGAATATCAATCCACGGTTTGCGGGGATCGCCTCGGAACATAGGAACAGGATCATTGAAGTACAATGTATCATGTGGCCCGTCCTCGCAGAAAGTGACAATTGTAGACAAGCTGGATCCACGCCGGCCAGCACGACCTGCTCGCTGTTGATAGTTTTCACGCATTGGCGGAATATTCCGCAATCCAACCGCAACCAAGGAGCCAATATCAATACCGACTTCCATGGTAGTTGTGCTGCTGAGGATATCAACAGGGGTTTCACCTTCCTGAATCAAGTCTTGGAAGCGCAGTTCATATTGTTCGGTTTTGCTCCAAAGATCATCCCGTTGATCTTTATGCGATAGCTGAGCAGTATGCTCTTCTGTATCAATCACATGGATTGGCTCACCCTGAATTGCGTCCTCAACCGGTTTTCTCCAGAAACTGAGCGCTTCGTATTCTTCAGGTTCCATCTTATGGATGCGAGTTGAACCGCAGCTCGGGCATTTGTGTTTCAGAACGAAAGGTGTTAGTTCTGAACACTGTTCACATTTATACCATGCATGCATAGTATCGAAACGCGTCTTAATTCTGGAAAGATCAACGTATAGTTTCCCATTGTCGGGTTGTGCGGCATCGAGGAAGGCTTCTTTCAGCACACGTTTCCACGCCATCTCAGCTTCATTTCCGTCACTCCAACCCATGATTTCACGGAACACCTTGGAAAACTCCCAGTTTTTTTCAAGGCCGTAACCACCATAATTTGGGCGAACCTTCAATCGAACCGTGTCGCTGATGGTATGCCCCAGGGCAGTATACATATCACAAATAGACAGCATCCAAGCATTAAAAACATCGATAAACTCTTTCTCGGTTACCTTTATGTGATTTTCATCAAGAGCATTGACCGCATCGAACAGCGCTTGATCAGTAGGCTCGATCCAGCTTGTGGCAGAGTCATATAAAGTATTATAGCCGCCTGCAAACAATCTAAGGAGGTATTCTTGCATCTGTACAGGTGCATTCGCAATAGTGAATCGTGGAGTATATTCTCTCCCTCGTTTTACACATCGACTGTAATTATTCAACGCAGAAGTACAGTCTTCAGCGAATTTTATGCGTTCATCAGAATGGAACATTTGTACATGGTGCTGACCGGCAGCAAGGCAAAAGAAATCATATAGGGAATTCATGGGTTGCTCAACTGTTTGCTCTTCCATTGTTTTGATTGCAATAGCAAACAACTGTCTTGCTGCAGAAATATCTGAAGCATCAGACATGTCCCTGGCTAATTTCGCTGCGCGCTGGCGACTATCAGAGAACAGCAGCACTTTCCGTCCCTCGTTAGGGAAACGGTCAGGATCTTCGTTTTTCCCTGGCACAGCAGGCTGCAGCTGAAACTGTGATTTTATCAAATTGAAGAAAGATTGATTACCGCGTGTGCTAAATGAGGTTAGTTGTGATGTGGAAAGCTGATGTCTGCAATGCGGACAAGTCGGGAATGTTATGATCTGCGGCCTTCCTTTCGCAGAGTAATTGCAGTAGTACAGTTTTCTAACCCATGGTTTTCCGGCTGAGGAGTCGTCTGTAAAGTTAATAAACCCACTTTTAACGTCAAGATAACACGGTTTGATGGCGTTTTTCCCTTGCTTTACGGGCAGCTCAAAATCTTCAGTCGGAATAAATAGATGCACCTCTTTCATTCGGTGATCCATCAGTTGGCCAGGATAACGCCATAGGTAAACATTGCCATGTAATTCTGCATCATCTTCAAGTACATAGCCCTTGAAAAACAGAGCGCCACAGCGTCTGTCATTGTATAGTTCGTATACAACACTGCCGCAGTGTGGGCAAATCAAATTACCATCCGACAAATATATTTCTCCGAGAGTGAGGCCTCCTTCTGTATGAGAGCAATTACAATCTGCATTAGCACAGGCATAAACGCCGGAAATTCCTTTAAAAAGCATATGCATGCGCGCTGGAAAAAGAACAGATCCTTTGGCATTCTTTGCAAGTGGAGCAATTGCCAAAAGAACGCTAACCGCTTTAAGTGCGTTTTCTTGATCGAGATCTGGGAAAATACCAGTGGCCAGCTCACCTAGGGACACAGCATTCCCTCGGCAATACTTGATGAGTTCATGGAATGGACGGTAATAAACCAGATTGCCATACATCCAATTACAAACAGCTTCCAAGGAGTTAAGGGTACGATCAAAACCATCTAACTGACGCCAGAACGATAAAAGAGCAGACAGTTTCAATTCATCCTTGTCCTCAAATTCACCTGGATCTGCATTCAAGAGAAGCTCGGATGGTATGCCATACTTAAGCTGTCCATCAATAACTTCTCTTTCACCTGTAAGATAGCGGAACTGCGTTTCTGTGTCGGAAGCTGTGAGCTCATTCGCAAACTTCATTACTGAATCATAATCTTGCTGATTCTTATTGGGCATGCTTGCGGTGGTGAGTATGAACTGTACACGATCACGGCTAATGCCGAGTTTATGAAAGAGCCTGCGAATCAATAAAGCAACCTCACCGCCCGATGAGCCACGATACATGTGTGCTTCATCGATTACAAACAACAGTTTATTCTCTTTACACGATGCAAGCCACTCACGGGTATCATCCCAGATTTTCCGCTCTCTGGGTCGCAGTAGCATGTATTCGAGCATGGAATAGTTTGTGATGAGAATATCCGGACAAAACTGCTGCATTTCAAAGCGGGTTATTAATTCTGCATCCTCATCGTTTGGAATGTGCCTGCTCTCGTGAAGTCCCTGAAGAAATTGATTCATATCTGCTTTCGCCGGAATCTTTCCCTCTTTGAGAAGCTGATTGAAAAACTCTTTTTCAGAATCACTTTGGGGAAATGACATTCTCGCTAAAGTTTTTTCAAGTTTTCTGTCTTGTTCTGTAGAAGGCTGAGCTCCAGGATATGGCGTTCTGCCGGTATACATACCAAACTGGGGCCGTCGAACACTATCGCCACAGGTGCTTCGGAAAATTTTGATAAACTTCTTATCGGGGTCTCCAATCATCCTTCTGAGTCTGCTGACCTGATCGGAAACCAGGGCATTCATAGGATACATTATGATTGTGCGAATGCCTCGTTTTGCCCATGATTCCTTTGAGTTCCTAGCTTCGGTGGCCATTTTTGCGAGAAGAGGCCACATAAAACACTCGGTTTTACCGGAACCAGTACCTGTTGATACAAATAGGTTTTCGCCTTTTGTTGCCGCTTCGAGCGCAGAAATCTGATGAGCAAATGGAGATGGGAAGACCCCGATACCAGCCTGCGCCAGCTGTAAGAAGTATTCTTTCATCCAGGGCTCTATAGAAGCTGTATTAATGCCGTTGGGTACAGTGACATATGCAGGAGATGACTCAATAAACGGTTTTTGATATAGTAAACCTTCATCGTCAATGTGATTGCTTAGGGCTGAAAGAAGAAGAGGGGATTTACCAAAATACTGAGACTTAATGTAATCTTCCAGTTCTGTTCGTAACAGTTTATGAACTGAATTTGCTCCGTTTTGCATCAGATCATCTCTCCTTTAAACTCATATCCCTGATCAGACAAAACCGTTTTCATAGCGGAAAATACTTCTGTTGAGAGCTTTCGCTTGAAATCGCACGGAAGCGATGTACATACCTCAGGCCAGCTATAAAGCTTCACAAATTCGAGTTCATGTGGTGGTAGCAGATAATTCATCCGTATATGAACTAATGCGCCATCTTTGACATATTCTATCGGCGGTAACGCCCCATAACTATGGAGGCAGGCACATGCAAGAGACCTATAATGATAGTTTTCGACCTGCCACTGCGGGAGAGGACTAATCTCCATTGCATTGTCAGAATATCGATAAAGATAGTACAACTGTGAACCTTTTATTCCGGTTCGAAGTATCGAAACCAAACCCGTAGTATCCGGTTTATTTTCCCAGTAACCCCGAGAAAAAGGAGGCTTTAGACGAAGATACTCAGTATTTTGTTCAAGTGACGGGGCTGCTTTCCAGGAAGCAGTGGTCAATGTTGAATTCCACAAGTCCCACAAAGTCTGTTGTTCCAAGCCAAACATTGTTTTAATCCCGTCTGGGTTTGATATACATTCCAGCTTTGAATAGAATCCAATGCCGGACACGCAAGAGATACTATTCAGGCCAATACCTCTTTGAAAAACAATATTGCAATGTGATTCTTCGTGTTTCATGGATGGGGCTATTCGGTTGGGACGGTGATAAACCATTCCAGTGCTTAAGAATTGGCCGGCAATTTCATCTTCAAGCTCTGCAGAAATATACGGTAAGCTGTTGGAGAGCTCTGGATACATCGATTTATAACTTGACAGCATGCTACGGACTTTTCTTTTTAAGTGCACAATGGAAACGGGTTCATCCTCCGTCTCGTCCCAAAGTGATGCATAAGCCATCATTCCGCAGACACTATAAATCAATCGTGTCTTCCAATCGTTTTCAGCTTCTTGCAAGGCTCTGCGGATGTTATACTTTTGTGCCACTGCTGAAAGCAATCCATTATACTTGTTCATCAGAGTTCTCCTAAGATAAACCGCAGATCACGCTTAAGGCTTGCGGATAGTTCAATACCTTTTTGCGGGTCTGCAATCATCTCCGTGAGGTCATTTAGTTCAAGTGTTGCATATGCAATTGGAAGAATAGCGAATATAAACTCCTCATCCGCTGTTGTGGAAGAGTGGATGCCATGCATGGTAGAAATAACGCTATTAATCCGATTTTTCACCAATGTGCTCAACGAAAGTCTTGGCAGGATTCTCAATTCTTTGCTTGATGCTGGTTGAGCTGCGTATGGTTTAAATTCATCTGCAAAGTATCCGCCATAGTACTTACCAGATGCTTTATTGTCTACAAAAAACTCTGTGAACAGTGGCAGTATAAAACCATACAGGCTTTTAGGCTCAACTTGAATATCCTCTGCGTAGGGATGGGTAGCAATATAGAATATATCTTTATTTGAAAGAATCTCAGGGAGTCGATTCATCCACCCGCTTGCAAAGAGATTGTTGATAATTACGATATCCTCGCCATCATGCCCCAATTCTTGGAGCACATGGCTGCTATAACTACCCTCACAAGAGAGCATTCCATGCTTATGTCCCGCTATTGCTGCGCAGAGCGCTTTCGAAATATCGATTGAATTCGGTCCGACAAGAAGAATAGGTTGTCTTTCAATGTAGGCAGCGCATAAGAAAGCCGCAAGACCATTTCTGTATCTATCTGCAACGCCTGCTTCGCCTAACTCAAACGAAGCTGTGTTAATGACTTCATTCCAAGAGTGATGGACTTCGAGATCATCGAGTTCCTTCGCTGCCGAATAGGCATGATATTGAGAAGCCACGGGCTGGGCCAAAGTTTCAACTGCTTTAGGCGTTTGTTTTGCTGCAGCCTCATTCGGATGTCTGTCAACGAAAGCCATGTTGGCAATGAAGCCTGCTGCATTTTTACGTGCCATTTCGATTCTATCAGCAACTGCTGCTTCAACATCCTCAGCCAGCTTTTCCTTTTCAGCTATTACGCTTGAAAGTCTTTCTTCTTCCAGCTTGGTTTTATTAAAGGCTTCCTGAGCCTCAGTCAAACTGGTATTGACAGATTCCAGCTTGGCATTAAGCACATCGAGTTCCTTTTGAGCGTCTGCCAGTAAGCCTTTGTTCTCTGCTTCCCAATCCGCACGAATAAGAGCTTTCGTTCTTTCCTGCAGTTCAGAGCTTGCGGAAATAGCCGAGAGGATCACATCGTCTTCCAGACTGTCACCATCAACATATTTCCAGACTATACTCAGGAACTCATTCAAAAGTTCTTTTGCCACAGAATCAGAACAGCGGCATTCAGCTTCTATTCTCTGTACTATATTTTCTACCGGAATCGCACCGAGAAAATCTTTAAAACTTCTATACTCAGCACGAGTATATCCTCTTGTTTTATAGGTTGCCCAAGAAATGGATGAGAAAACAATATTCTTTACAATATCGAGTGGGCTTTTTAACTGATAAAGTTTATTCGGAAGACCGGCAAACGCATTTCTATAAAAAGATAGGCCGTTTTCTAAACGCAATATATTGTCACTGTTGAATTCGTAAACTGGTACTTCGATGCAATCTTCAGCAAAGGAGACCTTTCCATTGGTAACATTGAGTTCCTTTATGCTGCACAGAATGCCCATGTATTGCCCTTTGGATGCGTATAAAGAAAACATGATTCTTCTACTATGTGGCTGGTATACAAACCCGTCTTTTAACAGGTGAATCAATTCTTCAAGAGAGGAGGCTTCTGGAATAGTAGCTATTTCAATGGCATCAAGATTAACATTGTATTTTGATATAATATAATCCTTGGAAGGATCCTTTTCGTTTGGAATTGCAGACCACGACCAGATTCCAAAAAAGCCGTCAGTGGAAGGGCCGTCCTTATAGAAGATTTTATCCCTATTTGAAAAGTAGGGTGGGAGTTCTTCATTTCTATGGAACATGTGATAGTGTCCATTGTGGCTCAAATCAGCAAAACGTATAAGCCATTTCTGTCCGCTGTAGTCAGAAATCACATTGCACAAAGAAATGGTTTCTTCGCTGCCAACCGGGGGCAGAGAAGAAATATCGGTATCGTCGTATTGCGAAAGGTGGCTGCTCTCATCACTTTTGGCAACGGTTAGAGATGTTTGCAATTCTGAAATTTTCTCTTGTGCCGCAGCCAAAGAAGACTCTAAATCCTTCTTATCTTGTTCTATCTCTTGAATCCTTTGCTCGTATTCGGTCTTTAGCAGACTGGCACTTTGATGGCAATCTTCTATTTGACCGAGTAAACGTTGTTTCTCTTCCTCTAATGCTTTAACGCGATCGGCATCCTTTTCTTCCTTAGCACGGTCAGATTCAATGCGCTCCATTGTTGTACGAAGTTCAGTTCGGGAGACTTCATCCATTGTAATTCCTGCGAGCTTGAGGTACAAATCAACATCATGTGAAAAGAAGAAATCCAGCATCGTTGTTGCCAGGGCAATATCATGCGCAGAACCTTCACCTTCAAGTTTTGTTATATTTTCCTGTATTTCATCAAGCCAAATCTGTACCCTTGCGTTGACCCATGATGCAATAAAGGGCTTGTCCACATTGGCGATAGCAATTGATAACGCAAGCTCTTCAGTTAAAGATTTGGCCCTGAATCCTTTTCGTATTTTTTGAAATTCTCGTTCGTTGTGTTTGAATAGTTCTTTGAAATCTCTTCCCCCCATGATTCCGCAGAGGTTTACCTTTTCTTCCTGAGTGAGGAGTTCAATGTAATTCATAGCGATTCTCCTTATCCGTTCGTAGTCATGCGGCGATAGGCCTCTTGCAATCTGCGGTATGCCTGCTCATCTATAACATCATTCTTTATACACATTCGTATCCATCGGCATATTGTTGGATAGGAGCGCATGCCTGCTAATATATTGCGCAAAGAATGCGGGGCTGGGATTGTTACTCCGGATACGCTGGTTATATGCTTTAGCATTTCAACGTCTTCATTGATCCTGACTGACCGTTGTTTCTTGAAGTTAATCTGCCAAACGACATCAAAGCCGATCATAATTTGAATGCTAATACCAAAGGCCAACCCGTCCAGTTCCGTGTATTTATCAGCTGTTATTTTTCGCTTATCCACAAGATGGCTTTTGTTGGAAATAATAAGTTCTCCGTCAAATGATGATTTGATACGCAGCGTTTTACTGTGGGGTAAGACATTCGTTTCACCAGAAGCAACGTCAGCGCCTGTAAGGTCAGTAACCGATACTTTTGGCACTATACCCATCTGATCAAGCGGCTCTCTCCAAAGGTATGTGTATTGTAATGCCCGTGTTCGACCGGCAGAAATTAACTGCTGCCTTCCGGCACACGATACCTCGTACAGTCTGGTTTGCGATGAATTATGACTCAACTGACGCAAAGCTACAGAAGGGAAGGTTTTGACCGCTGACACGTTGCCTTCGACCAGCATGTACATATTGTTTTGATTGTGTTTAATTACATAATTTCCTTCGATGAATAGCGGCCATACCGGGTGCAGTGAAACAGGATGCTCAGTCAAGCGGCAATGAAAGTCAAGATAGAACCGAGCAGCGGCTTCGTTAAATTCTGCCGCATAAATCTCATATAGGCTCCATGTTTCCCACCCGGTTCGCTTCTGCAGGATTTCTCGTATGGTTATGCCGTTATATGCTTTCACATACAGGTGGCCGCGTTTTAATAGATAGTATTCTTTCCCGATCTCAACATCAGCATCATATGAAAGCTTTTGCCCAGAGCTTTTTTCAAATAATGCTCCTTCCGGATCTATACCATTGATTTCCGCCGGCCAGAATTCACGAATTTGATCATTGCCGTTTTTGAAATTGAGCGCATACTTTTCAAACGGTCTATCACCGATCGGAAGATAGGTTATACTATCAGAATTCAGCCGTTCTTTGGCGAAAACAAAGGATACGTCAGAGGCCCCCTTTGGTTTGATTTCAATGCGAAAGTCTTTGCTAAGAGAACTTATTGGGGCACGAATCAAACCAAGCTCAAACCTGTAAGAAGATGATGATATACTTGTTATGCGGATTGGCAAATCGTGCTCTTGCGAGCTATAAGAGGGAGTGTATCCGGACCCAAATGTACGTTCAGGACAATCTTTACTTTTTTCATACGTACTATGTTTGAAATAGCGTACATTAATGTCGCCATCAGTAAGCGTAACGTATTGTCCGCAGAGTTCGCACATAAAAAGCCCGCTGCGAGCAGATACAGTTCCGCCTGGATGTAACCTGGCTGCCTGCTCTGCTGTAATCCGTTTCCAGCCATGATCGGACCACATACAGACATGTGTTAATGATGCCATGTGCGTTACTCCTTAATACTTTCTGTTTCAGTATCCAACGAATTACCACAGTGTTCACAATACATCTGATTATTGTAGTTTTAAATTTCCCCATTCATTACAGGCGGTTTCTTTCAATCGCCTTTATCATGTATCATATCGGCGTATGTTTTCAATGTCGCATTCCCTAACTGCTTTGCTTTTTCGATACATCCCTTTGTAAATCCAGACTTCGAGAAGAGAAAGAAATGCTTTTTCTGATAAGCGAAAAGGTTGCTGCGCTCTATCAGCGTTTCCAGCACGCCGAGATCAACTTTTTCGTTGGTCCATTTGCATTCGGCAAAGAGGGCGGTATTTTTGTCCTGCTCGCCCATAATGTCAATTTCTGCCTGTCGTTTATGGACAGGATCGTTGCCCCACCAGCGGCCCAGGGAAGTGAATTCCACCGGGGACTTTCCGCTCAGCAGCAGCTTCCAAAGGTATTGCTTGCAGATTTCCTCAAACACCTTGCCCATGTAGTCGGAAAGGTACGGTTCGATGCGTTGATATACCAGGTCTGCTGCGCCGCGGGAGATCAGGGAAGCATTCTCCGGCACAAACCGGTACCAGAAGCGGAACATGTTGTCGTCGATGAAATAGATCGCCTTTTTTGACGCTTTCTCTCCGTAAGGCAGCTCCTTTTGCACGATGCCCAGCGTGATCAGGTTTTTCAGGTAGGTGGAGCAGACGTTGGTGTCTTCGCCAACTTTGCCTGAGATCTCCGACATGCGGGATGATCCGGTGGCAATGGCGGTAATGATGGCTGTATAGATGGCCGGCTCCCGGACCTCCTGTTTCAGCAGATTTATGGGCTCCTCATAGATCGAGGAAGTGGCGTCCAGGAAGGTGTTTTTGATATTCTCCTCGATGCTGAGCTTGTCGCTCATCTGTAGAAGGTATTGCGGAGTGCCACCCATGATCCCGTAAGCCAGGGCTTTGTCCTCAGCGGAGAAGTTCTTAAAGTAACCGCAGGTCTCCGCAAAATTAAAGGGCAGCAGCTTGATCTGCGCCGTTCTCCTGCCGTACAAAGGTGCTTTGTAAGCCAGTACATGATCTTCCATATAGGACATGGACGAGCCACACAGGATCAGCATCAATTTGGAATGATCCTTATATTTGTCGATCAGCAGCTGCAAAGTGGAAGCGAGGCTCTTGGAAGCGCGGGCCACATAGGGGTATTCGTCGATGGCCAGGATCAGGCGCTCCTTCTCGGATAGCCTGAATACCATTTCCAGGGCAGCCTGAAAAGAGAGGAAAGACATATCCCCCTCATATCCGCTGGCATACTCCATGATGCTTTTGCTGAAATTCTCCAGGTTCTGCTTGGCGTTGCTCTCGACGCCCATGAAATAAATCGCGGGCTTGCCGTCGATAAAATGGTTGATCAGTGCGGTTTTTCCCACACGGCGGCGGCCGTAAAGAACCACAAACTCAAACTTGCCGGAATTGTATAATCTGTTCAGGGAAGCAAGTTCCCGCTCTCTGCCGATAAACATGGACAGCACCTCCAATTAAGGCTGTCTCTAATATATCACTCTGACGCAAATTAGTCAAGTGCGATTTGGCAAATCGTGAATAACTATTTTTTCTTTTCCACCCATTATCAAGAGATTTCTAGCACAACAAAGTCATTTTTCTAATGGGCAGTTGAGCAGTTGAGGAGAACTTATCAGTGAGTATCGGCTATTCATTAGAAATTGCCGATGTGTATTGATTGTGTGAATCAGAAGCGATATAATGTATTATGGCTATATTGATATGAAATTGCCGAAATGCAGAATGGAGGTGAGTAATCGTGCAATGGTATGAGGCGACCTCTAAAAAACTCGAAGCCGGGCATCGCTATTCCCATCAGGAATTAATCAAGCTGCTGAAAAACAACTACCCACAAATGCGCGACAGCTCCTATCATTGGGCTGTCTGCGGAATGCTTAAAAGCGGGAACCTAACAAAGGTTGCACGCAATGTATATGTGGTTCAAAACGAGCGGGAAAAGCCAATGTATCGTCCGGCCTATTCTGATCTGGCAGCAAAACTGATATCGCAAGTATCAGATAAGCATCCATCGGTTCGCTTTACGGTGTTTGAGACAGCATTGATGAATGATTTTCTGAATCATTTGGTTGCACTAAACACAGTTTTTATTCAAGCGGAAAAGGACGTCAGCATTTTTGTTTTCCGTCACCTTCGGGAACTTGGTTATGCGCATTTGCTGTACAAGCCGAAAAAAGCAGACTATGCCCTGTACTGGGAAAAGGATTGCATTGTTGTGACAGATATGATTTCCGAAGCACCGTTATCTGCATCTGCGCCGCACGAAATCTGTCTGGAGAAAATGCTGGTGGATATGTATTGCGATAAACTGATCTCATCGGCATACAGTAAATCAGAATACCCTGAAGTGCTGAAACAAGCAATGGAGACATATCACATTGAACCCTCAAAGATGATGCGCTATGCTCGGCGGCGCGGCAGAGAAGACGAGATGAAGGAGATTCTGGAGGAAATCGAGAATGCTGAAGCATGAGAATTACACAAGCGAACATATTATGAATCAATAATCCAATGCAAGCAATGGTGATTGAACTGATTATTGATTTATTGACCCGATAAATGCATTTCTTTATGACAATATTGTGTGAAGAGATCATGCTGGCGATCAGATAAACAGAAATAAAAAAGCCGCCTCCGAAGAGACGGCGATCCGGATTCAGGCAAAGACCAGTTCATCCAGTATGATTTCCTCAGCACTTTGATGAATACTGTTGATCCGGGAAACCCAGCCCAGCTGATCCGATGCTTTCAGCTGTTCGTTGATTCCTTCAGCTTTGGCCATCCGGGTGATTATCTGTTCCATACGATCCCGGCAGACTTGATCTGTTTCCGCCAGATGGTCATACAACTTACCGGAAAGAAGAAGCCGTTCATACAGTCCGGGACGATACTCTTCCAGATAGGCTTTCCGCATCCGGCCATAGCGGCCGATAGTCTGCCGAGGAGAATCCGGGAGATCGAGATCCGGAAAGTAGTAGTCGCCATGCAGGGTGTAATGAATACCATTTTCAGTCATTTCTTTCGGGAAACGGGTCATGTTGATGTCCTCCTTTTTTGTGTTTTAGCCGCCTTTTTTCACTTTCGTCGGCTAAAATCTGGTTTGGGTAAATTTGCCGATATACCGCAAAATCGTCGTCTGATCGTACCCAAACCGTGAGAACACACGGTTTACTATCGTTGGTCGATACCACAAGATATTGATTATTCTTCTTTCATTGTTCTACATCATGTGGTATAATTGATCGAGGATGTATAATCCGGTCGAATTCAAGTCCTGTTTCCCGCACGAAAGAAAGACATCCGGGCTGGTTGCTCCATAGGCGGGCAAACGGCTCGGATGTTTTTTTGTAATCGGATGTAACGTTTGGCGTTTTTGCGCAACTAACTTCATGAAGGGAGGTGCTGGAGATGCTTGACGCAGAAGAAGCATATCAGCAGTACCGAGACATGGTGTACGGCTACCTGATCCGCCTGTGCCGCGATCGTGACCTTGCGGAGGAGCTCACGCAGGAAACGTTCTATCAGGCGATGAAAAATTGGAAGCGGTACGAAGGAAAAAGTTCGGTCGGCACATGGCTCTGCGCGATTGCACGGAATCAGTTTCTGCGCATCATGCGCAGGCAGTCGCCGCTGCCGCTCGACGATGTGCCGGAGCAATCCGTCCCGGATTTCACGGAGATGGTCGCGGAACACAGTCTCGCCCTGAGTGCGCATCAAGCTCTCCACCGTCTGCCGGAACCGTATCGCGAGGTGTTCACCCTGAAAACCTTCTGCGAATTGTCCAGCAAGGAGATTGCGGCGCTGTTCGGGAAATCCGAAAGCTGGGCGCGCGTAACGGCGTACCGGGCGAAGCAAATGCTGCTGGACGCAATGAAAGGAGACGAAACGCATGAAGAAAGACTGTGAGGTCGTCCGCGACCTGATGCCGCTGGTGCTGGATGATGTCGCCAGCGACGGAAGCAAGCACATGGTGTCGGCGCATGTGCAGACGTGCGTGCAATGTGCCGCATACATGAATCAGCTCAAAGCTGACCTGCCCGCCGGAAAGAAAAGCGAGTTGGATTCGCGCGCCGCGTTCGACGCCGCCGCCCAGACGCTGCGGAAGCAGAAGCGCCGCCGCACCCTCCGCAATGTCCTGCTGGGTGCGCTGATTGTGTGCATTCTCGGGCTGGCAAATCTATACTGTTTCGATTGGCTGATGAACGAAACGCGCCCGATTCCGACGAGCGAGTACGGGATTCAGCTGTCCCAGTTGGCGGACGGCAGACTTGTCGCTTCGTTCGACTATCACGAAAGCATGACCCCACTCTACGTCAAGCGGCAGCAGGTGACGGAGACGGCAGCTGACGGAAGCCGCGCCGAAATCCTCTATCTCTATGCCGAAAAGCATATCGTGCCGCAGACGGCAAGCACGCCTATGCAAAACGTCGGCTTCACGCTCGATTCCGGCTGGCAGACGACGACGGCGGAGATTCGTCAGGGAACGCCGGAGGAGTATCAGGTGCTGTGGCGACAGGGGGATGAGGATGCGGCGATTCCGGCAGCGTCGCCAGAGATGGAAGCATATTACGCATGGGAAGCGGTGCTGACACAGCTTTGGGCACAGCACTCGGAAAGCGCGGACGGAAAAGCTGGCTTCTCCGGCGTGAATGAAGAACGCTACAGCTTGGCAATCCACCACGCGGACGCGCTGGCGGCGTGCGTCCCGGAGTGGCAGCCGCGGGTCACTCCGCAGTATCTGCTGCTGGATGATGAGACGATTCAGTGGATTTTGGCGGGTGTGACGGAGGAGGTCGAATCAAATGACCCGTGAGCAGTTTCTCTCCCAATACACCGGGGAATGGTCGCCATCCGACGGGCATTGGTTTGGCTTGGATTTTGGCTGGCGAGGGCAGGAATATCGTTTTCAGACGGATTCGATGTATCACCCGGCAAATACAGTACTGCCTGACGGGCGTGAAGCGCGATTCGGCGTGTACAAAAAAGAAGGTTCGGCGTATGCGCTGATTGGCGAATATGCCACACCGCAGGAAGCGCTGGCGCAATGCCGCATTCAGGGAATGCCTTTGGGCAACGTTCTCGAAGATGAATCGACAGAATTACTTGGACAGGACTAAAGTGGAAAATGATAGCAGCTTTCCTGAAAGGGGAAGCTGTTTTTGCAGCAGATAAATGCCTACTAATGGAAAAGATGAATCTCTTTCGCGCATTGCAAAACCCGCGCATCTGTGCTATCATGTCGATACAGGCTGAAAACCAGCCATCAAGGAGGAAAAGTGCAATGTATACGCATCAAGGCAACAAGGTGACAGGCTTGACGGTGGCTTACATCGGCGGCGGCTCGCGCGGATGGGCATGGGGTTTCATGCGCGACATTATTTCCGACGGACAAATCAGCGGCACGGTACGGCTGTACGACATTGACCGCGAGGCGGCGGAGCGCAATCAGAAAATCGGCACAATGCTGGCGGCGCATCCCGACGCGGCATCCAAGTGGACGTTTGAAGTCAGCAGTTCCTTGCAGGAGGCGCTCACGGGCGCGGATTTCGTCGTCATCAGCATTCTGCCGGGAACGTTTGCGCATATGCGCGGCGATGTACACCTGCCGGAGCGGGTCGGCGTATATCAGTCCGTGGGCGACACGGTGGGCGCGGGCGGCTTCATGCGGGCAATGCGCACAATTCCGATGTTCGTTGAGATTGCCGAAGCGATTCGCGACTTCGCGCCGAACGCATTTGTCATCAACTATACGAACCCTATGACGCTTTGCGTGCGGACGCTGTACGAGGTATTCCCGCAGGTAAAGGCGTTCGGCTGCTGCCACGAGGTGTTCGGCACGCAGAAGGTGCTGTGCGCGATGCTGGATGAGCAGGAGCACATTCCCGGCGTGAAGCGGCTGGACTTGTACACCACTGTCACCGGCATTAACCACTTCACTTGGATTACCTCCGCCAGCTATCAGGGCATGGATTTGATGCCGCTGTATGCCCGTTTTGTGAACGAGCATCCCGAAGGCATTCAGCTGGGCTCGGACAATTGGATGAACAGCCATTTCGCGTGTGCGCACAAGGTCAAGTTCGATCTGTTCCAGCGCTACGGGGCGATTGCGGCAGCGGGCGACCGCCATCTGGTGGAATTCCTGCCGCAGTGGTATCTGCACAGCCCGGAGACGGCGCACCAGTGGAAATTTGACCTGACGCCCGTGTCATGGCGCGAGGTCGACCTGAAGAAGCGGATGCAGCGCTCGGACGACCTGCTCAGCGGAAAAGAGCCGCTTGACCTTACGCCGTCGGGCGAAGAAGGGCATTTGCTGCTCAAGGCGCTGCTGGGGCTGGGGAACATGGTCAGCAACGTGAACGTGCCGAATCAGGGGCAGATTCCGAACCTGCCGATTGGCGCGGTGGTGGAGACAAACGCGCTGTTCTCGCGCGGGCGCATCGACCCGATCTGCGCGGGCGACATGCCGTCGAACATCCTGCCGCTGGTGGCGCGCCACGTCTACAATCAGGAAAACACCTTGCAGGCTGCGCTGCACTGCGACCGCAAGCTGGGTTTCTCCACGTTCATGAACGACCCGCAATTGGGCGGCGTGACGCTGGAGGACGGGCAGAAGCTCTTCGACGACATGCTGCTGCATCAGCGGGATGTGCTGCCGAAGGGATGGTTTGAATAAGGATATGAAACTCAGGCGAATGCTGGCGCTGTCTCTGCTGCTGCTTTCGACGCTGACGCCCGCTTCGCTGGCGGAGACGGCGCATCCGGGCTTCTATCAACCGCAGGAAAACGCGGCGATGGACTACGACGATTCCGAAAGCCGCTGGAGCTTTGCCCGGAGCGCCGAAAGCGAGCACTTCCTGCTGTTCTGGGAGGCGGGGTTCTGCGAGAATCCGCTGAACGCCGCACCGGACATGCGGGTGGATACAGCGGATTTGCTGGAAAAGGCGGAGCTGTTCTACGCGGAGAACGTAGATCGGCTGCACATGGCGGATGAACCCCTGCCCGGCGGCGACAAGCTGCAAATCTACCTGCTGTATACGGCGGATTGGGTCGCGACGGGGGCGGGGTACGACAACCGCATCGGCGCGTTGTGGATTTCGCCCGCGACGTGTCAGCCCGCCGGGTCAGTGATTGCGCACGAAATCGGGCATTGCTTTCAGTATCTGACATACTGTCAGGCGCTGGAAAGCGGTGCGCCGGATGACAGCCGCGCCGGATTCCGCTACGGTTACGCGGAGAACGCGGGCAATGCGCTGTGGGAAATCGGCGCGCAGTGGCAGTCTTGGCAAAGTTATCCGGAAGAAATGTTCACCGATTACGAGATGGAAACGTGGTTTCAGCAGTACCACCGTGCGCTGGAAAACGAGTACACCCGCTATCAGAACTACTGGTGGTTCTACGCGCTGACCGAGCAGTACGGCTTGGATGCGTACAGTCGGATTTGGCGGGAAAGCGCCTACCCGGAGGATGCATATCAGACGTTCATGCGCCTGTACCTTGCTAACGACCTGAACGCGTTCTACGACGCGCTGTACCGCTATGCGTCCCATGCGGTCACGTTCGACTTTGCGGCGGCTGCACCATACAGCGCGGCGTGGGAGGGGCGCTATGACGCAACGCTGTACGATGTCGGGGATGGCTGGCAGCGAATCGCCTATGCATCCTGCCCGGAAGCGAACGGCTTCAGCGCGATTCCGCTCGACCATCAAGGCGCAAACCGGGTGACGGTGTCGTTCCGCGGCTTGCAGCCCGGTTCAGCGCTGGCGGCGGATGACCCCGGTCTGTACTATATCGGGGACGAAGCCACCCCGGAGAACCTGACGGGTCACACACGCATTTACAACGCGGTGGATGCCGCGCCGGGCTGGCGCTACGGTTTCGTGGCATACTTGACGGACGGCACGCGCGTGTACAGCGACGTTTGCGCCGAAGATGAGGGCGCGGTGTCCTTCGATATTCCGGGGGAAACGCAGTATCTGTACTTCGTCGTGCTGGGCGCGCCGGAAAGCTATCAGGTGCACGTTTGGGACAGCGATGAAGCGACGGATGCGCAGATGCCGTTTGAGATTCGGGTGGAATGGGGAAAGTGAAAATAGTATAGCATACGAGAACCCGCTGCCCATCCCTGCATTGGGGGGTGAACAGCGGGTCTTTTTACGTTATATCCCTTACAGAACCGTCAAATCTTCCTTCTCGCAAGCGGCAATCGCGCCGTCATGCCCGATGACGCACACGCCGCCGTCCTTTGCCATCTGATCAAGCACGCCGCACCACTTGAGCAGCGCGTCCTTGGTGGTGGAGAGCATTTCCGCGCGCTCACGGCAGAGATCCTCCGGCGTGATGCCGCACAGCAGGTTTTCGTCGCTGACAAGAATCTGATTCTCCGAACCCAGCGGCGGTTCGCTTTCACCGACGGTGGAAATGATGTACTTGTCAATCCGTTCGTCGCCCGCCACGAAGTCACGCAGACCCTTCGACATGCTGCGGTTGATGCCCAGCGTACGCGCCGGGGAGGGGTCGCGGTAGGAGTAAGTGACCATGCGCCCCGTCTCGCTGGTGTTCAGCCCAGCGCCGTATGCGCCGCCCTGCACGCGGACTTCGTTCCACAGGTAGCTTAGGGACAAGATGTTGCTCATCACGCGCGCAATACCGCTGTACACCTTTCCCGCGCGGCGGTAATCATAGCCCAGCGACGCAAAGCTGATCTGCGACGGGATGCGGTAGGCGCACTTGGCAGGCAGGTCGCTGACATACGGCGCGGCATCCGGGATGGGCGTGCCGACCGGGTAGGCGGAGAGAATCGCGGCGGGGTCAAGCGCCTTATTCGTGGACAGGCTGAACGTGACGCGGGACTGCACCGCGCTGTCCTTGCTGAACCGCTCGCAGAGGGCAAGGAAATCCGCGTACTGCGCGTCGAAATTCTCCGCCAGCGCCTTCTGCACCATGCAGGCACTCAGACCGTTCAAGGCTTCCCGCGCTGCCGAGGCCGCGCTCATCGTCGCCGATGCGGCGTACATTGCCATCCTGTGGCCGTCGCTGATAACCTTTTGCTTCGCCATCTCGCTCAACTGGAGAATCAGCGTCTGCACACGCGCCCTGTCGTCAAAGCACGTTTCGGTCAGAATTTCCCGCACGAGCGCGGCTGCCTTGTCCACGTTCGCATCCAGCACGGAGCAGCTCACGTCCAGCACGGGCGTCGCCATTTCCGCACAGCGGGACATGACGCGCAGCTGGAACGTCAGCTTGCCGATATCGCGCTTGATGGCTTGGAAGAGGGATAGCGAATCGTGACGCTTCGTCGGCAGCTTGCCCAGCAGTTCGGGCAGTATCGACAGGCGCTTGAGTTCATCCAGGGTGAAATCGGTCAAGGAGATATACCAGTGCATGATGGTAACGCCGTTCATGGGCAAATCATGCGTGATAACCTTTGCCGCGCCGCACTGCGCTTCCGCCGCGGGAATCAGCAGCGGGTCTGCGCTGATTTCGCTCAAGGACAGCACGGGCAGCGTTGCCAGCTGCTCGGCGGTGTCGGGGGTCTGCTGCCACGCGGTCAGCTTCTCGTTCTGCACGCGCAGCGCTTCCTTGTCCGCGTCCGTCCACGATGCCTGAATCGCCTGCAGGCGCTCCGTTTCGTCCGCGCGTAGCTCGTCACCCTGCGTGTGGGACGGCACGGTGCGGATGATGCTCATCGTGCTTTCATCCAGCAGAAGTTCTGCCATCAGGCGGTCAAAGCCGTCGCCCGCCGCCATTTCCCGCAGCTTCTGATAGCGCTCTTCGGACAGGAGCGGCTGCCTCGGGTCGCCGCCGTAAAGCCACGCGTCAAGCGCATGGATGCAGCGGAGCAGCCCCGACGGTTCGCCCGGCTGGCGGGCGGAAAACTCGCTGCTGTTGATGGAGGCAGTCAGCGCGTCCTTGTCCAGCCCGGTTTTAACCAGCTGCTGCACGGTGTCGCGGATCATCTGACGCAGTTCCTGCTCACTGCCATCGGCAATGTTGCGCAGGGTCAGCATCATGTACGGCTGCGCCATCGCGTTGTCCAGAGACATGCTTACATCCTGACACTTGCCCGTCGCCAGCAGCGCCTTCTTCAGCGGCGCGTCATTGCTGCCCGTCAGCACATCAAAGAGGATTTCCGTCGCCGTGACGCGCACCGTATCCGACCACGGCGCGACAATCTTCGCCAGCGTCAGCATGGTCTTGTCGGCAGTATCCTCCTCGGCGCCGATTTCATACGCCTGTTCCGCTTCGGCGGCGAAGGGCTTCTGCATGGGGATTTCGTGCTTCTCGTCCAGCCGGTCGAAGCGGCTCAAGTACTCCTCCGCCAGCGTCAGCACCTTGTCCAGCGGCACAGCGCCATCCAAATAAATGCGCGCATTCGACGGGTGATAATAGCGGCGGTACATGCGCAGGAACTGCTCGTAGGTCAGGTCGGGGATGTGCTTCGGGTCGCCGCCGGAATTCCAGCCGTAGCAGTTGTCCGGGAAGAGGACATCCAGCGTCTTCTGGTAAATCTGCTCGTCCACATCGCTCATGGCGCCCTTCATCTCGTTGAACACAACGCCCTTGTACAGCGGCGCGCCGTTTTCGTCCAGCTCAATGTGCCAGCCTTCCTGATAGAAGATGTTCGGGTCTTGCAGGATGCGCGGCGCGAACACAGCATCCAGATACACTTCCGTCAGGTTCAGGAAGTCCTGCTCGTTGCGGCTGGAGACGGGGTAAATCGTCTTGTCGGGGAAGGTCATCGCGTTCAGGAACGTCGCCATGCTGCTCTTCATCAGCTCGACGAACGGTTCACGGACGGGATACTTGGCGCTGCCGCAGAGGACAGAATGTTCCAGAATATGGAATACACCGGTCGAATCCTCTGGCAGGGTCTTAAACGCGACGCAGAACGTCTTGTTCACCTCGCCGTTATCCACCCAAGCCAGCTGCGCGCCAGTCTTTTCGTGGTGCATTTCCACCAGCTGACCGCCCAGCTCCTTGCTTTCGCGCACGCGGTCAACGCAAAAGCCGTGACGCGCCGCAGTTTCGTTCAAATTCATCATGGGGACTCCTTTCCCTGTGACCCAATCAAGATAGGCGGGTCATTCATCTCCTTTATCATAGCACAACGGGCAGTTGAGTACAAGCGCGAATTGGCTGATTTTTGTCAAACGGTTATCGAATGCGCAGAAGTTCCGAAACATCCTTGCGCTTGGGGGCGGCAGGAGATTCCGCAGGTACGCCAATCGGAATCAGCGCCGACACGCTCTCCGTTTCCGGCAGATTCAGCACGGCCTTGACCTTCCCTTCGTCATAAATGCCGAGGATGACCGTGCCAAGCCCCGCATCATGCGCGGCGACGCAGAAAGCTTCCGCCGCCAGACCCGCATCGAAGGACTGCCAGTGCGTCCCTTTGCTGGTGCTAAACGAGCCGTCGCGTTCGTAGCCGCTGCGGCCGTTCACGGTCGTGAGGACAACCAGCGCGGGCGCGCCGTGCAGGGTATCGATGTTCTTTTGAAAGCCCATCGTGCATTCGTCCGCTACGCGGTCAATTTCCTCGCGCTTAGTCAGCAGGGTATAGCGGGTGGTCTGGGAATTCTTCCAGCTGGGCGCATACGCGGCAACGGCGACGATAGCGCGGATGGTGTCGGGCGAAACGGGCGTTGGCTGGAACTTGCGAATGGAACGGCGGGCGGTAAGAGCGTTGCTCATGAGGGGTGTCCTCCTTATCAGCACATAAATGGATTTTGTGAATTTCGAGACGTGATTCATCGGGTTTTGTAATGCTTCCATGCTGATTATACGATTTCCAGATAAGAATGCGCCGCGAATTTTTCATTCTGGCTAACGTGAATGAAACGCAGCGTAGCAGCG
>ENA-OPRV01000167-OPRV01000167.1-human-gut-metagenome-genome-assembly--contig:-NODE-167-length-48173-cov-3.179372_pt1 | contig 48173 bp, 35 predicted proteins | sample MGYA00241896_ERZ501886 | MGnify/ENA primary metagenome ERZ501886 (study PRJEB25962, sample SAMEA2042452) | human gut metagenome | biome: human gut; feature: human-associated habitat; material: faeces... | reverse complement strand
GATCCTGATCGTGGATGAGGCTCTGAGTGTCGGTGACGTATTTTTCCAGGCAAAATGTTATCATAAATTCGAAGAATTCAAGAAGATGGGCAAGACCATTGTGTTCGTCAGTCATGATGACCAAAACGTTAGGACAGTGTTGTGCCATCCCCATAGCCGAAGAAGCAATACCTCCCATGACAAACATATTTTTCAATATCCGATTATTTTTCATATTGTTGTTCCAAAACATTCTATTATTACTTGCTCCAATTACTTTGTCTGAAGCCTTTCGCTTTTTCTTGCTCCAATATGGCTTTCAATTTTTCTACCTTTTCAGGATATTGTTCCGCGAGGTTATTCTTTTCGCCTCTGTCTTTCTTCAGATTGTAAAGTTGTTCTATGGGGGCATTACCCGTTTCTGTCTGTGTCAGCCTCATAAAGGAGGCTCCTTTGTTAGGAGTGATGTACTTCCATGTTCCGTCCGAAACAGACAAGGAGCCTGAAGATTCTACCACATAGTCACGTCCCCTACGATCGGTTCCCAAGAATGCTTTCAGTTGGTTACGGCTGTCTACTCCGGTACCCGGTTGCATCTCTTGCCCCACCAAAGCGGCCATTGAGGCAAACAAGTCTATTTGCGATATCAGGGCGTCCGACGTCTTTCCCTTTTTTACCTTGCCAGGCCAGCTGACGATAAATGGCACACGGGTTCCGGCTTCGAAGCTGCTGTATTTACCGCCACGCAGGTTACCCCACGGACGGTGGTCGCCTAGCAGCTCCACTGCTTGATCCTGATAGCCGTCATCCACTACTGGACCGTTGTCGCTACTCAACACAATCAGCGTGTTTTCTCTCAATCCTTTTCTCTCCAACGCTTCTACGATTTTGCCAACCGTGTAATCGAACTGAAGAATAGCATCTCCTCGATAGCCCATTCCGCTCTTACCTACAAAACGTGGGTGGGGGAAACGAGGTACATGCACGTCATTGGTTCCTACATACAAGAAGAAGGGTTTGTCGCTATTACGCTCGATAAAACCTACCGATTTAGCAATAATGGTGTCAGCAATGTTTTCGTCCTTCCACAGTGCCTTGCCTCCTCCCTTCATGTATCCGATGCGCGAAATACCATTGACGATGGCTTGGTTGTGTCCGTGATTGGGCGAGGGCTTCAGGTTGGTCAGTAGCTCCGGATTATTCTTTCCAGTCGGTTCGCCAGGAAAAGGTTGGGTATAACTCACCTCAATGGGGGCCGACGGGTCGTAATCAAGCACCTGCTGATTCTCCATCCATACGCAAGGCACACGGTCTCCAGTGGCTGCCATCAAGCAGGAATAGTCGAAACCGATATCTTCCGGCCCGGGGCAAACCTTTTGGTTCCAGTTCTGTGTACCTGTCTGGTCGCCCAGTCCCAAATGCCACTTCCCGATAGCTCCGGTGGTATATCCGGCTACCTTGAACATATCGGCAATCGTAGTCTGCTCGGGTCGGATAATCATTCCCGCATCGCCCCGGGCAATTCCCGTATCGGTTCTGCGCCAAGCATAATGGCCAGTAAACAGAGAGTAACGCGACGGTGTACTGGTGGAAGCTACCGCATGAGCATCCGTAAAGCGAATACCGCTGTCTGCCAACGCATCCACGTGAGGAGTTCGGACACGATGCGCACCGTAGCAACTCATGTCACCGTAGCCGAGGTCATCGGCTATGATAAAGATGACATTGGGTTGTCTGTCTGTTGCTTTCTTCTGTGCTTGAACTGGTGACGCTATCAATAAGGAGCCGCCCAGTCCCAAAAATAAATTCAGATTTTTCATAATATGACTGTTTTTCTATTAATTACCAAATATTTTAAACCTTTCAATGAGTCTTTTTCTGTTTATTTTCCGACCTGCTGTTTCTTTTTATGCAAATCCTGAGCTGTTTTAATCTCGTTATGCATCAACCGTTGATGATATCCATTCGTTATTTTTCCCCAACCTTCTTCAATCCATAAAGGAGTGATACATTCGTTTTTCTCCCATTGATACAGTTTTTTCGCCAACTTACGATATAATCCTAGTTTTTTCAGTATCAGATTGTCCATCTCCTCCGGATCTTTTCGAATATTGTACAACACCGAATCGACTCCATAAGTAATAATTAGTTTATAATCTCCCGAACGGATGGCACGCGTATCCATCTTGCGCCAATATAGCACTTCGTGTGGTTCTCCTTTTTTCCCTTTCAGATAGGGAAGCAAAGATACACCATCTAATTTATTACGTGTTTTCGATATGCCGGCCGCATCAATAGCCGTCGCAAAAATATCCAAAGAAGAGACCAAACCGTCATAGTGCTTACCGGCGGAAATGCCATTCTTCCATACCACGAAGTAGGGTACCCGATGTCCGCCTTCAAACTTATTTCCCTTAAATCCTTTCAAAGGATAATTCGAAGACTGATTGGTGGTGGCACCTCCATTGTCACTTAAGAAAAAAATCAGTGTGTTGTCAAATTTACCACTTTCTTTTAGACCGCGAACCACAGTACCTACGCCTCTGTCGAGCGCATAAGTCATTGCGGCAAGTTTCTGTCGCGGATGTCCTTCGAACTTGGCCAAATCTTCAGCGGTTGCCTGCATGGGAGTATGCACGGCATTATAAGACAGGTACATCATGAAAGGTTGAGAACTTTCGTTGATAAACTCAACCGCCTTTTCACTAAAAGCATCAGTCAGGTAATTGTCGAATTTCACTTGTCGGTCGTTCAACAGCAAGTTACGTTCGTCTCCGGGGCGATCACTTTTTTTCTCGTCATAAAAATAGTCACGGCCTCCTGCCTTCATGCCATAGAATAAATCGAATCCGCGTCTGTTGGGATGCAGTTCATCCTTGCTTCCCAAGTGCCACTTCCCGATGGCAGCCGTGCGGTATCCGTTGGCTTTAAAGACATCTGCGATTGTTTCTTCCGTCAAGGGAAGTCCGTTATTACGATTCGACAAATTACATTCATACCCGAATCGGTGACCGTAGCGTCCCGTTATCAAACAGGCCCTTGACGGGCTGCTTACCGTTGCAGCCACATGGGCATCGGTGAATACGACTCCCTCATCCGATAAAGCATCAATATTAGGGGTTTGCATCTCTTTCGAACCCATGAACCCAAAGTCATTATAACCGGCATCATCTATCAGGATAACCAATATATTGGGATTTTTATCTGTTGTTTTATTGTCTACCGCTTCTGCTATTTGGGTTTCTCCTAAGACAAACAGGCTGGGGAGACATACATATTTCAATAGATTCATTGTTTTTCTCTTTTATATTGTTTCTTTTATATTGTTATGATTTGGTTATCATCTTGTACCACACGCCAACGCTCTTTCACCGTTCCAAACGACAACTCCTATACGAAAGGATTGCGTACAAATATACTCAGATTTTTCCGTTCTCCATAAAATGGGGAGCAATATCTTCTGTCATCAGCCATATAAAATTAGGTTTTTCTTCTGCATGAGAAAGCAGAGGCGATGAAACCAAAGCCAACAAAATATAAATCACGACTCTTATTCTATTTCTTTGTTGCTTATATTACAACTCACTCCATTATCCTTACATGCGCGATGAAGATCAAATAAGGGGTTATTATCTTTACTCCAATAAAGATTTGGAGTATGGGATTTTATCATAAATCCTCTTATTTTTTCAACGACATCAGGATATTTATCTGCAAGATTTATTGTCTCGCTCTCGTCAATACCTATATTATACAATTCTATGTCCAATCCTTTGCGCATATCAAGCACAACACCTTTCCAGTTATTATACTTCACAGCACAGCGTGGTTTACCTTCATACAACTCCCAATATAGATATTCATGCTGTTTTTGTGCTTTTTCATTGCCCAACAACGTAGGAAGCATTGATATTCCGTCGGTCTCCCCCTTTACGGGTTCACCTGTAAGTTCGGAAAAAGTAGGAAGAATATCCCAAAATGCTGACAAATGATTTGACACAGTACCGGCAGGCACTTTACCAGGCCAGTAAGCAAAACTCGGGGAGCGTACTCCACCCTCGTACATACTTCTCTTCTTATCTCTCAGTTCGCCCGATGTTTTGAAAAACTCTAACGATCCAAACTGACCGTGTGCTCCGTTGTCGCTGTTGAATATAATAAGGGTGTTATCCTCAATTCCAAGTTTTCTGAGTAGCCTTACTAAGTCACCCACGTCGCCGTCCATACGTGAAGTCATCGCAGCATGTATTTTCATATTTTCTGGCCAGTCCTTGTCTTTGTACTGTGCCAAGTCCGGAACTTGGTATTTTACATGAGGTATGGTATATGCCAAATAAAGGAAAAATGGATTTTTCTTGTTTTCCTTAATGAAAGTGAATGCCTCTTCTGTGAATAAATCATGGCTATAATCTGTCTGTTTGCCGTCTTTATTGAACTTTATTTTCTTTCCGTTGCGCCATAGATAAATTGGATAATATTCATGCGCCAGCTTTTGGTCTGTATAGCCAAAGAAATGGTCAAATCCCTGCTTATTAGGATTGCCGGAATTGCCGTAAGAACCAAGCCCCCACTTGCCTATGCAGGCTGTCTTGTATCCGGCACGCTGCATAAGTTTACCCAACGTCTCGCTGTTTTCCCGTAGTGGAAACTGCCCGTTTGGATATCCGGGACTATTGGCACGAATCAAGGCATGACCTGGATGCTTTCCCGTCATCAATCCGCAACGTGAAGCGGCACTTACAGCATTTGCGCAATAATGATTTCTGAGAATCATTCCTTTTGATGCCAAATTGTCCAATTCGGGAGTTTGGATTTTCTTTTGACCGTTATATCCGAGTTCACCATATCCCAAATCATCACACAATATATATATCACATTTGGACGAGATACTGATTCCCCATTCTTCGCCATTGCAACAAAGCCATTTGATAACAGTAATGCACTTAATGTAAAACAATGTATTCTCCTCATATATGAACAAAAAATATATAATAAATAAAACAAAATGTCACTCACAAGTTCCACAAACAGCTTCACGTTTACCGTCCCAAGACACGGCCTTTATACAGGTAGCTCCTTCAGGGTATCTCACAAATGTACTTGAATTATTTGTTGAACCAGTACCTACAATACATATTTCAACCAATTCGTCACCGGCATACGTTTCAAATGCAACGACGTTTTTCCACACCGAATGAGAAATAGTTTTCGAAAGATTACCATTAGATACTCCCTGATTGAAAACTCCTTGTACAGAAAGCTGTTTTTTATATGTATCCAGACTATTTCCAGATATATAATAAATAACAGGAGTAGGTACCGGAGATTTACTCTTACCATAGTTTTCTATCTCCCCTACCATTTCTTTCGTTATCGTTATTTGCTTTGCCGGCCCATAATCTCCGACTTTCATATTAATCTCCCGCAGTAATCCCATCTTTTTAAAGAAATCGGTCAAATTCATCTCTGATGCATCCATCGCACGTTTCATGAAATTTACATATTTTTCGCCATAAGTATATACCGAATTATTATCGTGAATAGCTGCCCAATGTACATCTGGCCAGAAATCAGGTTTAGACCACGGAGCATCTTCTGTTAACATAAAAAAGAGAGATAATTGCCAAAGAGGAGCCAATGAAACAAACGGATCAGCACTATAATATTCACCTTTTTCAGGGTCATTAACAAGTCCGCCTTCATGTGTCAAATACGGTTTTTTCTTCACAATTGCATCATTCAAATAGGCATTAAAACGATCGGCAACTACTTTATCATTATAACCTTGCCTTTTAAATTCAGTATGCTCCAAACGACAAGCAGCATTATTCATCTGATACATGGCTTGTTGCGCATAAATATTGTTTGTTACTTCCGCCCAACCGGCTCCTTTCATTTGAGCCACTTGATTGCCATGACCAAATTCATGCCCGAATACCCAGATATTCTGAAGAAAAACTCCTTTATCAAGCATAGCTTGTTCACTATTGGGAAAATTAGCACAAGTTCCATTCCAATTAGGGGATCCTCCCCATGAACGCACACCCAACATACGATTTCGGGGAACTGCATTGTTTTTAACTAATCCCATCATCATATACTCTATCTGCATTAGTTCATCATGCATATTCATTATACTCATAATATCATCCGGACAATAAGTATTAAATGCATTAACTGTATTTATCAATTGAACACGTTCACCTAAAACATCCAGCATAGCATTAGTTACATTCAAACGTTGGACACATATATTCGCTAAATTAAGAATACGTTTCCAATCTTCATTGGTATGTCCGGCACGTACATCCCAAAATCCTATTTCATTACCGTAACATACATGTACTTTTACGGCAGGTTCATATACTTCCATATCTGTCCAATACTGTATATACCCTGTACCGTCTACTGTCGTTATTATTGTATTTAAACCACTTTTTAATCTAATAGTCTGATTTTCGCCTCCTTCACGCCAATCCTTGATATATAAGTTTAGGGTCTTATCACCTATCTCGTCTCCTACAAATATAATATACTTCTTATCCTTTTCAAAAAATAATCCTGTCGGATTATCGCAAATACTTCTTTTACCAATTGTCAACCCTTCACCAACTGTTACCGGATTTTTACAAGACTGGTAAGTCCGTACCCGAAACTCACTCGGATAAGTATTATCTAAAAGTTCTTGTGCAATGGCACGTATCATCGGATGAGTGATTTTCACAATGTCAGCTTGGGTAGTCGTAGGTTTCAATTGAGAAAAAACATTGTCTTCAAAATAAACAGCATCAGCCGCCAGATCAAAATCAGTACCTTCTGCTTTCTGATAACATTCAAACTCTGCCAGAGCAACACTGCCTTGATTTGGTTCTGGTGTACGTTCAAATGTAAGACGAAAATGAGTAGGTTTTACCACATTCACGTCCATACGAATAGACGGCACTATTATTGACTCATCAAACGAACCACATTTAGTCCATTCCGTTACCGCAGCAGACTTATACGCTATTTCCCCTTTTGTTAATTGATTATGTACTGTTACTCCCGCTTTTCTTTGATGTAAAATAACATAATCAACTTTTTCTGTCCCTTCCTGCAGTGTATACTCAAATATGATAGGTTCCCGTTTTGCACTTGTGCCCGATCCATAATGAGTATTCAGATCACCATCAATAGTCTTTTCCGGTCCCGACTTTCCATCACCATAAACAGTACCTTGAATCATCCCAACACTTTCAACCTTTACCTTAATATCATCCGGAATAACATCATCAACGTTTGCAGCTTCCTGTTCTACTGCAACCTCTATCACAACAGGTTCATCACTTTGCTCAACCGAATTTATTCGAATTATATCTCTACGTGGAGATAAACCAATATTAGCAGTCACACTATATTGATATTCCGACTCCACCATTCCTCTCGTATCCGGTCCTTCTTTCAATGTCAGCCATTTTTCTTCATTCTGAAGGGTATATTCTACATTAGCTGTCACTTTCATAGTAAATGTTTGTGCCTCCTTTGATAAAAGTTTTGATTCAATGTTTACCAATATTTCCGGTTCTGAACCTAACTGTACCACTCGAAAAGGTATACTTTCAACTCCTGTACCACGTAGAACGAACTCAGCCTCACGCCTGCCCACTCCTTCATTAGGAGCAACATTAAATGTCAGTAAATGAATATCTGAAGCCGATAAACCAATAGAAGTTTTACACCAATCGTATCCACTTGAAATTTTAGGAACCAATTCCCAATCAGACAAATTGGTACGTATTTTTATAGTTCCCGTTTTTCCTTCAATAGGTACATTGAACACATTATTTTCGAGCTCAACAGTCAAATAAGGATCAATCAAATTTTCTTCCGTATCACTACATGCAAATAAAAAAAAGAGAAATGGTAAGAATAAATAAGAATAAATATGTTTCATGATTAGATTTGTTATGAGTATTTAAAAGAGCTATAATGTAAAAACATCCTTCCGTCTACCGTCCCAAGAAACAGCCACTAACCGGTCGCATCCATTCGGAAAATATGCGATTGTCTCAGTATTGTCCTCAGTTCCCGTACCTACCATAGAAACACGCTGCAATTTACTTCCCTGATAGGCTTCAAAAACCACTACATTCTTCCATATATCATGAGAAATATAACAAGATTCACCCTCCACACGAATCCCCTTTCCTTTTATACCCTGTACAGGTAACTGTTCACGGAAAGCTTTGACACTATTCATTGTTATATAATGTATAACCGGAGATTTAGGTTTTGGATATCGGGAAGCATAACGGATAACTTCCTCTACTTGCTTTTGAGAAATACTTAAATGCCGGTTACCTCCATAATCACCAATTTCAGTATCTACAGACCGGAGCATACCGCATCTTATGAAAAAGTCTGTTAAATCTTCCTGTATTACATCGCAGGCATTCTTAACAAAGTTCAATTGAAGTTCACCTACTGTCAGATCCTGTTCATTTGTCCGACGTACAATCTCACTTATACGCGCATAGAAATCCGGTTTTCCAAAATTTGTAAGTGCATTATAAATTTGTAGTTGCCAAAACGGACAAAGACGTACAAAAGGATTTTTATTATCTGAATAGGGAGGCGTAAACGATGTTCGAGGGTTATATAGCAAAGGCTTTTGCTGTACGACACAATGATTGAAATGCCAATTAAACAAACCACCATAAACTTTTTGCCCTGTACCGTCGGGAGCTTTGGAATGCTCTATCCTAAAGGGGCCTTCCGGACGCAGCAGATATTGTATCCATGCCGCCTGAATATTATTAGTAATTTCCGTTGTTCCATGCCATTTCAAGCCCGGACGTACCTGATTCACATGACCGAATTCATGCCCGATTACCCAATTGGAATTTCGGATATCTTCGGGACGAATAATAGAAGAAGTACGAGGAAAAGAGACTCCTTTCCCATTTGCATTAGGCGGACCTGCCCAACTGATACGAGCAAACATATGGTTGTTCGTACGATAACCGAACTGATCAATTCCCAACATTTCCTGCTGCCACAGAATAATTCGATCATACATACGAATCATCTCCACTCCGCAATCACTTCCTTTTTCACGCAGAGTTTTTACATCGAAAGTCAGATGTACATATTTTCCCTGCATATCAATCACTTCTGCTATCGCGCTATCCAACATTCGCTTCCATTCATCATTCGTATGTTGATAGGCATTAAACACCCCATTATTAATTCCTGTGTGAAAGGTAAGTTTCTGTTCCGGAGCCTTCCGGCAATCCTTTACATAATAGCTTACATAAACCAATCCCTTATGAGGAGCATAAAACTTATTATTTCCTGTTTTTAAAGTAAATACGGTAGTCTTCTCTTTCTTTTCACCTTCAGCAGGTTTACTAAAGTCGACCAACAATAGATTCAATTGATAACCTTGTAAATCAGGAGCTGTTACCTGTATCGTTTCGCCTTCTTCAAAATATAATCCGGTAGGATTCTCAAACGGACTATAACGGGATGTCTTCAGCTGTTTTGCCAATGAATTGATATCAGAATAAGGAATAGCAACAAAATTGACAGGAGTAGCTTGTACGGTAATCCCAAAACAGACATTCAACAACCCTAAAATAAATATACTTTTAATAGTCATCTTGTTTAAATTATAAATAAAAAGAGGCTTATATGAACCTAAGAGGTATCAATATAAGCCTCCTTCAAACAATAATTATGATTAATATCCCGGATTTTGGACAATATGAGGAACCTTATTGGTTTCTGTCATAGGAATAGGCATCAAATATTGTGCCTGTTTAAAAGTACGAATATTCTGTAATTCAGTTGGCACAAAGAATGTCTCATCTGTATCTCCTTCAATATTCATACCCCATACTTTCTCACCCAAAATGCCTGCATCTTTCCAACGGCGTAAATCCCAGAAACGTTGGTTCTCCAAATAAAATTCTATCTGCCGTTCTCTGCGTACTATCTCTCTAAGTCCCTCAGCAGTATTCGCTTTCTCCGGATGATTCGCCTTTTTCCATGCCTCATCAATAGTAGGAATACCTGCACGAACACGAATTTTATCAATTAAACCTTTAGCTTCTTCCAAGCGTCCCGTCGTATTCTCCAAAGCATCCAGTTCTATTAAAATCTCAGCTAAATTCAAATACATTTCTGCCATACGAATCACCGGATAGGGGTAATGAACCGGACCATTCTGAAACGCAGGATGAACGAACTTCTTATTCAGATATCCGGTACCTGTGTAATTACCTGTTTGTCCATCTTCCCAGCCATTAGCATCATTTTTTCTGAATTTCACTACTATAGCCTTTTTTGCATTATTCGTATTAACTACTTTTCCATTATATTTCATGATCTCATAATTTCCATTATGAAATGCAATCCACGCAAAGAAACGCGGCTCTCGGTTTAAATGTAAGTTCAAAGTTCTTCCATTTGATTGAGCAAAATAATTATTTCCATCATAATTTACCGGCATATTCACAATTTTATATCTCCCTGAATAATCGAATTCTTTATCCTCATCAATAGGTAAACCATTTTTTGTGTAGAACATCTCAACAGTCTGTAATGTCGGAGCCAAAATACCCCATGAATTTTTATATCCATTAGATGCCTTTTGTTTTGGAGTAGACTGATTCTGAAGAGCATACGTCCCTTCTTTACGAGTATCAACCATGATCACTTCTGGATTTGTGCCACCTACATTATCCATAAAAGTATAACGTACAGCACGTTGAGCTTTATTCACGGGCCCCGGTTTATTAGCCGAAGGAGTACCAGCATCATCATGTCCTACTTCATTATATAAACGATAACCGGCATTCTCCAAATCAGCAATTGCCTTACGTGTCACCGTCTCTGCAGTTTTCCACTTTTCTATGTCAACCGTCTGAGATATTAGAAAACGGCCATCCAACGGACTTTTAAAGCCTGCAAAGAAATCAGAGTTGCCATTAAACAAAGGAGAAGCAGCATACAAATGTACTTTCGCACGTAAAGCTTCTGCCACATACTTCGTAAAACGCCCGTAATCATCTCCATCATGTTTCTCAGCTAGCCCTATTGTTTCCGCCTCAGTAATCTTTTCATCAATAAATTGAACTACTTCATCTACACTCGAACGCTCGGGAAGTTCTTCAATAGGGGTAAGCGGATCTATGTTCTCTCTCATAATTACCGAAGGACCATAGGCTCGGAAAGACAACCAATGATAATAAGCAATCAACAAGGTAGCTTCTGCTTTATAATACTGTAAATCATCCGGTTCTATGTCAGGTGTAAAATCCACCACACTCAAAAACTGATAACATTGATGCAAACCTGTCCAAATATTATCATAATATCCTTTTGTCAACTGTGGCGAACTCGGTGAATAATAACCACGCGGAAAAGTAACCCATTCATTTTTTTCGATCACATTAATAATCTCCGCTGCCGAATATTTATCAAGCGCTTCACTCACTCGCGGATCAGGCATTTTTGAATAACAAGAATACAAATAATTCTTTGCTGCCTGAGGATTCTGATAAGTGTTTTCCGGTGTATTACGCTCATCCGGAACAATATCCAAATAATTACATCCAGAAAGGAGTACTCCTCCCATTAATAATATAATTGCAAACTTTTTCATAGCTTTTTACTTAAAGGTGAATTGAATTCCAATATTAAATACTCTTTGAGTAGGATATTTCATACCACTACCACCACCCATTTCCGGGTCCCAATGCTTAAAAGGTGAGAAAGTCAAAAGATTCGAACCGTTCAAATAAGCACGGAACATCTTGAATGTATAGCCAATTTCTGCATTCTTCAACTTAAGAAAAGCACCATTCCGCAACCAATATGAAGAATTTACCGTATTATTAGCATTGGTATCACGAGTCAAGCGTGGATAAGCTGCATTCGGGTTCGGATTACTTTCACTCCAATAATCATCAGCGATAAACTTCATAACACCACGAGTAGCATTTTTCCCAAACGGATGAAAACCCGACATTAGAATAGAAGTGCGAGCTGCCCCTTGGAAGAAAAATGAAAAATCCCAATTCTTATATTTCATTGAAGGACCGAAACCATATACAATCTCAGGATCTTCCGGATAGCCCATATAAACACGGTCATTGGTATTAATAATCCCATCACAATTGCCATTTGCATCTGGTTGATCCACATATTTAATATCGCCCGGCTGAGGAATATACCCCAATGTTTGTTCGGCATGTGAATCAACATCAGCCTGGTCACGGAATAATCCATCCGCTACATAAACCAAATGCTGCCCTCTGGAATATCCTACACTGGACAAATTAGGATACAACTGGAACGGAGGTTCGTCACGCTCCAAAATCGTATTATGCGCATAAGTAAGTGTCCCCTTAAATGATAAAAAGAAATCTTTTGTTATCTGTTTATTGTAATCCAACGCTATATCAAATCCGACATTCTTCATCTTACCGCTATTCTCATAGATTTTCGTTTCACCAGTTCCTATGAAATCAGGAAGAGTATTTACTTTCTGCATATAGATCTTACTACGAATCTCTTTAAATACATCAAAATTCAAATTGACTTGATGAAATAACTGCATATCAAATCCGACATTCAACTTTTTCCCTACCTCCCAAGTTAAATTCGGATTATAATAACGGTTCCATACGGGACCCTGTAAATTAACATTCTGATTTACTCCCGTCGTATATTTCCATTTATCACTAGATAAAACAATATCTTCCAAATAAGCATAACGCTCATTGATACCATCATTACCAACCAAGCCGTAAGAACCACGCAATTTGAAATGAGATATCACATTTGAAATCGGTTCCCAGAACTTTTCTTGTGAGATGTTATATCCCAAAGCTATTGAAGGGAAAAAACCGAAACGATTGTTTTTCGCAAAATTCTCCGAACCATTATATCCAAAATTGACTTCAGCCAGATAACGGTCATCATAAGCATAAGACAGACGTGCGGCAATTCCTTGTTTCCGACGTGGTAAAGAAGATAAGAGATTATCCGGTTTATTATTGTCTAACTGATCCTGATTATATAAAAGCATTGCATTGACATCATGTACGCCAAACTTTCTTTTATAGTCCAAATAGGCTTGAATAAATATTCTACGGTCACCTGTGGCAGCTCCCTCCGTATTTAAAGCCGTTTTTTGTTCATTACCCACTCTACTTAATGTATATTCTCCCGTAGCTTCATTGTATTGATCAATCTCAAATTGATTATAACCAGCTTTACGTGTAGTTTCCGTCTTTGACCAGTTTTTAAAAGAAGCCAATACATGGAGTTTTAATCCTTTAGTTACCATTTTTAAATCCTGGTCTAAACGAATATTTGCATTTACCGTACTGGCAAATTGCTTTTTATAACCGACAACGTACTCAGCTACCGGATTACGGTAACCGTTGTTATAAATACCACCACTCATACCTCCCCAAAGCGTATAAATCTCTTTATCATTACGAGCCGGATATACAATAGGAAAATCAACGGGAGAAGCTTCTCTTGACATAGAAAATATTCCATCAACACCTGCTGAAGGCCCTTTCCAATCCCGTAAACTTACATTTAATCCCAATGATATTTTGGTAGTGTTTGTTGCTTTTATACTCAGATTATTAACAAAATCATAACGCATCACATTGATATTATTATTGTATGAGAAATAATCCTTACTCAATGACTTCAGATTACCAGCATCATGCTTCACCGATGCACTCATAAAATAGGTAACCGCCTTTTTACCTCCACGAATATTAAAATTAAAACGCTGCGCAAAAGCATTCTTATTAAACATTTCATTATACCAGTCTACATTCGGATAAACCAATGGATTCAACCCTTGTTCCGTAGCCCTGATTTTAGTATCATCATATAATCCGGTTGTGATGCCACGAGTTGTCAAGGCTTCATTATAAAGCTTCATAAAGTCAACTCCTCCTACCATTTCGGGAACAGAAGTAAGTTGGGACATAGACGTTTCCAAGCGGAAATTAATTATCGGCTTTAAAAGGTCCTGACCGGATTTAGTAGTGACAATCATCACACCATTTGCTCCGCGGGTTCCATACATAGCCGTAGCCGTAGCATCTTTCAAGATAGAAAAACTTTCAATGACTTCCGGATCCAAAGCATTCAAATCGCTCGAACTGATTTCTACCCCATCCAATACAATTAAAACGCCTGTAGCATCGCCGAAGGTCGATTTACCACGAATCCAAAAATCAGCTCCATCAGCGCCAGGCTGTCCGCTACGCTGTATAGCAATCACACCGGCCATACGTCCGGCAAAACTGGTACTTAAACTGGAAGAAGGAACTTTCAATTCGGCAGGGCGTACTTGCTGGATAGACCCAACCATTGTTTCTTTTTTCTGTGTAGCACCAAATGCTGTAACTACAACTTCTTCTAGTGACTTCGTATCTTCTTTCAACTGAACAGTTATCGAAGAACGATCTCCTACTGAAATTTCCTGAGTCACATATCCTATATAAGATATGACAATTACGGAATTTTTATCGGTTACTTGTATCTGAAATAAGCCATCTAGATCTGTAATAACCCCTGTTCCCGTATTTTTTAACTGAATGCTGGCACCAATAATCGGATTTCCTTGTTCGTCTTTCACAAGCCCCTGAAGCAAACGTTTTTTCTGCGAAACGCTTTGCTCTGATACTTTTTTCTCTTTCAGAACTATCTGGCGTTCTTTCATCTCATATACAATATTAGCTTGCTCCGAGACCTTATCCAACAGTTGCTTAACAGTTGCATTTTTTAAACTCACACTGATTTGTGTTGACTGATTTATCACTTCCGGCTTAAAAAAGAATACATATTGGCTATTCTTTTCCACATAAGAAATAACCTCTTTCAAAGTTACATTTTTCAGCGATACCGTAAACGTTTTGGCCTGCCCATAAACCGGAGATTTAGCCTGCAAAGCAGCGACCAAAAAACAAAAAACAAATAGAAGGAGATACTTGCCGTTTTTCCTAGCTACAGAATCCTCCTTAGCCATAAAGTTAATCATAGAATTAAATGTTTAAGAATGTTACATCGGTAATTGTGTATTAAGCCCCTTTCTGCATCCGAATGATATTTGCGGTATCATCAACGAATAGGGAAAAACATAAAAAATCATGGTCCCATAGTGTTTCTCATTTATAAGTTCATAAATATTAGTTATTTTTCTCGTTCATTCTATTGATAAGACGAACGAGTTCTTTATTACTCCTCAATTTATCAGGAAAAAATGTGCAAAAGATTTTTTAGTGAAATTGCCCTCCAGCCAAAACGATCTGACGCAATTTAGCTACCGAGCGTCCTACCAGATTCATACACGAATGAGAAGACATCTCAAACATGTCTGCTAGTTCATCCCACGAAAATTCTTGAACAAATCGAAAATATATGGCATTTCTTTGTTTGGAAGACAGTTGCTGAAAACCCTTTTTCAATAATTGGACCTTCTTTAGGTCAGAATCATTTGTCTCAAAAATCTGCATCAAGCCTGTGTCGTCGATAGGAATATCAACGTACTCATCCAATGGCAAGCTACGGTTACGGGCAGCTTTGGAGGAATCTAACAGAGCATTTAATAAAGTACGATATAGATAAGACTTCACATAAGATAAGGTAGGAAGAGAAGAATGACTTACGTATATTTTAACAAACATATCCTGCAAACAATCTTTAATTGTTTCTTCATCAAAGTTCAGACGAAGGGCATACCCAAACAAAGAAGAATAATAACGATGATATAGTTCCTCAAAAGCAACTTTATCACCTTTCAGTATTCGTGTCCATAGCTCGATATCCGTCATGTGTCTTTTAAATAGCTTGCAATTAATGATAAGGTTTACAAATGTAGCTTTTTTCTATCAACTAGCGCATTCTTCCTTAGTCTTTTATAAAAAAACTTAAAGTTACCCACCCTCTGTCTTTTTATTACAATCCGCATTGCAAGTTAATAGATTATCCATAAATTTGTATTATTAAGGATTTTAATCATCGGTTATTGGTTATTATCCCTTTTTTCAATTCGGATGGTATTTGCGGTACCATCCGTTTTTATTGCTGTCGCTTCGGACTTATATAATAGGTTCCATCAATTATCTGACAATCAATCGGCACCACTACCGAAATCATTCTAACCAGTTCGGACAAGGGTAAACGTAAATCCAACTTTCCATCTACAATTTCAGTTTGTATAGCGGGTGCTACAACAATGGGGATATCATAGAAACGGTTCAGCCTCTCGAACACACTCATCAATGGTTCGTTGTGCAAGATAAGCAAACCATTAATCCAAGCCGTATAGTCTTTTGCACGCACGCGCTTAATCCGGCTAGCACGTCCTTCACTTACAACAACCAGGTTATCAGGCTTCATCAAAACTTCTTTTTGATATTTGTCGCTAAGCCTCACAGAGCCTTCCACCAAAACTACTTCTGACTGTTTTTTTCCTTTATAAGCATTGACATTAAAGGAAGTTCCCAATACTTCTACATTAAATTGATGTGTCTTTACTACAAATGGTCTACTTTTATCAGGAGTTACATCCAGATAAATTTCTCCTTCTACATATATTTCTCTTCGGTTATCGGCAAAGACTCTCGGATACACTACCCGTGTACCGGAATTGACATGCATCCGTGTTCCGTCCGAAAGCGTTAATTGACTATATTTCCCTTTAGGAACAATAATTTGATTAAACCCTTTTGCCTCATCTGTATTTTCACTCGTTTCACTAACAGTATGTTCTTCCTGTTCTATTTGAATCTTTCCATTAGAAGAATAAACAATACCGACTGTGTCCTTATCTATCTGTACTTTCCGCTTGTCTGAAAGCAATAATTGTACTTGACCACTTGCTTCCGCTACATCTGCCAACTGGCCTACATAGGCATCCAAAGTCCAACTGTTATCCGAAAACTCTCCTTTACCTATCACATATGCCAACAACAAACAAGCAGCTACCGATACAGGTATTAAAAATCTTTTTATATATTCTCTTGCTCGTGTTTTCTTCTCCTGTCGTCTTATTTCACGGTTGATTCGTTCCCACATATCCGTCTCATCATCCCGTTCTTTACGGTCATGAAATCTAAAATAACCGATGATTTTATCGATTATTCTATCCAATTCTTGTTTTTGTTGACTTTTCATAAAATAAAGTTGCTTTATATTGCGTTTTAGACGGCGAATCGAAATTCTTCAATTCATCTCTCCAAAACAGTTCTATTACTATGACGAATAGACAATTGATTACTCCTCACTTTTTACTACATTTTTTCACCTTCTTCATATCACTCAATACTAAAGATATACCTTTTTTAAAAAAGGGACATTCAAATTATAAAAAGAGCTGTATTTAATATCAGCTTATAAGGGAAAAAGAAAAAATGAAGGCATTTGCTAATACAGAAATACGTATTTCCAACACTAAACAACTTTATCGATCAGTATGATTCACATCTAGATATTTTATCTACTAATAAACACTATTTGGATATATAAACTATCATTTTACTACTCCTTTCTTATCCGTTTTTTGATATCAAATAGAAAAAAACAGCTCAAAAAGCACTTGTTTTTTCCTTTTCACCGAGTAAGAAGAGCTTCCTTGGTGAGAAAAGGAGCGACGTACACCGATTATGAAACGATAAGTTCTCATCAAAATATTAAAAATGGAACACTATCATAAAAAATCTCAATAACTCATTCTCTTTTTTTGTTAAAACTGAGGAGTAACCCAATACACAATCGTCATTGTAATAAAGACAGCTTAAATAGTTCAATTCAAGCCAAATAACTGAACTTTAAAGGAAATTGCGAACGAATAAATTGTGTATTAAACAAAACCATAAACGCCATGATAAACAAATATCTATTATCATCCTTAGTCTGTATTTTATTTTATACAGCACAAGCACATCCTTCAAGCAAATTGCCCCAATATAATATAATCAATGACTTGTCCTCACTAATCAAGAATATTGCAAATAAAGACATTCAGGATGATATACTATCTCTTACCGGACAATGGGGTGTAAAGTTGGATCCGGACAGTATCGGTGAAAAGCACAACTATTTCAATTCCGGTCATACAACCATGCCGATTCAGCTACCCGGAACTCTTGATGAAGCCGGCTATGGAACTCGCACAGTCGGTTCGGATTATGGTATCCTCACCCGTCGACACAAATACATAGGTCCGGCCTGGTATACACGTGAGTTTGTCATTCCTCACAATTGGCAGGGAAAAGAAATAACACTTTATCTGGAACGTGTGCTGTGGGAGTCAAAAGTCTGGATTGACGGACGTTTCATTGATACACAGGAAGGATTAGGAACTCCACATTATCATCGTTTAGGAACTTTAAATCCCGGAAAACATCGAATAGCAATCCGTATCAACAACGACATGATATACAATATAGGTGATAAGGGCCATTCATACGGAGAATACACTCAGATTATCTGGAATGGTATCCTCGGAAAAATAGAACTACAATCTTCACCCACACTTTCAATAGACCGGATCAAAGTATATCCCCATACATCTGACAATCGCTTGGATATTTCCTTCGATATACAAAATCATTCAAATAAGACATTGAAAGGAGAGGTTTCCTATACATTGAAAGAAATTGGAAGCAAAAAGAAAATATACGCATACAAAAAAGAAATAAAAGGAGAAAAAGGAATACAACATCACCGGGAAACATTGAATATCCGGCAAGCCGTGAAACACTGGGACGACCTACACCCAAACCTATACCGGTTGGAGATATGTATCACGCAAAAAGGACAATCCCAACTTAAAACGGTTGATTTCGGATTTCGTAATGTTACTGCTTCCCGATCAAAGATTCTAATCAACAACCGACCCGTATTCATGCGAGGTAATCTGGATTGCCTCCATTTTCCCCTTACCGGTTATCCCTCTTGCGACATTCAGGAATGGGAACGTATTTTCCGTATTTACAAATCATACGGACTCAATCATGTGCGTTTCCACTCATGGTGTCCTCCCGAGGCAGCTTTTACGGCAGCCGACCGGATTGGTATTTATATTCAGGCAGAAGTATTATGGATTGACTGGTGGATGTCCGTCGTAAGAAAAGAGCGCCCTGAAATGACCACACGCGGACTGCCGAAAGGATTGGGGCATAATCCAAGTGCAGATAAATTTGTACCGGAAGAACTGCAACGTATGATTGAGGCTTACGGTAATCACCCTTCTTTCACTATGCTTTGTATTGGAAATGAATTAGGCAACTCAAACTTTGATATCATGCAACAATGGATTAAATCTTTGCAAGAAAAAGATCCACGCAGACTTTACGCTATTTCTACCGCCCGAAAGATTATGCCGGCAGATCAATATATGGTCACTCACAACATACCCCAGACAGGCGGTACTTATGGCATAAACGGTTCCGGCACTGACAATGACCGAGAATCTATCTACTCTAAGGCAACAATCCCGGTCATCGCCCATGAAGTCGGTCAATATCCAGTTTACCCTCTTTGGAACGAGATAGATAAATATACCGGTGTATTGGAAGCCAGAAATCTTGAAAGCTTACGCCAACAAGCCGTAAAAAATCATATAGAACACCAGGACAGAAAATTCCATGAAGCCAGTGGAGCATTACAAACAATCTTATATAAAGGTTTGATTGAAAATTTACTGCGTACCCCCTCATGTGCCGGATTCCAAATGTTAAGTATGACTGATTATTCGGGACAGGGAGAAGCTTTAGTCGGTTGGTTAGATTCATTTTGGGATTCCAAAGGAATCATCACGCCCGAACAATTCCGATGTTATTCCAACGACATTGTCCCTCTGGCACGTTTCCACAAATATACCTGGCAAACGGACGAGACGTTCAAAGCTCAAATCCAAGTGGCAAACTACAGTGATACAACTCTAATTACACCTACGATATGGACTTTAACCGACGAAACAGGCAAACTGCAACAGCAAGGCAGTAGAGAAGTGCCCTTATCATCCGGAAAAGTAAATCAGGTAGATTCTTTATCTGTCGATCTCTCCGAAATTACATCACCGGGAAAATATTACCTCGATGTCACCATTAGCGGCACACCTTATCACAACCGTTGGAGTATTTGGGTATATCCTCCTTATAACATGCCACAAACCAATATCATCATTCACGACAAATTTGATTCGACTGTCATTAGTGCCTTGGAACAAGGAAAGAAAGTATTGTTAGTGGCAGATCAACTCGGGAAAAAGGATAACTCCACCCCTCTTTACTTCACACCTTTGTTCTGGTCTACTTCTTTCTTTCCCGGTCAAAGCAACACCACCCTAGGGGCATGGATAGACAAAGCTCACCCTGCATTCTCGCAATTTCCAACCGACAATTATACTGACTGGCAATGGAAAGAAATAACACAAGGCCGTTCGTTTATCATCAACGAACACCCTCAATTACACCCCATTGTACAACCGGTAAGCGACTTCCATATCAACGACAAACTAGCTTCTATCTTCGAATGTAAAGTGAGCAAAGGCAAATTATTAGTCTGCGGTTACAACCTGAATTTGGATTCACCGGTAGCACGACAACTAAAATACAGCTTATTACATTATATGACACAATCGAACTTCAATCCTTCTTATTCAATAGAAATTGATACACTGAAGAAGATGTTTGCATATACTCCTAAAGCAATGGTTTCCGTTCCTAAAGGATTTGAAAACTCAATTCTTTATATATCATGCGGGAAGCAAATGAAGAATTCCGGTTCTGCTCCTTGGACAGCCACGCTCGACCATACTGAAATACAAGACGAACGTTGTAAATACAAAGTTACTTGTGATAATATCTGGAAAGATGAGAAAGGGACAGCCTGGACAGGCAAAAATATGACAATTGAAATACAAACTCCGGAAGGTATTATTGGAGACTTATATGTAAAATTTGAAGACTGGAATCACCAAAATAGAGCAGGGCTCTTATCAATCGAAGGACGAGAGTCCATTTTAGAAAATCAGAAAGGAAAAGAACGGTGGGTGAAACTATTCATTATGAGAGAAGATACAAATGACGGAAAAATAGTTCTCAAAACCCATACGAAACAAGGAGGTAACCTAATGATTAGCCAAATAGCATTCATAAAACAATAAGCGGTCAATACTCTCACAACAAAGATTTCTAATTAAGAAGTTGAATTCTAAGTCCTCTCCAAACAATATCTATAAAATCTTACCCAAGTTTACGAACATTAACGTATCCTTGGGTAAGTTCGTATATAGACATAGCTACTCTTCAGAAGTGTATAGCTACTTCCTAAACCTAAGATATTTTTGAAGTTAAGGACCTTTTTATTATACGGCTAATGTTACAAATGGGTAAGCCTCCGGTCAACCACGTATTTTCTGTAACTTCTAGGTTCAGTATCTTTGTGCCCCAAAACAAGATTTATGATGACACGAGAAGAAGTTGCAGAAATTATTATGTACTGCAAGGAACACAAAGTAACCTATAAATCCAGGCTGGCTGAACTCAATATCCCTGTTTGGAGATTTTATGACAGCAAGTCCCGTTATGCAGAAGAACAGTCCTCCAGCAATACTTCCAAAGGCGATTTTATAGAACTGGGACAAAGTGGCACATTTATTCCTGCCCCATCATTTGTCGGTCAGAACGTTCGTAAGCCTAAAGGAGAATCGTCATCCGGATTTAAAAGCATAGAGATACGTACCGCCAAAGGTGATGCAATACGCATACAGGGAGAGTTCGGTGCACAGGAACTTTATTCAATTATTCAGGCCTGCAACCATGTTTAACCTTAACGACAGTCTGCATTATCTGTTGTACAACCGTCCGACGGATATGCGAAAGAGTTTCCATACACTCAGTGGCATTGTGACCGATGTCATGGGGCATGACCCTTGCAACGGATATGTGTACATCTTTATGAACAGGGCACGCAACCGTATCAAGCTTCTCCACTGGGAAGCCGGTGGAATGGTACTCTATTCCAAACTTCTGGAGGCCGGTACGTTTGGTAAGCCCGGCTCCTTCAGTAAGGACAACATCTGTGAGGGTATAGAATGGCGTGACCTTGTAATGATCGTGGAGGGTATTATAGAATCCGGAGATTCACGCAGGAACAGACTTGAAAGCCTGAGAAAACTTCGCAGGTAACCGGTATTTAATACGCTGTAAGGTTGCGTATTCCAACATGTTTTATTATCTTTACACTGTAATAAGATAATGGAATACAGATGTTTATGAAAGAACAGATAAAGGTAATAATACAAGAGAATGAAAGGCTTCGCAAGGAAAATGATGCACTTTCAGGGAAAGTGGCATCCTTGGAACAATCCCTTTATTGGCTTAGAAAAAAACTGTTCGGTCGTATGAGCGAGAAGAATCTTCCTCTTGATCCTGGCCAATTGTCACTGTTTACAGGGCAGGAAATGTCATCCACCGAAAAGGCGGAACTTGAAGAAGAAGCACTCAAGGCGGAAGAGGAGATGACAAGAAGCATAAAGGTCAGAGAAAAACCTGCGCGCAAGCCTCTTGACACATCCTCGCTGCCTGTAGAGGAAATCAACCTTTACCCTGAAGGTACTACCGGAGAAGGCGGTGGGCTGAAAGACGATTTCGTTGAAATCGGAACCGAAGAGACCCTTCGTCTGGAACGTATCCCGGAAAAAGTCTATATAGTAAGGACCATCCGCCACAAGGTAATAAGAAAGTCAGAACTCAGGGAAAAGCATCCGGAGGAACGGCATATCCTTATCAGTCCGCTTCCTTTGGTGCCTGTCGGCAAATGTATGGCAGGAGCGTCCGTACTGACAGATATTATCATCGGCAAGTTCATGTATCATCAGCCTTTCTACCGCCTCATACAGCAGTACCGTGAATCGGGTATAACCATCAGTGACTCGACCATGGGCGGATGGTACGAGGCGGCAGTGGAAAAGCTGAAGCTTCTCTATAAGCTCCTCAAGAAGCAGGTACTCTCGAGTGAATATATACAGATGGACGAGAGTGTGATACCTGTTATAGACAACGAGAAACACAAGACGAAAAAAGGTCATGAGTGGTGCCTGCGTGACGGCATCACCGGAGACGTCGTGTTCCATTACGACCGTGGCAGCCGTAGTGGGAAGGTTGCCCGTGAACTGCTCGGCAATTATGTCAGGCTTGCACAATGCGATGGTTATGAGGCATACGAACAGTTCGAGCGGATGAAAGACATTACACTGTTCGGCTACTGGCCCCATGCCAGGAGAAAGTTTACGGAAGCGCTGGATGAAAACAAGGCACTGGCAACACAGGCATTATGCCATATAGGCAAGCTGTACAAAGTTGAATCTGAAGCTGACGAAGCCGGACTTTCCATAGAAGAACGCAAGGAAAAACGTATCCGGGAATCTTATCCTGTGATACTGGAGTTTGAAAGGGCCTACCTTAAGGTACTGCCAAAGAGCCGTACCGAGAAGGCTATAGAATACACCTTCTCACTTCTGCCCAGACTCTCCAGATATGTAAATGACGGAAGAGTGAATATCGACAACAATTTCATAGAGAATGCGATAAGACCGTTGGCCTTGGGAAGGAAAAACTATCTGTTCTGTGGTAACGACGCATCGGCATACAGAGCGGCCATTGTATATTCCCTTATCGGAACCTGCAAGGCTGCCGGAATTGACCCTAGGGTATGGAAGGAGGACGTACTGAGGAAAATACCGTATTATGAAAAGGATAAAAAGGATATGACAGGACTTCTTCCACGGAATTGGGCGAATTTAGAACGAATCTGTTCCAAATAGACATAATTTGATGCTATCAGTCCCGACTCGGTACGATTCGTTCAGATTCGCTTCCGAGTCGGGACTAATTTTTTCTGTTTTACAATACGTACTTTACCGGAGGCTTACAAAAATGGAGTCTGCCTTCGTATCACAGCAAAAGACCTTGCTATGATTTTGGCTCTTACAGCATTGATTACAGATGCTTTATGTTTCCCCTCCGCTGTTTTCCTTTTATAATATGCTTTCATCTGCGGATCCCAAGAGATGGTAGTAATAGCTGCCCGGGTAAGGTATACTTTTACTTCTTTGTTAGCTAATGAAGAAGTCTGCGTTTTTCCCCGTATGGAAATACCTGAAGTATGTTCAAATGGGGCGACCCCACAATAGCAGGCAAATTTCCTCGGGTTGTCAAATCTTTGAAAATTGTCAGTAACACACAGTAATACAATGGCATTGATAATTCCTATTCCTTTTATACTTCTTAATAGCAAGTAGTTTGTGTAAAGCGATGTACTGCCGGCTATTAGTTGCTTCATATCCTCTTCCACCTCCAGGAACTTTTCTTTTATCGACTTGAGCTGCTCTTCCAAAAAAGAAATGGATTCTGTCACATCAGCCAACTTAGCCATCTGGGAGAATGTTTCCAATAACTTTATGCTTGATACTTTTTGCTTGACCAAATTGTCACGTATAATAATCCATCCCCGCAGTCTCACCAAGTCTTTGTCAGGCAATTTGTATAACTCTAGTTTTCGATAGTGTAATACCGCATAGTTCGCTATTCTTTTGGCGTCAATGCGGTCATTTTTGCCTCGTTGCAAGCCTATGGACTTCTTGATGGTCAACGGGCAAACCAAAGCCAGGGAAAATCCCATGGAGACACTGGAAACAGATAACTCTGTGACATAACTTCCCATGTTTTCAGCACAGAACAAGAGTTTGGATAAAGAGAGATGATAACCAGCTATCCAATCCAATAAAGATTGGATCCCTTCTGGAGTGTTATCAAAAGACTTGTGAGACAACTCTTTTTCGTCTGCGGACATTAATGATGCATCGAAAGTTTTTTTTCCTACATCAAGACCTACAAAATGAGAATAATTCATAACTTTGTATTTACAGTATTAAACATGAAGGAGAAACAGCTAATACATTTATTAGGTCGTGAGCCTACAATTCTAACTGGCTAGGTTCTCCTATTAAGAGAGTTGCAGTCTGATTCAGCTCATAGTCATTTAAGACTAGTGTCAAAGTTAGTTCACTGCAACTCTTCTTTTCAAATATACACTTATATTTTTATTGGGATATTTAATACTGCAAATGTAAATGTGTCAAAATGCACACCTCCGTTTATTTTTATAGCTTTTAATTTTAATCAGCTTCTAATGATGCATATACTCAGGTGTTTTATACGACAAGAGTGGTGAGGTCTGAGATTATTATATTTATAGACCGCATCCTTTATTATCTGTTTCATATCACATAAAGGAAGATTAAGTTCTTCAAACAGGAATTCCTGCTTGAGTATTCCATTTATTCGTTCAGCTACGGCATTCGCATACGGATCGTAAGATTCTGTCATACTAGGTGGAATATGATACCGTTTCGCCTCGTTAATCACGCTCGAAGCTGGTGTGCCGATTGAGACCATCAGCCGGATGTTGGGACACTCCGACATTTCCACTACTCAGGTATATGCTCGTGTCAGTCCGAAAAACTCTTCGAGGACATGGACAAGTTCATAGAAGCTACCCAAGATTTCAAATTAACCCTATAAACCCAACAACGATATGCGAAGCACATTTTCACTATTGCCCTATATCAACCGTAGCAAGATTAAGGCTGACGGTACGACCGCTGTACTCTGCCGTATAACCATTGACGGTAAACTGACCAACATAAGCACGGGTATCTATTGCCGTCCCGAAGATTGGAACGGTAGGAAGAATGAGATAAAGATCATCAGGGAGAACAACCGCTTACGGGAATACCTGCGTCTGACGGAAGAAGCCTACTCAGAGATACTGAGATCGCAGGGTGTGGTCAGTGCGGAAATATTGAAGAACTATATTTCCCAAAATAATACCCATCCGACCACTCTCCTGCAAATGGGAGAATGGGAACGTGAGCGGTTGAAGAAACATTCCGAAGAGATTGATTCCACTTCTTCCTATTGAGCTTTAATGTACTATCAAAAGTACCTGACGGACTTTATAGCGTCTATCGGGAGAAAAGATATACCTCTTGAAGAAGTGACGGAGGATTTCGGCAAGTCCTATAAAGCCCACCTGAAAAAATGCAAGAACTTCGGGGTTTCCCAGACCAACCATTGCCTGCGTTGACTGAACCGGTTATTGTACCTTGCAGTCGATAAGGAGATTCTCCGTGTGAATCTCTGCGAGGGCTTGGAGTATGAGACAAAGCCGGAAGCAAGGCACAGGTACATCAGCCGTGAGGAGTTCAAGAAGATACTTTCCACACCGATGTATGACAAGCGGATGGAACTGGCAAGACAGTGTTTCATCTTTTCGACTCTGACCGGACTGGCGTATACGGATATACAATTGCTACATCCGCACCATATCGGAACGAATGCGGAGGGCAGATGGTATATCCGCATAAACCGCAAGAAGACAAAGGTGGAGGCGTTCATACCTTTACATTCCATAGCGGGGTCGATATTGTCAATGTACAATACGACCGATGACGAGAAGCCCGTGTTTCCTCTTCCCAACCGTGATGCCTTATGGCTTGGGATTCATGAATTGGGTGTAATCATAGGGAAAGAGGAAAACTTGACCTATCACCAAAGTCGGTACAGCTTCGGAACTTTCCTGATTTCAGCGGACATACCAATTGAGAGCATCGCCAAGATGATGGGACATTCCAATATCAGAACAACTCAGGGATACGCGCGGATAACCGATGATAAAATCTCCAAGGATATGGACAAACTGATAGAACGCAGAAAGAAAATGTCGGCTGGCGAAAAGAAGAAATAGTAAATAATCATCATAAAATAAAGAAATTATGAGCAGAGGAATAATCACAATCAGTGAAACGGGTGCAGTCTCCATACCGACCGCACCTGTATGGATGACCAAGTTTGAGATTGCCGACCTGTTCGGGGTATTCTCTTGCGACATCCGCAAGACGATAAGGGCAATCTACAAGAATAAGGAGTTGAGCGAGACTGATACGATGAAGTATGTCAAGCAACTTGACGGCATCAGTTATGACGTTTATAATCTTGAAATGATTATAGCCATTGCATTCAGGATATGCAGTAAAGAAAGTATCCTGTTCAGGCGGTTCGTAATAAGTGAAATCTGCGCCACCAAGAAAGAAAGCCCGGTTACATTATTCCTTTCTTGTAGTAAGGGCAATAACCTATGGTATTGTTAAGGTTCATCCCGTCAGCCACTTGTTCCCGATACACGGATGCAAAGGTAACGTTTGGCTTTGACGCTTTCATATATCGGTCAAATATGAAGAACTGAGTTTCGGAAGGCAAATAACCTTTCCGCGAATAGCAATAAAGCGTGGTCAGAGCGCGAATTTCTGAAGGTAATGGAAAAAAACTTATTCAAACACCTTCAAGAAACACAATCATATAGTTATGACCTAATAGTCAATCACAGAGAATCCCATAGGACGTCTGACCGAAAAATGGTATTCACTGTTTATTGATGGCAATGTAGCTGTAAACGTATCTCCCGGAGCCATGGTCGGAATGTCCACTCTACAGATCTTTCCGCTATTATCAAGGTATTCTATATAATAATCCCGGAGAGAATATGAGGGAATAGTATTTGTATTTCGTAATGTAATTTCCACCGATCGGCTTTTGCGGTCAAGCGAATACAGATTTGTAAGTGTGTTTTCACGCGCCTGCTCTCCAGCTGGTTTTACCTTGACAATTTCAATGGGTGAGGCAAGTTGGCGGAAAACATAAAATGAAGCCTTGGGATTCAAACATTTGTCAGTCAAGCCATGACGACGTATTTTATTTACTCCTAATCCTTCTTCGCCCATCTGTGTGCGATAATCTTCAAGACAGAAGTATATATACCCGGAAATAAAACTGCATTTTCTCCACTCGTTGACATGATAGAGCATATCGTTTATTCTACGGGCATCGCCACCGGCATGAACAGGTTCGCAAAGCCCTGCTTCTGTTATCAGAAGCGGACGGGTTGGAATGGCTGCATCTATCTTGCGCAACACCTCCGGCAATATGGCCTGTTCACTGTGCCACGATCCTACATAATCGTTGAAAGTCGGCAAATCAAGGGCACAGGAAGGATCATCGGCAAGGCGGCGATGAATGCCATTGCTTATTGCAACTATAAGACGTGTAGTATCTAAAGCCTTCGTAAATTCACGAAGCGAAAGGAGTTCGTCTCTGTTGTTTCCCACCTCGTTACTTAATCCCCAAGCGAAAATCGAAGGGTGATTATAATGCGCCTCTATCATTTCCGACAACTGGCGTTCAGCACTCTCGCGCAATTCAGGGGTAAGCGAGCCAGCCGGACCTCCCCACCACGAGAGTTCTTCCATTACCAATATGCCAAGAGAATCCATGAGAGAGATACGATAGTCATCCTGCGGCCAGTGGTGTCGTGTTATCGTGACATTGAGGCTTTTCATCAACTCAACCGTTTTTGCCATATATTCATGGCTTTCTGCTGCTCCAAAAGCCGGATTTGACCCCGGCATGCTTTCTACGCCAGGAAGTCTGATCGTCTCGCCATTAAGATTGAAAGACCGATTGTTGATGTAAAACGTACGAAATCCGAAACGATCACACAATGTATCAGATGGCACTTCGCCATCATAAACGACAGTTTCAATCGAATAGAGGTTTGGCGAATCAAAATGCCACGGTTTGATCTTATCAAAAGAGGCCTCCGTCACATAGACGCCTTCTGCAACTGGCTTCAACGTCTTCTTCCCTGAATTATAGATGATTCTGTTCGACGGCAGCTCCTTTGCCGTTACGCTGAAGGTTAATCTGCGCTTGATCGGTTGCCAGAGCCTTATTTTAAAACTTGCAGTTGCCGAACTGTCAACCGCATTCAGCTGCGGAGTGATGTGGGTGTATCGTATGGTCAATGGGCCGCTTATATGCAGATGCACATCTCTATAGATGCCGCCGTCGTTTTGCCAATCAAAAGAACGACGATACGGAAGATTGCTGTCTGTATACCTGTTGTTGGTCTCAACCCTAAGGGTATTGGTTGCCCCGGACGCCCAATTGATATACGGAGTGATGTCAAAGCTAAAAGGAGTATATCCGGCATTCAGATGCTCACCAACTTTACGGCCATTCACCATCACGATAGCATCATGATAAACCGCACCGGACTTTAGGCGAATAGTCTTACCCTTCATGGACGGAGTAATTGGCAGCTCGCGTTCATATACGGCAGGACCGGCATAATCCTCAAGTCCTGGCATTATATTGTATGTATGGGGAACCGTAACCATACGAGGGTGCTTGAATTCACCCCCAACATTAGCCACGCTGTCAGGAATATGAAATCGCCAGCTGCCATTCAAACTTATATTCTCGGCTTTGACTGTCTGATTCATTATTGACATTGCAAACAATGTCACAATTGTAAATTTAGGAAATCTCATTTTTAATACTATATTTAGAAATTGTTGGATTTAACATAAAAGTTGTCACTTACTTGTCGATTACCATTTTACCGGGAGCAGACACCGGAATACTCCGCAGTTCCCGTTTATTTCCGAATTGCACCCATACTTTGACTGTTCCCGGAGAAAGAACATCCAACGTGAGTTGCCGATTATTGCGGGAAAGGATACGAACGGTTGCCGGAGAAAGGAACTTTTCCTGTACACCGATGACAGCTCAACCGTCAATAACAGGACAAAGGTGGTATAGTCGGTCGGTAAATCTGTCCAGTTCTATTTGTTTGTCTTCAGTCAATTCGGTAGCGGTTTGTTTCGCCCAATCATAAAGGATGATTGGATGATTGTTGGAAATTACTCCTTCTCCTGTCATTGTTTCACGCAGCAGATAGTCGGCCTTGCTGATTTTTGCTTGCACGGTGCGATATTTGGAAGAAGTATTCAAATTATAGCATATTAATGATACGGCCTCCTCGCCGGTCGGGGCAAATACCCGGTATGTTTCGCCGCTTTGCAATGGATTCGTAAAAATCGACTCGGCTGTTGGAATCGCCGGTGCTTTCAGGCGAAACAAATTCCCCTCTTCATTTATCAGTGGGAATATGTTTTCTTTGACAAAATCAGCAGGTGAGTCTGACAGATATACCGGCCCCCCTGACAGAACTTTTGACCTGGCCATCAGACTGCCACAAATGGAATCACTTGAATGGAACATATCATGATCCGACCATACGGTTTGCCCTTGCAACAGTGTACTGGTATAGTATTGGAACAGATGTGATTTTGCCATATCTTCATTATACTTTGTATAATCGATGCTGACTTTGGCGACACTGCTGTGCAATGTATGGTCGATGTTCAGTATGTTTTGCGCCATGCAGTTCATTAGCCCGACTTGCTGGGAATAGGTTTGTTCTTCCAATGCCAGGTTACAAGCTCTTGCTTGTCGTATAACATCTTGGGTCATTCCACAAGTCCTCCGGTCGATTTCAATATAGGTCGTTGCGCACCAGAAGTTTGGATAGTGCCATACAATTGTCCGATTATAATTTTTATCAGGATGGCGTAGTGCCCTGCAGAAACTTTTACCGTCAATCGTTTGCGAACAGTTGTATTTCCGCATATCTGCCATTTCAAGCACGGTAGGGAAAAAGTATTCAATCATTACGCAGTTCGGGTTTACGATACTGCCCTCGACGACTCCAGGCCAAACCACCATCATCGGTACATGTGAACCCCCTTCATAAGCCGACTCCTTTCCTGCATGTGCAGGATAGTTCTGATCATAGTTGATGCGACCTTGGCGGACGCTGACTCCCTGCCAGTCCATGTCGTCGGCAAGAAACAAAATTACGTTTGGCTTGTCCTGGACCATTGCTGTGACGCCAGACATACCGACTGTTTTAATCAAAATCTGTTTGAGCTTGTTCATATTATCGTATCAAATAACAATACTTTGGTGATTTTTACCGAAATTAACAACTAAAACATGCTGAAGTATTCATTTGTACTATTTTTCTACAAACGACAGAAGTCCCTTCACCACTTCTGGATACGCAAATACTACATTATGCAATTCAGAAGGATCTTGACTCAAGTCATACAATTCTGCTCCTTGACCACCATGAGCTGGGATAGATTTCCATTTTCCTTTACACAAAACTATATTACCACCATTGTTCTGCGTCAGAATATAAGGACGGTAAAGCGGAGCATTAGGTTGTAGGAATAAGGCCGAAGCATCTTGGGCATCGGCGCAGACTGGCTTTGAAAGTGGAGAATCTATCAGAGCTGGCAGAGTTGCCAGTAAGTCCAAATAGACAAATGGTTGTTCTTGTTCGAAAGGATTCTGAATAACCTTGCCCCAGGTACAAATGAACGGAACCTTATTTCCGCCTTCATGCAACGAGTATTTTTCGCCACGCAGATTGCCGTAAGGATTGTGTCCGTTGATTTGTTCTAATGCACCATCCTGATAACCTTCTTTAATCATCGGAGCGTTATCACTGGTTACTAAAATAATCGTATTCTCATATAAACCTTCCGCCTTCAAAGTTTCTATAATGCGACCTACACAATAGTCGAATTCCTCAATCACATCGCCATAAATTCCCGCTTCCGACTTTCCTCGAAAACCGGCCGAAGGAACCCGCGGTTCGTGGGCATTGTGTGTAGCATAATACAGAAAGAACGGCTCTTTCTTATTATTCCGAATAAAAGACACGGTCTTGTCTGACAATACCTGAGCCATTTCCTCATCCTTCCACAAAGCCTTTTTCCCGCCGCTCATCCAGCCGATACGACTGATTCCGTTAACTATTGTTCCGTTATGCCCCAAATGACATGGTAAAGTCAACAGTTCCGGATTTTCCTTTCCGGTTGGCTCATTCCCCACTTTTGGCGATAAGATACCTGAATAGGATCTTTGCTATCCAAACCATCTACCTGGTCATTCTCAATGAAGACACAAGGCACACGATCGTTGGTTGCCGGAAAATAATAGGCATAATCAAAACCCACTTCCGGCGGTCCCATCTGAATAGAACGGTTGAAGTCAACCGTTTGATTCTTACTTCCCAATCCCAAATGCCACTTGCCCACAATACCGGTCCGATAACCCAATTGCTTCATTATCTTAGGTAAGGTCGGTTTTGACGGATCGATACTCAATGGTGCGTCAGCCGGTAAAATACCAACATTCTTGCGCCAGGCATATTCGCCCGTAAGCAGCGCATAGCGAGAAGGCGAAGAGGTGGAAGCCGGTGCATAAGCATTGGTAAAACGAATACCGTCTTGGCCTAAATGATCCAAGTTCGGAGTCTTAATTTTTTTGGCTCCATAGCAACCCAAGTCCGTATAGCCGACATCATCCGCCAAAATACAGATGATGTTGGGTTTCCTGTCCGGCTGCTCCGCATAGAGAAGAGCATTTTGAGACGCTAGTATTACTCCAAGCGTTAAAAGTTTCTTTTTTATCATATTATACTTTCTCATTTTATTATTTATTGCCAGAGTCACTTAGGCCTGGCTGATTTTTTACGAACTATTGATATAATTATCAATAGAATTACTCTATCGCACTATCGTATCAGACAGCAAGAATCCATTGCCAGCGGAAGTGGTTTGCATACCCAAAACAGCAATACCCTTATCTTCCTGAAGCATAATCTCTTTCGATATAACTTAATAATTACACCGTCCTTTGTCTATGCTCCCATCACAGGCTTCGAGTAGCAATGACTTCAGTTCTTGAAATATCTCCGGTTGACTCGATGCTATATTTGTTCTTTCTTGCGGGTCTGATGGTAAAAAGTACATGTCATAGTCTTTTGCGAAAGTGTTGTAACGCACTTTATAGCCATCCTGTCTTACAATGGCCGGCCCTTGATAAGAAGAATATATGATGGTGCGGTCATGGGGCAATGCCATCTGATTGGTTATTGTAGGCCAAATGGACAATCCGTCTTTAGGATATTGTGATGAGAGTTCTATATTGAGTAGGTCTGCAAACGTGGGAATAAGGTCATACATTGACACATATTGCGTTACTTGCATACCCTTCGGCAGGATTTCCGGAAGGTAGAATGCCAAAGGCACCCGAACTCCTCCCTCGCTGTTTTGACGTTTGAATCCACGAAGACTTCCGTTACCGTTGAATACATCCCCGTGCATGTCCGAGTAATAACGATTGTCCCAGTCATTGTATCTGCCAAAAGGCTTATTCACGCGCCCTTTTTGGGCGTAATATATTTCATGACCATTGTCTGAAGCAAATACGAACATCGTTTTGTCCGCTATTCCCAATGTTTCCACCTCAGCCATCAATTTGCCTACTACGTCGTCAAGGCGAATTACCATTGAGGCATATTCCTTCTCGATTTGTGTGAGATGCGTGTTGTTCCTGACTCGCTCGTTGACCTCGGGAATCATAACCGGTCCGTGAGGAAGCTGGCTGGGATGAAACAGGAAGAACGGCTTATCCTTGTTGGTACGGATAAACTCTATCATTTTGTCGTCGAAAAGATCTTGGGAATAGGTCGTTTTTCCTGCCATGTTCCAACGGGCGGCAAAGGCTTCGCCGGTCTCGGGTTCCATGGTCTTTCCACAGTCCTTGAGTGTATTGCCGGCAACAGGCACGATTTCTCCATTCTCGAAAAGAAACGGAGGATAGTAACCGTGACATCCAACATGATCAAGATAGCCATAGTAGTAATCCCACCCATGGCGTTTCATCTGATTGCGTGTGGCGGTCCATCCATATTCGAGCTTTCCTATCTCTGCTGTCACATAGCCGGCCTGCTTGAAAATCTGAGGCAGATAATAGTCGCCATCAGGCAGGGTTTTGTCGTTTTGATCGATTCTCGCTTCGATGGATGTCACCTCTCTCTCTGAATATGTAGCCGGTTCAAGAAGTAATAACCCACCATTGCTTACATTTATCTTATCTTTATTCCGAATGTCGTTATATCCGGTTAGAAGCGAGGCTCGCGAAGCAGCCGAAACCATACATCCGTAGGTGTGTGTAAATTGTACCCCCTTACTGAACAGTTTGTCTATGTTCGGTGTCCTGAATTCTTTCTGTCCGAGGCATGAAAGCATACCCATGCCCATATCATCGGCATAAATGAAGATTACATTGGGCCGAACCGCAGGAATATTTTCTTGCGCCATCATGGTAGCGGAGGCTATAAACGTACCGGACAAAAGTAATATGTTTTTTTTCATTGTAACTAATTTTAAGAGAGTGCCCTTGAATATAAGCAAGAGCGATTATTTATCGTAAATACGCTATGAAGGACAAAGATATAAAAAAAAGAAAAGAGAATGATAGAAATATTATTTTTCTGCCTAAAATTATCAGCAACATCGAATCCACACCGACTGATTCAATTACATCTTTCACGTCTCGAAGTCAAATTTATCCTGTTCCCCTCATAGACTGTATATATCACCGTGTATGGACATCGGTTATGTACGAGTTGATAATATTGGGCGTCAGCCCGTGTTTTTAATAACATATAAGGCTGTTGTGCGCCTACATCATAATATCATCCAATTCGAGCATGCGGGATGCCCCCCCCGAAAATCGGCAACCATAGCCGACTATTTATTGAATTTGGCAATTTACAAAGGTGTGTTTTTTCAAAAAATAATATTACCTTTGCATTTAAGAAAAGCGTTCTTTTGAATTACTGCAAAACGAGGTGATATACAGAATTTCGCTGGTTTCTAAATCGTACCTATCAAGCCGATAGATTTTGTAAGCTACTGATTTTTAGTGAGAAAGAAAACCAGCTATGTCTTAGGCTGTACGCCTGACCCGGAAGCGGCTGTGCAATGGCTGTTGAAAGCTGCCGAAAAGAATAATGATAAGGCTCAATTTGAACTAGGAAACGCTTACCTGACGGGAAATGGTGTGGAAGAAAACGATGATATAGCAATGGAGTGGTTCGAGAAGGCTGCTGAAAATGGTAACGAAAAGGCCCTTAAGATCACCGGAAGGAGGAGAAAATAGTAAGTAGGCATGGAGAAAGAAGGGAATAATCTGTTTCAAGTCAATCTCAAAGGAATGATTGCCTTGTTGTCAGAGCATATTTATAGTAATCCGAATACCTTTGTCCGTGAGTTGTTGCAGAACTGTGTGGATGCTATTACAGCTTTGCGCAATATTGACGAGAATTATGCAGGACGTATTGATGTCTTTCTGAATGATGACAAAACGGTGATATTCCGCGACAATGGAATCGGGCTGAAAGAGGAGGAGGTATATCGTTTCCTTACCGTTATCGGGGAAAGCTCGAAACGGGATACGCCCGATGCGGATGACTTTATCGGAAGGTTTGGTATTGGTTTGCTGTCTTGTTTTGTAGTGACGGATGAGATCAAGGTGGAGAGCCGGTCGGCAATGGGTGGGCAGGCTGTCTGTTGGTGTGGTAAGGTGGACGGTACGTATGAACTGACGTCATCCGCCGAAGAACGTCCTATCGGTTCGCAGGTGGTATTGCATCCCAAGAACGACTGGATGCATCTTTTTGAATATGATACATTTAAGAAGATATTGGTCGGCTATGGAGAGGTGTTGCCATATCCTGTCTATCTGCATCATCAGGATGAGGAAGAGTTGGTGAATACGCCTTCGCCTGTATGGCTTGACCCGAAGGCAACCCGCAAGGAACTCCTTGATTACGGGGCGAAAGTTTTTCAATCATCTGCGCTTGATGTTTTTCGGATACGGACTGAAAGCGGCCGGGTGGAGGGAGTGCTTTATGTGTTGCCTTTCCGGACGCAGTTTTCTGTGCGTAACTCTCACAAAGTGTATTTGAAGCGTATGCTGTTGAGTGAGGATGATTGTAACCTGTTGCCGCAGTGGGCTTTCTTTATCCGTTGTCTGGTGAATGCGGATGGGTTGTTGTCTACCGCTTCACGCGAGTCTCTGGTAAGCAATGATTTGCTGAAGGATGCCCGCAAGGAGATAGGTATGGCTATCAAGGATTATTTGCGGGGACTGGTGCAGAACAACCGGGCTATGTTTAATAAGATACTGGACGTGCATCATTTTCACATCAAGGCGATTGCTTCGGAAGATAATGAGTTGCTTCGTTTGTTTATGGATTATCTTCCTTTTGAGACGAATAAGGGGGTACGGAGCTTCGGGAGTATCCGTTCGGCGGACAATGTGATCTGTTATACCAGGAATCTGGAGGATTTCAGGCAGGTACGCCGTATTGCCGGAGCACAAGGATGGTTGGTGGTTAATGCCGCTTATACGTTTGATGAAACGTTGTTGAAAAAGTATGCCCGCCTGAATCCGGAACTGACTTTGGATGAAATATCCCCTTCGAGATTACTGGAACAGTTTGGGGAGGTAGAAGCCAAAAAAGAGTTCCGGGCTTTTGAGGCGAAGGCGAACGAGTTGTTAAAGCGTTTTGGCTGCGTCTGCCGGTTGAAGCACTTTACTCCGGCGGATATTCCGGTGATATTTGTGGCAGAGGAGAAAGAGAGTACGACCAAGAGTACCAATAATCCGTTAGCGGCTGTGTTGGGGACTGTCAATACGACCAGGCAGATACCTCCGACGCTGACATTTAATGCGGATAATGAAATGGTCCGCACTTTACTGCAAATACAGGGAGATAATAAAATGTTTCAGCATGTGGTACATATATTATATGTACAGTCACTCCTTCAGGGTAAGTATCCTGTGAACAGTGAGGAAATGGAACTTTTCAACCACTCGCTCAGTGAATTGATGACTGCTAAAATGAATGATTTTATAAATTTCCTGAATTAAGAAAGCGTATGAAATACACACTTGAAATACAAAAACTGCTGTTGCAGGCACAGAATAAAAACCTGCATCCCCGTGAGAAAGCTAATTTGTTGAAAGAGGCTATCCGCATCGCTGATGAAAACGAAGATGTGGAATGGGCAACGGAAATGAGGCTGGACCTCATTTATGAACTGAACCTTCTCTCGGCGGACACTGAGGAGATTGCCGTGTTCTCTAAGATTCTGGATGATTATGAGAATCATAAGGATGTAATCAAGGAGGATGATCTGCTGTGGAAGTATAAATGGATATGGTCTTCGACTTTTGATATTCCGGAGATTCCAATGGAACAGGTGGAAGCGGTAGGGGAGGATTATAAGACCCGTATCTTGCGGAACGGATATTCTTTACGGAGTTTTTATCAGCGCTGGTCGGTGGAATGCACATGGATGAGGCAGTATGACAAGGCAAAGGAATATATTGATAAGATGCTGGCGGAGAAAATGGACGACCAGTCGTGTGAGGCTTGTGAACTGAACTTTATGTTGGATTATTATCTGGAAACGGGAAAGTTTGATGAGGCTTATAGCCGGGCGCAGCCATTGATTAACAAACAGGTGACTTGCTATGAAGCTAACCTGCGTGCTTACTTGAAGCTTGCTTATTATGCACAAAAAGCGGGTAAGCCGGATATTGCCGCCGATATGTGTACACGTGCCGAAGAAGCGTTGGCCGGAAGAGAGAAGGACGAGTATCTGTTGCTCTATATGGGGCTGTTTATCGCTTATTATTTAATGACGAACCCGGAGCGCGGCTGGGAGTATGCCGAACGGTGCATTGACTGGAGCCTGCGTACCAATACGTTGAAGAAATATCGTTTCTCCTGTGATATGGTGGAGGCCTTGAAGTATGAGATGCGTCCGGAGGTTCATCTGGCTTTGCCGGAGGAGTTCCCTCTTTACCGCGCGGACGGGGTTTACTCTGTCAGCGAATTACGCCGGTATTTCTATCAGCAGGCTGAAGAACTGGCACGGCGCTATGACGCCCGTAACGGAAACAGCGGATATATGGACCGACTGAAAGAAATAATGTCTAATTAATTGGCAACATGTAGATAAATCTGTATTTTTGCCGTCCAATTATTTACTAAAAACACTGAATTACAGAAAAATGAGAAAGTGGCGTATTGAAGATTCTGAGGAACTCTACAACATTACAGGTTGGGGAACCTCGTACTTTGGTATTAATGACAAAGGTCATGTTGTTGTTACACCGCGTAGAGATGGGGTAGCTGTTGATTTGAAAGAGTTGGTCGACGAGTTACAACTGAGAGATGTAGCGGCTCCCACGTTGGTGCGTTTTCCGGATATTCTGGATAATCGTATTGAAAAGATGTCGTCCTGCTTTAAACAGGCAGCCGAAGAATACGGTTATAAGGCGGAGAACTTTATTATCTATCCGATTAAGGTCAACCAGATGCGCCCTGTGGTGGAGGAGATTATCAGCCACGGAAAGAAATTCAATCTCGGACTGGAGGCGGGTTCTAAACCTGAACTGCATGCTGTGATTGCTGTTAATACGGATTCTGACTCATTGATTGTATGTAACGGCTATAAAGACGAGAGTTACATTGAACTGGCTTTGCTTGCCCAGAAAATGGGTAAACGTATCTTCCTTGTTGTGGAGAAGATGAATGAGCTGAAACTGATTGCAAAAATGGCGAAGCAGTTGAATGTGCAACCTAATATCGGTATTCGTATTAAACTGGCTTCTTCCGGTAGCGGAAAATGGGAAGAATCGGGTGGCGATGCCAGCAAATTCGGGCTGACTTCCAGTGAGTTGCTCGAAGCGCTCGATTTCATGGAAAGCAAGGGATTGAAAGATTGCCTGAAACTGATTCACTTCCATATCGGTAGTCAGGTGACGAAGATCCGTCGCATCAAGACCGCCTTGCGTGAGGCTTCACAGTTTTATGTCCAACTTCATGCTATGGGGTTCAAAGTGGAATTTGTGGATATCGGCGGCGGACTGGGAGTTGATTACGACGGAACCCGGTCGTCCAACAGCGAAGGCAGCGTGAACTATTCTATTCAGGAATATGTGAATGACTCGATTTCTACGTTGGTGGATGTCAGCGATAAGAATGGTATCCCGCACCCGAATATTATTACCGAAAGCGGACGCGCATTGACTGCACACCACTCTGTGCTTATCTTTGAAGTGTTGGAGACTGCCACTTTACCCGAATGGGATGATGAAGAAGTAATCGCTCCGGACGCACATGAACTGGTGCAGGAATTATATGGCATTTGGGATTCGTTGAATCAGAATAAAATGTTGGAGGCATGGCATGATGCGCAACAGATTCGTGAGGAAGCGTTGGATTTGTTCAGTCACGGAATTGTCGACTTGAAAACTCGTGCACAGATTGAACGCCTGTACTGGTCGATCACACGTGAGATTAATCAGATTGCCGAAGGCCTGAAACATGCGCCTGACGAATTCCGAGGATTGTCCAAGCTGCTTGCGGATAAATATTTCTGTAACTTCTCACTGTTCCAATCGTTGCCGGATTCCTGGGCGATAGACCAGATATTCCCGATTATGCCTATTCAACGGCTGGATGAAAAACCGGACCGCTCGGCTACTTTGCAGGATATTACCTGTGACTCCGACGGTAAGATTGCGAACTTTATCTCTACCCGTAATGTAGCTCATTATCTGCCTGTACATAGCCTGAAGAAAACAGAACCTTATTATGTAGCTGTTTTCCTGGTAGGTGCTTATCAAGAGATTTTGGGGGATATGCACAACTTGTTCGGTGATACGAATGCAGTGCATGTCTCTGTGAACGAGAAAGGATATAATATCGAACAGATTATTGACGGAGAAACGGTGGCGGAAGTATTGGACTACGTGCAGTATAATCCGAAGAAGCTGGTTCGTACGCTCGAAACTTGGGTGACGAAATCAGTAAAGGAAGGCAAAATCTCTTTGGAAGAAGGAAAAGAATTCCTTTCCAACTACCGTTCGGGACTTTATGGATATACGTATTTAGAATAGAAATGAGAGAAAAACTAACTGTAATTAAGGTGGGTGGCAAAATCGTAGAAGAGGAAGCCACCCTTCGTCAGTTGTTAAACGACTTTGCCGCTATTGAAGGACATAAGGTGCTGGTGCACGGCGGAGGCCGTTCGGCTACAAAGATAGCCGCACAACTGGGAATTGAAAGCAAAATGGTCAATGGCCGCCGGATTACTGATGCGGAAACGTTGAGGGTAGTGACAATGGTGTATGGCGGTTTGGTGAATAAGAATATTGTTGCCGGTTTGCAGGCGTATGGTGTCAACGCGCTGGGATTGACCGGAGCGGATATGAACGTGATACGTTCGGTGAAACGTCCGGTGAAAGAAGTTGATTACGGTTTCGTCGGCGATGTGGAGAAGGTGGATGCTTCTCTGTTGTCTGACTTGATATACAAAGGTGTGGTGCCGGTTATGGCTCCGTTGACACACGACGGACAAGGGAATATGCTGAATACGAATGCGGATACTATTGCCGGAGAGACGGCAAAAGCCTTGTCGGGCCTGTTTGATGTGACATTGGTGTACTGTTTCGAGAAAAAAGGTGTACTGCGTGATGAGAATGATGACGATAGTGTAATTCCTCAGATTACCCGTGCGGAATTTGAACAATACGTAGCCGATGGCGTTATTCAAGGAGGTATGATTCCGAAACTGGAGAATTCTTTTGAAGCAATAAATGCCGGGGTGTCTGAAGTGATAATTACCTTAGCATCAGCGATTAACGGCAACGAAGGAACCCGGATAAGAAAATAATTCAAAAAAAAGTAGTGGGCGACTGTAACTTTTCGAATCCTAGCCCGTCATTATTATAGAGATGCAAGAAATCAGCTTCCGAAACGATATTTTGCCGTTGAAGGACAAACTCTTTCGATTGGCGCTCAGAATCACCCTGGATAGGGCAGAAGCCGAGGATGTCGTTCAGGACACCATGATAAGAGTGTGGAGCAAGCGGGATGAGTGGTCGCAATTTGAATCGGTTGAAGCCTATTGCCTGATAGTGGCAAAGAACCTTGCGATAGACCGGAGTCAGAAGAAAGAGGCTCAAAACGTGGAACTCACCCCCGAAATGGAGGAAGAACCTGATGCAAACAGTCCGTACGATCGGATGATTCATGATGAAAAAATGAACATCATCAATAGGTTGGTCAACGAACTTCCCGAAAAACAGCGGCTTATCATGCAACTGAGGGACATTGAAGGTGAAAGCTATAAAAAAATTGCAACCCTGCTGAATCTGACAGAGGAACAAGTCAAAGTGAATCTCTTCAGAGCCAGGCAAAAGGTAAAACAAAGGTATTTAGAAATTGACGAATATGGATTATAAGGATATAGAACAGCTCCTGGAGCGATACTGGCAATGTGAAACTTCCGTTGAGGAGGAATCAAGATTGCGTGACTTCTTCTCGAAAGAAGACGTACCGGCTCATTTGCTTCGCTATAAGAACTTGTTTGTTTATCAGCAGGTTCAGCAAGAAGTAGGGCTGGGTGAGGACTTTGATGCACGTATTCTGGCAGAAGTGGAGGTCCCGGTAGTGAAAGCAAAACGTCTGACACTGACGAGTCGCTTTATTCCTCTGTTCAAAGCCGCTGCCGTGATTGCAATCATTCTCGGATTGGGAAATGTGGCACAACATTCTTTCTCGGGAGATGATGGAAGTGTATTGGCCACAGATACCATTGGTAAACAAGTAACTGCACCGTCGGTCGCTATCTCGAACGATGTGAAAGCGGATCAGGTCTTGGCTGATAGCTTGGCGAAGATCAACCACAAGATGCAGGTTATTAATGAATAGACATTTTCATTTGCTTTAAACATATAATATAGTTAGTGTGCTTAATTAAAACAACATCGAAAGCGAAACTGTGAAGTTTTCAATTCTCTCAAATTTTTTATAATGAAACTAACTAAATAAATGGGCTACCGCGAGATGCAGTAGCCCTTTTATGTTTCTAAGAGTGGAAGAATCTTTTTTTTATTACTTTTGTACCTGTTATTAGGAGACTTATGATGAAGGAAGCAATTATAGAAGATGAAGAACTTGGACGGTTAATAGTGCGTGTTAATTTGCGTGCTAAAAGTCTTGTCTTTCGTACAAAGAGTGATGCGGTATACGTTTCAGTCCCTTCCGGCACAACGATGAAAGAGGTAAAACGGGCGATTGAAGATTTACGTAGTAAGTTGCTGGCTTCTCGTCAACGATTGAATCGTCCGTTAATTGATTTGAATTATAAGATTGATGCAGAATATTTCAAGTTGTCTTTGGTGTCCGGAGAGAAAGAGCAGTTTCTGGCAAATTCCCGATTGGGATGTATGCAGATTATTTGTCCGCCAAATGCGGACTTTACTGATGAGAAATTGCAGAGTTGGCTACGAAAGGTGATTGAAGAATCGTTGAGGCGGAATGCAAAAAGTATTCTTCCTCCACGTTTAGACCGTCTTTCCAAACAATGCGGATTGCCCTATGCAAGCGTGAAGATAAATTCCAGTCAGGGGCGGTGGGGGAGTTGTTCGACAAAGAAGGATATTAATTTATCCTATTACCTCGTTTTGTTGCCTTCTTATTTGATTGATTATGTGCTTTTGCATGAACTATGTCATACCCGTGAGATGAATCATAGTGAACGTTTTTGGTCTCTACTGAATCAATTCACGGAAGGAAAAGCTCTTGCTCTACGGGGAGAACTGAAGAAATATCGGACAGAAATATAAAAGAGTTCCTTTGTCTTTATCTTGCTTTACCGTTTATTTCGCCAGTTGCTTAATTCCGTCTTCCTCTTTCTCAAACTGATAATTACCCCCTCTTTCGCTTAGGTCGAAAGTCGATACTAATTCAGTTTTGTTATCTACAATTAACAATGCACTCTGCTCGGCAAAACGACCGACTTCCACTGTATAAGGTTCTTCTATGATAGTCTTATTGGAAATGAGACTGTCGTTGACAAACAAAGAAATTGAATCGCCGGTAAAGCCTTTGACCAGACTAATCGTATATGTTTCGATAAAATGTCGTTCTTCCTGTTGCTTCTGTTGCAGTCGCATACTCATATAGATGAAAATCACTACGACAAAAATGACGGCAAAAGCGAGGATTCCATTGCCGACCATGAACTGTTTGTTGGTGTTGAGACGATGCGCCATAGTTGTTATTTTTTTTAATTGCGGCGTAAAGATACGAATATCGCACTGTTAATTCATACTTTTTTTCTTTAATGTTTTGTAGTCGAATAGATTATTTATATCTTTGCAACCGAAAACGGATGAAAGGTGGAGGGGCAATTAAGCTCCTTTTTTTGTTCTTAATAGCTAATAAATGATAGAAAAGAAAACTGTTTGTCAGATTGTTGAAGAGTGGCTGGAAGGAAAAGATTACTTTTTGGTAGAGGTAACTGTGAGCCCGGATGACAAAATTGTGGTCGAAATTGACCATGCAGAAGGCGTTTGGATTGAAGATTGCGTGGAGCTTAGCCGCTACATTGAATCGAAACTGAACCGTGAAGAGGAAGATTATGAACTGGAAGTAGGGTCGGCCGGTATAGGACAGCCCTTTAAAGTGCTGCAACAGTATTACATCCACATCGGACAAGAAGTGGAAGTGATGACCAAAGGCGGACAGAAACTGACCGGTATCCTAAAGGATGCCGATGAAGAGAAGTTTACGGTAACCGTACAAAAGAAGGTGAAACTCGAAGGAGCCAAGCGACCAAAGCTGGTGGAAGAAGACGAAACCTTTACTTATGAGCAAATAAAATATACTAAATACTTAATTAGCTTTAAATAGTTATGGCCAAAAAAGAAGAAACAATCAGCTTGATTGATACATTTTCGGAATTTAAGGAACTGAAGAATATCGATAGAACGACAATGGTTAGTGTACTCGAGGAGTCGTTCCGTAGCGTAATCGCGAAAATGTTTGGCACCGATGAAAATTACGATGTGATCGTGAATCCGGATAAGGGGGATTTCGAGATATGGCGTAACCGTGAAGTTGTGGCCGATGAAGATTTGACTAACCCGAATATGCAGATTGCGTTGAGTGAGGCGCAGAAAATTGACGCTTCATACGAAGAAGGCGAAGAGGTGACTGATGAAGTTATCTTTGCGAAATTCGGTCGTCGTGCTATCCTGAACCTCCGCCAGACATTGGCTTCCAAGATTCTGGAACTGGAAAAAGACAGTATTTATAATAAATATATAGATAAGGTAGGTACAATTATCAATGCAGAAGTGTATCAGATCTGGAAAAAGGAAATGTTACTTCTCGACGATGAAGGAAACGAACTGCTGCTGCCCAAGACCGAACAAATCCCGAGCGATTTTTATCGTAAAGGTGAAACGGCACGCGCAGTGGTTGCCCGCGTAGACAACAAGAATAATAATCCTAAGATTATCTTGTCACGTACTTCTCCCGTTTTCTTGCAACGTCTGTTTGAGATGGAAGTACCTGAAATAAATGATGGTCTGATAACTATCAAGAAGATTGCCCGCATCCCCGGCGAACGTGCCAAGATTGCGGTAGAATCTTATGATGACAGAATCGATCCCGTAGGAGCCTGTGTAGGTGTAAAGGGGAGTCGTATTCATGGCATCGTTCGTGAACTTCGCAATGAGAATATCGACGTAATTAACTATACATCGAATATTTCATTGTTTATACAGCGTGCTTTAAGCCCGGCGAAAATTTCTTCTATTCGTTTGAACGAGGAGGAGAAGAAAGCAGAGGTGTTCCTCAAACCGGAAGAAGTATCGCTGGCTATCGGTAAAGGCGGTTTGAATATCAAACTGGCCAGTATGTTAACTGAGTACACTATCGACGTGTTCCGTGAGTTGGATGAGAATGTAGCTGATGAAGATATCTATCTTGACGAGTTCAGAGACGAAATCGATGGTTGGGTGATTGATGCAATCAAGGCTATCGGTATTGATACGGCAAAAGCTGTGTTGAATGCTCCTCGTGAGATGTTGATTGAAAAGACGGACCTGGAAGAAGAGACAGTGGACGAGGTAATACGCATTTTGAAATCGGAGTTTGAAGAAGAAGAACCGGAACAAGAACCGGAACAAGGACAAGAGTAATAGGCAATTACGATTGAGATTTTCTTCGCTCCATTTATTCATTAAATTTAAAATATGACGATAAGGTTAAACAAAGTTACAAGAGATTTGAATGTAGGAATCGCGACGGTAGTTGAGTTCCTGCAAAAGAAAGGGTATACCGTTGAGGCTAATCCTAATACAAAAATTAGCGAGGAGCAGTACGCTATACTCGTAAAAGAGTTTAGTACGGATAAGAACCTTAGACTTGAATCGGAGCGTTTCATTCAGGAACGTCAGAATAAGGATCGTAATAAGGCATCGGTTTCGATTGAAGGCTTCGAAAAGCAACAGGAAAAACCGAAGTCGGAAGATGTGATCAAGACAGTCGTACCTGAGGATGCACGTCCGAAGTTTAAACCTGTCGGTAAAATTGATTTGGATAAATTAAACGGTCGTAAAACTGATAAAGTAGAAAAGGAACCGGAACAGAAAAAGGAAACTGTGGTAGAACGTCCTGTGGTGGAACGTCCGATAGTAGCGGAACGCCCTGTCGTTGAACCGGAAGTGAAGAAAGAACCCGAAAAGAAAGAGCCTGAAGTAAAAAAGGAAGAGGTGGTGGCACCTGCTCCAACTCCGGCCGAACCTATGGTGGTGAAACAACCGGAACCTGTAGCAGAACCGAAACCGGCAGAAGTTGAAAAAGTGGTAGTGGAAGAAGTGATTAAGGAAGAGCCGAAGAAGGTAGAAGCACCTGTGAAGGCAGAAGAACATAAAAAAGAAGAAAAGCCTGTGGAAGCAGTAGCATCGACAGAAGTCGTTTCGGAAGAAAAAGACGCTCCTAAGGAAGACGAGGTTTTCAAGATCCGTCAGCCGGAACTGGGAGCAAAGATTAATGTAATCGGTCAGATTGACCTTGCAGCATTGAATCAGTCAACTCGCCCTAAGAAGAAATCGAAGGAAGAGAAACGTCGTGAACGTGAAGAAAAAGAGAAAATCCGCCAGGATCAGAAGAAACTGATGAAGGAAGCGATTATCAAGGAAATCCGTAAAGATGATGCCAAACAGGCTAAGAGCGGACCGAAAGATAATGCGGATGCAGCCGGTAACAAGAAAAAACGGAATCGTATCAGCAAAGAGAAGGTGGATGTGAATAACGTTGCAACTTCCAACTTTGCAGCTCCAAGACCGAATGTGCAAGGCAAAGGCGGTAATAATAATGGTGGTAATAACCAAGGTAACAATAACAACAATAATAGAAGAAACAATAACAAGGATCGTTTCAAAAAGCCGGTTATCAAACAGGAAGTAAGTGAAGAAGATGTAGCAAAACAGGTAAAAGAAACCTTGGCTCGTCTGACCACTAAAGGTAAGAACAAGACTTCCAAGTACCGTAAGGAGAAACGTGAAATGGCTTCCAACCGTATGCAGGAACTGGAAGATCAGGAAATGGCAGACAGCAAAGTATTGAAGCTGACCGAATTTGTTACAGCTAATGAATTAGCTACAATGATGGACGTTTCTGTCAACCAGGTTATTGCTACTTGTATGAGTATTGGCATCATGGTTTCTATTAACCAGCGTCTGGATGCGGAAACAATCAATCTGGTGGCCGAAGAATTTGGTTTCAAGACCGAATATGTAAGTGCGGAAGTGGCACAGGCTATCGTGGAAGAAGAAGATGCTCCGGAAGATTTGCAGCCGCGTGCTCCGATTGTTACTGTAATGGGACATGTTGACCATGGTAAGACTTCATTGCTTGACTATATCCGTAAGGCGAATGTGATTGCCGGTGAAGCCGGAGGTATCACACAACATATCGGTGCATACAATGTGAAGTTGGAAGACGGTCGCCGTATTACATTCCTTGATACTCCGGGACATGAGGCGTTTACCGCTATGCGTGCCCGTGGTGCGAAAGTAACGGATATTGCGATTATTATTGTAGCGGCGGATGATAACGTGATGCCGCAGACAAAGGAGGCCATCAACCATGCAATGGCGGCGGGTGTACCTATTGTGTTTGCTATCAATAAGGTGGATAAACCGACTGCAAATCCGGATAAGATTAAAGAAGAATTGGCTGCTATGAATTACCTTGTTGAAGAATGGGGTGGTAAGTATCAGTCACAAGATATCTCTGCCAAGAAAGGTATGGGAGTGGAAGATTTGTTGGAAAAGGTATTGCTGGAAGCCGAAATGCTCGACTTGAAGGCAAACCCGAACCGTAACGCTACGGGATCTATTATCGAGTCTTCACTTGACAAGGGACGTGGTTATGTAGCTACGGTATTGGTATCTAACGGTACTCTGAAAGTCGGAGATATCGTATTGGCCGGAACTAGCTATGGTCGTGTGAAGGCTATGTTCAATGAACGTAATCAACGTATCAAAGAAGCGGGTCCTGCTGAACCGGCATTGATTCTGGGATTGAACGGTGCTCCTGCTGCCGGTGACACTTTCCATGTGGTAGAAAGCGACCAGGAAGCTCGTGAAATCACCAACAAACGTGAACAGTTGGCTCGTGAACAAGGCTTGCGTACGCAGAAGATTCTTACTTTGGATGAATTGGGTCGTCGTATCGCTTTGGGTAACTTCCAGGAATTGAATATTATCGTTAAGGGTGACGTGGATGGTTCTGTGGAAGCATTGAGCGACTCGTTGATCAAGTTGTCTACGGAACAAATTCAGGTAAATGTCATCCATAAGGGCGTGGGAGCAATTTCCGAATCGGATGTTTCTCTGGCCGCTGCTTCAGATGCGATTATCGTGGGATTCCAGGTACGTCCTTCAGGTGCTGCCGCTAAGATGGCTGAACAGGAAGGTGTCGATATCCGTAAGTACTCTGTCATCTACGATGCAATTGAAGAGGTGAAGTCTGCTATGGAAGGTATGTTGGCGCCGGAAGTGAAGGAGCAGGTGACTGCTACTATCGAAATCCGCGAGGTGTTCAATATCACGAAAGTAGGTTTGGTAGCCGGTGCAATGGTGAAAACCGGAAAGGTGAAACGAAGCGACAAGGCTCGTCTGATTCGCGACGGTATCGTAATCTTTACCGGGAATATCAATGCGCTGAAACGCTTCAAGGACGATGTGAAGGAAGTAGGTACAAACTTTGAGTGTGGTATCAGCTTAGTGAACTGCAACGACATGAAGGTAGGCGATATGATCGAGGCATTCGAAGAAATAGAAGTGAAACAGACATTATAATTTGTACTGAATTAAGAATAAACGGAGGCACAGAGTGAATTATAACTCCGTGCCTCTTTTTTCTTTTTATAGAGAAATATGGCAACGATTGATATTAT